>OMKS01000072.1_pt1 | contig 80182 bp, 74 predicted proteins | sample 1674721 | NCBI WGS metagenome assembly OMKS01 (sample SAMN06264996, study PRJEB25208) | sediment metagenome | isolation source: hot spring sediment | place: USA: California | collected 2014-09-02 | reverse complement strand
GGATAAATTTAGTCTGTTTGTTAGTGTAGCACTCGTTAAACCATATAAGGCTTATATTGATTCTGATTTTATCAGATTATCTTTAGAAAACTATATAAATAGTATTAATGTTCAACAAACAGTTAAAGGTGGAGTAATTAAAAATCTACATATAGAGGATCTAAAGGAAATAAAAATACGTATCCCACCATTATATGAGCAGCAACAAATCGTGACTGAATTCGATAATATATCAACCATAATGAAAGAGACTGAACAAATCATAGATGCCGAGCTCAAACGTTCCCAATCCCTGCGTCAGTCCATCCTGAAGCGGGCGTTTGAGGGGAAATTGGTGCCGCAGGATCCAAGTGATCCACCTGCAAGCGAGTTGCTGGAGAGGATCAGGGAAGAGAAGAAAACTGTATGACGTTTTATTTGCAATAATGGTCACAATGTGATACTTTACGCAAACGAAACGTTAATAGGTGAAAATTGGGAAACGTAGATTATAATTATCTGGATAAATATATAGACCATTTGCGATCCAGGGGGCGCTACACCTTTACTCTATCAGAAGTGATTTCAAATTTCGATGTATCGGACAATGCAATTAAAACTGGATTGAAGCGTCTTACTAAAAAAGGTCGGATTCGTTCTGTTCACAAAGGTTTTTACATAATCATTCCTCCCGAGTACTCTGCTCATGGTGTGCTTCCTGCGATTCAGTTTATAGATGATTTAATGCAATATCTTGAAAAACCTTATTATGTTGGGCTTTTAAGCGCAGCAGCACTGCATGGCGCTGCTCACCAGCAGCCCCAGGAATCCTATGTAATCACTATCAGACCGGTGCAGCGCCCTTTACTTGCGGGCGGTGTAAAGATTAACTTTATGATGAAATCGAAAATACCCGATGTTGGAATAGTTGATAAGAAAACCCTCACCGGGTATGTTAAAGTTTCATCCCCGGAATTGACTGCGATTGACTTATTATTGTATTCAAATCGAGTCGGCGGTATGAACCGGGTGGCAACTGTGCTCCAGGAACTCTGTGAAGTCATTGATCCGGCTAAATTCCGGGCAATAATTGATGATGGTATTCCTATAGCAGTTGTGCAAAGACTTGGTTATCTGATGGAATATGAATTAGAATTTCAATCCCATGCAGATGTGTTATTTGAACTAATTAAAAATGACATAAAACGACATAATCTTCTTCATACCTTAAAGAAAGGAACATCAGAGAAATCCAGGAATCGGTGGAAGATAAATGTGAACACCCAAATTGAAACTGATTTATGATACCACAACCTTTTATAGATGCCTGGCGCAGTATCGCACCATGGCGAACACCGGATATGATCGAACAGGATCTTATTATCAGTCGTGCGGTGATTGATATCTATAATGATCCGTTTCTACGCCGGAAAGTGGCATTCCGTGGGGGAACAGCACTGCATAAACTCTATCTTCAGCCGGCAGCCCGTTATTCCGAAGACATTGACCTGGTTCAGGTATCTGCAGAGTCAGTTGGCGAAACCATTGATCGTTTTCGGCAGGTGCTGAATTACCTGGGAGAACCTTCCCGGAGTCAAAAGCATCGCAACACGACATTGATCTACCGCTTTGAATCGGAAACTCCGCCCACTGTGCCGATGAGATTGAAGATTGAAATCAATTGTCGTGAACATTTCACGGTATTCGGCTACCAAACCGTTCCATATAAAGTTGAATCCCGTTGGTTTTCCGGCCAAAGCAATTTGGTAAGCTATTCCATAGAAGAACTACTGTGCTCCAAGATGCGGGCGCTGTTTCAGCGTAAAAAAGGACGTGATCTGTTCGATCTCTGGTACAGTCTAAGCCATCGGACGATTAATGTGGAGCAAGTGTTACAGGCGTTTGACGTTTTTATAAGGCATAATGAGTTAACAATTCTGAAAGAAGAATACATCGATAACATCTATGATAAGATTTCCGATCCTGATTTCCAAAGTGATATTGCCGGTCTGATACGGCCTGGCATTGAGTATGATCTCGAACAGTCCTTTGAATATTTGAATAAGAACCTTTTTTCAAAAATGAACTCCCAAATAGGGTTATTATTATGACCGACACCGCTGACAAAGGCAACATCATCATCTACCAGCCGGAGAACAATATTCCGGCATTTGAAGTAAGATTGGATCAAGAGACAGTATGGTTATCGCTGAGTCAAATATCAACACTATTTGGGAGAGATAAATCTGTAATATCACGCCATATCCGAAATATATATCAGACACAGGAATTAAACCGAAAGGCAACTGTTGCAAAATATGCAACAGTTCAAACCGAGGGAGACCGCCAGGTAGAAAGACAAATTGATTATTACAATCTCGATATGATCATTTCCGTTGGCTATCGGGTCAATTCTAAAGTCGGTACTCAATTCCGCATCTGGGCGACCAATGTTTTGAAGCAGCATATCATTCAAGGCTATACGATCAATGAAAAGCGGCTGCGGGAAGCCCGTGATAATTTCAGAAAGTTGAAAGAAAGCGTCGAAGTGTTTCAGCGGGTTGTGGAAAATCATCCCTTTGTGGATGGTAATAAACGGGTGGCGGGGGCGATGTTCCTCTGGTTTCTGGAACAAAATCACTGGCTCTACCGGGCGGATGGCAGTAAACGGATTGCCGACAATGCGTTAACGGCTTTATGTTTGATGATCGCGCAGAGTGATCCAAAGGAAAAAGACCTGATTGTAAAAGTGATTATTAACCTGATTAATAAGGACAATTAGAGATATGACCGATGCCTCAGCCTTAGTATCAAAACTCTGGAATTATTGTAATGTGCTTCGTGATGACGGGGTCAGTTACGGGGATTATGTCGAGCAATTGACATATTTACTATTCTTGAAAATGGACGATGAACGCAGTAAACCACCATATAACAAAGAATCACAGATTCCAGACGAGTTCAACTGGGAAAGCCTGCGCAATAAAGAGGGTGATGAATTGGAATTGCATTACCGTCATCTACTTGAGAACCTGGGAAAAGAAACCGGAATTATCGGCGTTATTTTTCGTAAATCTCAAAACAAGATCCAGGATCCGGCTAAACTTCGCCGCATTATTAAAATGATTGATGATGAAATCTGGATGGGATTAGAAGTTGATGTCAAAAGCGAAACCTATGAGGGTCTGCTGCAGAAAAATGCCGAAGATGTCAAAAGCGGTGCCGGACAGTACTTCACGCCCAGACCGTTAATTGATGCCATTGTTGAAGTCATGCGCCCGGAGCCGGGTATGCAGATTATGGACCCCGCTTGCGGAACCGGTGGATTTCTCATTTCTGCGCATAATTATATTGCCAGTCACTATCAATTGGATAAAGAGCAGAAACAGCATTTACGTAAAGATGCACTTTCCGGAATTGAGATCGCGGATAGTGTTGCCCGTCTTTGCGTGATGAATTTGTATCTGCATGGGATTGGCGGCGATGAAAGCCCGGTCACTGTCAAGGATTCGCTGGAATCATTAGGCAGTGAACGTTATGATATGGTGCTGACCAATCCGCCCTTTGGCAAAAAGAGCAGTGTGACGATTATCAATGGTGAAGGGAAAGCCTCCAGGGAAGCGATTTCTTATGAACGCCAGGACTTCTGGGCGACAACCTCCAATAAACAGTTGAACTTTGTCCAGCATATCAAATCTCTATTGAAAATCAATGGCAGAGCCGCTGTGGTGGTTCCGGATAATGTCCTTTTTGAAGGGGGCGCCGGTGAAACAGTCCGCCGGAAACTGCTGCAGGAATATGATGTTCATACATTACTGCGGTTACCAACCGGTGTATTTTATGCTCAGGGTGTCAAGGCGAATGTCATCTTCTTCGACCGGAAACCCGCCAGTGAGAAGGTTTGGACAGAGCGACTCTGGATATACGATTTACGAACCAATAAACATTATACCTTGAAGACCAATCCGCTGACTTATCATGATCTTGAAGATTTCATCAAGTGCTATCATCCTGAAAACCGTCATAATCGCCAGGAATCCGAACGGTTTAAACCATTTACCTATGACGAATTGATTCGGCGGGATAAAGTCAGTCTGGACATATTCTGGCTGAAAGATGAAAGCCTGGAAGATATAGAGAACCTGCCCGATCCCGATGTGCTGGCTGCAGAGATCGTTGACAATCTTGAAGCGGCATTGGAACAGTTTAAAGGAATTGTGGATGAGCTGGAAACGTAAAATTGAGAAAGTATTGATATGAAAGTTTTCTACAATCTGTTTTTACTGGTATGTCTGGTATTTTTATTTTCATGTGCCATCAACCAAATCAACGAAGAGAAAACGGTGGTCACACTGAATACGGGTACTGAAGTCAACCCGATTGTAATTTCACTTATGAAAGGTCCGCAATGGGCACATAAGATCACCCCCGGTCCATTTATCATTCATATTTATCCGCAGGTTGTATTCTGGATGGAAGACGATGCAGGTAATCTGTTAAAAACTCTTTATATTACCGGTGCGGATGGGAAGTTTACAAAACATGCAACCAAGAAGAAAATGGATAGTGAGTTTTTCAGGAAGTGTTTTCCAATATGGTCTGATAAGATCATCCAAGCAAATCAAAAATTGCCCGGTAGTTCAAATCCCTACCCGGATGCTGTTACCAGTGCCACACCGCAGAGTAGTTTTGATGTAGCGACCCAGATTGGGAATATAAAAGTCCCATTTACAATTTATGCTGAAATCAATAAAACCGGCGACTATAATGATTATTACACTGAAGATCTGACTGACTGGGTCGGTCAACCATCTATCTTATACTCAGTTTCTGTAAACCAGATTAACAAGAATCAATCATACGAATTAACACCTGTCGGACATAGCAATATCCAACAAGGCGAACCGGTGCTGATGAGTGATTTTGAAAACATTGATTCAGCGCTTCAGATGGTTGATAAAATAAGAGTTACATTTTGATAAATATTCTCTGATTTAGGTCTGACACCCTGTCTGATTTTGGAGAATGTCACCTTCGTACTTCTTATAATATTCAGACTATTCCAGCGGCAACGATTTTACTATTCTTTTCTTGGTAATCGTTTTCTTCGTAAAAGTAATCAGCGCCTTCATCGTTTATATAAAAAATTACGACATCTGCAGTGAATGCTATAATCCGGGCGCTGTAGTAATTATCCCAATCCCCGGAATAAATTTCCTCTTCTGAATTTAAAAAATCCAGATAACCGGTCGGAGACAATATAATAACTGCCGCTAATATCAATGTAATAAATTGCTTAAGATGTTATTGGTTATTTTTTTTGCTCCGGCGGTAGGACTTGAACCTACAACCTAGTGGTTAACAGCCACCCGCTCTGCCGATTGAGCTACGCCGGAATAAATCTGAAAAAAGCGTGCTAATTTAAATGAAAAATCGCCCAGAGTCAATCAGTTTAAAAATTCCGTAAGGTTGTCCGTTGTGTCTTTAAGCCTTGACCAATGACCTTCCGAATGGCTGCAAAATTGATATTCCTTTACAGCGAGAGCAGATTTTCCAAACACCTTGTCATTATCTTTGATAAGCGTAATTCTGACTGTCTTTCGGCGGTTGTGGATCAGGTCATAAGTACTTCTATTTTCGGGCGACAATTATTTGCAGATCGTCGGCGAAGTCGTGACCGCCGGCATCGAAGCCCGGGTAGAATTCGACACTCTCAAATCCGGCAGCCAGCAACAGTTGCTGATATTCATTGTCGCTGTAGCCGCTATACTGCTGATGAAAATGTTCGATGACAGCGCTTTTCTGGATAACGTAGTAATCGGCGGTAGCCCTTTTTTGGTTTTCGTCATAATGATATTTATCGAGCAACAGGTAGGCTTCATCGGAGAACATGCCGCGGGGCAGCACTGTCCAGCTGGGTTCACGCTCACCGATATTCATGACGCCATCTACGGTTAGAGCTTCCAGAAAGAATAAACCGCCGAGGCGCAGGGAGTTGGATATTTTAGCAGATAATTCCAGGGCGGTTTGCGGGTTAAATCCATTAAAGTCGCCGAAGGTCAGCATTACCAGACCGAAATTTCCGCCGAGATCAGTTGCCAGATAATCTGCCTGGGTGAAGGTGCAGTTCAGCTTTTTTGCCCGGGCGATTTTTGGGCGTATTCAATCGCCGCCGGTGCTATATCCAATCCGGTGCAGCGGTTGCCTATTTCCCCCAAAATATGCGAATACAGTCCCGGTCCGCAACCCAGGTCAAGCACCGTTGTAGCATTCCCGCCGAGCAAATGATAATGGATAAAGCGAGTCAGTTTTTCGATTGCGGCGAGACGCCGACCGCCAATATCATGGTCGGGATTCAGCTGGTCCTTGAGTATCCGGCGGCTGAAACCGGGATCACTCCAGGGTATTTCCCGGGCGGGCAGAGCCTTTTCCGGATTTTCCAAAAACTCGCTGATTGTGAATACCTTTTTTTCCATTACAGTAATGTGCTGGCGATGTCTGCCAACTCGGAACGTTCGCCCTTTTCCAGGTTGATATGGGCATAGAGTTTCTGACCGTGCATGCGGTCAATCAGGTAGCTGAGACCGTTGGATTCGAGATTCAGATAGGGATGATCAATCAGGAAAATATCGCCGGTGAAGACCAGTTTGGTGCCGTCTCCGGCGCGGGTGATAATGGTTTTGACCTCATGAGGTGTCAGGTTCTGGGCTTCATCCACGATGAAGAAGATTTTGACCAGGCTGCGTCCACGGATGTAGGTGAGCGGCGCAATCACCAGTTTCTGCTGATCGAGCAGTTCCCTGATTTTTTGATGCTTGGCGCTGGATTCCGGAAACTGGTTGCGGATGACACCCAGATTGTCGAACAGCGGTTGCATGTAGGGATCGAGTTTCGACTGAATGTCGCCGGGCAGGAAACCGATATCCTTATTACTGAGCGGTACGACCGGGCGAGCCATGAAGATCTGGGTGTAGCTTTTGCGCCGTTCCAGGGCGGCTGCCAGCGCCATGAGTGTTTTACCGGTGCCGGCTTTGCCGGTGATCGTGACCAGCTTGATGTCGGGATTCATGAGAGCGTCCAGCACAAAAGTCTGTTCGGCATTGCGCGGGATGATCCCGTAAGCCGGGATTTTATCAATGCGGGTGATGCGCTCTTTGAATGCATTGTAGGTAGCCAGCGCAGAGTGACGCTCATTTCTGAGAATGAAATATTCGTTGGGCGCCGGCAGGGCTTCCGGAAAATTTTCATTGGGATTCACTTCATAAGGCGGCTCGAACAGCTGCGTCATCAGCGCCTCCGGGGTGTTGTCAATGCGGCGATGACCTTTATACAATGTGGAAATGTCTTTGACATAGTCGGTGGTGTAGTCCTGAGCAGGCAGGTTGACATCCTTGGTCACCAGGATGATTTGGCGGGACGGGGTGCTTTGCGCCAGGTGATAGGCAATGTTCAGAATCCGGTGATCGGGAGTCTTATTGGAAAAATTCAGTGCGAGATCGGGATGGATTTCCCGGTCCAGTTTAATGGAAATTTTGCCCTGCTGCGCCCCGATCCTGATGCCGCCGTCGAAGAGTTTATCACCACTGAGATCGTCCAGGATACGCAGGAACTCCCGGGCGTGAAAATTGAGTGTCTGGTTGCCGGTTTTGAAGTGATCCAGCTCTTCAAGCACGGTAATGGGAATGACGACATCGTGTTCCTGAAAATGAGTGATGCAGGAGCTGTCGTGTAAAATGACATTGGTGTCCAGTACGAAGATTTTCGCCGTTTTTTTAGGCATTGAATTTTCCTTTGATTTTAATTTTTTGATTTCGCACTGAAGGAGGGATCATTTTTTCCTGTAATTTGAAATCACGTTCCGGACCCGGTCGGGATAGTCCGTAAATACACCGTCTACGTCCAAATCCAACATCCACTCGACGTCGTCTTCAAAATTAACGGTATACACATAGACCCTTAGATTTTTTGTGTGAATAAAATTCACGATGTCCGGGGTGATGAATTCGATGCTGATATTGATGGAGTGCGGCTGAATCTCGTCCATAATCCGGTCAAAATCCAGCGGCACGCCGTACATCAAAACGCCGATTTGAATAGCGGGATTCAGTTCGCGGACGGTTTTGAGCTCGAAATGGTTAAAAGATGAAATCATGAACTGTTCCGGCGACCAGTGGTGCTGGGTGATATACTGATCAATCAGCTGCATAACGGCAGGCGCGGTGGCGGCGCTTTTCAGTTCGATATTAATGCCTTTGCGCCGGGCGACAAGATCGAAAACTTCGCTGAGAAAAGGGATTTTTACGCCCTGACCAGCATCCAGACTGCGGATATAATCCACGGATTGGTGGTAGATAATGCCTGTGCCGTCGGTGGTGCGATCCAGCCGGTAATCATGGATAACCAGGAGCTCACCGGCAACTTTATGGACATCCAGCTCGAGCCAGTCGGCACCTCGCCGGATGGCTTCCTCGAAAGATTTCAGTGTATTTTCCGGAGCATAGCCGGGCGCGCCCTGATGACCGAAGATGATCATTTAATTCCTTTGAGGCTGAGTCCGATGCGTCCACGCTCGGGGGCAATTGAGATGATTTTGACATCAATGACATCGCCCACAGAGAGCACTTTATGCGGGTCTTTGACGAAATGTTCGCCCATTTGGCTGATGTGGATCAGACCGTCCTGCTTGACGCCGATATCTACAAAAGCGCCGAAATCAACGACGTTACGGACGGTGCCTTTCAGAATCATTCCTTCCTGCAAATCCTCGATTTTCAGAATGTCGCTCTTCAGCAGCGGTTTCGGTAAATCCGCCCGGGGGTCTCGTCCCGGTTTTTCCAGATTTTCCAGGATATCCCGCAGGGTCGGCTCACCAAGGTGCAACTCATCAGCCAGCCACCGGATTTCCGGCGCCTGGGATTTGAGTTTACTGATCAATGCTTTTCCGCCCTGATGAATGTCCGTGAGTGCCAGTTTTTTCAGAAGTTTTCGGGTAGCATCGTAGGATTCGGGGTGAATGGAGGTGTTGTCCAGCGGATTGGTACCGTTGGGAATCCGCAGAAATCCGGCGCACTGCTCAAAGGAGTTGATTCCGATTCCCGGCACCTCCTTCAGTTCTTCCCGATTCCCGAAGGCTCCCCTGGTTTCCCGGTATTTCACAATATTTTCGGCGCTGCGACTGGTCAGACCGGAAATGTAAGTGAGCAGCGCTTTGGAGGCGGTGTTCAGATTGACACCTACCTGATTGACGCAATCTTCCACCACCGCGTGCAGTGCTTCGTGCAGTTTTTTCTGGTTCACGTCGTGCTGATACTGACCCACGCCGATGCTCTTGGGATCAATCTTGACCAGCTCCGCCAGTGGGTCCAAAAGCCGCCGGGCGATGGAAATATTGCCCCGCAGACTGGCTTCCAGATCGGGAAATTCCTCCTGCGCAATTTTAGAGGCGGAATAGACCGAAGCGCCGGCTTCGTTAACGATGATATATCTGATTTTACGTTCACCAGGCAGTTCGGCAATCAGTTCTGCAACCAGAAATTCGGTTTCGCGGCTTGCAGTGCCGTTGCCGATCGCGATGACATCCGCTGTATGGGTTTCTATTAAACGGTTAAGGATGGTTTTCGCCTCGTCGAATTTATGCTGGGGCGGATGGGGATAGATTGTGGCGCCTTCCAGATATTTACCGGTTTTGTCAATGACCGCTACCTTGCAGCCGGTACGAAAGCCCGGGTCAATGCCGAGAATGACCTTTTCGGTGACGGGTGGCTGGAGCAGCAGATTTTTCAGATTGGTGGCGAAGACCCGGATCGCCTGCTCCTCAGCCTGCTCAGTGAGCTGATGGCGAATATCCCGCTCAATCGCCGGTGCCAGCAGCCGCTTGTAGCCGTCTTCAACAGCGGCGATGAGATTTTCAGTGAAGATTGAAGCGGGATTGGTGATGGAGCTCTTTTTGATTAATTCCAAAATCCGTTCGCCATCTGAATCAATGGTGACCTTCAGGATATTTTCCTTTTCGCCGCGGTTGATCGCCAGAATCCGGTGGGGTGGAATTTTTGCCACCGGTTCTGCATAGTCGTAGTACATTTCATAGACGCTGGTGGCGGACTCATCCCGGGCGGTCGCCGTGAGTGAGCCATGAGTGAAGACAAATTCCCGGATTTTCTTGCGAATGTCGGCATCCTCGGCGATTGTCTCAGCGATGATATCGCCGGCGCCGGCGAGGGCTTCGGCGGCGGAATTGACCTCTTTTTCAGGATTGATAAATCGTTGTGCATATTCCAGTGGATCACCGGAAACAGTCTCCTGATTCAAGATGAGATCAGCCAGGGCTTGCAGCCCTTTTTCCTTTGCAATGGTTGCCCGGGTGCGTTTTTTGGGTTTGTAGGGGAGGTAGATATCCTCCAGGTCCTGGAGTTTGGTCACGGATTCGATTTTAACTTTGAGCTCGGGAGTCAATTTGCCCTGTTCGGCAATACTTTTCAGGACGGTCGCTTTGCGTTTTTCGAGACTACGGAGATAGTTGATCTGCTGCTGAATCGCGCGGATGCTCTCTTCGTTCAGTTCGCCGGTGCGCTCTTTGCGGTAGCGGGCGATAAAGGGTACGGTATTATCTTCGTCCAGCAATTGGACGGTGTTCGCCACCTGCTGGCGGGTAAATTGCAGCTCAGCGGCAACAGTATGGATCATTTTATCGAAAATCATCGGATAATTTCCCGGATTTGTCAGTTGAGACTCGGATCGGCAGAGGTGCTGTTCTGCTGGTGAAATTCGATCAGCATTTCCCGAAAAAGGATGTAGCGGATCAATTCATTCATATCAAAGACCACATGAATATCCAGCAGGTGTTCGGGTACCTCAAAATCAACTTCGCCGGTGACCAGAAATTTTCCCTGGCTATCAAACTGGTCGAGAAATTCGGCTTTTTTCATGGATTCCGGTGGGAAATAGTGGGCGGCGATCTGCCGCTGGGGGTCGTGATAGAGCAGCGGCAGCGGAATCAGCGATTCATAACCGCATTTGCCGCAGGTGAAGCGATTGATCTGTCCGTCGAACAATCGGTTGCGACCTTCGGGATTCAGAGTCGCATTAATCGAGCTCCAGACGTGAATATTCTGTTCTTGCTGACATTTTGGACAATTGACGGTGCGGTTTTCATGGATTGACAAAAGGTTTCCTCCGGGTTTGGATTGGTGCTAATTTCATTGCCGAAATTTAATACGGGAGCGGGCAAAGGTCTATGATTAATTTTCGATCCGGAAATGGATCGCAATCATCAGAGGATTCCAAACGCCGGGAAACCTGGTTTGTAAATTTTATGCAAACATCTCTTCATACAATCGGTAGGCGGTTTCGGTCATGCCCAGGCGGCGGTAGGTTTGCTGAGCGGTGGTATTATCCTTTTCCACATAGAGCCGGATGCCGGCGACATTATTCTGTTTTTGCGTCAGATTTTTTATGAAGCTGTACATCTGCCGGAAGATTCCCCGCCGGCGGAAATCGGGATGCACATAGACACTCTGAATCCACCAGATCAGACCATTCCGCCAGTCACTCCACTCATAGGTGATCAGCAGGCAGGCGACGACCCGGTTTTCAATTTCCGTAACAATGTAAAAACCGTATTCAGGGTGTTTAAAAAGACTACTGACACCGGCTGAAATAGTTACTGGGTCCAACTTTTTACCCTCGGTTTCCAGCGCCATGGCGCAGTTAAAACCGGCGATGGTGTCGGTGTCGGTTTGAAACGCTTTGCGAATGGTGAATTTGGGATTCATTTTTTTATCCATGTTGTTGTTTTAGGGGACCGGATAGCCGTTGCGGGCTTCCAGCAGCCGGTACCAGTCTTCCCGGGAGTATTTGATTGTCAGCGCCTGCAGGGCGGCAGTGATCCGGGCGGGAGTCGTTGTCCCGATGATCGGAAAAATCCGTGCCGGATGCTTCAGCAGCCAGGCTAGCATAATGATCCAGTTCGCGGTGTTGTATTTTTCGGCTTGCAGATCGAATTCTCTTTTAATCCGGATTTCCGTTTCCTCGGTGAAGGTATTGCCCCAGGCGGGGTAGACGACGCCGCCCAGCGGACACCAGGCTTGCGGCGAGATGTTCAGCTCCTGGCATTGATCCAGGGTTCCATCAAGCAGCGAACTGATGTTGTGAATGTTGATTTCCACCTGATTGGTGATAATCGGTATGGGGCAGTATTTCTGCAATAGATTCACCTGGGACGGACGGAAATTGCTCACACCGAAATGGCGGACTTTGCCGGAATTTTTCAGTTTTTCAAAAGCGCCGGCTACCTCTTCAGCGCTGAACAGGTAATCAGGGCGGTGCAGCAACAGGATATCCAGATAGTCGGTTTTCAAGCGCTTCAAACTGCCTACGACACTCTGCAGAATGTGCCCTTCGGAAAAATCATAGCGCGCCGGATCTTCCGGATTTGGTTGTCCTTTACGACGGATTCCGCATTTGCTGGTGATGAGGATTTTTTGGCGCAGACCGGGATTTTCCTGCAGCACTTCGCCGAACAGCTCTTCGCATTTTCCGTCGCCGTAAATGTCGGCATGGTCGAAATGGGTAAAGCCGGCTTCCAGTGCGGTGCGGAGAGCTTGTTTGCCTTTTTGGCGGGCTTCGGCTGAGTAATCGCCGACGATCCGCATGCAGCCGTAGACCAGCCGTGAGGAGCGCAATTCACTGTTACCGACAGACTGAGATTCCATATTGATTCCTTTTATGAAGGGTTTGGGACGACCTCGGCTAAAACCGGGAAATGATCAGACGGCAGCCGACCATTGAAGGTATCTGTGAGTGTCCCGTGATAGAGAACTGTTATGTTATTTTTAATAAAAATGTAGTCAATCGGCTGATCGTTGAAGAGGTTTTTCAGGTCAAACCAGGTGAAGGTTCCGTCGGAACCGTGATGCGGATATTGGGAAACCTTCTTCGAATCGGTCAACTCGCGAGTGAGGATTGCGTACACCTCCGAATTGGGGGTAGAGTTAAAATCACCGGTCACAATCACCGGCTCATTTTGGGCAATTCCGGCGATCTGTTGGAGCAGCAGTTCGGCGCTTTTCAGGCGGGCGAGGCTGCCTTTGTGGTCAAAATGGGTATTGAAATGGAAAAATTCCTGTCCGCTCCGCCGGTCACTGAACTGAGCCCAGGTGACGACCCGGTGGCAGGCGGCGTCCCAGCCCCTGCCGGGTTGCTCCGGCGTTTCCGAAAGCCAAAATGTAGCGTGGTCCAATACCTGAAAGCACTCTTTCCGATAAAAAATCGCCATGAACTCGCCGGCTCGGGCGCCGTCATCCCGTCCGACGCCGAGCCATTCGTATTCCGGTAAGAGTGCTGTCAGGTCCTGCATCTGGTTCCAGAGCGCCTCCTGGACGCCCAGGAGATCGGCTTTATGAAAACGGATTGTGCTGGCGACCATCTTTTTGCGATATTGCCAGGCGTTCAGACTGTCTGCGGGCGTGTCGAGGCGAATATTGAAGGACATAACCCGGATAGTCTGTTCGGAATGTCGGGCGCAACCGCTGAGCAGGATTAGTATTGCAATAGTGAATAAAGGAAATTGCCGGGATGTCATAAAAGCCTTTCAGTGAATTATCTTGCCCTGGTAATATACATAAATTGTTCAAATTTCATAAAGACTGTTTTTCATAGCGGCAAGCGGATTGGTTTTTCTTTTTCTTGCCCTTTATCGGAAACTTTGATAGTTTCATTCCCGTGATTCGATGGATACGCTGGGGTAAGACACATAATACACTATGATAAATTTCCTAATCCTTCTGCTGCTGTTGTATCTGCTGTTGGTCGTCTGGATGAATCTCCGGCACCCGGCGGTTAGGTGGAAAGAGCATAAGATCAATATCGCTGAATATACCTTTCCAAAGTCCTTTTTCTGGGGGGCGGCAACCTCGGCATATCAGGTGGAAGGCGGCAGTTACAATGCCGATTGGGCAGAGTGGGAAAAAACTTATGATGTTTCCGGTAATCCGCGGATAAAAAACGGTGACCGCTGCGGAAAAGCCGCCGATCACTGGAATCGCTACCGCGAGGATTTAAGGCTGCTGAAAGATTTTGGCTGCAACTCCTACCGCTTTTCTGTGGAATGGAGCAAACTGGTTCCGCAGCCCGGGAAGTGGAATCCCGCTGCGGCTGATCACTATGTGGAAATGTGTCGGTTTATGCGCGATCTGGAAATTGAGCCGAATCTAACTCTGCACCATTTTACACTGCCCCGCTGGCTGGCGGAAAAAGGTGGCTTTGAACATCCCGACTCGATCAACTACTTTATGGATTTTACTCATAAAACCGCCGAAACCTTAGGTCCTTATGTTGATTACTGGGCGACCTTTAACGAACCCGTTGCCCTGGCGTTGATGGGCTGGATTCGCGGGGTCTGGTCGCCGGGGAAGCAGGACATCTGTCTCGCCGCCCGGGTGCTGGGCAATATTCTGGAGGCGCACCAGCAGGCGTACCGGATTCTCCATGCCACTATCCGTCAGGATTCCGACGGTGACGGGGTGCCCTGCCGGGTTGGCATTGTAAAAAATATTACCATTTTCGATCCGGCGCGGAAGTGGTATCTGCCGGACTGGCTCTGTACCACGCAGATTAACAAACTGTACAATGACGCCGTCCTGGATGCCTTCCATAACGACCGTTTCCGGTTCAATCTGCTGAACCGGGTGCGGTATAGAAAGGAGTTACCGGGCCTGAGCGATACGCTGGACTGGATCGGGGTCAATTATTATACCCGGTTTTTAACGAAGTTCGATCCGAATTCCGCTCAAAGAGTGCAGGCATTTCCGGCTAAGAAGCTGCCAAAAACTGATATGGACTGGGCGGTTTGTCCCGCCGGTCTATACCGGGCACTGCAGCGGGTGAATGGCTTCGGCGTACCCATATTTATCACGGAGAACGGCATTGCCACCGATGATGACCAGCTGCGGAAAGATTTCATTCTGAAACATGTTGATGCCCTGCACGAGGCGATTCTGGATAAAATTGATGTCCGGGGTTACTATTACTGGTCACTAATGGATAATTTCGAATGGGCGGAGGGCTTTGCCAAGCGCTTCGGACTGTATTATGTGGATTATCAGACCCAGGAGCGGACACTGAAGAACGGTACGGATATTTACCGTGAGATCATTGCCCAAAGCCGTTCCAAAGAGTAATAATTATTTTGTGGGAGAGAAAGAATGCGCAGACTGATGATTTTATTGGTGGCGGGATTTTTCTTGGGAAGCGGAGCCGGGTTTGCTGGCGAGAAGCGGGCATTGACCTTTGACGATCTGATTGCCTGTAAACGCCTGAAAGACCCGCAGATATCGCCCGACGGGAAGCAGATCGCCTTTACGGTGCAGACCATGAATGAAGCGGAAAACAGCAGCCGGACGGATATCTATCTGATTTCGTTGGAAGGACAGAATCTGCGTCTCTTCAGTGGCGGTAATAAGTCGGCATCCTCACCGCGCTGGTCACCTGATGGACGGCTGGCATATTTATCCGACGGGCAAATCTGGATTCAGGGACTCACGGATGATAGACCAGGGCAGCTGACGAAGCATTACAGCGGGGTTGATGAATTTATCTGGTCGCCCGACGGACAAAAAATCGCCTTTGCCTCACGGGTTTATCCGGACTGCGCCGATCAGGCGTGCGTTGAAAAAAGGGATCAGCAAAGAGCCGACAGTGCCGTGCAAGCCCGCGTCTACGATGAGCTGCTTTATCGTCACTGGGACAGCTGGTGGGATCATAAACGGTCGCATATTTTTATCCTGGATGTGCAGAACGGTGATTTCCAGGATGTGACACCCGGCGATTACGATGCACCACCGATAGCGCTTTCCCACGGATTTACCTTTTCCCCGGATTCAAAATATCTGGTCTATACCAGTAATCATGCTGAAATGGTGGCAACCAGCACCGATAACGATATCTGGATGGTGCCGGTGGAGGGCGGTCCGCCGGAATTGGTGACTACCAAATGCCGGGATCGCGATTTTTCCGGGAATGACAGCGATCCGCAGTTTTCACCCGCTGGACGCTACCTGGCTTTTTTATCAATGAAACGCGCCGGATTTGAATCGGATAAGCCAGACCTCTTTATCAAGGACCTGAAGCGCGGCAAGTTTAAAAACCTGACCGAGGATAAAGATATCCGGATCAATGCCTATTGCTGGCTACCCGACGGGAAAGCGCTGCTGCTGTTGGTAGATGAAACCGCCCGGCTAAAGATCAAACGGCTGGAGGTCAAATCCGGGCGGCTGGTTGATCTTGTGACAGAGGGCAGTAACCACTCGCTCAGCCTGAGCAGTGACGGACAAACGTTTGCCTGTCTGCATGAAGGGATAACGCAGCCGGCAGAAATCTATCTCGCTTCCACAGAGGATGGTAAATTCCGTCAATTGACCTTTTTCAATACCGAATTGCTGGCAGCGGTGGAGCTGAATGATCTGGAAGAGTTTTGGTTCGAAGGCGCCGACCAGGATGCTGTTCACGGATTTATTGTGAAGCCGCCTTTTTTCGATACCCGGAAAAAATACCCGGCGGTGTTCTTTGTGCATGGCGGACCCCAGGGTGCCTGGCAGGATGAATGGCATTATCGCTGGAATATCCAGATGTGGGCGGCGCAGGGGTATGTAATGGTCATGATCAATCCCCGGGGCAGCACCGGTTACGGTCAGAAATTCACCGACGAAATCTCCAAAGACTGGGGCGGAAAGGTGTTTGAAGACCTGATTGCCGGTCAGCAATATGTGCTGGACAGATTCTCCTTTATTGATGAAGACCGGCTGGCGGCTGCCGGCGCTTCCTACGGCGGATACATGATGAACTGGATCGAGGGACACATGGATGCCTTTTCAGCTCCGTTTCAAACTCTGGTCAATCACGACGGAACTTTTAATCTGTACACAAATTTTCTGACCACAGAAGAACTCTGGTTCCCCGAATGGGAATTCAACGGACCTTATTGGCAAGACGAGCAATATTACCGAAAATGGTCACCGCACAATTATGTAGACAATTTCAATACGCCGATGCTGATTATTCATGGTGAGCGGGATTACCGGCTGGCATATACCGAAGGTCTGATGCCGTTTACGGCACTGCGGCGCAAGGGCATTCCGGCGAAGCTGGTCATTTTTCCCGATGAGACCCATTTTGTGACCAAGCCCCAAAACAGCCGCTTCTGGCATGCCACTATCTTTGACTGGCTGGATTCTTATATTAAGTAGACGTTTGTGAATCCGGTAATTGCTAATATCCTGCTTTGTTAAAAGGCGGATATTATCTATTTTATGATGGATTTATATGCGATTGAAAAGACGGTTGTTGGTTTATTACAATTTTAAAAAAGAGATGTCTGAGCGATGGAGAAAATTCTGAACAGAAGCAACATTTTAACGGAAAAGATCAATCCGAAAAGTGCCCGAATTGATACGATGTCCACCGAGGAGATTATTCGGCTCATCAATGCAGAGGATGGGACGGTCCACAAAGCCGTGGCAAAGGCGATCCCGGATATCGTCCGGGCGACCGATATAGTCGTTGGCGCGTTTAAAAACGGCGGTCGGCTGCGTTATATCGGTGCTGGCACCAGCGGTCGGCTGGGTGTCCTGGACGCCAGTGAAATCCCACCCACCTTTTCTGTTTCCACCGATCTGGTGCAGGGGATGATTGCCGGCGGCTGGCGGGCGCTGCGTGAGGCGATTGAGGGAGCGGAAGATTTCGAGGAGAGCGGTGCGGCGGATTGCAAAGCCATCGGATTGACCTCCAAGGATGTTCTCATGGGGATCGCCACCGGCGGGACAACACCGTACGTTCACGGCGGACTAAAATATGCCAAATCCATCGGGTGTAAGACGATCTTTTTTACCTGTACGCCGCATGAGGAGTTGGGTATTGATGAAGTCGTCGATGTTTTTATTGATGTACTGGTGGGACCGGAGCTGATCACCGGGTCAACCCGCATGAAAGCCGGCACCGCCACCAAGATGGTCCTGAATATGATCACCACGTCCGCCATGATCAAAATGGGCAAGGTCTACGGCAATTACATGATTGATCATCAGGCGATCAATTCCAAGCTGGTAGACCGCGGGACGCGCATCATCGCCACTCTGACGGGACTGTCCTACGAAGACGCCTACCAGGCTCTACTGGCTGCCGATAAACATGTCAAAGAGGCGGTCGTGATGGTAAAGCTGAATGTCCCGCTGGAAAAAGCGCGGCAGCTGATCGCCGAACACGACGGATTCGTCCGTTTTGCTTTTGAAGAATCCGACCAATAAATCCGTACAAACAAACAGACGATTTACAGCACATGTCCTCTATCTGGAAGCTTCATCAAGAAACTGATCTGAACGTTCTGGGGCTGATGTCCGGCACCTCCATGGACGGTTTGGATATTTGTCTTGTTAAAATTGCAAAAAATTGCGGCACTATGACGGTGAGTGAATATCGCTTCTCCGAATACGCCTATTCTGCCGAATTTAAAGCCTGGCTGCATCGCCTGCCGGAAGCAAACGCCGAATCGCTCTGCCAGGCGAATTTCACGATTTCCGAAACTTATGTAGAGTTGATCAACCGTTTTCTGAGAGAACAAAAAATTTCCGGCAGAGAGATTGACCTGATCGGCAGCCATGGACAGACGATTTGGCATGTTCATCGCCATTCCACCCTGCAGCTCGGCGAAGCGGCGGTTCTGGCTGAAGCTTTTAATATTCCTGTGGTTTCGGATTTTCGGGTTCGGGACATCGCTGCCGGTGGTTCGGGTGCGCCGCTGGTACCCTTTATGGATTTTTTACTTTTCAGAAACGTTAAAAAAAACCGCCTGGTGTTGAATATCGGCGGAATCGCCAATTTCACCCTGATTCCCGCTGGCGCTATGCGTGTTGATGAAATTTATGCGCTGGATACCGGACCGGGAAATTCCTTGATTGATTTAGCCGTGGCAATGTACACCGGCGGCGCTCAGACATTTGACCGGGATGGTAAGATTGCCCGCGCCGGGCGCATCCGCCAGGATATCCTTTCGTATCTCATGGAGCACTCCTATATTCACGCCGGGTTGCCGAAATCCACCGGACGCGAGGTTTTCGGTAAGAAGATGCTTACTGAGATCATTACGCGATTTGAGTTGAAAAAACCGGAATTTCCCGACCTGATTGCGACGCTGACGCGCTTCACTGCGGCTGCTATTTATGCAAATTATCAACAGTTCTTTGCAAATAAATTTACAATCGCCGAAATTATCGCCAGTGGAGGAGGCATTGAAAATCCGGTGATGATGGAGCATTTAAAAGCGTATTTCCCGGCAGTATCGGTGAAACGTTCTGATGATTACGGTGTAAAAAGTGCCGCCAAAGAGGCACTGATCTTTGCGCTTTTGGCAGCGGCGGCGGTCTGGGGAATCCCGGGTAACGTTCCGAATGTTACCGGTGCAAAGCATGCCGTGGTTTTAGGTAAAATCAGCTTATAGAGGAGAGTGACATGAATCCATACATATTTCGTGAATATGATATTCGGGGAGTCGTTGAAGAAGATTTTCCCGAAGAGGTGGTGGTGCAATTGGGCAAAGCCTTCGGTACCTATGTCCGGGAAAAGGGCGGCAAGACTATTGCGTTGAGCGGTGACGTACGGCTCTCCACGCCGGCTCTGAAAAGGGCTTTCGCAGAAGGTCTGCTGGCGACCGGAGTGGATGTCATTGATGTGGGCATTGTCCCGACACCCGTGAATTATTACAGCATGGTGATACTCGATGTGGATGGTGCGGTGCAGATCACCGGCAGTCACAATCCGTCTGATATGAACGGATTTAAGCTGTCCTATGAACAGAAGGCGGTTTACGGCGCCGATATTCAGTATCTGAAATCGCTGATTGAGACCGGTAAATTTGCCAGTGGGGCAGGTCGCCTCCTGGAAAAAGAAATTCTGGAAGATTATAAAAAGATGGTGGTCTCCAAAATTCAATTAGAACGTCCCGTGCGACTGGTGATGGATTGCGGCAATGCCGCCGCTTGTCTGGCTGCCCCGGAAATTTATAAAGCCGTGGGCTGCGAAGTGACGGAAATCTTCTGCGCAGTGGACGGTACATTTCCCAATCATCATCCCGATCCGACAGTTAAAAAGAACCTGAGGGAATTAATTGCGGAGGTGAAAAAAGGCGGCTACGATTTCGGCATCGCCTTTGACGGCGATGCTGACCGGGTTGGCATTGTTGATGACCGAGGTGAAATCATCTGGGCGGATTACATTATTATTCTGATGCTGGATGAGATTTTTGCAAAATATCCCGGTACGGCGGTGGTATTTGACGTCAAATGTTCCCAGGCGTTGGAGGAGGCGATTGTGGAGAAGGGCGGACGTCCGATCATGTGGAAGACCGGGCATTCGCTGATCAAGCAGAAAATGAGAGAGGAGAATGTCCCCTTTTCCGGCGAGATGAGTGGGCATATCTTTTTCAGAGACGACTATTATGGTTTTGACGATGCGATCTATGTTGGTCTGCGCTTTGCTCAGATGGTTGCCCGGCTGAAAGAGCCCCTGTCACAGCGCATGGCGAAACTGCCGCACTATTACTCCACGCCGGAAATGCGGCTCGAGTGTGAAAGCGATCAGGTGAAGTTTGAAATTGCGCAAAAGGCAGCTGAATATTTTAAAGCCCACTATGATTGCATTGACGTTGATGGCGTGCGGATTAAATTCGGTGACGGCTGGGGGCTGGTACGGAAGTCCAATACTCAGCCGGTTATCGTGACCCGCTTTGAAGCCAAAACCGAGCAGCGCCTGGCGGAGATCAAGGATTTGGTATTGACGAAATTGCAGGAATTCGGAAAACTGAAAATTGCCTAGCCCAAAATGACAGATGCATTTACGGATAAAATTGCCGCCTATCGGCGTGAAATTGACCGCGATCTGGCGCAACTGAATCTCCCGGCATACCCGGAAGGTCTTTACGACCCGATGCGGTACAGCGTTGGCGCCCCGGGCAAACGGATTCGCCCGCTCTTAACCTTTTTGATGGGAGAAGGTCTTGGAGTACCCCACCAGCGCCTGCGTCCGGCAGCCTTGGCGGTGGAGATATTGCACGCTTTTACCTTGGTTCATGACGATATCATGGACAATGACACCAAGCGGCGGGGACTGGATACCGTCCATGTCAAGTGGAATGTCAACACGGCTATTCTGAGTGGTGATGGGTTGATGGCGCTGGCGTTTCGACAACTGATGGAATCCAAAGCCACCCGGATACGGCGTATGGGACTGGAATTCAGTCAGGCGATGCTGGAAATCTGTGAAGGGCAGGCGCTGGATATAGCGTTTGAAAAACGTCTGGATGTTACGACGACCGAATATCTGGAGATGGTCGGTAAAAAAACCGGTCGTCTGCTGGGACTGGCGTGCCAGCTGGCGGCTTTGATTGCAGACGCCGAACCAGAAATGGTTGATAGTTTAAACCGCTTCGGGATCGAGCTGGGACAGGCATTTCAGATTCAGGATGATCTGCTGGAAATCAGCTCCGATGCCGAAAAAATGGGCAAGAGCCTTGACAGTGATATTGTTTCCGGGAAAAAGACCTATCCCCTCTTATTGATGCTGACGGATATGACAAAATCCGAAAAGGTATCCTTCCTTGACTTTATGAAAGCGAACCTGACCAATCGTCCGGGAATTCTCGAGGCGTTTCAACAGAAAGAGATTATCAATCGCACGACCGATACCATTTCTCAAATGCTGGAAAAGGCGCTGCGACGTCTGGCGGAATTACCGGCTCAGGCAGCCGCAGATTTAACCTATCTGGTTGAAATGATTTCAAAAAGGCAGCGCTAACAGATGATCAGTCGCGAAATATCTATCCTGAACAAATACGGATTACATACCCGACCGGCTACCGCTTTCGTGACGGAGGCGTCACGGTTTAAATCGGAAATTTTCCTGGAATATAAGGGGGTCAGGGTTAATGCCAAGAGCATTCTGGGGTTGCTGGTTTTGGCGGTGGAGCCGGGGGCGACGCTGACCCTGCTTGCCGATGGCCCCGATGAAGAGGAGGCGATCGAGGCACTCGCGATTTTGACCCGAAACAAATTTAATCTGGAATAGCCGTGAAAAAGATCAAAGGAGTCCGAATATCTCCCGGAATCGTCTGTGGTCCGATTTATTATTTTGAGAAGGGGCGTCTGAATGTACCCCGGCACTTTATCCGGGCGGAGGATTTTGATAGCGAGCTGCAGCGATTTAAACAGGCTATTCAGGCTTCCGTCAATGAATTAAAACAGGTCAGAGACCTGGTGCTGGATCACCTTGATGAGGAGCACGCCCGGATTATTGACGCACAACTGATCGCCGTGCAGGATGAAGAGATGATCAAGGCGGTGGAAAACCTGATGCACCAGGAACGCAAGAATGTAACCTGGGCGTACTATGAAGTGATGAATGAGTACGAGGCGCTCCTGCTGAAAACCTATAGTCAGTTTTTCAAAGAGCGGACCGCCGACCTGAAGGATATCAAAAAGCGGGTTTTGCACCACATGGTCGGTGAAGAGGAAACGATCCTTCCGGATATCAACAAGCCCTCGATCATCGTGGCGGAAAAAATCTCACCGGGAGATTTGATTCACATCGAACACAATCTGGCACTGGGACTGATTACCTGGGAAGGTGGTTTTGATTCCCATGCCGGGATTCTCGCCCGGGCTTTCCGGATTCCATATATTTCAAACGTAGACCTGATTGAAGAGCTGGTTTCTTATTCGGAAATCATCCTGGATGCGGACAACGAGGAGATTCTCCTGGACATCAGTGGTTCTTTGAAACAGGAATATCTGACTCGGATTACCGAATTTCAGAAACTCAGAAAAAGAATCATCTCTGCCAAAGTGGCGAATTCAACCCGGGATAAAGTGCCTTATCATATCTATCTGAATGTCGGTTTTGTTGACGAAGTCGAAGCGATTGATCCGCAACTGATTCAGGGGATTGGTCTTTTCCGGACGGAATTTCTCTGTATCGAGCAAAATACAATTCCCGACGAAGAGGTTCAGTTTCAAGCCTATCGGGCTGTGTTAAAAAAGATGGGGCACCTGCCCGTGATTTTCAGGGTTTTCGATTTCGGGCGGGATAAACTGCTGGCAATGCTGGACCTGGAGGTAATCCAGGAAGATCATGTGTTCGATGAGTGGGGCGGGATCGGCTTTCTACTGGAAAATCCCGATATCCTCAAGGCGCAGCTGCGGGCGTTGTTGCGCGCCAGCATCCATGGCAATGTCAAGATCATGCTGCCGCTGGTCATGTTTACCGACGAAGTCAGGCAAACGATAGAATTGCTGCATGAGGTGCAAAGGGAATTACAGGAGCAGGGCATTCCCTTTAGGAAAGGCATCGAACTGGGTGCCATGATCGAGACCAGCAGTATTTTGGAGCAGTTGGATGGACTCGCTGACCTGGTAGATTTTTTCAGCATCGGAACCAACGATCTGGCTCTGTACCTGATCGGTTCGGGACGGACTGTGGATTTAACCAGGAATTATTATCATCCGAAAATTTTTAATGCGATCAACCTGATTGTCAGCGCCGCCAAACGGGCGAATGTTCCGGTGACTGTCTGTGGAGAAATGGCTTCCGATCCCTATGCATTGATCGGGTTAACCGCCATGGGGATTCGTTCCGTCAGTATCAGTACCAGTGCCCTGGCTGAAATATCGAAGGAGATTAGTGCGCTGGATACGAAAATGCTGGAAAATCTGGCGGATTTAATATTAAGTGCTGATAGTGCCGCAACGATCTATTCGCTGCTGGTTCAATTTCATCAGGATTGCCTTGGATAATTGCAACAATCTTGACTTTATCCTTGCGAATCCTGAATTCCCCGAATATATTTAATGAGTATGATCAACGTAGAACTCGATAAAATCATTTTTTATCCGCCCAGCAAGGGGTATGCAGTCATATTAAAAGAGGTTGGTGGTATCCGCCAATTGCCGATCATTGTCGGCGTGTTCGAAGCCCAGTCCATTGCTCTGGCGATTGAGCAGGTGAAAATGCCGCGCCCCATGACCCACGATCTATTTATCCGGGTACTGAGCCGGCTGGGTATTGCCATCAAGGAGGTGGTGATCAACGATTTGATCGAGGGTACCTTTTATGCCCAGATTTCGCTGAAAGAGAAGAGCGCTAAATCGGTTACCAGGATTGACAGCCGACCCAGCGATGCCATCGCCCTGGCGCTGCGGGTTGATGCAGATATTTTAGTCAGCGAAGCGGTCATGGATGAAGCCGGTCAGTTGTTGAATGTCACCGACACTTCCGAAAGACAGTCGGTTGATCAGAATTCCTTTGAAGATCAATTGCTGGACCGTCTGGTGGAGCTAAAGACCAAACTTCAGGTTGCCATTGATGAAGAGAAGTACGAACTCGCCGCCCAGCTGCGGGACCAGATTTCCAAGTTGGAAAAGGAATTAAAAAATAATTGATCAGGCTGGATTGACCAGCATTTTATAGGTTTTTTCGGCGGCTTGCTGTTCGGCTGTCCGTTTGGTGGTCGCAGTCCCTGATCCGTAGAGTCTGTTAGCGATATAAACGGCTACGGTATACTGCCGGGCGTGGTCGGGTCCCTGCACTTTGACCATCCGGAAATCCGGCGGATTAAGCCCCTTTTTCTGGCAAAATTCGAGCAGTTGTCCTTTAAAATTATATTCCGCGGGAATCGCCTTTTGTTCCTGATCGGCAATGATAAAGCGGGTGATAAATTTTTCGGCTTGGGGCAAGCCGCTGTCGAGGTAAATGGCGCCGATAATCGCCTCCAGGGCGCAGGATAAGAGGTTGCGCTGAGTTGGTGAATAGTGAATATTGATACTTTTATCCACGTGCAGCTCATTTTGCAGTTGAAGGCTGTCGGCGATTTCGTGCAGCGTTTTTGCATTTACCAGCATTGAGCGAATCTGGGTCAGTTCACCTTCGGACCGGTTGGGGTATTTTTTCATCAGGTACTGGGAAACAACCAGATCGAGCACGGCATCGCCCAGAAATTCCAGCCGCTCGTAGGATTCGCTCTGTGAAGCCGCGGCTGACCGGTGGGTCAACGCCCGTTTTAAAAGGGTTTTGTCATTAAAAGCGTACCCGATTTTTCTTTCGATTGGCGCAGGATTTTTTCTTGAAAACAGACGAATTGGCAGACGTAAAATTTTCATGACTCAAATTTTTTCGCCGCCAGAACCGCATTATGTCCGCCGAATCCGAAATTGTTGCTTAAACCACTGGTGATGGTTTTTTTCACGGCTGTATTCGGAGTGTAATTCAGATCGCACTCCGGGTCGGGATTTTCCAGATTGATGGTAGGTGGAATTATCTGATCCCGTAAGGACAGACAGAGGGCGATAAATTCCACGGCGCCGGTCGCGCCCAGAAGGTGACCGGTCATGGATTTGGTGGAGCTGATACTCAGGTTGTAGGCGTGTTTCCCAAAGACCGATTTGATGGCGACTGTTTCATACTTATCGTTTAAAGGGGTGGAGGTGCCGTGGGCGTTGATATAATCACAATCTTCGAGATTCATTCCGGACATGTTAACCGCCCTCTGGATCGCCAGCGCCTGACCTTTGCCTTCCGGATGAGGTGCGGTGATGTGGTAAGCATCCTCAGAAAATCCGTAGCCTTTGATTTCGGCATAAATGGGCGCCGAGCGGCGCATGGCATGTTCCAGTTCTTCCAGAATGACAATTCCGGCGCCTTCGCCGATTACAAAGCCATCCCGGTGCATTTCAAAGGGGCGGCTGGCTTTGTGAGGTTCGTCATTCCGGCGCGAGAGGGCTTTCATATTTGAAAAACCAGCCAGCGCAATAGGCGAAATGCTGGCTTCGGCACCGCCGGTTATGATCACGTCGGCATCATCGCAGAGAATGTGACGCATGGCGATTCCGATAGTGTGTGACGATGTGGCGCAGGCGGATGTCACCGAGTAGTTCGGTCCCATAAATCCGTGATTGATGGCAATATGTCCCGGAATGATATCGGGAATCATCATGGGGATAAACAGGGGGCTGACAAAGCGGTGACCTTTATTGAGCAGAATAGAGTGTTGTTGTTCGAGAGTCTGAATTCCGCCGATTCCGGAGCCGACGATAACACCGACCCGTTCGGGATTGATGGAGCTCTCTTTCAGATCCGCATCCCGGATTGCCTGTTCTGCCGCCGCAAGACCGAAATGAGTTACCCGGTCCATGCGCCGGGCTTCTTTCGGATCAATCCAATCGGTGGGATCGAAATTCTTTACTTCTGCACCGATCTTGACCGGCAGCTCGGCAACGGGAAAGGCTTGGATAATATCAATCCCGCAGACGCCGTTGACACAATTGGACCAAAAGGTGGGGACATCATTTCCGATCGGGGAAATGATGCCCGCACCAGTCACAACGACTCTTTTTTGCATAGAATAGGTCGTCTCTATAGGTTGTCAAGATAATTGACGACGTCACCAACCGTTCTCAGTTTCTCGGCTTCCTCGTCGGGAATTTCAATATCGAACTCTTCTTCCATTTTCATAATCAGTTCGACGGTATCCAGACTGTCGGCTCCAAGGTCGTCAATAAAGGACGCTTCTTTGGTGATTTTTGATTTCTCCACACCGAGTTTCTCGGCGACAATTTCCTGTACTTTTTCAAAACTACTCATACTATCCTCCTGATTTTGTTTACATGACCATCCCACCGTCAACTCTAATTACCTGTCCGGTAATATAGTCAGCAAACGGTGATGCTAAAAAGAGGGCTACATTAGCCACATCTTGACTGTTACCTGCCCGCTTCAGCGGGATTGCGGTTAAAAGTACTTCTTTGGCTTTTTCGTCGAGAACGTGGGTCATTTCGGTCGCAATATAACCGGGTGCGATGGCGTTGACCGTGACGTTACGACTAGCCAGCTCCCGGGCAACGGATTTCGTAAATCCGATTACACCGGCTTTACTGGCGGCGTAGTTGCTCTGCCCGGTATTGCCGATTATGCCGATGACGGAACTGACATTGATAATTTTTCCAAGACGCTGTTTAATCAACTGTTTACTGACGGCTTTCGTAACCAGGAAAACCCCTTTCAGATTAGTGTTGATAACGGCATCCCACTGCTCTGTTTTCATGCGCATCAACAGGGTATCCCGGGTAATTCCGGCATTATTGATAACGATATCGAGGTGATCATAGGTACTGACAATCTGTTCGATCAGGCGGTTGACCTGGTCCTCCTGAGTGACATCGCAAGGCAGTGCCAGAAAACGGTAATTTTTTTCCTGAAAAACCTGTTTGGCGTTGGCAAGGGATTCGCTGTTGTAGTCGGATAAAACGACACTTGCGCCCCGTTCTGCAAAAGATTCGGCTATGGTTCGACCGATTCCACGTCCGGAACCGGTCACCAGGACGACTTTATCCAGAAATGTCATTTCCATTGGATATTCTCCAGATCTTCAGCGCGGGAGATGCCTCTTACGATCACATTGTTATTAATGCGTTTGATCAGACCCTGGAGGACATTCCCGGGTCCGATTTCCACAAAAACTCCGGCGCCGTCATTGATCATATTTTCGATACAATTGACCCATAATACCGGTGAGGTTAATTGCTGGTGCAGCCGGTGGCGGATCTCGTTCACATCGGTTGTGGCGGTTCCGGTCACGTTGGAGTAGATCGGGCAGCGGGGCGGGTGAAACGTTGTGGCGTCGAGGGCTTTTTTTAAGGTATCGCCGGCGCTTTTCATCAGGCTGGAATGGAATGCTCCGCCGACGGAGAGTTCGATAACCCGTTTGGCGCCAGCCTCTTTTAATGTGAGCATGGTAGATTGGACGGTATGCACGTCGCCGCTGATGACAATCTGATTCGGTGAATTATAGTTGGCGATATTACAGATTCCGCCAATAACCGATTTTTTTAGTACATTTTGAATTGTCTCATAATCCAGCCCGACGATAGCCGCCATGGTACCGGAATTATTTTCTGTAGCAATTTGCATCTGCTCAGCCCGGATTTTGACCAGCTCCAGACCCTGCCGGAAATCCATAACGCCGGCGGCAACCAGGGCGGAATATTCACCCAGACTGTGTCCGGCGACCATGTCGGGTAGTTTTTGCCGGGCTTTCAGTTCCTCAAAAAGGACCATAGAGTGAATAAATATAGCCGGCTGGGTTACCCGGGTTTGAGTCAGTTCAGCCAGAGGTCCATAGAATGAGAGGTCCTTGATTGGGAAGTCAAATATTTCAGCAGCCAGGTCGTAATATTTTTGGGCGATGGGATGGGTGTTGTACAAATCCAGTCCCATACCCACAAATTGAGACGCCTGTCCGGGAAATACAAAAGCCGTTTTCATTGTAATAGACTCCACCTCATTAACATACTGCCCCAGGTAAAGCCGCCCCCGAAGGCTGACATCAGCAGCAGATCACCCGGTTTTAATCGTCCCTGATCGTATCCATCAACGATTCCCAGCGGAATGGTCGCAGCAGTTGTATTGGCATATTTATCAATATTGATTAAAACCTGCCCGTCTTTCAGTTTCAAGCGGTTGACGCAGGCATCAATAATTCGTTTGTTAGCCTGGTGCGGGATAAACAGCCCCACGTCCGCGCCGGTAAAAGAATTGCGTTGGAGCAGCTCGATTGAGACGTCAGCCATTTTGCTGACCGCCAGTTTGAAGACGGTTTTGCCTTCCTGGTAGATGTAGTGCATCTTTTTATCAATGGTTTCGTGGCTGGCGGGATGCCGACTGCCGCCGCCGGCCATGTAGAGAAAATCTTTACCACTGCCATCCATTTTTGCCAGATAGTCAATGATGCCGAACTCGGCATTTTCAGTGGGTTCAACCAGTACGACACTGGCGGCGTCACCGAAAAGAACACAGGTGTCGCGATTGGTATAATCCGTGATGGTACTCATCGTATCGGTGGCGGCAACCAGGACCTTTTTATACAGTCCGTTTTCCACCAGTTGGGCGGCGATAATCATGGCGTACACGAATCCAGAGCAGGCGGCGGAGATGTCGAAGCCCCAGGCGTTGGTTGCGCCGATGTTGTACTGGATCAGGGCGGCGGTGGAGGGGAAAAACATATCCGGTGTAATCGTGGCGACGATAATTACGTCAATCTCTTGGGGATCTATATCAAACCGCCTTTGCAGATCCTGAAAAGCAAAGCTAGCCATGTCGGAGCTGGCTTCACCTTCGGCGGCGATATGTCTCTCGGAAATGCCGGTTCTGGTCCGAATCCATTCATCGGAGGTATCCACCATTTTTTCAAGGTCGAAATTGGAAAGAATTTTTTCCGGTACATATTTGCCAATGGCGGTTATAGTTGCTTTTCTTCTCATCGTTTTTCCCCTAAACCTTTAAATATATTATTTTGGCGGGAATAGTGGTAGAAAAATATCGTTGCAATCACAATTTATGATTTTGACTGTGAAAATATTGGAAAGGGTATAAGAATCACCACGCCGGGTCGCTTACTTTTTCTTTGCCGAGATGACCGGTCGCCCTCTGTAATATCCGCAATTCGGACAGGCGCGGTGGGGCAGCTTGGGTTCATTGCATTGTGGACAAAGGGCAATCGTAGCTGCGGTTAATTTTTGGTGAGTCCGACGTTTATCTCGTCTTGATTTCGATATTTTACGTTTTGGTAAAGCCAATGATTTACTCCTCTGAACTATTGGTTAATAAATTTTCCAGCGGCTTCCATCTATCATCGAAGGGAGCTGCCTTGCAGCGGCATTTTTCGATGTTCAGATTGGCGCCGCAGCCCGGACAGATTCCGGCACAGGATTCCGAACAGATGTTTTTCATCGGAATTTCGATTAATAGCGCATCATGCGCAAAGGCGGTCAGGTCAATTTCGTTCGTTTTGGCAGTAATCGGGATGATATTTTCATCAGAGCCGGGCTCCAATGATTCCACCGGGCTTAGAATTGCCAGAAAATCGGATTCCAGATGACGCCTGTAGGATTCCAGACAGCGATCGCATTCAAGTATGATTTCGGTGCTTAAATGACCTTTGATGGTAATCTGTCGCGGACCCTTGTCAATTTTCAGACTGGTCAAGATAGGATTGATAAAACTTTCATCTGTGATTCCCACTTCAGTTTTTGTAACGGTCATTTCGATTGTCTGGGCGCCTTCTTTGAGAGAATTGATTCGTAATTTCATAACAAGTGGCAAATTTATTAGTTGAGACTGCCAGAATCAAGTTATTTCACATTATAAGAATGGCGCCCGGTATTGGACGCCATTCTTAATATGGTCAAATGACATTTTATTGTTCGTTTTTTTCCTCGGCAGCGTCTTCTGCGGGTGTATCTTTACCGGTATCCTCTGCGGATTTGTCGGTTTCAATCGTTTCGTCGCTGTCGAGTTTTTCATCTTCTTCTTTTTCCTCTTCCTTGAGCTCATCCTCGTCTTTGCGGGCAATAAGGTCTTCGTCGTCCTTTTTCTTCCGCAAAATGACATAAATCAGGGACTGTCCGACGCTGAAATTCGTCAGCAAATAAGCTACCGCGCTGCCCCCGATTACGAAGAGGGCAATGGCAATTAATACGATCGTGATCATATCGGTTGTGGTCAGATAGAGGGGGCGAACCATTCCAAGAGACGCCGGTGTATAGAGATTGAAGGTCTTGCTTAAGAAGGGTGTCAGCGGCGAATTGATGCCGAAAATGTAGGAAGAAGCCTGCTCCATAATGCGGCTGAGTTTGCCGTTCATCAGCCAGGATTGACCGAATACATAGTTAAAGAACTGGTAACCAATAATCATGGCGTAGGCATAGATATAAGTGGCTACAGCGGTCAGTCCCAGGACGAGCCCCTCGTAAATTACTAACCGCCAGGGCTGGGCCCACAGTGTGGAGTAGCTTTGAAAGACGGTCTCCATAGTATCTTCTTCGGCAGTCCCGACAATTCCGGCACCCAGGATGAGTGATACAACAAATACGACAGCAGTATATACGACAAATACCGCCACAATAAAATAGAGCAGGTAGGGTATTCCGAGAAACAGAATATCCAGGACCGGCCATTTGGCAATCCAGGCGGCAATGATTGCCATAACAATGAAGAATGCCATAATCAGCAGGAGGGATACGGGTCCCATAATCACCGCAGTTCCATGCTTTTTTATATATTTGAAACTGTCACCTGAGGAATAAAATTCATCGCCTTTCAGCTGCTTGTAGGTGATCCGGGATACAGCCAGGGAAGCCAGCAGAAAGATAATCACCCAGAGCAGAATTCCCAGACCGTAAACTATCCAGCTGTACCAGGCAATCGGAAGGTCAACGCCCCAGAGGCAGGGAAAGAGAAAGTGGGTGTTCCAGATTTCAACAATGCTCTGACCATTGATGATCAATGCCAAATAGGAAAGTATCAGATAAACAGCCCAGCCTAATCCTAAGCCAAGCAGGTGGACCCAGATTTTCTTTCCACTGAGTGCCAACCGTGGAGTCCTAAAAACGTCGCGAACGTCAAAATACAAAGGCTTCATTATCTCCTCCAGAATTTTATTAGTCTTGTCGTACCAGGTCTATCCAAAGCTGCTCGTGTGGCAGTTTTGCTTTTAATTCTTTTAACGCCGCCTTAGCCGCATTGCGGTTATCAAAGTTGCCCGTACGGACTCGATACCAGGTTTCGCCGGTCTCCAGAAAGGTGGCTTTTTGAATATACAGGTCGAGATTGAGGTGGTCCAGCAGTCTGACGGCTCGCTCAGCTCCGGCATAGGTCTTCCAGGAAGAAATCTGGATCGTGTATTTGCCGGGAATGCTCGGGATGCTCTGTCCGATCGGTTTTTGCGGGCGGGGCTTGGGTGCCGGAGTGGTTTCGCGGCTATCGGGGTAGGTCGGTTGCGCGGGTGTTCTTTTTTCTTTTGTATCTTCATAAACTGGTGCCGGAGCCTGCATGGCTTCTTCACTCAGCGCATAGCCCTCCTCTTTCGGAGCGGGAGCGGAGCTGGTGTCCTCGATTACACGGCAAAGCAGCTCTTTTTCATCCTTGACCTTTCCATCAGGTCCTACAATGGAATAGGCGACTACGTAATCGCCGGCGGCGTCGGGTACAAAGGATATATTGAAGCTGCGGCTGTTGGGCTGGAAAGAGAGGATATCCATATTACTCCCGGCTGGCTTCTCCACAAAACTCCAGCCGTAGGTACAGGCGAGTGTATCATCCCTAGATTCAATCAGCGGTGCCAGGTGTATCCGTTTCCCGACGATCCCGGGAATCGGTTCGGGTTTATCACAGGAAATAACAACCAGTAGCAAGATGAAAATTAATAGTATTGCTTTTTTCGTTTTCATTCTGTTTCTCCTTTTCGGATCGTTGTCATGTTATAATTTCCATCAAGGGAAAGAAAAATGCAATTTCTTTCTGAGCATTTTCTTCAGAGTCCGATCCGTGAACGGTATTTCGCTGGACAGATTCGGCGTAAAGTCGCCGCAATGTGCTTTCAGCCGCTTCCTGCGGATCGGTAGCACCAATCGCTGTCCGAAAGGCTTCTACGGCATTTTCCTTCTCCAGTACCATTGAAATGCAGGGACCTGAAGACATGTATCCCACTAATCCCTGAAAAAAAGGTTTGCCTTTATGTATTGTATAAAAGGCTTCAGCTTCGCTGCGGGAGAGCCTGAACATCTGCAGCGCTTTGATTGTAAATCCTCTATTCAGGATGAAATCAATTGCTTTTCCGGTTAGGTTGCGTTCGAGACAATCGGGTTTTAATATAGCCAATGTCCAGTTTCCCATCAGCGCTCCTGTTTAGGATAAAATACGTGTATATTTACCATTGTCAAGTCCTTTTTGGGCGGTTTCGAGAGAGGTGATAATGACCGCCTCCCCGCCATTTTTGAGAAAATGGATAGCGGCATTGATTTTTGGTCCCATACTGCCCGGCGGGAAATGACCATCGGCTGACAATTTCACCAGATCGTCCATCTGAATTTCGTCTATAAACTCCTGATTGGGTTTGCCAAAATTGATTGCAATCCGGTCTACGTCGGTCAAAATAAACAGTTCCTGAGCACCGATGTCTTGCGCCAACACCGCTGAAGCCAGGTCTTTGTCAATGACCGCATCAAAGCCCTCATACAATCCATTTTCCATGATGTAAACCGGAATCCCGCCACCTCCGGCGGCAATCACAATAATCCCCAGATCAACCAGTTGTTTAATGGCTTTTTTATTGATAATCCGGCGTGGTATCGGGGAGGGCACGACCCTTCTCCAGCCCTTGCCCGGTACCTCCTTGATTTGCCACCCGAATTTCTTAGCCAGCGGCAAAATCTCCTCTTTCGTATACCAACTTCCGATGTATTTACTGGGATTTTGACTTGAGGGATCGTTAATATCAATGATCACCTGCGTGATAATTGTCACTACATCACGGTCAATGTCCTCCCTGATAAGGGCATTTTGCAGAGACTGTTCGATCATGTACCCCATTCCGCCCTCGGTATCGGCGTCGCAGATGCCCAGTGGTAGATAGGGGGCTTTAGCATTGGTCAATTCAACCCGCAGCAGGGCGTTGCCCACCTGGGGACCGTTGCCGTGCGTAATGGCAAGATTGTAATCCTGTCTGATGAAATTCATGATGGCGATACAACTTTTGCGGGTATTGCGGAATTGATTGGCAATCGTGTCAACTTCTCCCTTCGGAGAGATCGCATTTCCGCCCAGGGCAATAACGGCAGTTTTGTGAGCTGGCATCATAGCACCTATCGGATTAAATGATGATCTTTGATAAAGTCTTCCAGGATTTCTGTCAGATTGGGATGTCCGATCTCCTGCAGATCATAATAAACCCGGGTATTAGGCTTGTTTATTTTCAAAATGCGGTTCAGGTCTATCGGCGTTCCGATGATGACGGAATCGCAGTCCGTTTTTTCTATCGTCGCTTCCAGGTCTTTAATCTGCTGTTCGCCGTAACCCATTGCCGGTAGGAGGTGTCCGATGTTCGGGTAAATCCGAAAGGTTTCGGTCAATTTTCCAACCGTATAGGGTCTCGGATCAACACATTCGATGGCGTTGTATTTTCGGGCGGCAACGGTGCCGGCGCCGATCTTCATTTCGCCGTGTGTGAGGGTGGGACCATCCTCTACAACCAAAACACGTTTGCCCCGGATCAACTCGGGCTTATCCACTTTGATAGGGGATGCGCCGTCAACAACAATCGCTTCGGGATTGACCTTGTTGATGCTTTCCCGAACAGTCTGAATTCCTTCCGGTGCCGCGCTGTCAATTTTATTGATCACTACCACGTCAGCAAGGCGGAGATTGACCTCGCCGGGATAGTAACTCAGTTCGTTACCCGCGCGGTGCGGATCGGCGACGGTGATAGTCAGGTCTGGTTTGTAAAAGGCAAAATCGTTATTGCCTCCGTCCCAAAGAATAATATCACAACCGTCGGGATCCTGTTCCGCCGCCCGGATGATGGCTTCGTAATCCACACCGGCATAGATGACGTTGCCCCGGATGATGTGGGGTTCGTATTCTTCCATCTCTTCGATGGTACATTTATGTTTTGTCAAATCGTCCAGGGTGGCAAAACGCTGAACTTTTTGTTCGATCAGATTACCATAGGGCATGGGGTGGCGGATGGCGACGACTTTCAGACCTTTCTGCATCAAAATCTCGATCACCTTCCGGGAAGTTTGACTTTTTCCGCAACCGGTACGGGTGGCACAGACGGCAATCACCGGTTTGGTGCTCTTTATCATGGTGTGAATAGGTCCTAAAAGGGTAAAATTGGCGCCACAGGCGTTTACCAGGGCACTGGTCGCCATCACTTTCTGGTAACTTATATCGCTATAGGAGAAAATACATTCATCTACGGTATATTTTTTAATCAGTTCTGGCAGGTCCTCTTCGGCATAGATGGGAATCCCGTCCGGATAAAACTTGCCGGCTAAATCTGCCGGATATTTCCGGTCGTCTATGTCCGGTATCTGGGCTGCTGTAAAAGCAACTACATGATAATTATCATTATCTCTGAAATATGTATTATAATTATGGAAATCTCTGCCGGCTGCTCCAATAATCAGAACATTCTTTTTTTTCATTTTATCACCTCATATTTGTTAGTACGATTTTCTTAACAAAAAATAGACAAGTAGTTGCCGGGCGACCTATTTAAATCCGAAGTGATATGTCCAGAGAATCAAAGAATGTGTATATTGCGAAACCATAATTTTATAAACTCAAATAAACAACATGCAAAATTAGAGAATTGCTCGTCTAAAAACAAGGGAAAGTATTGATTAAAATAGGGGCTTTGATCAGATTTTGAGATTCAGCCCTTCCCGGGCAATGGATAGGCGGATGTCTTTTTTCCCATAATGCTCATCGCGGTACCTGATGGCATCTCTGAGAATCCCCTCCAGCTTTTGGTCGGAGTAGGAGGGATCATGATGAAAGAAGAGCAGATGTTTAACATTGGCTTGTGCCGCGAAGTCAACCCCCTGTAGCGAGGTGCTGTGTCCCCAGTTTTCCTTTTCGATGCTCTCCTCAATGGTATATTGGGCGTCGAATATCAGGACATCTGCGCCCCTGAAAAAATCTATATAGGCGGCATAGCGGTCTTGATCAATGTTTTTGTACTCGGAATCCGTGGCGTAGACGATTGATTTATGCTGGTAATCAATGCGGTACCCAAAAGACCCACCGGGATGATTCAGCATCTTGTTGGTAATCCAGATACCATCCAGGTCGAAGGCTTCTTCTTTGCGCAGCTGAAAAAAATCAATCACGGCGCCCATGGCTGATAGCGATACCGGGTAGTATTCGTCCTCCTGCTGATTGCTGATGCGCTGTTCGAGACCGTTGTGAACGCCGTAGATGGTGATGTTGTTACCCGATTTATAAGCCGGCGCGAAAAAGGGAAAACCCATAATATGATCCCAATGGGTGTGTGTCAGAAAAATATGAGCTTCGCCGTGTCCGTCACCAAATTCCCGGGTCATCAGCAACTCCCCCAGCGGACGGATGCCCGAGCCGGCATCCAGAATAATGTGTTTTCCTTCAATATTAATATAGATGCAGGCGGTATTGCTGCCCACAAAACGTTTCATTTCAACCGGCAACTGAGCAATATATTTATCTATCTTCGCAGCGTCATCGAGTTTTTGTCGTTGGCAGTCTTTGAGAATATTTTTAAGCTTGATTTCAAATTCGGAAGGGTCGGGTGAAGTAGGTAACGAGCCGCGAACTCCCCAGAAGGTCAGATCAATTGGATGTGGATTTTCGTCGAACATTCCCCTCTCCTTCGTAATAAAATAAAAATCTATCCATGTTCACGTGCGCTTTAACAGCCCCAATATGACAGAATAATGTTAAAAAATCAACACTTTTTTCTGCCTCTTTCCGTCAGTATTGTAATTAAATATTCAGGGACAAATAAAATGTGATCTGGAACAAAATTCTTTGCTTAGACATTTAACTTTCTCCAAAGTAGGGTTGTCCCATAAAAAACAAAGAAGTTCTTGAAAGTCTGCCGGATTTTGTGCATATTATAGATAATTTGAAAGGAGTGTAATGAAAATGAAAAAGAAGCTGCAATTGAGTAAAATTTTAGTCATTTTCGCGGTTGTCGTTGGACTTATCGTCGGATGCTCCAAGGAGGTTGTTGAAGAAGAACCTGTCCGAGAAGAGCCGACACCTGTCCAGGAAACACCGGAAGAACCGGTTGCCGAGCCTGTGCTAAAAGAACCCGAACCGGTTCTGGATGAGACCATCGCTCCGGTTGAATCGGCTACTGCACATTCCGCAAGCGAAACCCTGGAGGAACGGGAAGGTAAACTGGAAGAGGTTCTTGAACTGATCAGCGAAACCGATAGCGTCAATATTTTTTACATGGTTAAACCCGGTGACTATCTCTCCCTGATTGCGAAAAATGAGTATGGCAATATCGGAATGTGGCGAATGATTTATAAGTGGAACCGGAAGAAGATCGGTGATAACCCCAATATTATTTACCCCTTTCACGAATTTTTACTAAAGAAACCGAAGAACACAGCCAATGATCTGGAGTTTGACTATTACAACTACATGGTCAGAGCGAATGAAACTCTCTGGTCAATTGCCGGAAAAGAATATGACAATCATTATGCCTGGATCGTTATTCTGCGTGATAATGCCGATGTGCTCGGACCGAATATTGATCATGTGCTACCCGGTACGGTGTTGAAACTGAGAACGAAGTTATTTAATTAAGTATCCCTAAAAGTGCTATCTGAAAAGCGGAGTGAAGGCTCCGCTTTTTTTTATCTTTCTGCCGTCCGGAACCCCAGAAAGGGCTTAGCATTAATAAAAATCCTTTTAAATTAGGGGTAATTTATAAACCGTGAGGAGCAGGGGATTATGGCAAATGGTATTAATTTATTTGACTGGCTGGTGATTTTGGTCTACTTTGCGTTTGTGTTCGGTATCGCGCTCTATTTTTCCAAACGTGCCGGTAAAGATACCAGTCAATTTTTCCTTTCGGGTCGGAATCTGCCCTGGTGGCTGGCAGGAACGGCAATGGTTGCCACGACCTTTGCAGCCGATACACCCCTGGCGGTGACGGAGCTGGTTGCCCGGAATGGAATTGCCGGAAACTGGCTCTGGTGGAATTTGGCAATCGGAGCGATGCTAACGGTGTTCTTTTTTGCGAAATTATGGCGCCGCGCGGGCATTGTAACCGATGTAGAATTCACCGAATTCCGTTATTCCGGCAAGGCGGCGGCGGTATTAAGAGGATTCCGGGCGATCTATCTCGGTGTTTTTATGAATGCCATTGTGATGGGCTGGGTTCATAAAGCCATGGAGAAAATTTTCCATGTCACGATCTCGGCGGTGAACCCCTTTTTACTGGTTGCGGCTGCATCCATCATTATTGCGCTTTATGCCTCGGCTTCGGGACTGCTGGGTACCGCCCGGACCGACAGTTTCCAGTTTCTGTTCGCCATGACCGGCTGTATTATTCTGGCGGTGATTGTGGTACGTTTACCACAGATTGGGGGCGCGGTGGCATTAAAGAGTAAACTGGCGCCTCAGGTGTTAAGTTTTTTTCCGAAAATCGGACAGGTGGATTTACACCGAATCACCGGCGGCGTCCTGGCGTTATCGGTGGGTGCGTTTTTTGCCCATATCGGTCTGCAATGGTGGTCCAGCTGGTATCCCGGAGCGGACCCCGGCGGCGGTGGTTATATTGCTCAGCGGATGATGTCTGCTAAAGACGAAAAGCACAGTCTGTTAGCCACATTATGGTTTACAATCGCACACTATACCCTGCGTCCATGGCCCTGGATTCTGGTGGCATTGAGCGCCTTAATCATTTTACCGCGGGCGGAGAGTCCGGCGGCATTACAGACGGAAAATCCGACCCTGTACCGGCAGGTTGTAGCGGTTTATAACGGTGAGTTAAAGGTTGCAACCAGTCCGGAGTACCAGACGCCCGAATTCAGGTCATTTTATGAGAAATATGAAAATACCGTTGATCCCGGTGTCATGTATCCCAAGATCATGATGCGGTTCCTGCCCCCCGGATTACTGGGACTGCTGATCGCTACCTTTTTGGCGGCGTACATGTCCACGATTGCCTCGCAGCTAAACTGGGGTACTTCCTATATCATTAACGATTTCTATCGGCGCTTCATCAAGCCCGGCGGTGCTGAAAAGCATTACGTCTTTGTGTCGAGAATAGCCATGTATCTGATGATTCTGTTTTCTCTTTTGATTGCCCGATACCTGCTTACGACCGTTTCAGGCGCCTGGGAGTTCATCATCAATGCCAGTGCCGGGATCGGTGCGGTGCTGATTTTACGCTGGTTCTGGTGGCGGATCAATGCCTGGTCGGAAATATCAGCTATGCTGGCACCGTTGGTTATTTATCCGATTGCCAGATTCGGATTCGGAATGCAGTCGCCAATCACACTTTATCCGGTGGTTTTCGGGACAACGCTTGTCTGGCTGGCGGTGACTTTCTGCACGGCTCCAACCGACCGGGAGACGCTGAAAAAATTCTATCGCAGAGTACACCCCGGAGGACGCGGCTGGAAACCTGTTGCAGATGAACTGCCCGATGTGGTCAGTGACAGCGGATTCGGAAAGACTTTGATTGACTGGATTTGCGGTGTCGTGCTGGTCTATGCCAGTCTCTTCGGGATCGGTAAAATTATTCTGGGCGACTATCTGCCCGGCATCCTCTATCTTATTGTTGCTGCGGCTGCGGCACTGGTGATTTACTGGCATCTGTCAAAAATCGGTTGGGAGACCGTTACCGAATAGGTCGAATAAGCGGATGGGACTAAAGCGGGAATTAAATATCTGGCATGTGATTGCCCTGATTCTGGGGACGGTAATCGGGTCTGGTGTTTTCATTAATCTGCCGATTGTTGCCAGGGAAGCCGGCAGCCCCTGGCTGGCGGTGATCGCCTGGTTTATCGGCGGGATTCTCTGGCTGCCGCAGCTGTTCATTTTAGCGGAAATGGCAACCGCCTATCCGGAGGAAGGATTTGGCTATTTATATTTAAAAAAGGCGGGCAGTCCGGCGCTGGGATTTCTTTACGTCTGGACTGTTTTCTGGACCAGCGATACGCCGAGTATCACGATTATCGCCCTCAGTGCCGTATCGGCGTTGAGTATTTTCTGGGAACCGCTGGAGGGGACGCTGTACACAAAGCTGTTTGCGATGCTCCTGATCGTTGTTCTGACCTATATTCATTACCGCAGCGTCCGAAAGGGTGGCGGGCTTCAGATTATCTTGACAATCGCCAAGCTCTCGCCGCTGATTTTACTATGCATTCTCGGTGTAAGTCTGTTCAATAGTGAACACCTGTTTTTTATGCCGGATAAAGCAATTACCGCCAACCGCAGTATCATTACCCTGCTCGTCGCCGGGGTAGCCGGTACGATCTGGTCTTACGCCGGTTTTACCAATGTGCTGTATATGGCAGGTGAGATGCAGAATCCGGCGAAAATTATACCACGCAGCCTTTTGATTTCTGTGGGAATTGTGACCCTTATCTATAGTCTGATTGCGTTATCCACGAGTGTATTTATTCCCTATGACGATCTGATCGCCACCAGTGGTCAGTTTGCAAATCCTTTTCTCTATCTGCCGGCTTTTGCCAAAATCGCCGGCGCATTCCTGGCGATCGCCGCATTCATCAGCATGATTGGTTGTGTTAATGCCCTGATTATGGTCCAGCCGCGCATCGAATATGCCATCGCAAGGGATGGACTTTTCTTCAAAAGCTTTGGTCATATTCACCCGCGCTATCAGACGCCCGATTATTCGATCCTGCTACAATCGGGTTTGGCGATTGTGCTGCTTTTCTTCGGTGGCATCGAAGGACTCCTGGGATATTTTACGCTCTCATATTTGTTGCAGAATGGATTGATTTACGGGGCAATCTTTTTCCTCCGGAAACGGGAGGATTATAAGCCCACTTTCAGGTCGCCAGCCTGGCTGCCGATGGCGATTATTGCGATTGCGTCGCAGTTGTATCTGATTTTCGGTACCTTTATCGCCTTTCCGGCGGGTGGCGTATTATCGGCGGCGATTCTAATTGCCACCGGACTGCCGATGTATTACTATTTCCGATTCCGGCAATCCCGATTACGGTAGTAATTCCAAAGCGAGGTCAGCATGCCGTTCAATAAAAAAGCTTTTCCAAAAATCGTAGCCCTGATCGTGGGCATTGTTGTCTTGGCGCCAATTGTACCAATGGCTCATCCGGCAGATGAAATGATGCTGGATTATGACCGGGATGCCTGCCTGCTGACTATTAAAATTGTGCATGACTCGCAGGATTTTAACCGCCATTTTATTGAAAAAATTTGGGTATCGGTCAATAGGAAAGAGATTATCAGACAGTGCTTCAGCAGTCAGGATAATGGCGGCGGACTGACGTTACAGTATAAGATTTTTAATTTGAAAAACGGAGATATAATCACGGTGGAATGCCGGTGCAACATCTACGGCAGACAGACCGTTTCGCTGGAAATTGAATAAAAGTGTTTATATAGAATATCCCGGAATCGGTAGCGTTGAATTTGCTTCGAGCCGGAAAGCCCGGCGGTTGAATATTGCGGTCAAGAGCAGCCGGTCGGTGCGGGTTGCCGTGCCAAGGGGAATCCCGTTGCAAACGGCTTATACATTTTTTGATGAGCATCTGGGTTGGGTGCAGAAATCACAGCGCCGGATAGAAGAGGCGCAACAACCACAATTTGATAGTAACTTTAAAACCCGCCGGCATATATTGGTCGTCAATCCGACTGAACGGGATTTTTTTCTATATCAGATTACTGCCCGAGAAATCCGGGTGTTTCTGCCTGCCGGTTTAAATGCCGACGCCGACAGCGCACGGCGATTCATTTTACAGGCTATTATTGAAGCTTATCGTCTGGAAGCCCGGCAATTTTTACCCGCCCGGCTTGCCGAACTGGCTAAGCGGTATCAATTTCACTATAACCGTGTCTTCATTAAAAACCTGAAAAGCCGGTGGGGTAGCTGTTCAATTCAAAATAATATCAATCTGAATGCGCAATTAATGCGCTTTGAAGACAGGGTGATTGATTATATCCTTCTGCATGAGCTGCTCCATACCCGGATTAAAAACCACAGTCCGGTTTTCTGGAAAGCCCTGTCGGCGATATACCCGGATGTACCGGCAGCCCGTAAAATTCTGAAAAGGGTAAAACCCTATGTATTTTGAATTTCTCTTAAAGTAATTAAGTTTGTCAAATGACCTATAAACAGGTATATAAATAGCCAAAAAACGGTATATCCACTCCAATACCTTAAATAATTAAAGAATCCTGTTTCATCTTCATTTAATATATACTAAATTTTCCCATGGGTCTCTGGTTTTAAAGGGATAAACAGGAGCAGGAGATGACGAAGCGTCTGCGTGAATTATTGTCCGATGGGGCGTACAAAAAAATAAACGCCCTGGAAAATCGAAAGGTGATTGCCATTCTGGAGGATACGATTCGGCTGTGCCAGCCGGCGAAAGTCACCGTACTGAGCGACAGTCCCGAAGATATTGATTATATTCGCCAACTTGCCTTGAACACGGGTGAAGAGCACCCCTTGTCAATCAAAGGACACACCGTTCATTTTGATAGTTATCGGGATCAAGCCCGGGATAAAAACAACACCAGGGTGCTCCGGGTAGCCGGAGTAAAGTTGGGTAAGCATATTAATGCGATTGATCGTGAAGAGGGCTTGCGGGAGATTTATGGATTGATGGATGGAATTATGCAAGGTAAGGAGATGCTCGTCTGCTTCTTCTGCCTCGGTCCGCAAAAATCGCGCTTTTCGATTTCGGCGCTGCAAATTACCGATTCCGCATATGTTGCCCATTCGGAGGAACTTTTATACCGGCAGGGCTATCAGGAGTTTCTGCGGCTAAAGGGCGGTCATGATTTTTTCTACTTTATCCATTCCGCCGGTGAGCTGGACAAACAGGGAAAGACGAAAAACGATCATCTGCGCCGGATTTTTATTGATCTGGAGGAGAACCGTGTACTCAGTATCAACAATCAGTACGCCGGCAATAGTCTGGGACTGAAGAAACTGGCGCTGCGCCTGGCGATTAATAAAGCCAGTTATGAAGACTGGCTGACCGAACATATGTTTATTATGGGGATTCATCCCCCGGAAAGAGCCCGGACGACCTATTTCACCGGCGCCTTTCCCAGCGCTTGCGGAAAGACGAGTACTGCCATGATTCCGGGACAAACCATCGTCGGAGATGACATCGCCTACCTGCGGATTTGGGATGATAAGAGCTGTCACGCCGTTAATATCGAGTCAGGAATTTTTGGAATCATTAGCGATGTAAATCCGGTTGACGACCCTTTGATATATGAATGCCTGACTACGCCGCGGGAATTGATTTTTTCCAATGTTCTCGTCAATAGCGGGACGCCTTATTGGCTCGGAATGGGACGGGAGTTGCCCGACAGCGGGATCAATCACTATGGCAGCTACAAAAAGGGGCAGAGGGATCAAGCGGGCAATTTAATTTCACCGGCACATAAAAATGCCCGCTATACCATCCGCATCAGCGAACTGGATAATGTTGACCCCGAAGTTGATAATCCCGACGGTGTCCGAATAGACGGCATTATCTATGGTGGTCGGGATTCCGATACCAACGTGCCTATCTGTCAATCCCTGAGTTGGGAGCATGGCGTCTTTATCGGAGCCTGCCTGGAATCGGAGACCACCGCAGCGACGCTTGGCAAGGAGGGAGTCCGTAAGCATTCACCCATGGCTAATCTCGATTTCATTGTCGTGCCACTTCATCGCTATATCCGCAATCATCTCGAATTCGGACGGCGGTTGCAGAGAAAACCCCTTATTTTTTCCACGAATTATTTTCTTAAAGATAAAACGGGCAACTACCTGCTGGATAAGCTGGATAAAAAAATCTGGATTTTGTGGGCTGAAGGTCGGGTTCATAACGAATTTGATGCCATTGAATCCCCGGTCGGATATATTCCTCACTATAATGATCTGAAGAACCTGTTTAAAACCGTACTAAAAAAAACCTTTACCCCTGATTTGTACCGGGAAGTATTTGCTATCCGGATTAAACGACTGCTAGAAAAACTCGACCGGATGGAAAAGATTTATAATAATGGTCAATTTCCGCAAGAGTTTATTTTCATGTTCCATCTGCAGAGAGACCGACTGATGAACGCCCGGAACCACTTTGATTCGGATATCATTTATCCGGATATGCTGGTCTGACGGAGAACAGGGTAAGACGGTTAGAAGTAAAGGGTGCAGTATTTTTTTACCGAAAAATATCAGCGCTCTTTAACGTATTTTTTATCCAGTTCCCGCAAGCGGTCCAGAGTGTCCGGGGGATTCATGTTGGTGCCTTTTCCGAAAGGCAGATAGGCAACGCCGGTCGCCAGACTGTATCCATCGCTGGAATCTTTTTGCCAGCAGACTTTTCCCAGCAGCTCGATTGGCTCATCATGGGGGACGAACAGCTTCAGAATAATGGTTTTTCCTTTGCGAAGTTCCTTATCACAGGCAAAGGAGAGTCCCCCTTTGCTGATGTTGTAGAGGCGGACGGTATTCTGGTATTTTTGCGCCCGGAAAAATCCGATGGTCTTATATTGTAGTGATGCATCGGGAATTTCGAATCGGTGACAGGTCCGTTTTTCAAAGCCTTGTACCAAGGATCCAGCCTCTCTTTTTTATCCGGGTCAGTCGAACTCTTCCCACTTAATTTGCTTGATATAATAGCTCACTTTGGCGTCTTTCGGGACCTCCACGCTGCATTCAAAATCAAATGAGCGTCCCGGTTCGATAGTGGCGTCGGTCTGGACGCCGCTTTTATACATGTGATAGTTACCGGCAATCAGAGTAGAGTCAGCCGCTAACAGGGTGGTTCCTTCGTCATACAGTTTGAAGATGATCCGGACGAAGTCCGCCCGCCGGATGCCTTCGTTTTTGATTTTGCCCTTGAAAGTCCGTTTGTTTTCATGCACCTGTTCGGTAATGGGACCGTCAACGACGCATTTGGCTTTGGGGAGATCGGCTTTGCGGGTCTGCCTGATGCTGTTTTTTGAGAGCGTCAACTGTCCGATTTGGGTCTGAACGACAACGCGGTCTATATCTTCATGAATGATTTTGCCTTTGACGATGGTGCCGTTGTTGAGAATGATTTCGTGGGTCATTTCGGGCAATTGGATCAGTTTATTGATTTCGCTGCGGATTTCGGGGACCGAGACCCGGATTTCCAATTCCCGCATCTGTTTGCGGATATCAGCCAGTTCTTTGCGCAGACTTTCAATATCCTGATCCACTTCGAAAAATTTTTGTGTTACGGTCGTGGTTTTCTTTTGGGCGAAAGCCGCCTGATTCAGTAACAAACCCAGGAGCAGGAGTAGATATATTCTTTTCATGGTGTCACCATCGCTTTTTGTTGCGCCTGAAAAGCCTTTCGACGCAGGTCTTCAAAGGCTTCGGGATCGCCGAGAGCGGTTGCCATAGCGGTCATTTCATCGAAGAGGACATAATTTTGCGGGTCCTCCATCATGGGCAGCAGCTGCTTAAATATTTCCGGGTCGTTGAATTTTATAAGTGCGGACAGAGCATCCTTTCTGGTTTTCAAGGGAAACTCACGGTTTTGCGTGATCTCCACCAGCGCCGGAACCACCGCCGGATCGGAAAAATCACCCAGTGCCCGGGCTAAAATCTCGGTTAGTTTGAAATAATCTTCCTTCCCGCTGTTAAAAGTTTCCAGCAGTGCCAAAATGACGTCCGCCTGTTTGATATCGCCGATTGCCTGCAGGGCAAAATTCCGGATTTGGCGCTGCGATTCCGGATCGCCGAGCATCTCAATGAAGGTTTGGGTGATCAGCGGGTGCTGGCGTTTCCCCAAAATCTCCAGAGCCAGCGACCGTACCGACAGACTGACGGTCTTGTCTTTGGCGATATTGATCAGGATTGGAACGACCTTATCGTCTGCAGCCGAACCCAGTACCCGGGTCAGTGATTCCTGCATCAGGGCATAATTTTCTTTCTCGGTCTGATATAAATTCAGGAGCTGCTCTACCTGGGTTGTAATCTCGGCGTTCTCCAATTTCGCCATTACGCCGGTGCGGAATTCGATATATTTTTTTTGAGCCGATACCAAGCCCGCGACCATCGCATCAATATTTTCGGGCGTGGGATTATTGATCAGCGCACTGGCGGTAGCAGTCAACAGAGCGTAATTCAGACCGACTCCCTGTGCCATAAAATCGTGGATCAGTTTTAAGGCGTCGGGATGTCTGGTCTCCGCCATGACCTGCAGTACCGCAATTCTGGTTTCAATCGGCTGGGTGGGGTCCTTGTAAATAGCCATCAGATCCTCAATGGTATTCAGGTCGCCCTTATTGTAGTCCACCCGTAATTTCTCCACATCTTCTTCTGTTATCGTCGCAACTTTGGAAGCGCAGGCGGCGAATAGCAGGATTGACAGAATGAGAAACAGCTGGTTTAATCTTTTCATGGTTGGGTTCACTTTTCCTTTTGACAATTTGATATTAGAATTTTTAAGCCTTTATGTCAAGCAAAAATTGGGATTCACTTAAAGTGATGTTTTAAGAGTTTGCCGCTTCCAGTAGCACAGCCTCATTGCATGACCATCGAAATAACCAAAGCTAAAATAGCGAATCCAATCGCCCAGGTTGATCAGCTGACCGTTTTTATAGCGGTGATCCGTCGGCAGATGAAAATGTCCGGTAACCACGACATCGAAGCCCTGATCAATAATTTTTTCACCATACTGAATCAGTTCCTTCCGCTCCTGCTCTATTAAATCGGGATCCCGCAGTGTCAGATGCCGGCTTTTCCCGGAAACCGCTTTGGCGATTTTGAAAGCAATGTCCGGATGGATCAGCCGAAACAAAAAAATAAACAGTCGGTTACGCAGAATCCTTTTCATCAGACGATATCCACGGTCCCGCCTGAGAATGCCGTCACCGTGATAGATAAAGAAGGATTTCCCGGCAATCGTCGTTTTCATGGAGCTGGGATGGAACTGCACTCCCAGTTCAACGGTGATAAAGGATTCGAACCAATAATCGTGATTTCCGGCTAAAACATGAATTTCGCAGCCGGCGTCTACCATTTCCTGAAGTTGCCGCAGAATCCGGAAAAAGTGGCGCGGGATGACATATTTATATTCAAACCAGAAATCAAACAGGTCACCCACAATATACAGCGTCGCCTTCTGCGCTTTGACTTGATCCAGAAAATCCAGCAGAGCCGCCTGTTTGCGTTTTTCCGATTCGGAATAGTAGCAGTGAAGGTGGATATCGGAGATAAAGTAAATCTGGGTTGCCATCTGAGCCGCAATTTAATATTTTGTCAATTAAGGGCAAAGTACAAATATTAGTAGAATTTGCTGAATTTGGGAATCGGTTATTCTATCTTGGAAAAAATAGAATTTTAGCCCGTTCGAAAAATTGGCTTCTATTGAGGCAAATCACCGTGGCACTACTTTTGTAAAGAAAGCTCTGTGAAATATTTAGGAAACATCTGATGGATAATGAAGTCGTCCTTGCAATCAATCCCGGTTCCACCTCCACTAAACTGGCGCTCTATAACCGTGAAGGGCCGATTAAAGTCGAGAAAATTGATCACGCGGGTACGGAAATCTGTAATATGATGTCCATGTCCGAGCAGCTGCCCCTGCGGGTTGACATTATCCGGAAAACCTTTAAACCCTGGTTGCCGGGGTATAAATTGGTTGCCGTTGTCGGTCGCGGCGGGCTGGTCAAACCAATTAAAGGTGGAGTTTATATGGTCAACGATGATCTGATGGATGACACCATCAATTGTAAATATGCCACGCATGCCAGCAACCTGGGCGCTTCAATTGCCCATGATATTGCCACCGAATATAATGTACCCGCCTTTGTGGTTGATCCGGTGACGGTGGATGAAATGATTCCCGAAGCGCGCATCTCTGGCGTGCCGGAGATTGAGCGAAAAAGCCGTCTGCATGCTCTCAATGTTAATGCCTGTGTGCGCAGGGAGGCGGCTCGGCAAGGCAAACCGATTGAGAAGACGCGTTTTGTTGTTGCTCATCTGGGCGGCGGCATAACTGTTGCAGTTGCTGACCGGGGTAAAATTATTGATTGCAACGACGCCCTGATGGGGATGGGACCTTTCTCGCCCGAACGAGCCGGCGCACTGCCTCTGGAGCCGCTGATTAAAATGGCTATGAGTGGTTCTTACTCGTTTAAGGATTTATATCGAAAGTTGACTAAAAACAGCGGCTTGAAAGGTTATCTCGATACCGGCGATGTCCGCGAAGTACTAACGCGAATTGACGATGGTGATGAAGAAGCGGCGCTGGTCTATCGCGCGATGATTTATCAGGTGGCAAAGGAAATCGGGGCAATGGCGACAGTACTTGGTGGTCGGCTGGATGGCATTATCATTACCGGCGGAATAGCCTATTCCGAAAGAGTGGTCAACGATATCGCCGAACGGGTCCGGTTTATCGCTGACATTGCGGTGTACCCCGGCGAAAACGAACTGGAATCTCTGGCAGCCGGTGGCTTCCGGGCAATTGACGGCGAACAGGCAATTCAGACCTATGTCAGTGAATCCGAAGAATGAAGGAGATATGCAATGATTAAGAGCTATGCGGAAATCTTAGCGGCGGTTCAGGCGAATAAACGCCGCAAGAGCATATCAATTGCCATGGCTGACGATCCCAGTGTCCTGGAAGCCATCAAAGTCATTGACGAAAAAGGTCTTGCGCATGCCATTTTGGTCGGTGATTCCAATCGAATCAAAGCCATTGCCGAAAAGGTAGATTACATTGTCAATGATGAAATGATAGTGCCTGCCGTTAATGAACAGGAAATTGCCTTTCGGGCGGTGGAACAGATACGCAGCGGTAAAGCCGATATTCTGATGAAAGGGCATATCTCGACGCCGATTCTGATGAAAGCTGTTCTCGACCGGGACACCGGCTTGCAGACCGGCAGCATCCTGAGTCACGTGGCGGTCGCGGAGATTCCAACCTATCCGAAAATGCTGATCACCGGCGACGGCGGTATCACCATCACCCCCGATCTCCAAGCCAAGAAGGCGATCCTGAACAATATGATCGCGGTTTGCCGCAAATTAGAGATTGAGCAGCCGAAAGTCTGTGCCCTTGGTCCGATTGAAAAGGTCAATCCGAAGATTCAGGAAACTGTGGATGCGGCAGAATTGCAAAAAGGTGCCGAAGCCGGTGAGTTTGGAGATATTATTCTGGAAGGACCGATGGCGATGGATGTAGCTCTTTCCGCCGACGCCGCCCGCAAAAAGGGGATTGCGAGCCGGATTGCCGGAGACACCGATGTCATTCTGGTTCCCAACATCACCAGCGGGAATGCCATTATCAAGCTGCTCATGTACCTTGCCAATGCCAAAGTGGGCGGCTTGGTCATTGGTGCAAAAGTGCCGATTATTCTACTTTCCCGCTCCGATAAGCCGGAAGAAAAATTCAACTCTGTGATTCTGGCGATCCTGGTTGCCGATTAATTGTAATCACTAATCGAATGACTGTCGAAGCAAGCGGTGTGTACTGAATCACGTGATTCTTCCTGACAGATTATATCGTCACATACCACCTTAAGGCAGTGGGATAAAAAACATATGTGATCAGGGCGTCTTTATTGCATCATTTTCGGTGCTTTTCAAATTGAAATTTGATCACCGATTGATTAACTTCGGAGCGCATAATGAAAGACTATGAATAAAAGGAGATAACATGTCAGTTGCAATACTCTGTGGAGGAGGACCGGCGCCCGGCATCAATACCGTAGTCGCCTCAATCACCAAATCCTTTGTCCGGAACGGTATGAAAGTCATCGGATTGCATCACGGCTATACCGGTCTGTTTCGTGAAAATGCCCGGATTGAGGAGCTGGACTTTTTAAAAGCCGACAGCATTTTCAATCGTGGTGGTTCCTACCTCAAAATGAGCCGCTTCAAACCGACCGATGATGACTTTGCGAAAAATTTCAACCTGGCACTATTCAAAGAGCACAATATTGAATTGCTGGTCACAATCGGTGGTGACGATACCGCGTCCACAGCCAACCGGGTGGCGAAATTTCTCCGGGAAAAGGGCTATCCCATCGCCAATATTCATGTACCTAAGACGATTGATAACGATCTGCCGCTGCCCAACCACTCCCCGACATTCGGTTATACCACGGCGGAAGATGCCGGCGCGAAAATTGCATCCACGATTTATGAGGATGCCCGCACCAGCGAAAACTGGTTTGTGATTGCTGCGATGGGACGTTCAGCCGGGCATCTGGCGTTCGGTGTCGGTTCCGCCTGCCATCTGCCGATGATCGTCATTCCGGAGATGTTCAATAAGACTGAAATAACCATCGAGCGCATTGTCAATCTGGTGATTTCTGCGATGATAAAACGTAAAATCATGGGTGTCAATTATGGTGTCGCAATCATTTCGGAAGGCGTTTTTCATGCTCTCAGTGATGATGAAATCAAAAAGTCGGGAATCAATTTTACCTATGACGATCACGGGCATCCGGAGCTGGGCAAGATTTCCAAAGCTCAGCTTTTTAATGACCTGCTGAATATTAAATATAAAAAGATCGGATTGAACATTAAATCCCGACCGATTGAGCTGGGCTATGAAGTACGCTGTGTGAGTCCCGTCGGGTACGATCTTGTTTATTGTACACTTTTGGGCAACGGTGTCTATAAACTTTTCAAAGAGGGCGCCAGCGGCTGTATGGTCTATGTGAACAATGCCGGTGACGCAGCGCCGCTTTTCCTGAATGATTTGGAAGACGCTGATGGTAAAATTCCGCCGCGGCTGGTGGACATCGAAAGTCAGAAATCCCGGTCGGTTGTTCAAAATATTTTGCAATATATAACAGAAAAAGATTACGAATCCGCCAGGGCATATGTGCCGGATCCGGAAAATTACGATTTTAATAAGATATTAGAATGGTTTTGAACCACATTTATTTCGGTATACAGCTTTTTCGAACCGCTGATTGCGGATGCGGGATTTGTTTTTCCCCTATGAAAATCGTAAGTTTTAATTCGGAATGTGGCTGTTTCTCAGATAAAGTTATGCAGAGAAAAACGATGCTTGAGATGAAGGTTATCATTTCTTGGCATTCTGTAGCCCAAAAGCGAAGTAAATAATTATATACATGGAGAAAATCATGGCTCAAAAAATGAAAAGTATGGACGGGAACACTGCCGCGACGCACGTTGCCTATGCTTTTAGTGAAGTTGCAGCGATTTACCCGATTACCCCATCCTCGGGAATGGGTGAGATGGCGGATGCCTGGGCTGCCAAAGGTCTCAAAAACATTTTCGGTCAAAAGGTTGATGTTGTGGAATTGCAATCCGAAGGCGGTGCCTCGGGAGCTGTGCACGGTGCCCTGTCGGCGGGTGCCATGACCACCACCTTTACCGCATCCCAGGGATTGATGCTGATGCTGCCGAATATGCATAAGATTGCCGGCGAAATGCTACCGGCGGTTTTTCATGTTTCGGCACGCTCGCTGGCTTGTCAATCGCTCTCGATTTTCGGCGACCATTCGGATGTAATGTCGGCGCGCAATACCGGCTGGGCATTGATGGCGCTGAGTTCCATTCAGGAAATCATGGACCTGGGCGTGGTTTCCCACCTTGCAACTCTGAAAGCCAAGATCCCCTTTCTGAATTTTTTCGATGGTTTCCGAAATTCCCATGAAATCCAGAAAATTTATGAAATTGATTATGCGACGATGGGCGAAATGCTGGATATGAAGTATGTGGAAGAGTTTCGCGCCCGGGCGATGAATCCGGAAAAACCGCTGCTGAAAGTCGGACAGGAGGGACCGGACACCTATTTCCAGGGTCGTGAAACCGTCAACCAGTATTATCTCGATGCTCCGGCAATCGTCCAGGAATACATGGATGCGCTGGCAAAGAAGGTTGGTCGGCAGTATCATCTGTTCGACTATTTCGGTGCTCCCGACGCGGAGAAGATTATCGTCATTATGGGTAGTGGCGCCGAGACCGTGGAAGAAACGGTTGATTATTTGAATAAGAAAGGTGAGAAGGTGGGGCTGATCAAAGTCCACCTCTATCGCCCTTTCTCTGTTGAGCATTTTGTCAAAGCAATCCCCAAAAGTGTAAAGAAAATCGCTGTGCTTGATCGTACCAAGGAACCCGGTTCCATTGGCGAACCGCTCTACTTGGATGTGGTTGTCGCATTGGCGGGTGCGGGTTTGAAAATCGTCGGCGGACGGTATGGATTGTCCTCGAAAGAATTTACACCCTCTATGGTGAAAGCGGTTTACGATCATCTTGACGGAGCCGCAACTCATGGATTTACAGTCGGAATTAATGATGATGTGACGCATACCTCTCTGAAAATCAAAGAGGAGATAAATACGATTCCTGAAGGGACGATCTCCTGCAAATTCTGGGGGCTTGGTTCCGACGGAACGGTCGGCGCCAATAAGAACTCCATCAAGATCATCGGTGACAATACCGATATGTACGCTCAGGGCTATTTTCAGTATGATTCCAAAAAGTCTGGCGGCACGACCCGCAGCCACCTGCGCTTCGGGAAACATCCGATTAAGTCCGAATATCTGGTAACCGAGAATGTTGATTTTATTGCCTGCCACAACCAGGCGTTTATTGACCGATATGATGTACTGGAAGGCATTAAAGAGAAAGGTGTCTTTCTCCTGAACTCAGTCTGGAGCAAAGAGGAGGTGTTTGAAAACCTGCCGCAGGCAATGCAGAAAACGATTATTGAGAAGAAACTCCGTTTTTATAATATCAATGCTCTGGAAATTGCCAATACTGTCGGTCTGGGAAATCGTATCAATACGGTTATGATGGCGGCGTTTTTTATCATCTCCGGCGTACTGGAAAAAGATCGGGCTATCAAACTCATCAAAGACGCGATTGAAAAAACCTATGGCGCCAAAGGGCATGAAATTGTGGAAATGAACTGGAAAGCGGTGGATGCCACCGACGAAGCCCTGGTAGAGGTCGGGGTACCGGCGCAGCTGCCGAAAAAACATGCTCCGGAAAAGCAACTGGTACCTGCGGATGCCGATGACTTTGTAAAAAATGTTATTGAGAAAACCATGCGTGAAAAAGGCGACGAAATTCCGGTTTCGGCAATGCCGCTGGATGGGTATGTTCAGACTGGTACGGCGAAACTGGAAAAGCGCGGCGTAGCGCCCTTTGTACCGCATTGGATCAAGGAGAATTGTATTCAGTGTAACCAGTGCTCCTTTGTCTGTCCGCACGCGGCGATCCGGGCGAAGCTGATTGATCCCAAAGACCTGAAGGATGCACCGGAAAGTTTTGAGACGCTGGACGCCATCGGCAAAGATGCCGGAATGAAATACAAAATCCAGGTCTACATTGAAGACTGTCAGGGTTGCATGAACTGTGTCAATGAGTGTCCGAAAGAGGCGCTTGTTGCCAAGCCAATTCAGGAAGAGCGCGACGCCGGCGAATCCGATTTTGCACTCTATTTTGATGCCCTGCCTTCGGATGTACTCAGTAAGGCAGTGAAACTCGAATCGGTCAAGGGCAGTCAGTTCAAGCAGCCGCTGCTGGAGTTTTCCGGCGCCTGTGCCGGTTGCGGTGAAACACCTTATGTCAAATTAATCACGCAGCTCTACGGCGACCGGATGATAATTGCCAATGCCACCGGCTGTTCTTCCATCTGGGGTGGTACCTTTCCAACAATTCCCTATGCAAAAAATAAAGACGGTCACGGTCCAAGCTGGGCAAATTCACTGTTTGAGGACAATGCCGAATACGGCTACGGCATGCGATTAGCGGTGGATTCCAACCGGAGACAACTGCGCAGCGCTATGGAAAAAGCCCTTGAGATGGACATTGACGCCAAGCTGAAAAGTCTGATTAAGGAGGCTTTTGAAATCTGGGATACCAAAGAGGATGAGATTAAAGTGGTCTCGAAAAAAATTCAGGTGGTACTGCCGGAACTGGTTAAAAAAGCCAGTGGCGAAAAGCAGGTGGTCCTGAAAAAGATCATAGAACTCCAGAGTTATATTGTGCCCAAGAGTGTTTGGGCATTCGGGGGTGACGGCTGGGCATATGATATCGGCTATGGTGGTCTGGATCATGTCATGGCGTCCAACCGGAATGTCAATATCCTGGTTCTGGATACAGAAGTCTATTCCAATACCGGCGGGCAGGCGTCCAAGGCGACACCGCTGGGCTCGGTGGCGCGTTTTGCCGAAGCCGGAAAAACTACCAAGAAAAAAGACCTGGGTATGATGCTGATGAGTTACGGATATGTGTATGTCGCCTCTGTGGCAATGGGTGCCAATAAGAATCAGTTTATCAAAGCGGTCAAGGAGGCTGAAGACTACGACGGTCCGGCGATTATCATCGCCTATGCACCCTGTATCAATCACGGCTGCGATATGCAGATGACCCAGCCGGAAGAAAAGAAAGCGGTGGATACCGGTTACTGGCTACTCTATCGCTACAATCCGGCTCTCAAGGCGGAAGGCAAGAATCCGTTGACACTGGATTCGAAAAAACCATCGCTGCCGGTTGAGGAGTTTCTAAAAGGCGAGAAACGCTATACCTCGCTGAAACTCAGTTTTCCGGAGAATGCTAAAAAATACTGGAAAGAGCAGCAAATAATCGTTGATGAACGCTACGAACAGTATCTGAAGCTGGCAGAACAGTAAAAAGCCGATGCTCTGGTGAACAACCGGTTAATGTTAAAAGAAGGGGTGCAAGATTTTGTACCCCTTCTTTTAGGATTCAGATAACCTTCGGAAGGTTTTTAAGGAAAAAGTAACAGGTAAAACGGCTGCTGAAAGACCTTCCGAAGGTTAGACAATTTACCCGCCGATTTTTCCTTAAAGTTTTTCGTAGCGTTCGGGGTAGAGTTTGCGCATGCAATCCCGACAGATGCCGTGACTGAATTCGGCATTGCTGTGTTTGCTGAGATAGGATTCCAGATTGGTCCAGTAGCCTTCGTCATCACGGATTTTTTTACAGGAGCAGCAGATGGGCAGCAGGTTTTTCAGCTGCTTCATCCGGGTCAGTGCTTCAGTCAATTCTACGATTAAACGTTCGCGCTCCTCTTCAATCCGTCGCCGGGCGAGAATTTCGATCTGCAGTTTGTGGTTGGACTTGACAATCTCACCGCGGCGCTCACGAATCTGGTCTTCGAGCTGGTTACGCTCTTTTTGGAGGGTGGCGGTGACAGTCTCTTTTTTCTGCAATTCCTCTTTTAAACGGGCATGGGCATTTTCCAATTCGCTAATCGTCTGCATCAGGCGCAGTTCCCGGGCTTCGATTTTCACGATCATCATGCCAAAAGACTCCGCCAGATCCGCTATTGATGGAGGATATTTATCTGTTTTTGCCAATTCAAAAATATGGGCATCGTACTGGAAATTGTTCGCACCGGCACTGCGGACGGCTTGAATCAGGCTGTCGAGAATCTTTTCATAAGTGCTGGTATCATCCATGCCAAACTCATTTCTCTTGTGGTAAATCGTGCAATTTACCTTTTTGAATCAGCCGTTCGTACTCTTCCGGATAATGTTTCCGCAGACAATCGGGACAGAGGCTGTGACTGAATTCGATATCGGCGTTCTTGGCGATGTAGATTTCCAGTTCGTTCCAGTAACCCTGGTCGTCGCGGATTTTTTTACAGGAGGCGCAGATGGGAATCAAGCCCTTCAGCGTTTTGATATTATTCAGAGCTTCCTGGAGATCATCAACCAATTTTTTGCGTTCTTCGTCAATGGCTTTCCGTTCCATTATTTCGGTTTTTAGCATCTCATTGGTTTTCATCAGTTCAGAAGTACGTTCCCGAATCAATGCCTCCAGATTATCGCGATAGGTCATCAACTCTTTTTCGATTTTTGTCCGGGCTTCATATTCCGTTTGCAGATGATTGTTCAGTTCTTTTAATTTGTCAATTGTCTGCTCAAGGCGCAACTCCCGGGCTTCGACTTTGACAATCATCATGCCGAAGGATTCCGCCAGTTCGCTGATTTTTTCCGGGTAGACACCGGTTTTTGCCAGCTCAAAAATTTCCTCAGGATCGCCGTAACGCTGCCGCGAGATATCCCGGGCAATATCGGACAGATAATCCAGTAATTCATCAACTTTCCGGTCATAACTTTCCTGCCCCTTTTCCCTGGCATGCTCGAGAGAGGCTTGCTGCTTACTGGATAATTTTTGCCGTAATGATTCCAGACGATGCAGCAGCTTTGGATCGGGCATCAATTCTTTTTTCATGAAATTCTCCCTCTGATTTCATTTTTCATTTGAGCCATACGGGATTTGTCAAGGCGAAATGCCCTTTTTGGGTTACCAATTCTGCCCGAAGGTAAGCTTTTTGTGGATAATTTTCCAGTGATAACTGAGTGCTGCCTTCAGTCTGACAGGGCTGGAAGGATTCCTGACGAAAAATGACCTCCCGCTTTTTTTCCAAATCGCCACAGAAAATTGTCAATTGCCGCAAGGCGCCAAAAAAGGGTGTGGAACGGGCTTTGACTTCGATTCGGTCGGTTGTCCGCGGCTCAAAACAGACAAAAGGACCGTTGGAGATAATGACGTTTTCTCCTTTGAGTGTAGAAATGAGGCTCTCAAGACCGCCGTCGAGGTCCGCTTTGATGCCGGTTAAATTCTGTCCGTATACCTGGTGGCGGTGTTCATGCATACTGAACAGCGGGATCAGGACCTGCCGAAAACGGTTGAAATTGCCGTGGGAATCATTGCCGGCATAGATTTTTTGGCGGCGATTTTTAAGTAACTGCTCAATCCAGAAGGCTTTTCCGGCTTTAAAGTCCTCAGCCGGATTGCCGTTCAGGATTTGGAAACCCCCCAAACAGGGATGATAGTCCCAGCGGTTCCAGACACCCCGATGGATTAAGAGGCGATGCCAGAAGGGCGGTTTTTCGAAGGGGTGCGCCGCAAACGCCAGGGCGGTATCGGAAATTGATCCCAGCACAGCCGCATAGTGTGATTCGGTTAATTTGCCCAGGGATTTTTCCATACCGTCACCGCTGCCGATATGGAAATTTGGATCGTTTAAAACATTCAGGTGAACCGTTCGCCCGAATCCGTTATCAACGGACACCTCCTCTCCGGGAATCAGTAAAAAATCCCGGTTGATGTGATTCAATTTTTGAATATCTTCCTGGAACCGCTGCCATTTATGTAAATCGGGGTCCGTTTCAGTCCAGGAGTCTGCGCAATCATCCAGATCGTAGGAGTGGTCCGTGACGGCGCAGAAAGAAATCCCCATTGTCCGGGCTAACGGGCGGTAACAATCCAGAGGAGCGCCGAATTCTACCTGATCCTCGGTATAGGCTGAATGCGTGTGCAGATCGCCCCATAGCCAGCCGTCTGCCTGGGGAAGCGGATCGGGGTCTATGAAGATTTTAAAAGGTTTTTGCGAAAGCGTCCGGTAATTATCGTTGTGTATCGTCAACGTTTTTTTACTGCAGGTTACATAGGCAAAACAATCCACATACACCCATTGATTTTGATAATCAGTGGCGTCTATCTCGCAGATTTTTGTAAACCATTTGGTCCGCACACCGATACCGACCGGAATGGTGATGTCGCCGGTAACCGGTTTCCCATGGCGATCCATGAGGCGGATCCTGATTTTTTCGATTGTGACAGGAAACCAGTGGGCGTCTTTAATCAGCAACAGAATCGGGATACTGCCGGTTTCACTGCGCCAGGGCAGGTCGAAAATAATCTCCGGTTGTTTTCTATAAAGAATTCCTCTGAAAAGGGGCAGGCGGTAATGCATTTCCGCATAGAGAATTAGGGGCGCCATCAGTAAAGCAGCCAGAGTTGTGAGATCCGCGCAAAGATTGAAATCCACCGTTGTCATAGACTAAAGATAAAATAAAAAATGAGATATCGCCAAAGCTTTTCATACTGCCGCTGTGGCGACGGGGACACGGAAAAATTGGTTGACACTAAAGACAGCAGGCGGTAAATTCAACGTCACGATTGGTAAAGCGGAAGGGTTACATTTGGCATCAACAGCAGATATTCGAAACGGGTTAATTATCAATTTAAACGGCGATTTGCTTAGAGTAATTGAATTTCAGCATGTAAAAATGGCACGCGGGGGCGCCCGTATTCGCACAAAATTGAAAAATGTGCGCACCGGTCAGGTCGTGGAAAATACCTTTCGATCAGGGGAGAAAATTGAGATCGCCCGCCTTGAGGCTGTGGAAATGCAGTATCTCTATTTTGACGGGAACAATTATATTTTTATGAATACCGAGACCTTTGAGCAGATTGCCCTGACCCCGCCAATTTTCAAAGAGCCGTCGCAATTTATTAAAGAGAATGATGTCGTTAAGGTTCTTTTCTATGGAAAAGAGGCGGTTGATATTGAAATACCGCCCCATGTCAATCTGGAGATTGTTGAAACAGAACCGGGCATAAAAGGTGATACGGTTACCGGCGCCACGAAATCAGCCGTACTGGAGACAGGCTTAACGATCCAGGTTCCGTTGTTTCTAAATGTTGGTGACGCTGTGCGGATTGACACCCGCAGCGCCAGCTATGTGGAACGGATTAAATAGTAATGCGAGAGAATTATGAAAAAGCGTCAAATTCTGGATTTGGTCAAAATCCTGGAATCTCACGATATCAGCGAGATTGAAATATCCCGATGGGGGAGTAAAATTCGGATTGCTAAAAAGCCGTCCGGCACCACTCATCATCTTACCAGTCTGCCCGAAAGTCAAACCAGCGGCAAGTCGCTGCAATATGTCGAGGTAGCCGGAATCGCCGAGGAACACAAGGTCGTTAAAGATGAAGATAATGGGCGCGGCATCGAAATTAAATCGCCTATCGTCGGAACCTTTTACCAAGCCCCGGCACCCGATGCCGAACCCTATGTCAAAGTCGGCGATCATATTTCCGTAGGACAGCCGCTTTGCATTATTGAAGCAATGAAAATAATGAATGTAATTGAGTCTGAAGTATCCGGCAAGCTGGTCAAGATTTTAGTGAATGATGCACAACCGGTGGAATATAACGAAACTCTGTTTATTATTAATCCTGAGGGCTGAATCAGAGAATTGTCAATTAACTGTTCAGGAAAATTTTGATCGAAAAAATACTGATTGCCAACCGCGGCGAAATTGCATTGCGAATCATTCGGGCTTGCAAAGAGATGGGAATAGCCACCGTTGCGGTTTATTCCACTGCCGATTCACTCTCGCTCCACGTTCGCTTTGCCGATGAAGCCGTTTGCATCGGTCCCGCCAACAGTCAGAACAGCTATCTGAAAGTTGCGAATATTATCAGCGCCGCCGAAGTGACCAACGCCGACGCAATTCATCCCGGTTATGGATTTCTGGCGGAAAATGCCGATTTTGCCCAGATGTGCCTGGATAACGAAATTACGTTTATCGGTCCTTCGCCTGAAGTGATTCGGAGGATGGGCGACAAGGCTGAGGCAAGAGCAACCATGCTCAAAGCCGGAGTGCCGGTTATACCGGGCAGCCAGGACATCATTGGCGACCTGAAACAGGCGCGCAAGATCGCGGGCGAGATCGGGTACCCCGTCATTTTAAAAGCGGTTGCTGGTGGCGGTGGGCGCGGTATGCGGATCGTCCCCGATGGAAGCAAATTAGAGGAGGCGTTGGCGACCGCCAGAGAAGAAGCCCGTTCCGCCTTCGGAAATCCAGCCATGTATCTGGAAAAATTAATTACCGACGGTCGCCATATTGAGATTCAGATTTTAGGTGATCAGCATGGGAATGTGGCTTACCTGGGCGAGCGGGAGTGCTCCATTCAGCGACGCCATCAGAAGCTGATCGAAGAATCACCATCGCCGGCGGTGAGCGAGGAGCTGCGTGATAAATACGGAAAAATTGCGGTTCGCGCCGCCAAAGCCGTCAATTATACCAGCGCCGGGACGGTGGAATTTCTGATGGACCGGCACCGCAATCTCTATTTTATGGAGATGAATACCCGAATTCAGGTGGAACATCCGGTAACCGAAATGGTGACTGGATTCGATCTATTGAAGGAGCAGATCAATCTGGCGAACGGTCTTAAGTTACCCCGCTGGCTCAGGAAGTTTCGGCTGCGCGGTCATGCCATCGAATGCCGGATAAATGCTGAAGACCCCTATAAAAACTTTCGACCGTCGCCGGGTAAAATCACTGCCTTTCATGCCCCCGGTGGTCCCGGAACACGCATGGATACCCATGTCTATTCCGGCTACGAAATTCCCTCCAATTACGATTCGCTGCTGGGCAAACTGATCACACATGGCAGGGATCGGGATGAAGCCATTGTGCGGATGGAGAGAGCCCTGGAAGAAACCATTATTGAAGGCGTCTCTACGACGATTCCATTTCATCAGGCTATTATCAAAGATCCTGATTTCCGGGCTGGCGATTTTCATATTAATTTTTTAAAGGATTTTAAATTTCAGTAAAATATATTGTAAGGAGAAGAATCAATGAACGTACCAGCAAAATTAAAGTACACCAACGATCATGAATGGGCATTGATTGAAGCTGACATTGCCACTGTGGGCATTACCGAATTCGCCGCCGGTGAGCTGGGCGATGTGGTCTATGTAGAATTGCCGGAAGTGGGCAAGCAGGCGGTCAAAGGTGATTCCATCGGTACCATCGAAGCGGTAAAAACCGTGGCGGATATCTACAGCCCTCTCTCCGGTGAAATTATTGAAGTTAATGAATCCTTAAGTGACAGCGCCGAACTGATCAATCAAGACCCCTACGGCGAGGGCTGGATCGTCAAAATAAAAATTTCGGATCAGTCTGAAATTGACAAACTGCTCAGCGCTGACGACTATCAAAAATTGATTTGAAGATGATGCACTACATTCCAACTACCCGGGAAACTGAAAAGGAAATTCTGCAAGCCATCGGTGTTGAGAAGTTTGAGGATTTGCTGGAAAATATTCCGGTGAAATTTTTAAAAAAGTGCCGAATCCGGTTACCCGAACCGCTCTCCGAATTGGAGACGACCCGCAAAGTCGGCGCCATGGCGACAAAGAACCGCAATACCGATGAGATGATCTCTTTTCTGGGCGGCGGTAGTTATGACCATTTCATCCCGGCGGTGGTGGATTTTTTAATCAGTCGTTCCGAGTTTTACACAGCCTATACGCCTTATCAGCCCGAAATAGCCCAGGGTACGCTGCAATCCATCTATGAATATCAATCAATGATCTGTCATCTGCTGGATATGGAGGTGGCGAACGCCTCAATGTATGACGGCGCCACGGCGCTGGCTGAAGCCGCCATTCTGGCGACTGAAAAAACCGGGCGAAACAGAGTGTTGGTTTCCCAATTAGTCGAGGCTAATTTTCGCAAAGTACTGGAAACCTACCTGCGTACCAGAGGCATCGAAATTCAATACCTGCCAGAATCGAACGGGCGGACAGAACTGGACGATCTGAACAGCCGGTTGAATGAGAATGTGGCGGCACTGCTGATTCAGACACCGAACTTCTTCGGTAATATTGAGGATTTGGATGGAATCGCTGAAAAACTGCATACCAACAAGTCGCTTTTTATTCTGGCAGTAAATCCGCTGGCGGCGGCGCTGTTGAAAACGCCCGGCGAACTGGGTGCCGATATTGCCATAGCGGAGGGGCAGCCTCTGGGAATCCATCAGTCCTTCGGCGGTCCCTATCTGGGCATTTTTACTGCCAAAAAAGAGCTGATCCGCAATATGCCCGGTCGAATTGTGGGTGAAACGGTGGATATGGATGGAAAACGCGGTTATGTATTGGTGCTGCAGACCCGCGAGCAGCATATCCGGCGTGAAAAAGCCACGTCCAATATCTGCACCAACCAGGGCTTGATGGCGCTGGCGGCGGCAATCTATCTGGCATTGATGGGAAAAAATGGGCTAAAGCAGGTCGCCGGATTATGCCTAAAAAATGCGCATTACCTTGCGGAAAAAATTGCCGCCCTCTCAAATTACTCCCTGGTTTACGAAAAAACTCCCTTTTTCAACGAATTTGTTATCAAAACGCCTGTGACGGCGGAGAAAATTGTCACAGCCGGACTGGAAAAAGACTTTTTTGCGGGCATTAATTTGGGTAAATTCAGCGCAGATTGGGAAGATCATCTTTTGATTGCCGTCACAGAAAAGCGTAGCCTGCAGGAAATGGATGATTTTGTGAAATTTTTAACTAAATTTTGAACTGTATGAAAGTATTCGAAAATCTTAAATCTGCAGCAACAAAACGGGGAGGCGCATATCTTGTCCTGATTGACCCGGACACCCGGATGGGAACCGAGCTGCAGGATTTCGTTGAAGAGGTCTGCACTCAGGGAGCCGATGCGATTCTGGTAGGTGGCAGTTTGATTCTCGATGCCGGTTTTCAGAGCACGATTGATTTAGTTCGTAAACACAGCAGTTTACCGGTCATTATCTTCCCGGGTTCGGTGCAGCAGCTTTCTCCGCAGGCGGATGCGGTTCTCTATCTGTCCCTGATCAGTGGCAGGAATCCCTATTATTTATTTGGCGAACATGTAATCGCCGCCCCGGTGATTCGAAAACTGGGTATCGAACCGATTTCCACCGGTTATATGCTGTTTGAGTCGGGACGGACCACGACGGCGGAGTTTATGAGCAATACGCGTCCTCTGCCGGTGAGTAAGCCCGAAATCGCCATGGCGCATGCATTGGCGGCGCAGTATATGGGAATGCAGACCGTTTACCTGGAAGCCGGCAGCGGTGCCGATCGTTCTATTCCATCCAGTCTGGTGCAGGCGGTGTGCGGTTATATTGACATCCCGGTAATTGTTGGTGGCGGTATCCGCACTCCCGATGATGCCCGTTCCAAAATTGAAGCCGGCGCGACATTTATTGTCACCGGAAATATTTACGACAATTCCGATAACATAAAACTTCTTAGCGAATTTGCCCGGGCTGTCCATATTAAGGAAAGTTCCTAGTGTCAGCAAATATCTCCCGGGACTCTGTTCGATCTGCCATAGAAAAGCAACTTCTCGAGAGCGTTCGGGTAAAAGAACAACTGCTGGCTGAATGCTCCGATAGTATTGCCGACATGATTGAATTGCTGATTGAGACCGTAGACCGCGGTGGCAAAATTTTACTATGCGGCAACGGCGGTAGTGCGGCGGATGCCCAGCATATCGAAGCCGAACTGGTGGCTCGTCTGAAAACGGAACGCCGGGCGATTCCGGCGATCGCGCTGACAACGAATACCTCCACGCTGACGGCTCTGGCGAATGATTACGATTTTTCCAGAATCTTTGTCCGGCAGGTCGAAGCCTTCGGCGCTGCTGGCGATGTTTTAATCGGCATCAGCACCAGCGGGAACTCTCAAAATGTCATAGCAGCGCTGAAATATGCCGCCCAAAAAGGGCTGAAAACCGTCGCACTGACCGGCGGTGACGGCGGTGCAATGACGGCGATTGCTGGCCTCAGCGTGGTGGTACCATCGAAGAATACCCAGCGGATTCAGGAGTGTCACATTGCCATTGCGCATATTGTTTGCGATCTGCTTGAACAGTCGGTCATGTCGCACTAATGCGAAGTAATTCTGTGAATGCAACATTTAGTTCAAGATTTTATCAATTATCTCACTATAGAACGGAATCTGTCCGGCAATACTCTTGACGCTTACCGGAATGACCTGGCGCGTTATTGCCAGTTTCTGCAAGCTGAAAATATTCGACGTCCGGACCAAATTGATATTGCCCTGATTCAGAAATTCATCAGTACCCTGGCGGAAATCGGGCTGGCAGCCAGTAGCCTCGCCCGGAACTTTTCCTCGATTCGGTCTTTTCATAGATTCCTGATAGGAGAGAATATTGTCCAGACGAATCCCACCGACCTGCTGCAATCACCGCGTCTGCCGGCGAAATTACCCAAAATTCTGGACTTGAGCGAAATTGAAGCGATTCTGGCAGCGATTGATATTAACACCAACAAAGGCATCCGTGACCGGGCGATCATTGAGACACTGTATTCTACCGGTGTACGGGTTTCGGAATTGATTACGCTGGAAATGAGTAATATTTTTTTTCAACACAATGTCATTCGCGTTTTCGGAAAAGGCTCCAAAGAGCGGATTGTCCCCTTCGGCGACCGGGCGAAACAGTATCTCAAGCAATATATTACGGCGGTTCGTTCACTGCTGCTGCGTCATTCCCGTAGCGGCGATGTGCTTTTTCTGAATATGCGCGGTGCGCCGCTGTCACGCATGGGAATCTGGAAAATTATCCAGGAATATGTCAAAGCAGCCGGTATCAAAAAGAAGGTCAGCCCGCATGTCTTCCGGCACTCTTTTGCGACTCACCTGCTGGAGGGCGGCGCTAATCTGCGTGCTGTGCAGGAGATGCTGGGTCACTCCGATATTTCAACCACACAAATCTATACGCATCTTGACCGCGAATACCTGATCGAACAACACCGAACCTTTCACCCGAGGTGGCGATGAACCTGCAGTATATTATTTTACTTGCTCCGCCGATTTTACTAGCGCTGAGTTTTCACGAATTTTCCCACGGCTGGATGGCATATAAACTGGGCGACCCGACGGCAAAATTGGCTGGCAGGCTTTCCATGAACCCGCTGGTACACCTCGATCCCATCGGGACACTGATGATTTTTCTGGTACGTTTCGGCTGGGCTCGACCGGTACCGGTGGATCCCCGTTATTTCAGACAGCCAAAGCGGGACATGCTGCTGGTATCGGTTGCCGGTCCGGGTGCGAATATGATTTTGGCGCTCCTCAGCGGTCTATTATTGCGCCTGTTCCACGGCGGTGTTTTTAATTTTTTCCCGAGCAATGTCCTCCAGCCGCTCTATTTGATGGTGAAATTCAGTCTCCAGATCAACCTGGCGCTGGCGATTTTTAATCTGTTGCCGATTCCACCGCTGGACGGGTCAAAGATTCTCTATGGGATTTTACCGCCGCAATATGACCACGTTTTTTATAGTCTGGAACGTTACGGCGGTTTTATTCTAATGGGCTTGATCCTGTTCGGGATGTTATCCGGCGTTTCGATTCTGGGGGCTTTCATCTATCCCTTTGTAAATTTCTTTTCGAAGATTTTTGGAGGTATGTAATGGTGCGGTATCAAAGACGCACATTTTCCGTTCGTCACGATAAGTCGGAGAGTGATGACAGACGGATCCATTTTCAGCGGATTGGACATAATCCCCGGAAAATGGTGCGCCGACCCTTCTGGTGGTTGTTGGTGCTTTTAATAGTGATCGTTATTTTATTGCTGTACTTGAACAATATTCGATGAATTAAAGGGGTTTGAAAATGCCGGAAATTATTGAATGTGTGCCGAATTTTAGTGAAGGTCGTGATCTGAATGTGATTAACGCCATTACCACTGCCATAGAAGCGGAGGATGGGGCTAAGTTGCTGGATGTGGACCCCGGGGCTGACACGAACCGGACGGTGGTAACATTTATCGGCACCAGGGCGGGAATTTTGAACGGTGCGTTTGCCGGAATCGCCAAAGCGGCGGAGCTGATTGATATGCGCAAACACAGCGGAGCGCACGCCCGGCTGGGCGCGACGGATGTCTGTCCGCTAGTACCCATTTCCGGAATCAGTGAGGAGGAATGTATTCAGCTGTCCCACGCATTGGCAAAAAAGGTAGCCGAAGAGTTGCATATCCCGGTTTATCTTTATGAAAAATCGGCGCAGACAGAAAGTCGCCGCAACCTGGCGGACATCCGGGCTGGTGAATATGAGGGGCTCGCCGAAAAAATCCAGCATCCCGACTGGCGACCGGATTACGGTAAGGCTGAATTTAATGCCAAATCCGGTGCAACGGTGATCGGTGTAAGGGAATTTTTGATTGCCTATAATGTCAATCTGAACACCACCGACCGCCGAATCGCTAGCGATATCGCCCTGACGATCCGCGAAAAGGGGCGACTTAAACGGGATCGGAATGGCACGATTATAAGGGATGAAAATGGTAATGCGCTGCGGCAACCCGGATTGCTGAAAGAGGTCAAGGCGGTAGGCTGGTATATTGATGAATACAAAATGGCGCAGGTTTCGATTAATCTGACCAACTATAAAATTACGCCGCCCCATGTCGTCTTCGAGACAATCCGGAAGTTGGCGGGTGAGAAAGGCTTGCGCGTGACCGGTTCGGAACTGGTGGGCTTGATTCCACTGGAAGCGATGCTGATGGCGGGACGATATTACCTTGAGGCTCAGGGCAAATGCCAGGGTGTGCCCGAGGAAGCGCTGATTCGGACGGCGGTTCAGTCGCTGGGGTTGAACGATGTTTCCGAATTTGATCCCCAGAAAAAGATTATCGAATATCAATTTGATGAATTTGAAAAGTCACTGGTGGCGATGAGTCTGCGCGCATTTGCCGATGAGCTCTCCACCGATTCGCCGGCGCCCGGCGGTGGCAGCGTGGCGGCTTTGAGCGGTTCTCTGGCTGCCGGTTTGACGGCAATGGTCGCCAATCTGACCCATGGTAAAAAGGGTTTTGAACGCCATAACCGCAAGATGAACGAAGCCGCGGTGCAGGTACAGGAGCTGAAAGATGAACTGCTCCGTCTGGTTGACCTCGATACTGCGGCGTTCAACAAGGTCATGGACTGTTTTCGGTTGCCCAAGAAAACCGACGAAGAGAAGGCGCAGCGGGAAGCCGCTATTCAGGCAGCGACGAAAAACGCCGCCGATGTGCCCCTGCAGGTGATGCAAATCGCTTTGAAAATACTCGAATTGACTGAAATGGTTGCGAAATATGGAAATGTGAACTCCATCAGTGATGCCGGCGTGGCTGCGCTGGCTGCCGACACGGCGATCAAAGGTGCCGGACTGAATGTGCTGATCAATCTGGCAGCCATCGAAGACCGGGAGTATGTGGAACGCCGCAAAGAGCAGGTTGCTCAAATAAAGAGCGATTGTCAGCGTGCTGTTCGCCGGATTATTAACCGGGTCGAAAAGACTGTTGCCGCAATGTAATCTATGTCGAAAATTAAAATTCTGTCCGATCAGCTTACAAATAAAATTGCCGCCGGCGAGGTGGTTCAGCGACCGGCATCACTGGTTAAAGAGCTGGTGGAGAACAGCCTAGACGCCGGCGCAGGTGAGATTACAGTTGTCATAAGAAACGGCGGTAAATCGCTCTGTCAAGTCGTGGATAACGGCGAGGGAATGAGCAGGGACGATCTGCTGTTGGCTTTTGAGCGCTACGCCACCAGCAAGATTGCCACTACGGAGGATTTGATGGCGATTCGCACGCTGGGCTTTCGCGGTGAAGCGCTGGCGAGTATTGCGGCGGTCGCAATTGTCTATGCCATTAGTGCTGAAAAAGGGGCGGACAGCGGTTTTGAATTGCGGATTGAGGGTGGCAGTTTTCGGGAAATCAAGCCGGTCGCCGCTCTGCCCGGCACGAATATTTCTGTTAAGAATCTGTTTTACAATGTTCCGGCGCGGCGCAAATTTCTGAAAAGCCGGGAGGTGGAATTTCGCCACATTATTGACATTATCCGCAAATTTTCCATGATTCATCCGCAGGTTCAGTTTATTCTGATTCACAATGACAGAGAGGTTCTGCGCTTGCGTCCGGAGAACCTGCTTGACCGGATCGTTAATCTCTATTCCGGCGAGTATCGGGAGAATTTGATTAAGATCGAAGAATCGCAGAATGGCGTGGCGCTGTCGGGATATATCGGTAACCTGAATCTGGTCCGTGCCCGGCGCGGCGACCAGTATCTCTTTGTCAATCAACGATTCGTCAGCGATCGCCTGATGAATTACGCCATCAGCTCAGCCTATTCGAATCTGATCAGCCGTAGTGAGTACCCCTTTTACTGCCTGCATCTGGAGTTGGATCCGACAGCAGTGGATGTGAATGTCCATCCCGCCAAGATGGAGGTTAAATTCCGGGAACAGAACCGGATATACCGTTTCCTGGAGGAGAGTGTCAGAGCGGGTCTGCAGGAGATAATGCATGTGATTCCGGATTTGACCCGCTTTGCGCCGGAACATTACTATTCACCGGGACCGGTGTCAAAGCAGACGGATATTCCGAAACATGAGCCGGTATCCGGGCAGGGAGATGAGAAACGACACACAGCGCCGTCCGATGAGGAATTTTCCACTGTGTCCAAACTACAGACGAATTCTCAGACCGAGATGCAGCTTCGGGCTGCTCACCGTACCACCGACGAGCAATGGAGCGCCAGGGCGAAACGGTTTGTGGAGCAGGGGCTGCCGGAATCCCAGACCGAATATCGCCCGGAGGTCCCGCTTTATCAATTACATAATAAATATATCATCACCCAGGTAAAATCGGGATTGGTGATCATTGATCAGCATGTAGCGCATGAACGGATTTTGTACGATAACGCCATCCGGGCAATGGCTGAACATCCCTGGAAGGCGCAGCAGCTGCTCTTTCCCGAGATTATCGAGCTGTCGGTTACCGATTTTTCCCTGCTGCTGGAGGTTTTGCCTTTTCTGGAGAAAATCGGTTTCAGTTTACGGGAATTCGGGAAAAATACGATCGCTCTCGAAGCGGTTCCCGCCGGTATGACCTGGGGCAACGAATCCACGATCATTAAAGAAATCCTGGATCATTATCAGGAGTACGGCACCAAGGACGCCAGCATCCAGCACAGAGTGGCGGCTTCCTATTCCTGCAAAGCGGCAATCAAATCCGGTGATAAACTGACTCAGGAAGAGATGCGCAACCTGGTTGACAATCTGTTTGCCACTAAAAATCCCTATTTCTGTCCGCACGGACGCCCGATCATCGTCAATTTGACTCTGAAAGAGCTGGATAAACGGTTTGAAAGGATTTAGATGTTGGTCGGAAAGGAGAGGTCTGAAAACCGCTTTCCTTTAATCCCCTTTATCGTCGGTCCGACGGCGGTTGGAAAGACAGCCACGGCGATCGAACTAGCGAAGCGTCTGGAGGGTGAAATTATCTCCATTGATTCCCGTCAGGTCTATCGGGGGTTGAGTGTCGGGACCGCCAAGCCGACTCTGCGCCAGCAGAAGGAAGTTCCCCATCATCTGATTGACGTTCTTGAGCCCACCGAACAGATCAGCGCCGGCGCCTACCGGGAAATGGCATTAGAAAGAGTCGCGGAGATACAGTCCCGGGATAAATTACCGGTTTTTGTCGGCGGCAGTGGTATGTATGTCAAAGCCGTGGTCCAGGGTATTTTCGATGAAAGCTTTACCGATAATCGCATCCGGAATAAATTGAAAAGGGAACTCAGGGACAAGGGAACCGCCCCGCTTTATAACCGGTTGCTGGAGATAGATCCCGACCTGGCTATCAAAACCCATATCAACGATGTCAAACGCATTACCCGGGCACTGGAAATCTATGAAATTACCGGGAAACCGCCCAGTGAACATTATGAAAAGCAGGTGGTTGATCCGCCGTTTCCCTACCGGATATTTGTGCTGACTATGGAACGCAATCTGCTTTATCGGCGGATCAATGAACGGGTGGACCGGATGATTGCCGAGGGATTGGTTGAGGAGGTTGTCAACCTGCTGGATACCGGTTTGCGAAAAAATCTGGATGCGCTGCTGACTCTGGGCTATCGCGAGGTGATCAATTACCTGGATGGAGAGTGCAATTTTAATGACATGGTGGAGAATATCAAGCGCAATACCCGGCGTTATGCCAAGCGTCAGCTGACCTGGTTCCGGAACCAGCTGGAGGCGGAGTGGATTAAAGTGGCTGAAGAATCATCGGTTTCGGAGGTAGTAAACAATCTGTGCCAATATTTACAAAGGGACAACAAATGAAAGATAAGCAGTGTTGCGAGGAACGATGGAAAATGGCTCAACAATACGAACATGGCTGGTGGAAAAACTATCAAGCTGATATTCAGTGGTACCGGGAGGTGGCGGAGAGGATTGAAGAACTAGTTGACCCCTACCTGAAAATCCAAGACGACACCAGGATTTTGGAAATCGGAGCAGGTCCATGCGGCCCGATTTCATTTTTTAAATCTAATTATCGCTATGCTGTTGAACCACTAAATGATTATTTTGAAAAAGAGTATGCGGATGTCCGGGATTCGCTGGTTCAATATAAAAAAGGGATCGGTGAGAAGTTGTTTTTCGAAGATAGCTTGTTTGATTTGATAGTTAGTGATAATGTGCTTGACCACTGCCGCAATCCGTGGCAGGTGTTACTTGAGATGAAAAGGGTCCTGAAAAACGGGGGATTGATCTTTTTACGGGTTCATGTTTATACCGTCTGGGCTTTGTTTATGAGGAAAATATTGGAATGGTTTCGGATCGACAGGGGTCATCCCTACTCTTTTTCCCGGAAGAAACTGATTCGGATTGTTGGCGCTCAGAAACTTAAAATCCTCCAAGTTGAAGCCGATCGTTATCTTGATAAGTGGCTTATGGATATGCGGAGTGGATCACCCAAGCGGATGATCAAATCCCTTTTTTTAATTAACAGCGTCGATTTTATTCTGTTAATTACAAAATGATGTTGCGGCTTTCAAAATTCTTCGAATGACGGACGTCTATGCTGTTTAATTCCTTCCAGTTTCTGATATTCTTTCCGCTCGTTGTCTGCTTTTACTTTGCTATCCCGCACAAATATCGCTGGATATTGCTGCTAGCTGCCAGCTATTACTTTTATATGTGCTGGAAGGTGGAATATCTATTGTTGATCGTTTGTTCGACGCTGATTGATTATTATGCCGGTTTGCGGATGGGCAGAGTCGCCGAAAAAGAGAAAAGGCGTATTTACCTGATCCTGAGTCTTGTTGTCAATCTTGGACTGCTGTTTTCCTTTAAATATTTTAATTTTGTCAACGAATCACTCCGGCAGGCTTTTCAGCATTTTAACATTCTCTACAATGTTCCGTCACTGAAGGTGCTTTTGCCGGTGGGAATCAGCTTTTATACCTTTCAGACTCTGAGCTATACGATTGATGTGTATCGCGGTGAAACGGGAACCGGAACGGCATCTGGGAATTTTTGCTCTGTATGTATCCTTTTTCCCGCAGCTGGTCGCCGGACCGATTGAGCGTTCTACGCGTCTGCTGCCCCAGTTTTTCGAGAAAATGGAATTTGATTACCGGCGCGTCAAAGACGGCTTGATCCTGATGGCGTGGGGTTTTTTTAAGAAAGTCGTGATTGCCGATTGGGTGGCGATTTTTGTGAATCAGGTGTACAACCATCCGGAAATGTACCCCGGTCTGCCGAGTATTGTGGCGACCTACTTTTTTGCCTTTCAGATCTACTGTGATTTTTCAGGGTATTCCGATATTGCGATTGGCGCCGCCCAGGTAATGGGGTATCGCCTGATGCTGAATTTTCGGCGTCCCTATTTTTCGAAATCCATCTCCGAGTTCTGGAAACGCTGGCACATCTCGCTGTCCAGCTGGTTTCGGGATTACCTCTACATTCCGCTGGGCGGCAATCGTGTAAAAAAGGCGCGGGTGTATCTGAATATCTTGATCGTTTTCCTGGTCAGCGGTTTCTGGCACGGTGCCAACTGGACTTTCATCGTCTGGGGCGGTCTGCACGGTGCATTTTTACTGATCTCCCGCTGGACCGCAGAATGGCGCCGCCGGTTGCACCGCCTGTTTGGCTTGCTGAAATTTCCGCAGATGCATCGTTTTCTCAAGGTGCTGGTTACCTTTCATCTGGTGTGGTTCTCGTGGATATTTTTCCGGGCGAACAGTATTTCGGAGGCAATTCTGATAATTCGGAACCTGTTCACCGCTTTTGATCCCGCCACCCTGTTGACCGTCAGCGGATTCACCTCTCAGCATTTTATTTTATCCTTTTTGTCAATTGTTATTTTGCTGGGCGTGGAGTTGTTCCAGCGCAATCACGATATTCGGGGATGGTTGAGTCAGAGACCGGTTATGCTGCGCTGGGCGTTTTATTACGGCTTGGTTATGTTCATTCTGCTCTTCGGTGCCTATGATAATGCCAACGAATTCATCTATTTTCAATTTTAATGAAATGAGACGACTCCTTACCAGAATATCCCTGTTGATTTTATTGGTACTGACGACGCTGCTGGCAGTGGTCCTGATTCCCGTGGATGCGACAGACCATTTTCTCCTGGCTCTGATTGACAAAGAAAACCGCCTGCAGCAGCTCGACTCACCGAAAATGATCATTCTGGGCGGCTCCAATACGGTATTCAATATTGACAGCCGCAGAATTGCCGACGCCATGGATTACTCTGTAGCCAACCTGGGTATGCATGCGGGACTGGGACTCATGCTGCATTTGAATCAGGTCAGGTCTTATATCAGGGCGGGGGATATGGTTGTCATTATGCCGGAGTATGCCCAGTTTTACCGGCAGCTGTTTTTCGGTGGGCGCACCGTTACGCGGCTGGTAATGTTCTACCCGCAATATTTTCGGTATATTATCAATTGGCGTCAGTATCTGGAAATTCTGAAAGGACTTGGGCTCGAGACCCGCAGTAAACTGGTCTATCTGCTCGGACGCAGTGCTTATGAGGAGACCTACCGCCGGTCGGCTTTTAATGAATTTGGTGATTTGAATCCCGCTCTCATTGGTGATCAACCACAGGAGAAATTAAAATACGAGCATTATGAGATTCGCAATCTGGCGGACATCAACCATGCGGCTGTTCGGGAGTTGAATAAGTTTTATGATTATGTCGGGAAAAGGGGTGCACGGGTTTACCTGGCTTTTCCGCCGGTTCCGCTTGAAAAATACGCCGCCAACCGGCAGGAAATCGAGGAACTGGAGACATATTTGGAAGATAATCTGGAAATTCCGGTTTTATACCAACCCGTGGAGGTGTTATTGCCGGCGAAGGAGTTTTACGATACGTTTTATCATTTGAACACCCTTGGCAGAGAGCATTACACTCACATTTTTCTGAACTATTTCAAACGCTGAAAATCTGAACCGCTATTTTGATACAACGATTTGATATCATTAGCCATTATCAAATATTTTAAATATCTTTGACAATTAGTAAGAACGAATCAGGAGTCGAGTTGTCCATTAATAATTATAGAAATATGTTTCTAATTGCTGTCTTGCTTGTGGCAGGTCGCTTTTTTGCCTGTTCCGGTACGAGTGGACCGGAAGACCCCGACGGATTGCGAAGACGGATTGCCGAGTTGGAGGGTGTCAATGTCGTCGAACTGGTGCCCTATTACGATTTCAGTAGAGAATTTTTAATAGAGATTGAACAGCCGGTTGATCACGGCGACAGTGCCAGCGCAACCTTTATTCAACGAGCGTATCTGCTGCACCGTGATGAAGCCAGTCCGATGGTACTTGCCTGCGGCGGTTATGCTGCCTATTCTGATGATCTGCATGAGATGTCGGTTGCGCTGGACGCCAACCAGATCGCGGTTACTCACCGCTATTTTAGCGGAGCGGTTCCGGGTTCCCGGAATTATGACTTTCTTACTACGGAGCAGGCGGCTGCCGATCTGCACCGGATTGTAGAACTCTTTACAGAAATTTACGATGTGAGCTGGCTCAGCAGTGGCTTTGGCAAAGGTGGTATTATGGCGCTGTCGCACCGTCGTTTTTATCCTGATGACGTAGCGGCGACAGTGGTGTACGCGACGCCCTTCCTCAGGAGTCAGACCGACGTGCGACCCCTGGATTATATCAGAGAATTGGGTTCTGACAATACTCATGCAAGAATTCAGATGTTTCAGGAGGCGCTCTTGCACCGCCGCTCGGAAATCATGCCTTATATCCTGAAATTTATCAACTATACGGCATATCATTATTATTACGGCTGGTCCCTGAATGCAGATGCGGTTCTGGAGCTGGCAGTGCTGGAATATCCCTTTGACTACTGGTCAAATTACAATCAGATCGACAGCGAGCTGCCCGATACGTCGGAGTCGGCGGAAGTACTTTTCGGGCATCTTTACGACACCGTTTGGCTGGAGTATTTCAGCGATGATTATATTGCCTATCTAATGCCGTACTATTATCAGAGTCTCACGGAGTTGGGTGCAGTCGCCCACGATTGTGAGCATCTGCGCGATCTCTTTGAAATTATTGAACCGGACAGTTTTTTGAATGTCAGTTACGAGATATTTGCGCCCTCTGGTGTTGACATCAGCTATAGGGAATCAGTCATGGCGGATCTGCTGGACTGGTTGAAGCAGAACGGTGACAACATTATCTACCTTTACGGGCAGAATGACCCGATCACGCCCACTGCTGACGAACTGGCGGAGACCGCCACCAACGCTATTATGCTGGTCCAGCCCGGGCAGGATCACTATCTCAGCCTTACGGAATTCAGCGAGGCTCAGCAGGTCTACGACGCTCTAACAGAGTGGCTGGGGACAGATGTTGTGGAACCACTGTCAAAAACAGGTCTCACGGTTGAAACTGAGCGAATCCAGAAAATTCCTTTGAAATAGGTTGGGTTTTCGATTATTGCGTTGAAAAATGAAGGCTTTATTTAAAAATTTAGCTGCACTGTCGCTTATTCGGATTCAAAGACAACGATTGGCTCCGGTCGTATTTTTATATTTATTTGTCAATTTTAAGCTGGTGGCGGCATTGAAATTTGACATCAATGAATTCATCGCCGATTCGCTCATTGTGTCGCTGCCGGTGGATTCGCTGCATCGTCATCAAAAATTGCAATTAAAAATCAGCGACGACCGGGACTTGCCGGGTCGAATTATCGGCATCCGGACCAGTAAGAAATGGCACTATATCCCCGTGGATCAATATATTCTCCTGCAGAGCGATCTGGCGGCGGTGCTGCAGACCTATTTTCAGCGGGATTCGGTGGATTTTTCAGGAACATTATATGTCAAGAATTTGCATCACTGGAACGACGATAAACCCCTTTTTAACAAAGGGCGTAAGCTGAACGCCTATACCGTTTTGGAGGACAGCAGCGGAACACTGCTGGGCGATTGGATTTGGGAGTATACCCTGAAGCCGAAGAAGAAGCAGAAAACTGAAATCGTCATCGGTGCACTGATGGATCGCTGGCTGACGGAGCAGGTCACAGCGGTTCAAAGTCAGAATTTTCACCGTAATATCTATCCCTACCTGTTTCGGCGCCAGTTGATGAACTGGTGGGATTTTGTCATCCTGAAAGACGGCTTTATCGTGAATGCTCACCTGACGCTGGATTTTCCGGCGGATCAGCAGGCGAGTTGGGTGCGGGGTGCGCCGGGTATTTTTTACCGCAAAGCCCGCTATCATCAGTCCATCGCCATCGGCGGCAAGGATCAGCAGTGGTATGCCCGCATGAATAAACATTTTATTCACCGCCTGAATATCACCGGACGCTTCGGATTCAATAATTTTGACAGCGCTAAGTACGATTATCTGGATTTCTGGAATGTTTTTCTGGTCAATTTTAGTGTCAATGCCGCCATCGAATATCGTCCGGTTTATCTGAAAGGACTGTTTTTCGGGATCGGCTTACACGGCTCGGTCAATCTCCTGCCGGAGGTAATTGATCGGGTTGAACCGGGTTTGTTGTTAACCGCAGGGATTATCATTCCATGAACGGTTTTCGCCTGGTGATGATTGCTTTAGTGCTGATTACCTCCCTTGCGGCGGGAAATATTTCCGGTTTTGTGACGGATGTCGAGACCGGCGAGACCATCATCGGTGTGAATGTCATCGTCGTCGGGACCGGGCAGGGCGCCGCCACGGATGTCAAAGGATTTTTCATCATCCGTAATCTCGACGATGGTCTGCAAAGATTGCGGTTTTCCCATATTGCTTATGAGGAATTGACAAAAGAGGTAGTTCTCGAGGGGAGAGATCTCCATTTGCCGCAGGTGTCATTAAAGCCCCGGACGATCCGGGCTGAAGCGGTGGAGGTTCTCGGGCAGCGGGGTACGATTATTCAGAAGGATATGGATATTTCCAGCTTCAGCGTGGATCCGATTGTGCTGACCGAAATTCCCCAGATGAGCAAGGATGTCTTCAAATTGGTAAAACTGTCACCCAGTGTGACAATTTCCGATCCCTATTCGCCGCAATATTACGTGCGCGGCAGCGATCCAGGTGAGAACCTGGTGCAACTGGATGGCATGACGATTTACAATCCCCAGCATTTTATGGGCTCCAACGCCATTTTCAATCCCTATGCGATTAAAAATATCGAGATGCTGGTGGGTGGCTTCGATGCCGAATACGGCGGACGCAATTCGTCAATCCTGAATATCAGTTCCCGGGAAGGGCATCAGAGCGAAGTCCACGGTGAATTCAAACCGTCCATATCGGGAGTCACCGGTGCGATTGAATTTCCGGCGGGGGAAAATGCCACCGCCATGGTATCCGGTCGCCTGCTGACCGATTTCACCCTGCGGGTGCTGATGGGTTCGCCCAATGTCATGATGGATTTCAATGGCGCCTATCAGCGCTCCTTCCACCAGACAAAGCTGCGCTTATCGGTATTTTATGCCCGTGATTATATGGACTATACGGTTGATAATCTGTTTATCTATTTTCCGCAGGATATATTTAAAGATTTTAGTGAAGGATTTACTACCAATACCAATAACCGGGCGCTGGGTATTCAGACCAGCACGGTCCTGACGCCGAACCTGCTGCTGGAATCGCATCTCTATTATTCCGGTTCCGAGGTGGACAATATCTCCTATCTGAGCTATTCTTTTGAGGATACTACTTATGCGATGGATGCCGCCCTGGATTACCGCACCCGAATCGAAAACTCCATTGATGATCTGACGCTGAAATCCCATCTCTCCTGGTTTCTTTTCCGCCATCAGAATCTTAAACTGGGGTTTGAAGTCAACCGGCTGCGCTTCATGAACCGGTTGGGCAGTTTTGATACGCAATTAAGCCGACGGCTCGATTCCTCCACCTTTCAGGCATTTTACCTGCAGGATAAAATCGAATTCGGTCGGCTGCGGTTTAAAATCGGGCTGCGTAATTCGCGGGATGTTGCCAGCAGAAGTTGGCATCAGGAACCCCGGATTTCGGCAACCCTGACATTGGCTGGTCTGACCTTCAAGCTGGCTTACGGGCACTATTTTCAGTATCTGACGACTATGGACTCTCGAAACAACGAATTCGTCCAGTTTCTGGAATATTACAGTACGCTGCAGGATTACGATCCGCTGCATTCGGTGCACTATATTTTTGGAATTGAAGGGCAGATCAACGAGCGCCTGGACTATTCCCTGACAGCCTACTATAAAGATTTACGCCGGCTCTATCGTTATTCCTATGAATCCCAGTCGCTCGCCGGTTACCGGACAAGCAGTGTTGAAGAGGGCAGTGGTGAATCCTACGGGTTCGAAATTCTCTTGCGCGGTGAAATCGGCAAACTGTCCGGCTGGGTCGGCTATACCTACAGCCACGGAACCCGTAACTATCCGTCAATTCTCGACGGAAAAACCGTTTTATTTGACGGCGATCAGCCGCATAATTTCAAGTCGGTTCTGCTTTATAAATTGACTGAAGACATCACCGCCAGCTCCACCTTCCAGATCGCCTCGGGGTTTCCGCGCACCTGGGAAACCGGCATGCTGATGCACTATTACTATGATCCGTTATGGAACAGTATGGGTGCGTCGCCTTCCAATATAACCCCGGTTAAAAATAATGTCCGTTACCCGCCGCGTTTGACCTGGGATATCGGCTGGAAGAAAAAACTGCGGGAGGGATTTGGCTATCATCTGGCGGAATATCTGCAGGCTGAAGACGCCGTCTTCACCATGACAATCCGCAACGTTCTCTTCCTGCACCGGAATCCGCAATACTACTTCTATCTGCCCGATTACGGATATTACGCACTGGATTTGCAATTTTTACCCAGCATCTCAGCGGGCTACAGCATCAGGTTTTAAAAATGATCTCCAACAAAACCAATCATCAATTTGTGTTCATCTTCTTTATTCTTAGCTGTACTTACTGGTACTTATCGCTATTTAGCTCCTGTGACCTGCCCACGGATCCGGGTTCATTACCGAAGACATTAATCGAAACGGAATATCAACCGAAATTGAATGTGTTCGGGGTATTGCGGGCGGATGATGTCAAAGGCAGCTCTTTTATTCATGTGCAAAAGACCTTATCAACTGAGGAGATGTATGAAGGCGGCGAGATATTCGATACCACCGCCGTAGTGCGGATCAGCGACCTTGAGACGGGGACCGACTTTCGCTTTGAAATGATTGAAGACACGACTCATCGGGGATATTATTACAATGCCGAATTTATGCCGGAATGCGAACACCGCTATACCCTTGAAGTCCGTTCGGACATTTTGCCAACGCTGACTGCAGAAACCACTGTACCGGTTAAGCCGGAAATCGTCCCGCAATCTCTGACGGTGACCGGATCGGAGCTGCGGTTTCGCCTGCGGACAACAATAGATACCGGTCAGTATAACTGTGTGCTTTTTTCAGGTGAGGCGTACGTCGAGAAACAGATTGTCAATGAGAACGATGGAGATGTACCGGTCGCTTTTGATCTGGCGGATATGAACGCAGCACCAACCCGTCTGGTCATTATCGGCTTAGACCACAATCTGACAGAGTATCGCAATTCCACACCGCTTTTTATCCCCCAAACATATCATGAGATGGTTATCAGCGTGGAGAACGGCTTCGGTTGCTTTGGATCGCTGGCGGTGACGGAAATAGCATTATAGATATTTTCTAACTTCTCTGCAATTTCAAGCTGCCGGACGGTCAGAGCTTACCACCGGTTGACTACCTTTTCGGCGAAACCGGGAAAATCTTTCACGTTGATGATTGCGCCGTCATCGAGAATTGCTTTCCCGCTGAAGCGCCCGAAAACTTGGTGCTGATTGGATTGGATCACGAGTAAATTTGTGTTTGAGTGGCGGTCGAGAATCGGTTGAAACTCCATCTCGAAGCGCCCGTCGTTACTGGTGAATGTCCAGGATTTTAAAAAATCATCATTGGGGATGTGAAACTCTACCCGGTCTAGTTTATGGACTTTCCCGTTAAAGCAGAGCAGGTTTTCCGTGGCGGCTGAGGTGTCACCGAAACCATAGCCGATGTTGAAACCGAAGAGATCATTGCCGATTTTCCCTGACGCCGAGCCCCAGTACCAGGTGTTGTTGTAGGTCCAAACCCCGCGACCCCAATCCAGCACGCCGAAGGAGTCGTTTGGTGTAAAAACAATTTTCCGTTCGCCCAGTGTCAGCTCACCCTCAGCGGGCAGGCAGTTGATTTTCTGATTATAATAAAAGGCGTGCCGGTTTTTCGGGAAGGGTGTGGCGATGACCATTGTTTCATAGGAAGCGGGTTGCCGCAGCGTGATTTTTCCGGTCAGCGGCTGGTTTTTGTGAAAATCTGGAAAAAGAACCTCGATTGTTCGCGATTCTTTTTGCCGAAGAAATTTCATGGACCGACTCTTATTCTCGAAAATGACATCGCCGGTTTTCGAGGATGCGGGCATCTTGAATCTGCCCAGGGGAAACAGGGTGATCAGATCAGCGGAAATCTCTGCCGGCTTGTCAAAGTCGAAAACCGTTGCGGCGACAAAGCCCATGTAGCCATTATCGGCGATGGTAAAGGCAGCGCCGGCGCGGTCATTCAGGATGCAGTAGTAGTCCCACTCCTTGATGCGCCAGCGGGGTGCCCGGATGTCCCGGCGATTGTATTCAAAAAGCTGCCGGCGGGCCCAGCCAGGGACCACTAATTGACCTTTGGCATCTAACAGCGGTGTCGGTTGGGTAACTTCGTATTGCATAACGCACCATGAATTTTGTTTTAATTCAGCTCTAATATCAGATAGAATTCCATGAATGTCAATGGCTTTGTAAGTCGTTACGGTGGGATTTCTAATAAGTGAGATTTACTGGCTCCTACCGGAAAACCGGGCTTGCGAAAAGGAAGGGGTCACTTCCTTTAGGGCGTAGGACTCCACTTACGCGGGGAGACTATTTTTTACTCCCTTTTGAAGGACAAATATAGGATAGCAGTTGTATTAACGTAATAGTTTCTCCTGAAGCAAATCTTCCAGATCTCTCCGCCCATCTAACACACAATGAATAAAAAAATCAGATCCGATTACCTGATATATTATACGGTATGGCTGATAGTGTATTTCCCGATATTCATTAATACCAATACGGTCTAATTCTGATGGTATATGTCCACGATTCGCTAATTCGCTCAAACCGTATATTTTGTCTTCTATGTTTTTTAATACAGTCTCTGCTTTCCGAATCGAATCATTTCTTGCAATATATCTATAGATACCGAAGATATCATCTTCCGCATCAGCAATAATGTATACCTGGTATTTCATTTAATGTTGCTCTGGACAATTCGATCATGGATAGATTTGAAAGAATCAGAGACCGGGCTATACTTTTTATCCTTATAACTACGATTACTCAGAGCCAGTATTTTTAATAGCGCCAGACTTTCCTGAGTCTGTTCATACTTCTTAATATCCTGCAATATGGCTTTGGCTTCACCATTTTGAGTTATAACCAGAGTTTTATTCGTGTCAATTATATCTCTGATTATTTCAGATGCGTGTGCTTTTAAATAACTGATTGGATATTTTCAAAAAGTAGAAGTTTGCTAAATTAAGCCAAAAAGGAGGAACCATGTATTACACAGGTATTGATCTTCACAAAGCCACTTCCTACTTGACCACGGTCGGCGAATCGGGTAACATTCTCAAACGAC
>OMKS01000071.1_pt1 | contig 80645 bp, 81 predicted proteins | sample 1674721 | NCBI WGS metagenome assembly OMKS01 (sample SAMN06264996, study PRJEB25208) | sediment metagenome | isolation source: hot spring sediment | place: USA: California | collected 2014-09-02 | reverse complement strand
TACGGTTATTAATTTAACTAATACCAATATACGGTATTTGTAGCGAGGAGGCTATATTTTTAATATAGGAACTTTTAAGTGTATTCAACGCCTTCTGGCTCAATCCGTCCTTTTCAATATACAGCATGCCGGATTTGACTATTGTCACCGTTTCGGGAAAATCCTGACTGCCAAGAGCAATAGATTGTTTTTTCCACGGTTTTGACTCTGACGCATCCTCTTTTAATAAACCCAGATCATCCCCCCCGGTCAATTTCGTAATGATCGAAGTCACGTCATTTTTCATTAGTCTTTGGATGCCTGACAGAAACCGCCACTGATCATTATGGGTCATGAAGTTTTCATCAATGAAAACCGAATTACCATTTTCTCTGGCAATTTTTTGCAGTGGCAAAGCAATCAAATTGCCGAAACCACCCTTTGGCAGGGTGTCTTGATTTGGGAACAATCTGTCGTAGGACTTAAACGATATTTCATGTCGCCTGCTCATTCCACATGTAAGCAAAGAAGTACCGAATTTTCGCGCCAGAACGGCAGGGAGATTTTGTTCAAAGAAAAACCAGGCATGACAGCCATTACCAGATTGTGAGCGTTCTATTGCAATTGGAATGTTGAATTCAGAGCAGATGTCTCGAATGATCGCAATATCATACTTCCAGTCCTGCTTATCAAAATCAATGGCTAAAAAACGGCAAGTTTCATCAGGATGCATCGGATAAATACCGATGACGTATTCACCCTGTAAATGTTTTTCAATGACCAAGTCGGTTAGAGTATCAAACGCCTGGTCCTTGCATTTTGAGCACTTCCCTTTTGGTTTAAGACAGAGCCCTGGCACCCACTCATTCAAGCAAACCGGACTATACCCTGAATATCCTTTCTTATTCCGCCATTTTTTTGCATAAACATCAGTTCTTCCTGTAAACAGCGACATAAAGAGAGCAATTTTTTCATTACTTTGGGAATACTTGGTAACAGGGCATGTGACTTTGGTGATGTTTTTACTAAATTCTGCATCTGAATTCAAATTAAATGTTGTATTTTCAGCCTGGCTGAATAATGTTTCATTTTCTTGGACGGAAGAATGGTGGGAAATAGTCTTTACAGAATTGTTCGTTATATCACGGAGTCTTGCTTTAAGTTTTCTATTCTCCTCAAGCAGATTGACATATTTTCTTTTCAACTCATCGTATGGTAAGTTTTTCATTTTCTGTATAGGTTTAAATCAAATAACTAAATTACAATATGATATTATATCACTTGTTATTTTTCAACAAACAAAATACATATAACATTTAGAATTTTATCATTCATTGAGCGACGAAGCCTGATTTAACGAAGCCTTAATTGAACTTCGATTCAAGCTTGAGACTGAGCCCTTCTTTTTGGCTCAACGAAAGATAAAATTCTAAATGTTGTTTATTGGGTACGATCCGTTTTTCCAGTCCGAGATTCTTGATCTCCCGGTACGGCAGTATCCACGCCTGCTTTTCTGCATCCCATTTCCCGCCGGCGGCCTTGACCACCCTGCGCAGATGCACTTCCTTGGGATGTATCCGAATCCGTAATTTTTTGTTCACGGGGGTTCTTCCGGTTTTCCGTATGGGATGCACCTCTGCTTCAATCAACTCGACGGTCTTGTATTTTCTGAGTGTGTTCTGATCGATCCGGTACCGGACACAGAGCAGCCTTTCTCCGTATTTGTCCGTCGCGAGTCTGGTTCCCGGTTCGCCGGGCATCAGGGTTTTCTGCGCCTTCATCATAACGCGTCCGCCGGGCTTTTGACCGCGAGTCCGCCTTTCTGCAGCACGTGGGTGTAGATCATGGTCGTCTTCACGTCGTTGTGGCCGAAAAGTTCCTGCACGGTGCGGATGTCGTATCCGTCCTCCAGAAGATGCGTCGCGAAGGAATGGCGCAGGGTGTGGCACCCGGCGTGTTTGGGAATCTCCGCCTTGCGGATGGCGGATTTGACGGCCCGCTGCAGCACGGTTCCGTCCGCATGGTGGCGCCGCCGGATCCCGGTCCGGGGATCCGTGGAGATCCGGCTCGCGGGGAAGACGTACTGCCACCCCCGTTCGGACGCGGCCTTCGGATATTTCCTTTCGAGCGCGTCGGGCAGAAAGACGCTTCCGAAGCCTTCGGCCAGATCCTTGTTGTGGATTTTCCGGACCCTTTCGAGATGCGCTTTCAGGGGTTCACCGAGTCTCTGCGGCAGCGGGGCGATCCGGTCTTTGCCCCCTTTGGCGTCGCGGACGGTTATCTGGTTATAGTTAAAATCCACATCCTTGACCCGCAGGCGCATGCACTCCATCAGGCGGAGGCCCTCGCCGTAGAGCAGCGTGGCCATCATCCGGTAGGGCTCGTTCATCCGGCCGAGGACGGCTCGGACCTCTTCCCGGGTGAAGACCACGGGGATGCGTTTGGCCTTCTTCGCCCACACGAGGTCCCCGAAATCGCCGGGTTCGGTTCTCAGTACCTGCTTGTACAAAAAGACGAGTGCGCAGAGGGCCTGGTTCTGGGTCGAGGCCGAGACATTCTCCTCCACGGCGAGGCGGGAAAGGAATTGATGGATTTCATCTTCGCCGAGCGTCTCGGGATGCCGCATGCCGTGGAAGCGGATGTACCGGCCGATCCGCCGGACGCAGGCCTGTTCGGCGCGCAGCGAATCATGGCGCATCCGGATCTCGGCCCGTACGCGGTCCATCAGTTTCAAGGACTGTGTATTCGGAAACACTCCACCGCCCATGCGGCCTTCTCCTTCGGCATGCCCGAGAATCGGCGCGGGGTGTCGGTACAACCGGATGTTCAACGGATTGTGAATATAATTGATTTTATAATATAAAAATCATCACCCAATGTCAAGCAAAAAAAGCCGCGGATCATTTTCCTCTCCGCCGAACCCCCGACGGAAATATCATGATTGGAGTGAATCTTGGAACGCGACAGGCCCTGGAAACGGGATGATCGGTTCTTGGTTTCGGGTTCAGCAATCAGGATACTGCCCCCCCTCGCTCGCCCATCGCCTCTTGCCCTTCTACCGCTTTCCGCTTTCTGCTTTCTGCTTTCTGCTTTCTGCTTTCTGCTTTCAGCTTTCCGCTTTCCGCCCGTCACGCGTCACATCACTCCCCTCCGAGCTCCCCGAGGGACTTGCCCGGATTCTGGCGGTGGGTGATTTTTCTCTTCAGATTGTTGGAACGGTTCAGCTCCTTCAGCAACCGCCTGTGTCGGGCCTGAACCGGATGCGGATCGTGCCGTCCAGCCGGACGGTCGGCGCAAACATCCCGACCCCCTACAGCCGGAGGGGCCGGGCGTTCCGGCAGCTGTTCAGGAGATTCGCGCTCAGTTCGTAAATCACCGCGACCACATCGGCCGGAACCAGACCGGACCGCATGCTGATTTCGTTCATGATCTCCCGGGTTTCCACGGGGTCGTCCGGTCTCAGCCGCGGCAACCGGGCATTATGGTCTGTCAGGTTCATGGCGCGCTCTTTTTCGATGGAATGAAAGAAGCGGCAGGCGCAACCGGGCGGCCGCCTGCCGGGATCCGATATCTACGGAGAAATTCACAAACCGTCCGTTGAAGTGTAATAAGAATCAGGGTGGATTTCGATGACATTCGCCGGGTTTTGTAAAATATTCGCCGAGTTTTTGAAAATATTCGTCGAGTTTTGTAGAATATTCGTCGAGTTTTTGAATTTATTCGCCGAGTTTTTCGTATAACTCGTCGAGTTTTTTGAAATATTCGCCGGGTTTTTCGCATCCTTTCGCCTGATTTCCGGAAAAGCCCGATTGATATTTTTTAAACAGTCCCTGTGATTTCCCGATGACATCCTGTCTTCCCGATGATTTCCCGGACAACCGCCGGTGTTCGGTTTCGGGACGGGCATCCTTTCTTGATTCTGCGTCCGGGACGGGCATACTGGACGGTCAGAATCATCACGCCCCGGGACAGAAAAAACGATGGGCGGAAAAAAATCCTTTCCCCGGTCCCAAAAAATTCGTATCATGAAAAAGCCGGACCCCGGAAAAGTCCGATCCGGTTTCCCGAATCCGCATCCGCCGCGCCGCATCCGAATCATTCATTTTAAAATTCCCGGACCGATGAATCACATCCCCGCCTTCAAGGCCGCCATCCTCGTCGCGGCCGGAATCTGCGCGGCGCATTTCGCCCGCCTCTCTCCGGCATGGGCTTGGCCCGTACTGGCCGGACTGGTCCTGATCCGTTCCCTCCCCGGACGATGGAAGGCCCGGGGCCTGAACCAGGCCGTCCTCGTTTCCGCCCTCGTCGTACTCGGCGCACTGCGCTACGGAACGGCGACAGGCCGTCCGGTGAGCGGCCATGTCGCGGCCCTGCCCGATTCCCTCGACTGCGCGCTGGAAGGATTCCCGGCATCGGACCCCGAAATCCGGCCGGACCGCTTCACGATGGAACTGGAGCCGGAAAGGATCATCCTGAAGGACACAGCACGCCCGGTCCGGGGACGGGTGCTGGTCCGGTTCCGGAAAAGTCCGGGGAGCCGCTTCGGATACGGCGACCGGATCCGGGTCACCGGACGGCTGACCCGTCCCCCGCCGCGCCGCAATCCGGGCGGGTTCGACTACCGGGCCTGGCTGGAGCGGCAGGGGATCAGGAAAATCCTCACCGTTCCGGAAGCGGACGGCGCGGAAATTCTCGCGGGACATTCCGGCTCCCCCCTCCTCCGCCGGGTCATCTTCCCGGCCAGGCGCCGGATCCTCGCCCGGATCGACCGGCTCTATCCGGAATCCGGCCGCCCCCTGATGCGCACCCTGCTCGCGGGCGACCGCACGGAAATGGATGCGGACACGGAAGAGGCCTTCGCCGAAACCGGCATCATCCACATCCTCGCGGTCAGCGGCCTGCACACGGGTTTCATCGTCCTCATCCTGCGCCTGCTCTTCGGGATGTGCCGCCTGCCGAAAACCGCGGAGACCCTGCTCGTCATCTCGGGATTGGCCGCCTTCGCCCTGATCACCGGGGCCCGCCCCCCCGTGGTGCGCGCCGCCCTGATGGCGTCCATCTATCTGACCGGCCTGCTGATCGACCGGGGGGCCTCCCCCTTCAACACGGTCGGCGCCGCCGCCCTGATCCTGCTGCTCCCGAAACCTGCCCGGCTGTTCGACCCGGGTTTCCTCCTCTCCTTCACCGCGGTGATGGGAATCCTCTATCTCTATCCGAAACTGGACGGGGCGGTCCGTTCGGCCGCACCCCCCGGTTTCCTGGGCCGGCATCCCTGGATTCGGGGAATCACGGGGCTGCTTTTCGTCTCGCTGGCCGCGCAGGCGGGGACCCTGCCGGTCGCGGTTTCGGTTTTCAACCGGCTCCCCCTTCTCGGATGGCTCTTCAACCTGGCGGCCGTGCCGGTTGCGGGACTGATCGTGCTGCTCGGATTCGCCTCCCTCTTCTTTTCCGCGTTCTCCGTGGAAATCGGCCTGTCCTACGCCGCACTGAATCAGGCACTCATCCGGGGACTGGTTTGGGCGGTGGAATCGCTCGGCCGGTCCGGACGGTTCGCCGTGTCCGTCCCGACGCCCTCCTGGCCCGTGATCCTGATCTATATCACGGCCCTGATCTTGGCCGGGGAATGGAAGCGGAAAACCGTGCGCAAGGGGCTGATCTTCGCCCTGCTGGCCTGGATGAACTGCGCGGTCTGGCCCGCGGTGACCGGCCGGGAATACAGGAATCTGCGGGTCCTCCATTTCGACGTGGGACAGGGTGACGCGGCGCTCGTCCGCCTGCCCCGGGGCAAGACCCTGCTCATCGACGGCGGCCCGGCGGACGGCCGTTTCGACTGCGGGGCCCGGATCATCGCGCCGTATCTGATCCGGGAAGGCATCCGCCGGATCGACGCGCTCGTCCTCACCCATCCGCACCTGGACCATGTCGGCGGTCTGCCTGCGATCATGGAACGGTTCCGGGTCGGACGGATCCTGATCGCCGGAACCGAATTCCGTTCCGCGGCCTACGAAACATTCCTGGAGACCGCGGAGAGGAAGCGAATCCCCGTACAGGAAGTGACCGCGCCGGATTCGCTCGTCCTCGTCCCGGCCGTGAAGATCCGCATCCTGAACCCGGAGCCGCGCTTCAAAGGCAAGCCGCAAAACCGGGCCGGCGCCGTGAACAACCAGTCGATCGTGCTTCAGATCGTCTACGGGAAAACCGTGTTGATGATGATGGGGGACGCCGAAATCGCCGTGGAGAAACATCTGATGAACCGGTATACGGATCTCGGGGCGGCGGTGCTCAAGACCGGCCATCACGGCAGCCGCACCTCGTCGTCTCCCGGATTTGTAAAGCGCGCGGCCCCGGATTACGCCGTCGTCTCGGTCGGCGCGCGGAACCGCCACGGGCATCCCGCGCCGGAGACGCTGGACCGTCTCCGCTCGGCCGGTGCCGAAATCGTGCGAACGGACAAACACGGCGCCGTCCTTTTCGCGACCGACGGGAACGCCCTCCGGATGAAAACGTGCATCCGTAACGCGGATCCCTGAACCGCCCCGCAAAACCCTGACGGATGAACTCTTCTCCCGGCCTGTGGAGTTAAAGGCGTCAGCCTTTTATATTTTTCATATCATTTCGTGTTTTCCGTGGGCAATCTTCTATCCATCCTTTCCCCCCGTTTGTCCACGGTCGGACAGGAACGACTATATCTTGTAAAACCTCGCCACATTGATCCCGTATTTTGTCTAAAAACCGCTTGACTCCGCCGGCCCGAATCCCTATATTGATTCACACGACAGGTGTCCGGCCATGGCGCCGGAAGAATAGGGAATCCCGTGAACCGCCCGATGAACGCACAGAGGCGGCGATTCGGGAGCTGCCCCGCAACTGTGATCCCGATTTGTGGACGGATGCATTCCGCCACTGTCCGCCTCAGGCGGACGGGAAGGCGATCCGAACCGGGAAAGCCAGGAGACCTGCCTGTCGGCTGGATGTACCTGCGCGGGAAGGACAACGAAAGGAAAGGACGCCGCCGTCCGCGGCCGGCTTGCCATGAAATCCCCCCATTTCAATCCACCGGTCATCGGCCTGCTCGCGGCCCTCTGCGTCGCGCTGGGACACCTGTTGGCGGCCGTCCCCAACATCGAGCTCCTGACCACGGGCGTCTTCATCTCAGGGTACTGGACGGGGATGGTTTCCGGCATCGCCGTCGGCGGCATCGCGATCGGACTCTATTCAATGCTCAACCCCTACGGCATGGCGCCGCCCCCCCTCTTTGTCGCGCAGATCCTGTCCTACACGATCGTGGGAGGCGTGGCCGGCGTGCTGGGCCGGCGGATACGCCGCATCGGCTGGAAGGCGGCCCTCCTGTTCGCGGCCTGCGGCCTCTGCTTCACCGTCCTGTACGCCCTTTTGACCACCCTGGCCTATGTGCTGACCGCAGGGAACCATCGCGTCCTCTTCTGGGGCAGCCTGATCCAGGGGCTCGGATTCTACGTCACGCACATGATCACCAACACGGTTTTCTTCTTTCTGCTGGTCCCGTTCATCCTGAACCGTCTCGACCGTCTCGGATGGACGTCGGAGCTGCGGGGAAGCGTCCATGAATAGGTGGAAAAGCAGCCCGTTCGAATGGCTGGGGCGCCTCGGCATCGCGGCGCTGCTCGCCTTTCCGTCCCGGGCGCCCGGCGGCGATTTCGTCTGGAAAATCGACATGGCCGAGGCGGACGGATGGAACTACAGGAGCTTCGCGGACATCCTGGAACTCCTCCCGGGGATCTGGGTGCGCGATCTGGGACTCACCGGCCAGTTCGCCCCCTTCCGGTTCGCAGGAGCGCCGGCGGAACAGTCCGTGCTGTGCGTGGACGGCGTGCCGCTCGCCGAGCCCTGGACCGAAGCGGTGGACCTGAACCGGATCCCGCCCGAAATGGTCGAACGGATCGAGATCTATCCGGAAACCAATCCCTTCGGCCTGTCCCAGATCGGCGCGGCGGTCAACCTCGTCACCCGGCGGCCGGAGCCGAAACGGCCCGAGACGACCTTCCTCTACCGGACGGGGGGAAACGGATACAGCGACCTGGACATCGCCTTCGCCCAGACTTTCTTTTCACGTCTGTCTTTGTCTTCCGCGGTCACACTCAGAAAATTCGCGGAAGACGTCCCGGGCATCGCGTACAGGGAACAGGGCGTGCGCGCCCGGATCGCATACCGGATTCTGGAGCGCCTCCGGTTCAGGTACGACATCATGGACGGGAGACACGAGGGCGACATGCCCCATGCCCTGACCCTGCCGGACCATTCGGCCCGGCTTTCCCGGCCCGCGCGTAAGATCACACACCGGGATCAGCGGCTGGCCCTGGAATCGTCCGTCCTGGACCTGAAGAGCATCCTGCTCGTCCAGATGGCCCGCTCGGAATATCTCTTCAGGCCGGAGACGGCCGAAGGACCGCCCCCGTCGCGCACGCCGGTCGGACGCACGGCCCTCGACTGGTCCCAGGACGCCCGGCAGGCCGGCCTGCCCCTCGGCTGGGGATTGCGGCTTTCGGAAAACCGGCTGACGGGACGGGACGGGAAAAAGTTCACCGCGCGCGAACAGACCGCCCATGTACGGATCGATCCGGAATACGGAACGGTCTCTCCCCGGGCGGACCTGGTCCTCGTCCGGTTCATGGAGGACGCGCCACGCCTTTCCCCCGCCCTGAGCGCGGACTGGCGGCCTTCCGCATCCGCGTCGGCGGGCTTTTCCGTCTCGCGCCGCTTCCGCCATCCGTCCCTGGGGGAGACCTCCGGATACGCCCTTCCCGCCGGCCCCCCTGAAACCCCGGACGAATACCGGCGCCGGTATCTCGGGACCGCGCCATTCGGAAATCAATCCCTGAAACCCGAGCGGTCCGACCAGGCCGGCATCCACATCCGCCTCACCCCCCTGCCGCCGCTCGACGCGACCGTGCGTTTTTTCATGCGGGACACGCGCGACCGGATCCGGTTTAATCCGGACACGCTCTCTCCCGGTTTCGTCAATTCGGGCAAGGCCCGGTTCGGCGGTATCGAGACGATGTTCCGGGCCGGACCGTTTCACCGCATCGAGCTGTCCGGTGTGGTCAACTATCTCCGCGCCGTGGACGGCGGCGGGAATTTCCTCCAGGAACGGCCCGCCGTGTGGGGACGGGGTGCGGTCTCCTGGTCTCAGGTGTTCTTCCGCGGGGATCTGAAAGTCCGGCTGCAGGCGGCGGCCGGATTTCGCAGCGAATTCTGGGCGCTTGTGCAGGATCAGTCCGTCCTCGCCGGAGACCCCGGCGTCATTTTCGACCTCAAGGCCGTTCTCACCGTGATGAAGCACGCGGATGTGTTTCTGGAGCTGGACAACCTGCTCAATGCAGGACAGTTCCGGGTCTACGGTTTCCCCCAAACCGGACGGGCCTTCCGTTACGGCCTCCGCTGGACGGTATTCGATTAAAACAACTCGGAAAAGGAGCCGCATGTTCACACAAATCCGAAAACGGGACGGACGGGTCGTCGAATTCGACCCATCGAAGATCACCGTGGCTATCTTCAAGGCCGGACGCGCGACCGGTGAATTCGACATCGACATCGCCCAGCGGCTCACGCGCGAGGTGCAGCGTCATCTGGACGGGCACGTCAAAAACCGGGTGCCCGAGGTGGAGGAAATCCAGGACGCGGTGGAGACCGTGCTCATGGCCTCCCCCCATCGCAGAACCGCCAAGGCCTATATCCTCTACCGCGATCAGCACGCCCGGATCCGCGACATCAAGACCCACATCAGCACCGACATCGTGGATTCCTATCTGGGGAAACTCGACTGGCGGGTCAACGAGAACAGCAACATGGCCTTCTCCATCCAGGGGTTGAACAACCACATCTCTTCCGTGATTACCTCCCAGTACTGGCTCAACAAGAACTATCCGGCGGAGATCCGCGACGCGCATCTGAAAGGCGACTTCCACATCCACGATCTCAACATTTTGGCCGTGTACTGCGTGGGATGGGATCTGGGCCAGCTCCTCAGGGAAGGATTCCGCGGCGCCCAGGGCAAGGTCGAAAGCCGTCCCGCCAAACATTTGAGGACGGCCTTGGGGCAGATCGTCAACTTCTTCTACACCCTCCAGGGCGAGGCCGCCGGCGCGCAGGCCTTCAGCAATTTCGACACCTACCTCGCCCCGTTCATCCGGCACGACGGCCTCCGGGAACAGGAGGTCAAGCAGGCCCTCCAGGAATTCGTCTTCAACATCAACGTGCCGACGCGGGTGGGATTTCAGACGCCCTTCACCAACATCAGCCTGGATCTCACCGTGCCCGGATTCCTGGCGGACCAGCCCGTGATCATCGGCGGCGAACCCCGGGAAACGACATACGGGGAGTACCAGGAAGAACTCTTCATCCTGAACCGGGCCTTCGCGGAGGTGATGTCCGAGGGGGACGCGCTGGGGCGCGTCTTCACCTTCCCGATCCCCACATACAACATCACGAAGGATTTCCCGTGGGAGGACAAACGGCTCGACCCCATCTGGGAGATGACCGCCAAATACGGCATCCCTTATTTTTCCAACTTCGTCAATTCGGACATGAACCCCGAGGACGCCCGTTCGATGTGCTGCCGTCTCAGGCTGGACAACCGGACGCTGCGTAAACGCGGCGGCGGCCTCTTCGGCGCCAATCCCCTGACCGGCTCCATCGGCGTGGTCACCCTGAATCTGCCCCGTATCGGATTTCTCGCGCTGGACAAATCCGATTTTTTCTCCCGGCTCGACCACCTGATGGATCTGGCCGTCGACAGCCTGGAAAACAAACGGAAGATCCTGGAAACCTTCACGGACGCCGATCTCTATCCCTACGCCCGCCATTATCTGTCCGACATCAGGGCCGCGACCGGCGGGTACTGGACCAACCATTTCGGCACGATCGGTTTGGTGGGGATGAACGAGGCCTGCCTGAATTTCCTCGGCAAGCATCTCGGCGAGGACATCGGACGCGCCTTCGCCGTGGAGGTGCTGTCCCATATGCGCGAACGCCTCCTGTCCGTGCAGGAAGAGACGGGCAACGTCTACAATCTGGAAGCCACACCGGCCGAGGGCACCTCGTACCGGCTCGCCATGATGGACAAGGAGAAATACCCCAACATCCTCTGCGCCAATGAGGCGGAGTACCGGAAAGGGGCGAACCCCTATTACACCAATTCCAGCCAGCTCCCCGTCGGCTTCACGGACGATCTCTTCGAGGCGCTGGATCTCCAGGACGAACTCCAGACCCTCTACACCGGCGGCACGGTGTTCCACGGATTCATCGGGGAGCGCCTGCCCGGCATCCGTTCGGCCAAACGGCTCGTCCGGCGCGTCGCATCCGCCTACCGCCTCCCCTATTTCACCCTGACGCCGACCTTCAGCGTCTGCCGGGAACACGGATACATCAAGGGCGAACAGACCCGCTGCCCCGACTGCGGCGGCGTCACGGAAGTCTACTCCCGGGTCGTCGGCTACCTGCGCCCCGTCCACCACTGGAACGTGGGCAAGAAATCGGAATTCAGCGACCGGCGCGTGTTCAGGGTGGTTTCGGATCAAACCGCCGAAACCGTGGAAGCCGCGGTCGCACCGTGAAAATCGGGGGACTCCGGAGGCTCTCCCTGATCGATTTCCCGGACCGGATCGCCGCGGTGGTCTTCACGCAGGGGTGCAATCTGAGATGCCCCTGGTGTCACAACGGGGAACTGATACCGGAGGAGAAACCGGCCGCGCTCGCATGGCGCGACGTGCTCGGATTCCTCAAAGGACGGCCGGGCAAACTCGACGGCGTGGTCTTCACCGGCGGCGAACCGCTGCTCCAGGAAGGCCTGGCATCGGCCATGGAGGATGCCAGGGCGCTGGGTTTTTCGGTCAAGCTCGACACGAACGGCACGCTCCCGGACCGTCTCGGGCCGTTGATCCGGGAGAAACGGATCGATTACGTCGCGATGGACCTCAAGGCGCCGAACGGATCGTTCTCCCGCATCACGGGAAGGTCGATTGATTTCTCGCGGATACTCGAAAGCATCCGGCTGATCATGGAATCGGAAATCCCGTACGAATTCAGGACGACGCTCATACCCGGCTTCCACACCCGGGACGTGTTCGAATCCATGCTCACCCTGATTTCAGGGGCGGGACGTTACGTCCTCCAAAACCTGTCCGGATTCCCGACGTACGCCCCGGATTTTTCGCGGCTCTCTCCTCTTGGAAAAGAGGAGATGGAGGCGTTCCGGCGCCTCGCGGCCCCGTTCGTCGAATCCTGCGTCGCGAGTGACGCGGGATGATCGATGTCGTCCTGGAAGGAATCGGACGGGATATTGGGTCTCGTTCATCCGGCCGGCCCGTCAAAATATGCATTGGGTTTCCGGCGATGCGTTGAAAAAGAAAGGAGGTTCTCCGGACTTAAGATCTGTTTTTGTATGTTGACCAGAAATCGGGATTCTCTTCGGGAACACCGTGCCCCCGGGCTGTATCATCAGTCCCTTCTTTGTCGTTGCGAGGTGCGAAGCGGCAATCTCCGGATTGACGCCCAAAAAGCGATGAGAGCGCTTCGCCCAAAGATACCCGCAATGACCGTTTCAGGACTTCGCATACAGCCCCGGGAAATCGGGAGCAGCCCCGCTACTGTGATCGGCGACGAAAACCGGATCGTGCCACTGACCGCCTCAGGCGGACGGGAAGGCCCGGCGAGTAGGCTCGAGCCGTCAGCCAGGATACCGAGGATCATCCCGTCATCCCTAACCGCTTTCGCGGGAAAGCAGGAGGAATCCATGAAATCCCAGTCTTTGTCGCTCAACATTCTCCTCATCCTTTTACTCTCTTCGTCCCTCATCGCGCAGACCACGACGATCACCGGCCTTGTCCTGGACGAATCGACCGGGCGTCCCATTCCGGACGCGAACGTGTACCTCGAAAACAAAGGCATCGGCGCCGCCTCGGGGGACGGCGGATTCTTCGCACTCCGGAATGTACCCGCCGGAGATCAGATCCTCGTCGTGTCCGTGTTGGGATACCGGAAGGCTCGTCTGGAAGTCTCGGTCTCCGGCCCACTTCGCCGGGATGTCCGGCTCCAACCCGCCGCCGTTCGGATCGATCCGGTCGTGATCACGGCGACCCGGAACGAACGCAGGCAGTCCCGAATCACCGCGGCGACCGACATCCTCACCCGGTCTTGCCTGACGGATCGGCCCGCTTCCACGGCGGGCGAACTCGTCGCGGGAATGGTCGGATTGTTCACAAACAACGCGGATCACCTGGCCGGCGTCTCCACCCCGTCGATCCGGGGTGCGGGCACGGAACACGTTTTGATTTTGATGGACGACATCCCGCTGAACTCCGCCCAGGGCGGGGGGGTGGATTTGAACACCATTCCGGCGGGCGCCCTGGAACAGATCGAGGTACTGCGCGGAGGCCGTTCCGCGCTGTACGGCGCGGGCGCGGTCGGAGGGATCATCCATCTGATTTCACGGCAGGCCGCTTTCCGTGACGGAATCTCATGTGGCTTCGAATCCATGATCGGTTCATTCGGGACGCGATCCGCCTCACTGAACGCGGGACATCGTGTCGGCCCGTTATCCTGGTTTCTCGGGTACGGTGAGACAAAAAGCGACGGCGACTTCAGGTTCAAGATCCCGGATACGGGCCTCATTAGGACCCGCGGGAACAACGATTCCGCATCGAAAAGCCTCCTTTTCAAAGGCGCTTATTCCCCCGGCATCCGTCACCGGTTCCAGGCCGTCTTTCAGAGGCACGACACACGGCGTGGCGTGGCTGGACAGATCACCTACCCGACTCCCGCGGCACGGAGGCATGAAACCCGGACCCTCGTCTCCCTGCGCGGCGATCACCGATGGACGGAACGTCTGGGGCTCGTCCATCAGGTCTACGGGGAGACCTGGGACAACCGATACCGGGATCCCGAAGGCTGGGTTCCGGAAAAGGACCGCCATGAAAATACCGCGCTCGGATCTGAAATACGGGCACGCTACCGCGTCGCCGATTCTTTCGAAATCAGCGCGGGGGCTGAATTACGTGAGAACCGGCTCAACAGCACCCGCTTCTCCAGGCAGAACCGGAGGACGATCGGGGCCTTCGCCCAGGCTGAAATCAACCGCCGTATCCTGCCGGGACTCGGGGTCAGCCTGATCCCGGGTATCCGGCACGACCGTTTGTCGGATATCGGAAAACATACCAGCCCCGGATTCGGCCTGCTCCTGTCCCTCGGCGGGAAAGAGGAACTGATCCTGCGCGCGAACATGGGTCATGCATACCGTGCGCCTTCATTCAACGATCTCTGGTGGCCGGAGGACATGTTCTCAAGGGGCAACCCGGACCTCAAGCCCGAAACCGCGAACACGATGGATATCGGCTTCTCGCTCCGCAAATCCGGCGCGGCCTGGATCGGACTGGAATCCATGTTCTTCACTAGCCGCTTCAGGAATCTGATCCAGTGGGGATCCGAAGACGGTCTCGTCTGGTCCCCTGAGAACGTCGGCAAGGCACGGATTCACGGTATCGAAAACACCCTGACATGCCGCCTGCCCGGCGACCGGTTCCGTTTGAAAATCGCATACACCCGGATGCAATCCACAAACGAGACCCCGGGCTCACCCTTTCGGGGGAAGGCGTTAATCTACCGCCCCCGCCATAAATGGGACGTCTCGGCGGGGGCAGACTGGCATGATTTCTCCTTCCAGCTGAGTCTTCGCCTCGTGGGTGACCGGTATGCCGATGCGGCCAATACCCCCGGACGCAAAATGGACCGGATTTCCCTCTGGAACGCCGAACTCGGAAGAGATTTTAAGGTAAACCGGTTTACGCTCTCTCTACGCCTGGAAGCGATCAACCTCGCGGATCGAACCGTTTTCTTGACCGAAGGATATCCGGGCCCCGGACGGGAAATCCGCCTGTCCGCCGGATTTAGGTATTGAATTTCAACAGTGGGTGAAAAGGCCGGTCTGAAACCGGCCTTTTTTTATCACTTGTATTTTATTTTTTCTCTTGCATTTTAGTTTGAATCATGTATTTTCTATAGCATATTCTTGAGGGAGGGAGCATGATCATATCCAGGGTCCATATCAAAGCTTTCAAATCCATTCGCGAACTCGTCGTTCCTCTCGACAGGAAAGTCACCGTCTTGATTGGACCCAATGAGTCCGGGAAAACAAACATACTCAAAGCCGTCGAATCCTTTCATTCAGAACTCAAATTTACGAATGAACTGACCTGCCAGTATTCGGATTTCTATCACGAAGGGAAACCGCCCGTAGTCGGACTCGAGTTCATCAACCTCACGAAAGAAGAACGGATCCAGTTGATCAAGATGTACGACGGTTTCAGGAATGTCGATTCGTTCATTTTGTTCCGTGAAGGCCCCGATCTCACGGATTTCAAGATTCAGACGGACGACAAACTGCTTGCGATCGGGAATGTGAAACCGCTGCTTTCTCTCCTCCCCAAAATCATGTATTTCGATTCGATTCCGATCATCCGCGACAAGGTCAACCTCGACAACCTGCGGAACAACCATGACAAGTTCAGGACGGAGATGAATCTCCTCAAGATCGGAGGCGTCGAGGATCCCGCACTGATTTTCGAAGACTCCACACGCGGCAGGCGCGCCACGGAGGAAACCGGTCGGATCATCACCCAGAATATCCGTGAGGTCTGGACCCAGGAGCCCTCACTGGAAATCAAATTGCGCGTCAACGGCGACCTGCTCTATATCGATTTCAGCGATGCGACCACCGTATATGATACGCCCAAATCCCGTTCCAACGGCTTTTTGTGGTATCTCTCCTTCTATATTAATTTTATCGCCACGACCGCGATGGCCCGGGCGAACGAATACCTGTTCCTTTTGGATGAACCGGGAACACACCTGCATCCCTCCGGCCAGAAGGATTTAAGCGGATTGCTCGACAATCTAGCCGACAAAAACCAACTCGTGTTTACGACCCATTCTCCCTTCATGATCAACCGCAGCCAACCCGAACGGGTGCGCGTGGTCAACAAGGATGAAAAAGGAACCTCCGTAGACAATGAGGCCTACCGTGAGAACTGGAAGCCCCTCAGACAATCGATCGGCCTGACCGTGGCCGACCTGTTTTTCTTCAGCACCCCGGGATCCCTCCCCGATCACTCTCAAACCAAAACACCCCTCTTTAAAATAAAAAGGGGCAATCTCTAAGACTGCCCCAAAAACCGCCCCGTGACTGTATGCTGTGTTTTATTTGGATGCTTCGGCTACCTCTTCCGCCTGATCTGTTTTCTGCCCTTTTTTCTCTTTTTTCTTCTTGTCTTCTTTCTTCTTGTCTTCTTTTGCTGCGGCGGCCGCATCTTTCTGTTTCTTTTTCTTGACGGCGGTCTCGAAACCGACGAGTTCAAGCACCGCCATAGGCGCCCCGTCTCCCGGACGCTGTCCCAGCTTTACGACACGCGTATACCCGCCCGGGCGATCCATATACTGGGGCGCGACTTCATCGAAAAGAATCTGGACGGCCCGCTTCTGCCTGAGCTGCTTGAATGCAAGACGGCGGGCATGCAATGTGCCCTTTTTCCCCAGTGAAATCAGCTTTTCGGATACCTGTCGGGCCGCCTTGGCCTTGGCTTCCGTGGTCCGTATATGCTTCCGCTCGAACAGGGCGGAGGCCAGATTCGCCATCAGGGCCTTTCGATGCGGCGCCGTCCGGCTCAATTTGGGAACCGTTCTCCGGTGTCTCATAAATTCGTTTCTCCTCGCATACGATCTCTAGGACGCATCGCCCTTTAAATATTTTTCCACATCCATTCCGAAAAAAAGTCCCTTTTCTTCGAGTATCTTGGAGAGTTCCTGAAGGGATTTCCGTCCGAAGTTCCGGAATTTCAGCATTTCCTGTTCATCCCGGCGCACCAGATCCGCGATACTCTGAATATCGGCCGCCTTCAGACAATTATGGGAACGGACAGACAGTTCCAGTTCATCCACACTCATCTTGAGCAACTTGCGGATGCGCAGGGCATCTTCGTCTATCTCTGATATCTCTTCATGTTCAGGCTGCACCTCGAAAGAAATAAACTGCTCGATATGGTCCTTCAAAATTTGCCCGGAATAGGTCAGCGCATCGTCCGGCGTTACGCTTCCGTCCGTCCAGACATTAAGGATCAGCCGTTCATAGTCCGTGCGGTGCCCGACACGGGTATTCTCAACGATATAGTTAACCTTCACGATCGGATTAAAAATCGAATCAATGGAAATGGTTCCGATCGGCTGGTCCGGCAGTTTGTTTTCTTCGGCGGGCACATACCCTCTCCCGCGTCCGATCCGGAGTTCGATATTGAAATCCGCATCCTCATTCAGGGTCGCGATCAGGAGGTCCGGCGTTAAAATCTCGAAATCCGGACTCTCCTTCTGAAGATCTCCGGCCCGGAAATCACACGGACCCTTGAGATGCATCAGGATGCGATCGGGCCGTTTGTTGATCAGTTTGAGCCGGACCTGTTTGAGATTCAGGATAATTTCGGACATGTCTTCAACCACGCCGGGGATGATCGAGAATTCATGTTGTACATGATCGATCCGGACATGGGTGACTGCGGCACCCTGAAGCGAAGACAGCAAAACGCGACGAAACGCATTGCCGATGGTGACGCCGAATCCGCGTTCCAGGGGTTGAACGATGAACCTGCCGAATGTACTGGAATAACTGGCCTCGTCCCGTTCGACCCCTTCTGGCATTTGTAAGGTTATCCGATTCATTAAAAAATCCTCGAAAGGTTAAAGAATTACTTCGAGTAAAGTTCAACGACCAGGTTCTCGTTGAACGTGATCGGGATATCCGCCCGGTTCGGCTGTTCGAGAAGAGACCCCTCCATTTTCGCCTTGTCGAGCTGCAACCACGGCAGAAGCTGGCCTTCCCGGATACGCCGCATCGCCTCATGGATGGCGGGCATTTTCCGGCTCGACTCCTGTACCGCGATCACATCTCCCGGACGCACCTCGAAAGAGGGGATGTCCACCAATTTTCCGTTGACCGTAAAATGACGATGCCGCACGAGCTGGCGGGCCTGTCTCCGCGACCCGGCGAAGCCGAGACGAAAGACCATGTTGTCGAGCCGGCTCTCCAGCATTTTGAGCATGTTCTCACCCGTGATGCCTTTCTTGCGGTTTGCCCGGTCAAACACCAGACGGAACTGGGATTCCAGGAGTCCGTAATGCCGTTTGATTTTCTGTTTCTCCCGCAACTGCATCCCGTAATCACTGAGTTTGATCCGTCTTGTTTTCCCATGCTGGCCGGGCGGATAGGCCTTCTTTTCTACAGAACATTTGCCGGACAGGCATCGTTCGCCCTTTAAAAAAAGCTTCTCGCCTTCACGGCGGCAAAGCTTGCAGACCGGCCCGTTATATTTTGCCATTCAAGATTCCTCGTCGCTTCTGGTTACACTCTTCTTCGTTTGGGGGGGCGGCATCCGTTGTGAGGAACGGGCGTGACGTCCTTGATGGCCACGACCTCGATACCCGATGCCTGCAAGGATCTGATCGCCGCCTCCCGCCCGCCTCCCGGTCCCTTCACCATCACACTGACCCGTTTGAGGCCGAGATCCATGGCTTCCTTCGCACAACTCTGTGCGGCGAGCTGCGCGGCGAACGGGGTGTTCTTCCGGGCTCCCTTGAATCCCACCCGTCCTGCCGTGGCCCATGAAATGACATTGCCGTAATTGTCGGTCAGCGTCACCGTCGTATTGTTGAAAGTGGCCTTGATATGGGCCTGGCCTTCCGATTCGACCTTCTCCTTTTTTTTCTTGCGACTGCGTTTCGGCGGTGCCAATATGATTCTCCTTTTTCTGTCGTCTATTTGTTCTCAGCCTATTTCTTGCGCTTTCCGGCGACGGTCTTCTTGCGGCCCTTGCGGGTCCGTGCATTGGTTCGAGTCCGTTGTCCGTTTACCGGCAATCCGCGACGGTGACGAAGTCCGCGATAACAGCCGACATCCATGAGCCGCTTGATATTCATCGTCACTTCCGCCCGCAAAGACCCTTCCACCTTATAGTCGCTGTCGAGCACGGACCGGATTTTCGCGACATCGGCGTCTGCCAGCGCCTTCACCCGTATATCGGGACTGACGCCGGCCTTTTCCAGAATCTTCCTGGATCTGTAAAAACCGATCCCGAAAATATAGGTCAATGCCGCTTCAATCCGTTTTTCTTTGGGAAGATCCACCCCTGCAATACGAGCCAATTTGCCTCCTTCTTGATTAAAAATATCTTCCCGGATCAACCTTGACGCTGTTTATGGCGCGGGTTCTCACAGATAACACGCAGCACGCCGCGTCGTTTGATCACTTTACATTTGTCACATATCTTTTTAACCGAAGCCCTGACTTTCATGATGCGTCACCCATTATTATTTATAACGATATACAATCCGTCCCCGCGTCAAGTCATAGGGGGACAGTTCGACTGTCACCTTGTCACCCGGCAGAATCTTGATAAAATGCATCCGCATTTTCCCCGAAACATGGGCGAGGACCCTGTGACCGCTTTCCAGTTCAACCCTGAACATCGCATTGGGAAGGGTCTCGAGTATGGTGCCGTCCACACGGACGGCCTGTTCTTTACTCATTCCGGCTGTCTCTCCTCAATCCCCATGGTTAGTATTTCAGGTTTACCCTGCGTGACCAGAACCGTATGTTCAAAATGGGCGGACGGCTCTCGATCCCGGGTCACAACCGTCCAGCCGTCTTTGAGAATCTCGACCGAATGGGTTCCCGCATTGATCATGGGCTCAATGGCCAGAACCATTCCCGCCTGGAGTTTCGGTCCCTGTCCCGGTGCGCCGTAATTCGGTATCTGCGGCTCTTCGTGAAGCGCCGTCCCGATGCCGTGCCCGACCAGCGCCCGGACCACGGAAAAATGATCCGCCTCTGCCGTCGCCTGAATGGCATGCGAGATATCCGATAAACGCATTCCTTCGCGGCACTTCTTGATGCCCCGGTGGAGCGCCTTGCGTGTCGTTTCCATCAGGCGTTTTTTTGTTTCGTCCACCGCGCCGATCGCATAGGTCTTCGCGGCATCGGAGAAATACCCGTCGAGCAACACGCCGATATCCAGGCTCAGGATGTCTCCCGGTTTCAATTCCTCTTTGCCCGGTATGCCGTGCACCACAACCGCATTGAGAGACGTGCAGACCGATGCGGGAAAGCCGTTGTACCCCTTGAAAGCCGGCAGGCCTCCGCCCGAACGAATTGCTTCATCGGCCAGTGTATCGAGCGTTTCGGTCGGCACGCCCGGGGCAATGTGCTTTTCGACCTCGTGAAACGCGGCTGCGAGAAGCCGGGCACTCTGGCGAAGCTTTTCGATTTCCCATGCTTCCCGAAGGGATATCATTCGAACCCTCAGGCCAGCCCGAGCGTTCCGACCAGACGATCAAAAATAGTCGCGGGACTGCCCGTCCCATCCACGGTTTTGAGCAACCGGCGTCCGTCGTAATACTGAATCAGAGAACGGGTTTTCTCATCATAGACTTCGAGCCTGCGACGGACGCTTTCCGGCCCGTCGTCTTTGCGGCGTATCACCGTGCCTTCGCCGCATTTCGGACAGGGATCGCCCGGATTTGCTTCATCAGACTCCAGTACGTATCCACATGTATCACATACGCGTCTTTTTGAAAGACGCAGGATAATGGCTTCGTTCGGAACGTCGATCGTAACCACGTCATCGAGTCCGATACCACGCTTTCGGAGCAGCATATCCAGTTTCTCGGCCTGGATGACGGTGCGGGGAAACCCGTCAAGGATAAAACCCTCTTGACAATCATCCTTTCCGAGACGTTCATCGACCAGATCGATGATCAGATCGTCCGGCACGAGTTCACCCTTTTCCATGTACTCTTTGGCCTTGATGCCGGAGTCGGTTCCCTGCCGGACCGCATCCCGCAACATGTCTCCCGTTGAAATATGGGCGAGGTTGAAAACCTCCTGAAGTTTCTTGGCCTGTGTTCCTTTACCCACACCGGGCGCACCCAGCAGGACCATTCTTTTCTGTGCCAAAACGTTCCTCAATAATCTAAACTTCTCGTCTCTCAGCGCCTGCCGCGGATGCGACCCGTCTTCATGAAACCGTCGTAATGCCGCATCAACAGATGGGATTCGATTTGCTGCAGTGTATCGAGCGCGACGCCCACCATGATGAGCAGACTCGTTCCGCCGAAGAACTGTGAGAAAATCGGAGATACATTCAGATACCTACTCACGAAAAAAGGGAAAATCGCGATCACCGCAAAAAACAGGGCGGCCGGAAACATGACCCGCGAAAGTACATGATCGATATAATCGGCCGTTTTCTTGCCCGGTCGGACGCCCGGGATGAATCCACCCTGCTTCTGCATGTTTTCCGCCACATCCACGGGATTGAAGGCGATGGCGGCATAAAAATATGTGAAAAACAAGATCAGGATGCCCAGGAAAAACCAGTAAACCGGCGACTCCATGTCAAAATAGGAGATGAGATTTTGAACGAACTCGTTGTTCAGAAAAAATTGCCCGACAGTTTGGGGAACGAACATCAACGAATTCGCGAAGATAATCGCCATCACGCCGAAACCGGAGACCCTTATCGGGATGAATGTGGACTGGCCGCCGTAAATCTTTCGTCCGATAACCCGTTTCGCATACTGAACAGGAATCTTGCGCGTGCCCTCGGTAACCAGCACGACGGACATGATGATCCCGAAAAGCAGGGCGAAAATAAAGATTTCGGCGATCAGGTGGCGGTTGCCGGCTGCCAGTTGCTGCACCTCGGCGAGTATGGCTGTCGGAAACCGCTCGATGATTCCCGCAAAAATGATCAGTGAAATGCCGTTGCCGATACCCCGTTCCGTGATCTGCTCACCCATCCACATGATGAGGACGGTGCCGGCCGTCATGGTGATCATGACCAGCAGCTTGAACCCGATTCCCGGATGGGGAACGGCGGGAATACCCGATCGGGTGATCGGAAGATTCTCGAGAAAGAGGCTCGCGCCGAGGGCCTGCATCACCGCGATAAAGACGGTGCCATATCGGGTGAGCTGGGTGATTTTCTTGCGCCCCTCTTCACCCTCTTTCTGGAGCCGCTGGAAATAGGGGATGACCGCACCCAGCAGCTGGATGATGATCGACGCCGAAATATAGGGCATGATTCCCAGTCCGAAAACGGCCGCCTTGCTGAAAGCCCCTCCTGCAAAAATATCGTAGAGGCCGAAAAGGGTGTTGCGGCTTTGTTCGAAGAACTCTGACAGCGCTTCGGCATTGATCCCCGGAGTCGGCAGATGACAGCCGATCCGGTAGAGGACCAGGATGCCCAGCGTGAACAAAATCCGATACTTGAGGTCGGGGATTTTAAACACACTTTGAAAACTTTTCATCATATCCGGATCGCCTTTCCGCCGGCCGCCTGTATCTTTTCTTCGGCGCTTTTACTGAAAGCATGTGCTTCGATTTCGACCGCCTTCTTGATTTCACCCTCACCGAGTATCTTGATCCGGGCTCCCCGCCGGGGGATCAGATTGGCCTCAAGAAGCTGCTCGGCGGTGATTCTGGCCGCCTGAATGCGTTCCAGGTCTCCCACATTGACGATTTCGAAAGTTTTCTTGAAAATATGGGTAAAGCCCCGTTTGGGAACCCGCCGCTGCAACGGCATCTGGCCCCCCTCGAACCAGGCGCGGTGTTTTGCACCGGATCGTGCGTGTTGTCCCTTGTGCCCCCGGGTGGCTGTCTTGCCGTGTCCGGATCCGGGACCGCGGCCGATGCGTTTTGTTTTCCTGGTTGCACCCTCTGCGTGTTTCAGTGATCCTAAATCCATGTGTGCCTCAAACCGTCCTGTCAAAATTATTGAAGTTCTTCGATCTCGACCAGATGTTTCACCTGAAAAACCATGCCGCGAACCTGTGGATTGTCGGGTTGAATCACGCTCTGATGCAGTCTGCGCAAACCGAGTGCCCGCATGGTCCGCTTCTGTTTTTCGACCCGTTTAATGGTGCTTCGAACCTGTGTTATCTTGAGCTTTCCCATGATCCGTCCTCATCTATTGAAAAATTTCCATGAGGCGCTTGTCGCGTCTGCGGGCGACCATCATGCCGTCTTTGATATCGAGCAGTCCTTTCATGGTGGCTTTCACCAGATTGTGGGGATTCGTCGACCCCAGGGATTTTGTCAGGATATTTTGTATCCCCGCGGCCTCCACCACCGCGCGCACCGGACCGCCTGCGATGACGCCGGTACCGGGTGACGCCGGTTTCAAAAGAACTTTACCTGCGCCGTATTTGGATATGATCGAATGCGGAATCGTTCCATTCAGGATGGGAACACGCACCAGATTCTTTTTGGCGTTTTCAGACCCCTTTGAAATGGCGCTGGTCAACTCATTCGCCTTGCCCATTCCGATACCGACATGTCCTTTTCCGTCTCCGACCACCACAATCGCATTGAAACTGAAGCGTCGTCCGCCCTTGACCACCTTGGCCACGCGATTGATGTTCACGACGCGCTCTTTCAAGTCGAATTCACCAGGATTGATTTTTTCCAACATATTCTCCGACTTTTTCTTGATATACGTGTTCGTCCCGAATGTGACGGGCTTAGAATTTCAAACCGGCTTCTCGTGCGCCTTCGGCCAGTGCCTTGACGCGCCCATGGTAAAGATATCCGTTGCGATCGAAAACGACCTCGGAAACACCCAGTTTCTTGGCCGCTTCCCCGATCGCCTGACCGACTCCCTTGGCCGAATCGATTTTCCCCCCGGCTTTTTTTGTCTTCGGGCTATCGGCCTTGGACAGGCTGGAAACCGCGGCCAGGGTCCGGTGGCTGGAATCATCCACCAATTGGGCGTAAATCGATTTCAGGCTGCGAAAAACCACGAGTCGGGGACGTTCCGCCGTTCCCTGAATTTTTTTATGAATCCGCCGTTTGATTTTCTCGCGTCGGATCTTCCTTTTTAGTGCCAAATTACTCATTTTGTCTCACCCTTGTATAACACCTGTCCTGATTGGATTGAATTATGCCGTGGCCTTGCCGGCTTTCCGCCGGACATGCTCTCCCGCATACCGGATGCCTTTCCCTTTATAGGGTTCGGGCGGGCGGAAAGAGCGTATCTTGGCGGCCACCTGACCGACCAGATGCTTATCGATCCCCTTCACCTCGATTTGTGTGGCGGCCGGCAGATCGATCGTGATCCCCTCCGGAGGGACGAAATAGATGGGATGCGAGAATCCCAGTTGCAGTACCAGGGCATTCCCTTTTTTCTCAGCCCGGTACCCGACCCCGACGATTTCAAGACTGCGGATGTAACCCTCTGTCAGGCCGACGACCATGTTATTCACCAGGCCCCGCATGAGCCCATGCAGGGAACGCTGGCGCCCGCTGTCTCCGGCCGGTTCGACGATCACACGGCCCGGCTCAATCTTGAGGTTCACATCAGGGTGTATTTTCTGTTTCAGCTGTCCCTTCTGGCCGCTGACCACAAGAACGTCGCCCTGTTTCTCAACCGAAATCCCTTCAGGGATATCAACAGGTAATCTGCCTACGCGTGACAATGAATTCTCCCTTGAAAATATGGTTCTTTCCCGTTCCGTGACACCGGAACGTCAAAGCGCGCATTCTGGATATTTATGCCGGCTTCCACAAGCATGATCGGTCACCAGACATGACAAAGTACTTCGCCGCCGACCGATGCCTTGCGCGCCTTCTTATCGGTCATCAATCCCTGCGGGGTCGACAAAATGGCGATCCCGAAGCCATTCAGCACACGGGGGATATCCTTCACGCCCGCATATCGGCGAAATCCGGGACGGCTCACCCGTTCAAGTCCCTCGATCACCGGTTTCTTATCGGGATCGTACTTCAGATAGATCCGGATGATTCCCTGCCGGGAGTCGTCGACCATCGTGAAATTCCGGATATATCCCTCTTCCATAAGGATCTGGGTAACCTGTTTCAGCAACCGGGATGCCGGCACATCGACCTTGCTGTGTTTGGCCATACAGGCATTCCGGATCCGTGTTAGATAATCTGCAATGGGATCTGTCAAAGACATAGATACGATCTCCTGATCTCCTGGAATGAATACCTTACCAGCTTGATTTTTTCACCCCGGGGATTTCACCCCGCAACGCCAACTCGCGAAAACAGATCCGGCACAAATCAAATTTCCGCATATATGCCCTCGGACGTCCACACCGACCGCAACGGTGATATCCCCTGACTCCGAACTTGGTTTTTTTTTGCGCCTTGACAATGAGTGCTTTCTTTGCCACGAAGAGCTCCTTCAATAGTATCGCTGACTATGCTGCATTCCGCTTCTGGAACGGCATGCCGAACTGCTTCAACAGTTCGTATGCCTCTTCATCTGTCTCTGCGGTGGTGACGATTGTGATATTGAGTCCGCGTATCTTGACCACCTTATCGTAATTGATCTCCGGAAACACAATCTGTTCACGGATTCCCAGGGTGAAATTCCCCCGTCCGTCGAAGCCGCTGTCTTTCACGCCGCGAAAATCCCGTACGCGGGGCATGGCCAGGCTGATCAACCGATCCAGGAATTCGTACATGCGTTCACCCCTGAGCGTCACCCGGCAGCCGATGGGCATCCCGGCTCTCAGCTTGAAATTCGAGATGGATTTCTTCGCCCGGGTGACTACGGCCTTCTGGCCCGCTATGGCGGTCAGATCGTTCACGGCACCTTCCAGAAATTTGGCGTCCTGGGTAGCCTCACCAACACCGATATTGACGGATATTTTCTCGATTCTTGGAACCTGCATGATGTTCTTGTATGCAAACCGTTCCTTCAATTGCGGCACGATTTCATCCCGGTACTTGAGCCACAACCTGGGTGTTTCTTTCTTCTCGGCCATTAAAACGTTGTCTCCTGTTTCGGCTCTCACGAAGAGGTCGCCTGCATTTCATGACAATTCTTGCAAATCCGGATCTTTTTCCCGTCCGAAAGAGGCTGACGCCCGATCCGTGACGGCGTGTCGCATTTGGGGCAAATCACCATGGCGTTGGAAGCGTGTATCGGGGCCTCCTTCTCCACGATTCCGCCCTGGGGATTTTTCTGGCTCCGGCGCGTATGCCTCTTGATGAAATTGACGCCCTCGACGATGATCCGCTGCTGTTTCGGAAACACTTTGAGGACCTTTCCTTTCATCCCTTTATAATTTCCCGATATCACAAGCACTGTGTCGTTTTTCATGATCTTCATAAATCCATTCTCCACAACCTTAGAGGACTTCCGGGGCGAGTGAAACGATTTTCATGAATTGTTTCTCGCGCAATTCCCTGGCGACAGGTCCGAAAATACGGGTACCCTTGGGTTCACCCTGTTCGTTGATCAGGACGACGGCATTGTCATCGAACCGGACATAGGATCCGTCCTGCCGGCTCACTTCCTTCCGGGTGCGGACAATCACCGCTTTGCTGACTTCACCTTTCTTCACGTTTCCGCCGGGCGAGGCGTTTTTTACCGACACCACAATGACATCGCCCACACTGCCGTATCGCCGTTTTGAACCGCCCAGGACCCTGATGCACTGGACGCGTTTAGCCCCTGTATTGTCGGCCACATTGAGTTTCGTCTCTTGCTGAATCATCTTCCCCTCATTCCAAAACGCAAATCACTTCGCTTTTTCCAGGATTTCCACGAGACGCCAGCGTTTCTTTCGGGAAAGCGGCCGCATTTCCATGATCCGGACCGTATCCCCGACCGAGCAACTGTTTTGTTCGTCATGCGCCATGAATTTCGATGTCCTCTTGACGTATTTCTTGTACAGCGGATGACGAATCTGCCGCTCCACCGAAACCACGATGGATTTTTCCATCTTGTTGCTGACTACAAGACCCACGAAATCTTTTTTTCGTTTAGACCGTTCTGTCATCTTTCGCATCCTGCCTTCTATGCTTTGACTTCCGTCCGGATACCCATTTCGTATTCCCGGATCACCGTTTTCAGCCTTGCGATATCGCGCTTCAAAAAGCGGACCTTCAGCGGATTGTCGAGCTGGTGCAACGCCAGCTGGAACCGCAGATTGGTCAATTCTTCTTCGGCATCCTGCAGACGGACCCGGATTTCATCCAAAGACAATTGTCGGAGTTCTTCGATTTTGATCATGCGTCTGTTTCTCCTTCAACGACGGACACGAATTTGGTCTTGAGCGGCAGTTTGTATGATGCCAGTCGCATCGCATCCTTGGCCACATCCGGCGGCACCCCTTCCAGTTCGAACAGGATACGTCCCGGTTTGACAACCGCCACCCAGAATTCGGGGCTTCCCTTGCCCTTGCCCATCCGGGTCTCGGCGGGTTTCTGGGTAACGGGTTTGTCAGGGAAAATCCGGATCCAAAGCTTCCCGCCTCTTTTCACATGACGGGTGATCGCCACGCGGGCCGCCTCGATCTGTCTGCTGTTGATCCATTTGGGTTCGAGGGCTTTCAGGCCATACGAACCGAACGAGAGGGTTGCGCCCCGTGTCGCCGGCCCTTTCATCCGGCCGCGCTGCTGCTTCCTCCACTTGACCTTCTTCGGCATTAACATAAGAAAAAACTCCTACTCGATCTCAGTAACTGGTTTCCGACACGCCTCAACGGACCCCGATGACCTCTCCCTTGCAGATCCAGACCTTGACCCCGATTGTCCCGTAAGACGTGTTGGCGACTTTGGTGGCATAATCGATGTCGGCCCGCAGGGTATGGAGTGGAATCCGGCCTTCCTTGTATTGCTCCCGTCGGGCCATTTCGGCACCGCCCAGCCGTCCCGCACAGGCGATGCGTACGCCCTCGGCGCCCATTCGCATGGTCGACGTGATGGCCCGCTTCATCGCCCGTCTGAAAGACACCTTCGATTCAAGCTGCCGGGCCACATTCTCCGCCACGAGGGCGGCATCCAGTTCGGGACGCTTGATCTCATGGACGTTGAGCTGCACTTCCTTGGACGTCAGGCGCTGCAGTTCTTCTTTGAGTTTGTCCACCTCCGCGCCTTTTTTGCCGATGACGATGCCAGGCCTCGCCGTATGAAGCGTCATGGTGATCCGCTTCGGTGTCCGCTTGATTTCAACCTTCGATATACCGGCTCCCGGCAACCGGTTGTCGATATATTTTCGAAGCATCAGGTCTTCTTTGAGCTTCTGTGCAAAAGTCTTCTCGTCAAACCACAGAGACTGCCACGATTGATTGATCCCCAGACGAAATCCGATTGGATTGGTTTTTTGTCCCAAATGATCCTCCTGAATATTCCTTAAGAAACCTTGTCCGAAACGACTATGGAGATGTGACACGATCGTTTCCGGATCAGCATGGCACGCCCCTGGGGTCCCGGATTATAGCGGCGCATGGTGGGACCCGGCCCGACCTGGATTTCCTTGACCATCAGATCCTCGGGATTCAGTTTCGATCCCGCATCGGTGTTGAGGGCATTGGCCACGGCGGAACGCAACACCTTCTCAACGGGAACGGAACTGTGTTTCGGCACGAAATGGAGCGCATTCAGGGCCTGTTCCACCGATTTTCCCCGGATCATATCGACCACCAGCCGCACTTTGCGCGGCGACATCTTGATGTATCTCGCTACTGCTTTTGCTTCAACAGCCACAATCGACTCCTTCACGCTCCTGATTAGCGTTCTTTCCTGCCACTGTGCCCGCGATAGGTGCGCGTGGGTGAGAACTCACCCAGTTTATGCCCCACCATATTCTCCGTGATGAAAACCGGGATGAACTTGTTCCCGTTATGAACCGCCACGGTATGTCCCACAAACTCCGGGGGGATGGTGCATCTTCTGGCCCAGGTCTTGATCACTTTCTTTGAACGGGTATTGTTCAGAGCCTCGATCTTGCTCACGAGTTTGGGATCCAGATAAGGCCCCTTTTTGACGGAACGCGCCATACCGATTCCTCGCTAATTTCTACGTTTCACAATGAGTGCATTCGATTTCTTGCGTTTCTTACGCGTCTTGTATCCTTTGGTCGGTTTTCCCCAAGGGGTGGTCGGATGACGCCCGCCAGAGGATTTTCCTTCACCGCCGCCCATCGGATGGTCGACTGGATTCATGACCACCCCGCGGACTTTCGGGCGCCTGCCCAGCCAGCGTGAACGGCCGGCCTTACCGAGGGTCACGTTGCTGTGATCGGCATTCCCCACCTGACCGATGGTCGCCATACACGCCTGGCGGACCATTCGCACCTCACCCGACGGAAGCTTGATCGTCGCATAACTTCCCTCGCGCGCCATGAGTTGCGCAGAGGCGCCGGCACTACGGACAATTTGCCCCCCCCGTCCCGGCTTCAGCTCGATATTGTGGATTTCCGTGCCCAGGGGAATCTTATTCATGGGCAGCACGTTGCCGACCCTGATCTCGGCCTCCGGACCGGCCATCAAAGTGTCTCCGACGCGGAGACCCTCGGGAGCCAGGATATACCGCTTTTCCCCGTCCACATAAAATAACAATGCAATCCGTGCGGAGCGGTTGGGATCATACTCGATGGACGACACCTTGGCGGGAATTCCGATCTTGTCCCGTTTGAAATCGATGATCCGGTAGTGACGCTTGTGACCACCGCCTCGCCGGCGCACCATCACGCTTCCCGTGTTGTTCCGTCCGGACTTCTTGGGATTCGGCTTTAAAAGGGACTTCTCGGGAGTCCCCTTGGTGATCTCTTCGAATGTCGAAACCGACATATACCGCTGTGACGGTGTAACCGGTCTGTATGTCTTAATCGGCATAAAAACTATTTCCCTTCGAAAAAGTCGATCTTGAACCCTTCTTTGAGTGTAACAACCGCCTTTTTCCAGTTCGATCTCCGGCCTTCAAACCGTCCCATCTTCTTGGTTTTTCCCATCATGTTCACGGTTGAAACCTTATCGATCTTCACATTGAAGCGGGATTCTACTGCCCTCTTGATTTCAATCTTGTTGGCCGACCTGTCGACCACAAACGCCACCTTGTTTTGATCTTCCTGCAAGGCGGACATCTTCTCGGTCATCAACGGCGCGATGATGATGTGTCGTTCACCCTTCACTGGCCTAACACCTCTTTGATTTTGTCCACTGCGCTTTTTTGAATAAGAAGCATCCTGGCTCCCAGCACATCACGGGTCGAGAAAGAATCGGCGCCCCGGATCGACAGCATGGGAATATTGCGTCCCGAAAGCCAGATATTCCGGTCTCCGGTCGCCGTCAGCAGTAGCACTTTCTGATCCGCGACCTGCAGCGCGTTTAACACATCCTGAATGGTTTTTGTTTTCGGCGCGTCGAGATTAAAATCCTCGATGAGACGGATTTGCGCATCCTTGGCACGATAAGAAAGTGCAGAACGCCGGGCCAATTGTTTCATTTTCTGAGGAATCCGTTTTTCATACGTCCGAGGTTCAGGCCCGAAAATACGCCCGCCCCCGACCCACAACGGAGACCGGATTGTGCCGGCGCGGGCGGTGCCGCGTCCTTTCTGCTTCCAGGGTTTCCTCCCGCCTCCTCTGACCTCGCTGCGTGTCTTGGCTTTTGCCGTCCCTTGACGGTTGTTCGCCTCCTCCGCCGTGACGGCCAGCCAGATGACGTGATCATTCGGTTCGATTCCAAAAATCTTAGCCGGAAGTTCCAGCTTCTCCCCGGAGGGAGTCCCGTCCAAACGATAAACATCGAGTTTCACAACCATACCCGTCCTTCGCTATGCCCGAATTTCCAATAATCCGTTTCTTGCGCCGGGTACGGCGCCTTCAACGAAAATCAAGTTTTTCTCAGGAATTACCTTCAGAACCCTCATATGCCGGATCGTGACGCGGTCTACACCCGAACGTCCGGCCATACGCACCCCCTTGAATACCCTTTTGGGATAGGCAGACTGTCCGATTGAACCGGGCGCACGGTGCCGATCTGACTGTCCGTGAGTCTTCGGGCCGCCCCTGAAATGATGGCGTTTGATGACGCCGGTGAATCCCTTGCCCTTGCTGATGCCTGTCACCTTGACCCGCTCCCCCGCCGAGAAAATCTGCACGGAAACATCGTCGCCCTGTTTGACTTCTCCTTCAAAATCGCGGAATTCCTTCAGGATTCGCTGGGGAGACAGGCCGGCCTTCTTGAAATGACCGATCAGGGGTTTGGTCGTACGCTTCTCCATCTGTTCCAGAAAACCCAGCTGCACGGCGTTGTATCCGTCTTTGTCTTCGGTCTTCACCTGAACCACCTTGCAGGGGCCGGCTTCGATCACCGTCGCACAGACAGGCAGGCCGGCCTCATTAAACACCCGGGTCATTCCTATTTTTTTACCCAAAAGACCACGCATTGATTCACTCCATGTTCCATCAAACTTTTATCTCGACGTCCACACCCGCTGGGAGTTCAAGCTTCATGAGCGCGTCCACGGTTTTGGGTGACGCGTTCAGAATATCGATCAACCGCTTGTGAATCCGTGTTTCAAACTGCTCGCGGGACTTCTTGTCCACATGCGGTGAACGCAGGACCGTATACACCGACCGTTTAATCGGAAGCGGAATCGGTCCGGATATCGCCGCACCCGTACTCTTGGCCGTACGCACGATCCGCTCGGTCGACTTGTCAATCAACGTGTGGTCGTACGCTTTGAGCTTTATTCGAATTGTCTGGCCTGTCACCTTCACCCTCTCTCGAGCTGACTCGCTTATTCGATTATTTTTCCGACGACGCCCGCGCCGACCGTCCGGCCGCCTTCGCGGATCGCGAACCGGAGACCCTCCTCCATCGCGATCGGCTCGATCAATTCAACCGCCATGTTGATGTTGTCTCCGGGCATCACCATCTCGACACCTTCAGGAAGCGTGATCGATCCCGTCACGTCCGTCGTCCTGAAGTAAAACTGGGGACGATATCCCCCGAAAAACGGCGTGTGGCGGCCCCCTTCTTCCTTCTTCAACACGTAAACCTGTCCCTCGAACTTCGTATGAGGCGTGATGCTCCCGGGCTTCGCAACAACCATCCCACGCGTCAGCTTCTCCTTGTCCACGCCCCGAAGCAACAACCCCACATTGTCTCCAGCCTGACCCTCGTCCAAAATCTTTCGGAACATCTCCACACCCGTCACCGTCGACTTCATGTCGCTCCCCAAACCCACGATCTCTACCGAATCACCCGTGTGGATCTTCCCCCGGTCGATGCGACCCGTTCCCACCGTGCCCCGACCCGTGATCGAAAAAACATCCTCGACCGGCATCAAAAACGGCTTGTCCGTGTCGCGTACCGGCGTCGGGATGTAACTGTCCACCGAATCCAGCAACGCCTGAATCGGCTCCCACTCCGATCCGCTGAAATCTCCCGAAACACCCTTCTCCATCGCCTTCAACGCGCTCCCACGGATGATCGGTATCTCGTCTCCCGGAAACTCGTACACCGATAAAAGCTCTCGCAACTCCAACTCGACCAGCTCGATCAACTCCGGATCATCAACCTGATCCGTCTTGTTCAAAAAAACCACGACCGAAGGCACATTCACCTGACGCGCCAATAAAATGTGCTCGCGCGTCTGGGGCATCGGACCGTCCGCCGCACTCACAACCAGTATCGCACCGTCCATCTGTGCCGCGCCCGTGATCATGTTCTTGATGTAATCCGCGTGGCCCGGACAGTCAACATGCGCATAATGACGATTACCCGTCTCATACTCCACATGTGCCGTGTTGATCGTGATCCCGCGCGCCTTCTCCTCGGGCGCATTGTCGATCTCGTCGTATTTCTTCACCGACGCCTGACCCTTGTTCGATAAATACATCGTGATCGCCGCCGTCAGCGTCGTCTTGCCGTGATCAACATGTCCGATCGTACCGATATTCACATGCTCCTTGGTACGCTCAAATTTCGCCTTTGCCATGAGATTCTAACCTCCTTAAGGATGCTTTATTAGACCACGCCTCTCACGCGTTCCATGAGTTTCCGGGATTCATTGCCGGTTACGATCTGGTAATTCGAAAACTGCATGGTGTAAAGAGCCCGTCCCTGGGTCTTCGACCGAAGATCGGTGGCATAACCGAACATCTCCCGCAGAGGAACGCGTGCGTCGATCACATGCGCATCGCTTCTCTGATGAATACCCGTAATCTGTGCACGGCGTCCGTTGAGATCACCCAGTACGTCTCCAAGATACTCTTCGGGCACGACCACTTCGACGGACATGATCGGTTCCATCAAAACGGCATCGGCTTTTCGGAGCCCGTCCTGGAAGGCCTGCGATCCGGCGATTTTAAAGGCGATTTCAGAAGAATCGACCTCATGATGGGATCCGTCGATGAGGGTGGCCTTGATGTCCACGACAGGATAACCGCCGATGATTCCGTTTGCGGTCGATTCCCGGATACCCTGCTCCACGGCGGGGATAAAACCTTTCGGGATGATGCCACCGACGATCTTGTTTTCGAAATGGAAACCGGAACCCGTTTCGCCCGGTTCGAGCCGGATCACCACGTGTCCGTACTGTCCCTTTCCGCCGCTCTGGCGGATAAAACGCCCCTCCGCCTCCACGGTCCGCGTAATGGTCTCCTTGAAGGCCACCTGGGGCCTGCCCACATTCGCCTTGACCTTGAACTCCCGGAGGAGTCGGTCGGCGATGATTTCAAGATGCAGTTCGCCCATTCCGCCGATGATCATCTGTCCTGTCTCTTCGTCGGTATGAACTCGGAATGTCGGATCTTCCTCCATCAGGATCTGCAGGGATTCCATCAGCCTGTCGTCATCGGCCTTGGTCTTGGGTTCGATGGCGATAAAAATCACCGGTTCGGGAAAAGACATGGATTCGAGAGCGACCGGTTGTTTCGGATCGCACAGGGTATCACCGGTCTTGGTGAAGCGCAGTCCGACCGCTGTCGCGATGTCGCCGGCATAGACCGCATTGCGTTCCTCGCGTTTATTGGCATGCATCTGAAGGATGCGGCCGATCCGTTCTTTCTTGCCTTCGCGCGGGTTGAGAACATGCGAACCGGATTCGAGTACGCCGGAATAGACCCGGAAATATGTCAGCTTGCCCACATAGGCGTCCGACATGATCTTGAAGGCCAGCGCCGAGAAAGGTGCCTCGTCCGACGTTTTTCGGCTGACTTCTTTCCCGGTTTTCGGATCCGTGCCTTTGATGTCCGGGACATCGTGAGGAGCGGGCAGATACCGGATAATGGCGTCGAGAAGGGGCTGGATCCCCTTGTTCTTGAAGGCCGCGCCGCAGAGGATGGGTACGATGCCAACCGCGAGGGTCCCCTTGCGCAGCGCCTCATGGATATCGTTTTCGCAGGGATCCACACCGTCCAGATAATTTTCCATAACCGGATCGTGAAATTCAGCCACGGCCTCGATCATCGCACGGCGAAACAATGCGGATTTTTCCGCCAGTTCGGCTGGAATTTCCATCTCGTCCCATTCGGCACCCAGGCTCGATTCGTTGTACACAATGGCCTTCATGCGGATGAGATCGATCAAACCCGTAAACGATTCACCGGCTCCCACAGGGATCTGGATCGGTACGGGATTCGCGGACAGGCGCTCTTTCATCATCGAAAGGACATTTTGAAAATCCGCGCCGATCCGGTCAAATTTGTTGACGAATGCCAGACGGGGTATGTGGTAATGTTCCGCCTGGCGCCAGACCGTCTCGGACTGGGGTTCGACGCCACCGACCGCACAGAAAACGGCCACGGCTCCGTCGAGGACCCGTAAGGATCGTTCCACCTCGACCGTGAAATCCACATGGCCGGGGGTATCGATGATATTGATCCTGTGATCGCGCCAGTAACAGGTGGTCGCCGCGGAGGTAATCGTGATGCCGCGTTCCTTCTCCTGTTCCATCCAATCCATCGTGGCCGCGCCGTCATGTACCTCTCCCATGCGATGGACCTTGCCCGTATAATACAGGATCCGTTCGGTGGTCGTGGTCTTTCCCGCATCGATATGGGCCATGATGCCGATATTGCGGGTTTTTTCCAATGTAAACTTGCGTGCCATGCTGATGATTGTCTATTAATCCGATCTGTGTCTACCACCTGAAATGGGCGAACGCCCTGTTCGCCTCGGCCATCCGGTGGGTATCCTCTTTTTTCTTGACGGTCGCGCCTTCGTTTTTCGCGGCCGCCATGAACTCCGCCGCCAGGCGCTCGGCCATGGTGTTCTCGGAACGGGCCGTGGAAAAACCGATCACCCAACGGGTCGCCAGAGCCTGGCGCCTGTCGACCCGGATTTCGACGGGAACCTGATAGGTCGCACCGCCCACACGCCGCGAACGCACCTCGAGAACCGGTTTGATATTGTCGAGCGCTTTCAGGAAAACCTCGACGCCCGGAGTTCCCGTTTTCTGTTCAATAATCTCCATGGCCGAATAGAAAATCTGTTCGGCCACACTACGTTTGCCCTTCTGCATCAATCCGTTGATGAACTTCGTCACCACCACATTCTGGTATACCGGATCTGGCAATACTTTCCGCTTGGAAATCCGTCTTCTTCTCGCCATGAATAACTCCGTTACTTCTTCCGTTTCACGCCGTATTTGGAACGCCCGCGCTGACGGCCTTCGACACCGCTCGTGTCATACGTTCCGCGGACGATATGATAGCGAACACCCGGCAAATCCTTGACACGTCCGCCCCGGATCATGACGATGGAGTGTTCCTGCAGATTATGCCCTTCTCCCGGAATATAGGCCGTCACCTCGAATCCGTTGACCAGTCTGACACGCGCCACTTTGCGAAGTGCGGAATTCGGCTTTTTCGGCGTGGTCGTATACACCCGTGTACAAACGCCGCGCTTCTGCGGACAATTCTTGAGTGCGGGTGCCTTGGTACTCTTGGTGATGACCTTTCGTCCATTCCGGACCAGTTGATTCAGCGTAGGCAAACAGCCCTCCTTCAATCAGGTGGTTTCTTCTTCCATATTAACTTCGGCCGGTATGGTCCGGCTGTTTTCGTCTTCTTCCCCTTGTTTCCAGACATGCATCTTCTTGAAACGTTTTAAACCGGTTCCCGCGGGAATGAGATGCCCCATGATGACGTTTTCCTTGAGACCGATCAGATCGTCGATGCGGCCTTTGATGGCGGCATCCGTCAAAACACGGGTCGTTTCCTGGAAACTCGCCGCAGAAATGAACGAATCGGTACCCAGCGCCGCCTTGGTGATGCCGAGAAGAAGTGGATGGAATGTCGCCGGTTTTGCGGTGCGGTAAGACACCGGAACCTTGTTTTTCTTTTCCAGTTCTTCATTGACGAACTGGATCCGTGACCGGTCAACCAGTTCATCCTCATGGAAAGCGCTGTCGCCGGGCTCGGTGATAATCACCTTGCTCAGAATCTCATCGTTGATTCGGAGGAAGAAGAGGCGGTCGACCTCGTCGTTCTCGAGGAAATCGGTGTCACCGGGATCTTCAACCCGGACCTTACGCAGCATCTGACGGACGATGACTTCGATGTGTTTGTCATTGATCCGGACTCCCTGAAGCCGGTAAACCTCCTGGATTTCATTCACCAGATATTCCTGGACCCGGTTGGCGCCCAGAATCGCAAGGATATCATGCGGAGCCACAGACCCCTCGGACAATTTCTCACCTGCATGCACCGTATCACCGTCATGGACAAGAAGATGCTTTCCGTAGGGGATCAAATAGGTCTTCTGATCGCGTTCATCCCGTGAAATGACCATGACCTTTCGCACGCCCCGGCGGACCGTACCGAACTGTACCGTGCCATCGATTTCACTGACGATCGCGGGGGACTTGGGTCGGCGCGCCTCGAACAATTCGGCTACGCGGGGCAAACCTCCCGTGATATCCCGCGTCTTGCTGATTTCGCGGGGAATCTTGACCAGCATATCGCCCGCCTTGACCGGCTGTCCCTCTTTGACCATCAGATGGGCGCGTGTCGGGATAATGTATGAACCGAGTTTATTGCCCTTCGCATCGACAATCAGGATATGTGGGCTCAGGTCTTTGGTCTTTGATTCGACGATGACATGATGCTTCTGACCTGTGGTTTCATCCACCTCTTCCCGATAAGTCTGACCTTCTTTGATGTCGACAAACCGGACCGTTCCGGCCGTATTTGCAACGATCATATCGGAATAGGGGTCCCACCGGAACAAAATCTGTCCTTTCTGAACGGATTCGCCATCCTGTACCAACAAGTGGGCGCCGTAGGGTACCGTAAACCGCGATGAGACCCGGTTGTCCTCGTCAAGCACTTTGAGCTGACCGTTACGACGCAGAGCGATCAGCAGTTTGTCGTCCTGTGCGACCGTATGGATGTTCTCGAACTGCACCTTGCCGTCCGATTTAGCAATCACTTCCGATTCGGCCGCGATGCGGCTGGCGGTGCCTCCGATATGAAATGTGCGGAGCGTCAGCTGCGTTCCCGGTTCTCCGATCGACTGCGCGGCCATCACGCCGACGGCTTCTCCCACAGTTACCATCAATCCCGTCGCCAGATTCCGTCCGTAACACTTGATGCAAACGCCCCGGGGCGCCTCGCAGGTCAGCACCGACCGGATACCCACGGAATCGATCCCTTTGGCGACTATGAGGTCGGCAAGATCTTCATCGATGAGTATGCCGGCTTCGATGAGGATATCGCCGCTGTCTGGATCATAGACGTCTTCAGAAGTGACCCGTCCCAGAATCCGGTCTCGCAACGGCTCGATGATCTCCTCGCCTTCTTTCAAATCACCCACATGCAAACCCATGATCGTGCCGCAGTCTTCCATCGTGACCACCACGTCCTGGGCCACATCGACCAGGCGGCGCGTCATGTAGCCGGCGTCGGCCGTCTTCAGCGCCGTGTCGGCAAGCCCTTTTCGGGCGCCGTGTGTACTGATAAAGTACTCGAGGACGGACAATCCCTCCCGAAAATTGGCCGTGATGGGCGATTCGATAATTTCACCCGTGCCGCCGGTCAGTTTTTTCTGGGGTTTGGCCATCAGACCGCGCATGCCAGCGAGCTGTCGGATCTGTTCTTTGCTGCCCCGCGCGCCGGAGTCTGCCATCATGTATACAGGGTTGAACCCCTGATTGTCTTCTTTGAGATGCTCAAAAAGCAGATCCGAAACCTGATTGGTCGTGCGCGTCCAGACGTCGATCACCTTGTTGTACCGTTCGCCGTCCGTAATCACCCCTTTTTCGTACAGGCTGCGGATCTTGTCGACTTCCGCGGAAGATTTTTCGACCAGTTCGAATTTTTCTTCGGGTATGAGCGCGTCATCCAGGCCGATCGTGATGCCGGCTTTCATGGCCCAGTTGAATCCCAGTTCCTTGAGCTGATCCAGAAACTGGACCGTACGCTGGTTCCCCACGGTATTATAGCATTGTGCAACAAGCTCTTCGTTTCGCCTTTTTGTGAGCAGCTCATTGATAAAACCGAGCTCGGGAGGAACGATTTCATTGAACAGGACGCGCCCTGTCGTGGTTTCGATCATTTCGCCTGAAATGCGCACCTTGATGCGGGCATGAAGACCGACCCTGTCGTCATAGTACGCGATGCGGACCTCGTCGGGACAGGAAAACACCTTGCCCTCGCCGAGATCTCCTTTTTTCGTCTTTGTCAGATAATAGCTGCCGAGCACAATATCCTGGCTCGGGATGGCCAAAGGCCTTCCATTAGCCGGGGACAGGATATTGTGGCTTGAAAGCATGAGCACCTTCGCCTCGAGCTGTGCCTCGAGCGAAAGGGGGATATGGACGGCCATCTGATCGCCGTCGAAATCCGCATTGAAGGCCGCACAGACCAGAGGATGAATCTTGATGGCCTTGCCCTCGACCAGGATAGGTTGAAAAGCCTGTATGCCGAGCCGGTGAAGCGTGGGCGCGCGGTTGAGAAGGACCGGATGATGTTCGATGATCTCTTCGAGGATGTCCCAGACCTCATCGCCCCGTTTTTCAACCAGTTTTTTGGCTGCCTTCACCGTCTTGACGATCCCCCGCTCGACAAGCTGGCGAATCACGAAGGGTTTGAACAGTTCAAGCGCCATTTCTTTCGGCAATCCGCATTCGTCCATTTTCAGTTCGGGACCGATCACGATTACGGACCGGCCGGAATAATCAATGCGCTTGCCGAGAAGATTCTGGCGGAAACGTCCCTGCTTTCCCCGCAGCATGTCCGAGAGTGACTTGAGGGGACGGTTTCCTTCCCCCCGGACGGCGGCACGACGCTTGCCGTTATTGAAGAGTGAATCGACGGCTTCCTGGAGCATCCGTTTCTCATTCCGGAGAATGACTTCCGGAGCGCGGATTTCAAGCAGTTTCTTCAGACGGTTGTTCCGGATGATGACCCGCCTGTATAGATCGTTCAGATCCGATGTCGCAAACCGCCCGCCCTCGAGGGGGACGAGCGGACGGAGTTCAGGCGGGATGACCGGGATGACCGACATCACCATCCATTCGGGTTTGTTCGGTTTTCCGTTCTCCGTTTTCCTGAGCGCCTCGATGACCTGCAGCCGTTTGAGGGCATCCCGTTTCCGCTGCACAGAGGCCTCGGAATGCACCTGATGACGGAGATCCCTGGCCATTCTGTCAATATCCATATGGCTCAAGAGTTCACGAATCGCCTCTCCGCCCATCATCGCGACGAACCGCTTTTCGTCTTCCTCTTCCATGTCCTGACCGTACGAAGCCCCGGCCTGTTCGAGCTGCTCGATCACCTCATAATACTCTTCTTCATTGATGAGCTGTCCGCTCTTCAATCCGGATTCACCCGGCTGGATCACGATATAGGACTCATAATAAATAACGCGCTCCAGATCCGAGATCGAAAGATCCAGTATATATCCGATCTTCGACGGCACGGACCTGAAATACCAGATGTGGACCACGGGCACGGCCAGCGAGATATGCCCCATCCGCTCGCGGCGTACCGATTTGGTCGTCACCTCGACGCCGCACCGATCGCAGATAATGCCTTTGTAGCGGATCCGCTTGTACTTGCCGCAATGGCATTCATAATCCTTGACGGGACCGAAAATCTTCTCACAGAAAAGACCGTCCTTTTCCGGCTTATAGGACCGGTAATTGATGGTTTCGGGTTTGGTGACCTCTCCGTGACTCCAACTCAGTATGGTATCCGGAGACGCCAGATTCAGCCCGATGACCGAGAAGTCTTTGTTTTCAGGTCCAGATAATACCAATGGAAAACACCTCCTTAAAGAGGATCTTTATCGTAAATCCACGTCGAGACCGAGACCCATGAGTTCCTTGAGTAAAACATTGAAGGACTCGGGCACGCCCGGTTCAGGCAAATTCTCACCCTTGACGATCGCCTCGTAGGTCTTCGCCCGCCCGCGGACGTCATCGGATTTCACGGTGAGAATCTCCTGGAGCATGTGCGCCGCACCATAGGCTTCAAGCGCCCATACTTCCATTTCGCCGAAACGCTGACCACCGAATTGTGCCTTGCCGCCGAGAGGCTGTTGTGTGATCAGCGAGTAAGGCCCGATCGAACGCGCGTGTATTTTATCTTCGACCAGATGCGAAAGTTTCATTATATAGATGTAACCGATGGTCACGCGCTGATCGAATTTATCACCTGTCCGTCCGTCATACAATTCGCTTTTCCCGTCCAATGGCAGCCCGGCTTTCTCCATCTCCTGTTTGACCTCGACTTCGCTGGCCCCGTCAAACACGGGTGTGGCATATGTGCAGCCGAGAATCTTTGCCGCCAATCCCAGGTTGGTTTCGAGGATCTGGCCCAAATTCATTCGGGAGGGCACGCCCAGAGGATTCAGGACGATGTCGACCTGTGTCCCGTCGGGAAGGTAAGGCATGTCCTCAACCGGGACGACCCGTGCCACCACCCCCTTGTTTCCGTGCCGCCCGGCCATCTTGTCGCCGACCTGTAGTTTACGCTTGCGTGCGATGTATACACGAACCAGTTGAACGATCCCGGGAGGAAGCTCGTCACCCACCACCACCTTGTCTTTCTCGCGTTTCACCACCTCGCCGATCTGCTTCTGCTTCTGGGCATGGTTTTCAAAAAACCGTTCGATTTTCTTATTCATCTTGCCATCGGAAACCCAGGGTTCGGAACGATCGAGCGTCTCGAAATCAAGCTTATCCAGAACCGTGTCCGTCAGTTTCGTGCCTTTTTTAACAACCACTTTCTGCGTACCCTGGTCCCGAATTCCGCCGGAAACCTCGTCACGAAGTACATCCTTCAGTCGGGAAAACAAGAGCTGGCGGACCCGCTGACTCTCTGATTCACCCCAGGCCTCAATCTGTTCAATCATCTTTTTGTCGCGCTTCTTGGCCTTGGGGTCTCGCCGTTTCAAAGAAAATATCTTGGTGTCGATGACGATGCCGTTCATACCGGGTGGTGCTTTGAGGGAAGCGTCTTTCACATCGCCGGCCTTGTCGCCGAAGATGGCCTTGAGGAGTTTTTCTTCCGGAGTCGGTTCCGTCTCCCCCTTGGGTGTCACCTTGCCGACGAGTATATCTCCGGCCTTTACCTCTGCGCCGATCCGGATGACACCCGTCTCGTCGAGATTCCGGGTCGCTTCCTCGGACACGTTCGGAATCTCACGCGTCAGTTCTTCCTCCCCGCGCTTGGTATCACGGACTTGGAGATCAAATTCCTCGACATGAATCGAGGTGTATACATCTTCCTGAACGACACGCTCACTGATGACGATGGCGTCTTCGAAGTTATACCCGAGCCAGGGAATGAACGCGACCAGCACATTCCGGCCGAGGGCCAATTCACCCCGGTCGGTACAGCAACCATCCGCCAGTACATCTCCTTTTTTAATGCGATCACCCACAGAGACGAGCGGAGTTTGGTTGATCATCGTATCCTGATTGGTTCGAAGGAATTTTGTGAGACGATATTCGACCGTTTCACTGGCATTAAAATCAAACAAAGCCTCTTCTTGAGACCGTCCTTCCTTACGGATTACGATTCGATCCGCCGTGACTTTTTCAACCACACCGTTCAATTCGGAGACGAGGATGGCGCGTGAATCACGTGCGATTTTTTCTTCGATGCCGGTCCCGACCAACGGAGCTTCGGGGTTGAGAAGCGGAACGGCCTGCCTCTGCATGTTTGAACCCATCAGGGCCCGGTTGGCGTCATCGTGTTCGAGGAAGGGAACGAGAGCCGCCGCCGCGCTGACGATCTGATTGGGAGAGACATCCATATGGTCGACCTCTTCCGGCTTGACCACGGGGAATTCTCCCATATACCGCGCTTTGATCCGATCATTTTTGAATTTTCCGGATGTATCGAGAGGGGCATTGGCCTGAGCGATGGTCAAGTATTCCTCTTCGTCGGCTGTGAGATAATCGATCTGCGTGGTGATTCTTCCACCTTCGACCTTGCGGTATGGTGTTTCCAGAAAACCGAATTCGTTGATCCGCGCATAGGTGGCCAATGATGAAATGAGCCCGATATTCGGTCCTTCGGGTGTTTCGACCGGACAGAGTCGCCCGTAATGGGTGTAATGGACATCCCGGACCTCGAACCCGGCACGCTCGCGCGTCAATCCTCCGGGTCCGAGCGCGGACAGACGCCGTTTATGGGTCATTTCCGCCAATGGATTGGTTTGATCCATGAATTGGGACAGTTGACTGGTGCCGAAGAAAGTATTGATTACGGACATCACCGTCCTGGCGTTAACCAGATCCTGCGGCGTGAGCCGGTCGCTGTCTCCGATATTGAGCCGTTCTTTCACCGTCCGCACCATGCGCGAGAACCCGACGCTCATCTGCGCGGCCAGCTGTTCGCCGATTGTGCGGACTCGCCGGTTTCCCAGATGGTCGATGTCGTCGGTGGTCTTGGATCCGCTTCGCAAGGTCAAAAGATATTTTATGATGGCGACAAAATCGTCGTTGGTCAACACCGTCACATCGTCCGGTACATCCAGACCCAGTTTCCGATTCATCCGGTAGCGACCGACTTTTCCCAGATCGTAGCGCTTGGGATTGAAGAAAAGCCTGTCGATGAGCGCACGGGCCGTATCCAAATCAGGAGGATCCCCGGAGCGCAACTGCCGGTAGATCGCTTCGATCGCGTCATTTTCAGACTGAACCGTGTCCTTGCGCAGAGTGTTATTGATCACGACGGATCCGGATTCCCGGTCATCAGACTTGAGGAATTTGAGACGGCTTACCCCCATCTGCTTCAGAACGGGTAAGAGGGACTTCTCGAACACGCCGTCTTTCTCGAGGACGACCTCTCCGGTGGTCTGATCGACCACACCGGGCTCCTCCTGGCTGAAAAAAACCGGCTGGCCGAAATACTGCTTGATCTGGTCCGATGCGAGATCCACTTCTTCGATCATGTCAAAAAGGCGGAGCACCTCTTCATCCGAAGAGCAGCCGAGCGCCCGAAGCAGTGTCGTCACCGGAAATTTCCGTCCCTGATCGACATAGACGTAAAGCACATCATTGAGATCCATCACAAATTCGAGCCACGAGCCGCGGAATGGAATGATCCGGGCTGAAAACGTCTTTGTTCCGTTTGGATAGATCTTTTCATCGAAAAATACACCGGGCGAACGGTGCAGTTGATTGACGATGATTCGTTCGGCACCGTTGATGATGAAGGTGCCGCGGTCGGTCATGTAAGGAAAATTGCCCAAATAAACCATCTGCTCGACCGTATCGGTATACGCCGGTTTCTCGCTGTAGGGATCACGTACAGACAGGCGGAGTTGTGCCTTTATCGGCACCGCGAAGGTCATCCCGCGTTCGCGGCACTCCTCGACACTGTACTTCGGAGAGTCCACGTAATAATTCACAAACTCGAGCAGATAGTTTTCCCGTGAATCTGTGACCGGAAAAAGAGACAGAAAAACCTCCTGCAACCCCTGAGGTTTTCGTTTCACCGGCGGTAAATCATCCTGTAGGAATTCCCTGAATGACCGGATCTGAATATCCAGCAGATCGGGAATTTCCACGGCGGACTGAATCTTCGAAAAGGATTTTCTTTTTATGGGCTCTTTACGCAACCGAACCACGCTCCTTTACATGACGGATTCAACTGAAGTCGGGGATTACTTCAACTCGATGGTCGCGCCGACTTCTTCAAGCTGCTTTTTGATATTCTCGGCTTCTTCCTTGAGCACGCCTTCTTTCACGGCGCTCGGTGCGGCCTCGACCAGATCTTTGGCTTCTTTCAGCCCCAGTCCCGTGATGGCACGCACCACTTTGATCACCTGGATTTTCTGGGCACCCGCGGACTGCAGCATGACATTGAAATCGGTCTTTTCTTCCTCTGCCGGCGCAGCCGCGGCACCAGCGGCCGCCCCCGGTATCGCAGCCATAACCGGGGCCGCAGCCGTCACACCAAACTCATCTTCCAGAGCCTTGACCAGTTCGGCCAGTTCCATCACCGTCATGGTTTTGACGGCGTCAAGAATTTTTGTCACGTTGTCGCTCATCGCCTTTTTTCCCTTTTTTTCTTTATCAGGAGTTTCTTCCGTTTTCTTTTCTTCAGACATGTTTCCTCCAGAATATCAGATACAGCAATCCTTTACGTCTTCTTAAATCCTGATCTATTCACAAACCCGGATCTTCATCTTAAGCCTGCCCCAGACTTGAGATATGGGGCTTCCCTCAGCCTCTCTCCAGACACCATTTGACCTTAACACGTTATCAAGGAATGGTTATGTATGCACCCCATCACCAATTCCTGGACCATTCATGGGATCACGCTTTGCTTTCCCGTACCGCATCGAGCGTACGGACCAGCTTGCCGAGGAGACCGCTGAGTGTGCCGGCGAGCCCCTGGATAGGACTGTTCAATCCCCAGAGCATCTTGGAAATCAACACATCCCGTGAAGGCAGGGCTGCGATAATTTTTATCTTGTCCGGACCATAAAAATTCCCTTCGAAAAGGGAAACCTTGATCGCAGGTTTATCCGTATCCTTGGCGAAAGCGCTGATCACACGGGCGGGAGCCGAGGGATCTTCATAGGTAAAGGCGATCGCGGACGGCCCCCTGAAATGGGATTCCATCTCATCCCGCCCGGCATTCCTGGCCGCTATGCGGGCAAGCTTGTTTTTGACAACGACCAGCTTAACACTGTCTTCACGACACTTCGTTCGAAGTGCGCTCATCTGCTCCACGTTGAGTCCCTGAAAATCCGCGATGAAAACGCTCTTTGCGCTCCCGAGGATTTCCGTGATTTGTTCAACCGCTGCAACTTTTTCAGGTCTTGCCATCGTTGACCCATCCTTAATCATATCAAGCCCCAAACCGGGATTATCGCATGGTTTCGAGTAATGTCGCCCGATCGAGCGCCACACCGGGACCCATGGTGGAAGAAATCGAAACCCCCCTGAGATATTGCCCTTTGACGGTGACCGGCTTCAGTCGCATGATCTGCTCCAGAAGCGCCTTGATATTCTCCGTCAGCTGCTCAGGGCTGAAAGAGGCCTTGCCGATGATCGAATGTACATTGCCGTAGCGATCCACACGGAACTCAATACGCCCCGCCTTGAGCTGCTTCACCGCATCCGCCACCTCAAACGTCACGGTTCCGGCCTTCGGATTCGGCATGAGCCCCTTACGCCCGAGAAACCGGCCGAGCTTGCCCACATCTTTCATCACATCCGGCGTAGCGACAATCGCATCAATATCGTCCCAGCCCTGTTCGATTTTCTGAATATACTCGTCGAGCCCCGCCATATCCGCTCCGGCTTCCAGGGCCTCTTTGTCTTTCGGCGGTTTGCAGAGCACGAGTACACGGACCTGCTTTCCTGTTCCGCTCGGCAATGCAACCGTACCGCGGATCATTTGATCGGCCTTTTTCGGATCGACCCCCAATCGGACGGCAATATCCACGGTTTCATCGAATTTGGCTGAACAGGTCTCCTTGAGGATCCGCACACCTTCATCAAGCGGATATTGTTTGTTCGGATCGACCTGTCCGGAATTTGCTTGATATCGCTTGCTTCGCTTCATAAACCCATTTTCCCTACACTATTCGACCACGATACCCATGCTTCTTGCGGTGCCCTCGATAATACGCATCGCCATATCGACATCCTGCGCATTGAGATCTTCCATTTTGACCTGGGCGATTTCCTTCACCTGATCGCGTGAAACCTTACCCACCTTTTCACGATTCGGCTCACCGGACCCTTTGTCGACACCGGCCGCTTTCTTGAGCAAGACCGCTGCCGGCGGCGTTTTGGTGATAAACGAAAAAGAACGGTCGGCATACACCGTAATCACAACCGGAATGATCAATCCGATGCGATCTTGTGTCTTGGCGTTGAACGCCTTGCAGAATTCCATGATGTTCACGCCATGCTGTCCCAGGGCAGGCCCGACCGGCGGGGACGGATTGGCCTGACCCGCCGAGATTTGTAGCTTGATCATTCCAATAATTTTCTTTGCCATTCATGACCTCAAACTGCTAATCGTCTATTTCTCAAGTGAAATCTGGAGAAAATCCAGTTCCACCGGAGTTGACCGTCCGAATATACTGACCATGACTTTCAGTTTTTTCTTCTCCCGATTTACATCTTCGACTATGCCTGAAAAATCGGAAAACGGTCCATCGATTACCTTGACGGGATCTCCTTCACGGAATGGAATGTCGATGACTTCCTCATCTCGACGGTCTTCCACCCGGCCCAGAATCCGCCGGACTTCATCCTCATGCAGGGGGACGGGCTGGTTTTTCGGTCCCACAAAGTTGGTCACGCCGTTGGTATCGAGAACCAGATGCTGGGTCTTCTTGTTAAGTTCCATCTCCACGAGCATGTAACCCGGGAAAAATATCCGGTTTTTAACACGTTTTTTCCCGTCCCGCATCTCGACAACATCCTCGGCCGGAATCAGAATGCGCGTGATTTGATCCTGCATCTGATTCCGCTCGATTTCGCTTTCCAGGACTTTCTTAATTTTTTTTTCGTGGCCTGAAAAAACGTGTATGGCGTACCATTTGAGCAATATCCCGCCCTTTAAAATATCAGATTGAGAATCTGATTCAAGATCAAATCAATTCCAAAGATAAAAACAGAAAGAATTGCACAGAACGTAACGACAACCAGCGATGAACCGTAGAGTTCCTGCCGGGTCGGCCAGCTGACCTTTGAAATCTCCAGGCTGACTTCTTCGATATAAACGGTCAATTTCTTGATCATCGCACTTCTCTCCATAGATGAGCAGGCCTGGAGGGACTCGAACCCCCAACCCCCGGATTTGGAGTCCGGTGCACTGGCCAATTGTGCTACAGGCCTAACATAACAGAACCGACAACAATGTCATCGGCTCCATTAGACCACGATTGGAAAAGAAAGAGTCTGGCCCGTTACCGGGTTTCTTTGTGGGCGGTATGTTTATTACAGAAACGACAATATTTCTTGTATTCCACACGACCCGACTGTTTCTTTTTATTTTTTGTTGTACTGTAATTGCGTTCTTTGCATTCAGTACATTCCAATGTAATCTGATCACGCATAATCTATACTGTTTATTCGATTATTTTTCCGACGACGCCCGCGCCGACCGTCCGGCCGCCTTCGCGGATCGCGAACCGGAGACCCTCCTCCATCGCGATCGGCTCGATCAATTCAACCGCCATGTTGATGTTGTCTCCGGGCATCACCATCTCGACACCTTCAGGAAGCGTGATCGATCCCGTCACGTCCGTCGTCCTGAAGTAAAACTGGGGACGATATCCCCCGAAAAACGGCGTGTGGCGGCCCCCTTCTTCCTTCTTCAACACGTAAACCTGTCCCTCGAACTTCGTATGAGGCGTGATGCTCCCGGGCTTCGCAACAACCATCCCACGCGTCAGCTTCTCCTTGTCCACGCCCCGAAGCAACAACCCCACATTGTCTCCAGCCTGACCCTCGTCCAAAATCTTTCGGAACATCTCCACACCCGTCACCGTCGACTTCATGTCGCTCCCCAAACCCACGATCTCTACCGAATCACCCGTGTGGATCTTCCCCCGGTCGATGCGACCCGTTCCCACCGTGCCCCGACCCGTGATCGAAAAAACATCCTCGACCGGCATCAAAAACGGCTTGTCCGTGTCGCGTACCGGCGTCGGGATGTAACTGTCCACCGAATCCAGCAACGCCTGAATCGGCTCCCACTCCGATCCGCTGAAATCTCCCGAAACACCCTTCTCCATCGCCTTCAACGCGCTCCCACGGATGATCGGTATCTCGTCTCCCGGAAACTCGTACACCGATAAAAGCTCTCGCAACTCCAACTCGACCAGCTCGATCAACTCCGGATCATCAACCTGATCCGTCTTGTTCAAAAAAACCACGACCGAAGGCACATTCACCTGACGCGCCAATAAAATGTGCTCGCGCGTCTGGGGCATCGGACCGTCCGCCGCACTCACAACCAGTATCGCACCGTCCATCTGTGCCGCGCCCGTGATCATGTTCTTGATGTAATCCGCGTGGCCCGGACAGTCAACATGCGCATAATGACGATTACCCGTCTCATACTCCACATGTGCCGTGTTGATCGTGATCCCGCGCGCCTTCTCCTCGGGCGCATTGTCGATCTCGTCGTATTTCTTCACCGACGCCTGACCCTTGTTCGATAAATACATCGTGATCGCCGCCGTCAGCGTCGTCTTGCCGTGATCAACATGTCCGATCGTACCGATATTCACATGCTCCTTGGTACGCTCAAATTTCGCCTTTGCCATGAGATTTCTCCTTCAGTTTCCACTTTCTGTCTCATCTCCAATTCCGGACCGAAATGGAGAGCCCACGACCAGGATTGAACTGGTGACCTCATCCTTACCAAGGATGCGCTCTACCGACTGAGCTACGTGGGCGATATGAACAAAAAACGCCTACAGGGCGTAAAATATCCTCCAGCTAAAAAGCTTTTAAGTATACCAAAAAAAAAGGCAATATGCAAGCAAAAATATTGACCTTTTCCTTTCTTTTTTCTCGATTGAGCGGGAAACGGGATTCGAACCCGCGACATTCAGCTTGGAAGGCTGACGCTCTAGCCGGCTGAGCTATTCCCGCGAATAAAATAAAGAGATGTGGAGGGGGGAGGATTCGAACCTCCGAAGGCTTCGCCGACAGATTTACAGTCTGTTCCCTTTGGCCGCTCGGGAACCCCTCCGACAATCCGTGTGCAATGACCCGCATGAAATGAGAGCTGGCGATAGGACTTGAACCTACAACCGGCTGATTACAAATCAGCTGCTCTACCGATTGAGCTACGCCAGCACGAATTCAACACCGGATCTAAAAGAACTTTTCAAGAAGGCATAGTATAAATAAAAAAAAACCGGTTGTCAACAGAAAAGTGACTGTTTATCATGTTTTTTTCCGCCAGCGCGTTCCGTCTTTTCCGTCCTCTAGTGAAATACCCATCGTCATCAGCCCTTCGCGGATCCGATCGGCAAGCGTCCAGAGTTTCTGCTCCCTGCATTCCCGGCGCAATTCGATGCATAATGCGATCAGATCGGATTCCAGGGAACCGGACGAATACCGTTCCACGTCTTGAAAACGAAAACCCAGAATGTCCTCTGAGAGAAAGGAAAACAGACGTTCGGCTTGGATCAAATCCGTCTTCGGGACGGTATCGAGAACGGAATGAATCCGTTTCGCCAGGTCGAACAAAACGGTGATGGCTCCCGCCGTATTGAAATCGTCTTCCATAAATGCGAAAAATCGTTCTCGATATTCGCCCCAGGGCCCTTCGGGCACATCTTTTCCTTCTGCCGGCACACGGGAGATTTTCTCGCGGAGATCCGAAATCGTCCGCGCCAGTTTCCCGAATCCCTTGCCGGCGGCTTCGAGCGCCTGATCCGAAAAATCCTGGGGCGAACGGTAGTGTCCCTGAAGGACGAAGAACCGGACGGTCATCGGGGTAAATCTTTCAAAAAGTGTGCCGAGGGTCACAAAATTACCCAGGGACTTGCTCATCTTTTGGCCTTCCACCGTGACCATGTTGTTATGGATCCAGTATTTCACGAAGGGTTTTCCACTCGCCGCCTCACTCTGGGCAATCTCGCATTCATGATGGGGAAACTGGTTATCCAAGCCGCCTCCATGGATGTCGATGCTTTCTCCCAGGTATTTGGCGGCCATGACCGAGCATTCGAGATGCCATCCCGGGAATCCCATTCCCCAGACCGAACGCCACCGCATCAGATGTGCGGCATCGGCCTTCTTCCACAGGGCAAAATCCGCAAAATACCGTTTGCCCTCCGCCGGTTCGTTCCGGACACCCTCTCTGAGTTCGTCCAGGGTACGCCCGGACAGTTTCCCGTATCCGGCAAACTTGCGAACATCGAAATAGACATTGCCGTCTTCCTCGTAGGCGTATCCTTTTTCAATCAGCGCCTGGACCATTTCGAGCATTTCAGGAATATGCCCGGTCGCCCGGCAGGAAATATCGGGTCGCAAATTGTTCAGCCGGTCCATGGACCGGAAATAACTGTTTTCATACTTCTGGGCTACTTCGACCGGTTCGAGGCGTTCCAGGCGGGCTTTTTTCAGGATCCGGTCCTCCCCCGCTTCGTTGTCGAGAAGGTGCCCGACATCGGTGATGTTCTGAACATAACGGACCCGGTATCCTGCGGCCCGGAGGAAGCGCACGATTATATCGAATGAAATATAACTTTTTGCATGACCGAGATGTGGTTCATCGTATACCGTCGGACCGCAGACATACATGCCCACAAAGGGAGGGCCGAGCGGTTCGAATACTTCTTTCATCCTTGTTAAACTGTTATAAAGTTTGAGCATGTGCTATCCTTCTCAAATACATCTTGATTCATGGTTTCGATTGATGTACCTTAAACACGAAATGAAATACCGGTTCGGAAAACGCGGCCGGCTGGATCTGATCATCTGGACCATCGGCTTCTCCGGCATCTCCGCGCAGATCGTGTTGATGCGCGAATGTCTGACCGTCTTTTACGGCAATGAAATCGCTATCGGCAGCCTGCTCTGTGCCTGGCTGATCTGGACGGGACTGGGAAGCCTGCTGGCCTCCAGACAAAAACATCCGAAGATTCTCACAATCCTGTTTCTTCAGATCGGACTGGCCGCGGCCATGCCGCTCACATTTCTCGGAATCAGGGCGGGAAGGTCGATCTTCGGTGTCTCGGCCGGTGAAATCATCGGCCTCGGCCCCATGTTTTTCCTCATTATGATTCTTCTGGCCCCATTCTGTCTCCTGTCCGGCGCCGCTTATCCGACCGTCTGTCACGGCCTTGCGGCTGAAAAACTGACGTTGCATCCCTCCGGCCGGCCCTTCATCCTCGAAGCCTTCGGGGCCGGTGTCGGAGGAATCGCGGCGAGTCTGTTCTTCCTGCCGCGTCTCGATGCCGGCGAGATTTTGCTCGCATTGCTCGCGATGAATCTGCTGAGCGGCGCGGTTCTCTGTTTCCGGCGAGAACGTCATGTCCGTTCATGGCTGCCTTCTTCCGTCCTTGTCATCCTGTCCGCCGCCGCCCTCCTGCCCGTCTCTGGGGAGAACCTCGAACGGCTTGGCGACCGGGTGTTCTGGAGAAACCGTCGTCCGTTCCTTTCGGAGAATACGGCTTACGGACACATGACCTTTTCCAGACAAAACGGACAAATCACGCTTTACCAAAATGGTCTCCATGTCTGGTCTGCGCCCGATCCGGAGACATCCGAAGAGGCGGTACATCTGTCGCTCATTCAACACCCCGATCCGCGCCGTGTCCTGTTGCTCGGCGCCGGACCCGAAGGCGCACTGCAGGAGGCCCTCAAACACGCCTCCATCGAATCGGCCTTCTATGTGGATCCGGACAGGAAACTATTGGACCTCACCCGGATGCACCTGCCGCCCAACCTCAGCCTTCCGCTCGATGATCCCAGGATCCGGTTCCGGAGCGAAGACGGCAGGGGTTTTCTCGCGCGCAATGACACCCTTTTCGATGCCGTCCTGCTCAACATGCCCAGCCCCTATACGGCGCAGATCAATCGCTATTATACCCAGGAATTCTTCAGACTGGTTCATCAAAATCTGTCCGAAGATGGGATATTCGGCATCGCACTCCAGGGGTCTGAAAACGTCATCGGCCATGAGCTCGCGGATTTTCTCAGCGCGATCCACGGAACGCTGACATCGGTCTTCCCTTACACCATAGTCCTGCCGGGAGAGACCGTCCGCATGGTGGCATCCGTCTCGGACAGACATCTGTCAACGCATTCGGATACCCTCGTAAAAAGAATCCGAAACCTCCGGCTCGGCACGTGGTTTGTGGAAGAGTATTACCTGTTCGATCGTCTCGCACCGGACCGGATAGACTATATCAAAGAACGGCTCTATCCGATATCCGACAGGGAAATCAACCGGGATTTCTTCCCGATCGGCTATTATTATGATGCAATCCTCTGGGCGACTTATTTCTCGGGGGCGACGAAATCCCTTTACCAGGCCCTGCGGCCTCTCCGGACGTCCCATATCCTCATCGGTTTAGGACTCTTCGGCTTACTCGGAATGCTTTCTCTGAAAGCGTTCCGCGGGATATGGAGAAAACGATGTCCTGCCCTGGTGTCGCTATCGATATGGAGTGTCGGATTCACGGAAATCTCTCTCGAATTCGCACTCATCCTCGGTTTTCAGATCATCTGCGGCCACATCTATCCGCATGTCGCTTTGATGGTGTCTGCCTATATGATCGGACTCAGCATGGGAGCCTGGCGACAGACGCGATGCACGGACGCCTCCATCGGTTTAAAATCGTTTACAATCCTTCAGGCGGCCATGGCCCTCCTGCCGTTGATGGTCATGGCTTTCCTGGGTGTGAATCATTTGAATGGAGGAATCCTTAATTCGGATTATATCGCCCTCGGATTTTCTTCCCTGATCGCCCTATGCGGATTCATCGGCGGCAAACAGTTCGTCCTCGCGACTCAACTGGCCGCCATGTGGAGTGGATCCTCGGGCTTCGCTGCCGGCATACTGTACGGAATCGACCTGATCGGTTCATCCGGCGGGGCACTGATTGCGAGTGCCCTGCTCATCCCGCTTTTCGGCTTGATGGACACGCTGCTGATCCTCGCCGTCCTGAACGCCGTCGTTCTTCTCCTGTTAATCGTAGATCGGAATTGCCGCTGAAAATCCGGCCGTAAGGGATCAGCGTGCGGGTTCCTCCGAAACCGGTTCTTCCTCAGGCGATTCTTCGGGAACCCCCCCCCGAACGCCGAAAGACCGGGTGGGGCATTTCACCACAGCAAGCTTTAAGTCTTCCCAGGAGTGTTCGACTTTTTCATAATGGATACGGGGTAGCTTGCCGTCCATGGTAATGACCTCGTTCCGGACGGTTTTCGGATTGGCACACAGGCCGCAACCGATACAACCGACGCTGCAGACCGCCTTGACGGCCTTCCCGAAATCCTGTGATTTACAGGCGATAAATACTTTCTGGTCACGGGGCATGAGTTCCATAATGTCACGCGGGCAGGCCCTGACGCACTCCCCGCACCCGGTGCACAGCGACTCGATGACGACGGGAAGACCATCGGGGCCCATCCGCATCGCCTCGAAAGGACACGCGGTGACACATGTGCCGTATCCGAGACATCCGTATGTGCACCCTTTCGCGCCGTTATCGATCAGGACGGCGGCCCGGCAATCGTGTATACCCTGATACACGGCCCGGTCCGGACAGGCGTTCACGTCGCCGCGGCAGCGAACGACCGCCACGGCGGAAACCGTATCTCCGGCCTCAGTGCCCATAATCTCAGCCACCTTTCGGGCCACCTCGGATCCACCGACGGTGCATCCGTTCACCAAATACTTCCCCTCCACCACGCCTTCGGCAAATCCGCCGCATCCGGGTGCGCCGCAGGCGCCGCAATTGGCACCCGGAAGCACCGCCTCAATTTGGGCGACACGGGAATCCCGTCGAATCGCGAATACACGCGAAGCGACCGCCAGACCTGCACCGAACAGCACGCCCAATCCACCCATGATGACCAGGGCCCAGATCATCGAAAAATCCATACCAAAACCCTCTTGCGCATTTGCCGACATCAAACAGAAAAACCCATCGAACCAACCCGATGGGTTATCAAATCCGAAATTGAACCAACCCCGGGGTCAATTCTTTTTCAATTGTTCGATTTTGTAATCTGCGTAATTCTTGTAACGCCGATCCTTGGCCGCTTCTGTATAAGCCGTCATCGCCTTGGCCTTGTCACCCAATTTTTCATGTGCCTCTCCGATTTCGATCTGGGCGGGGCCATGCAGTTCCCTCCTGTGCTCAATCGCCTGTTCGGCATTGCGGATCGCATCCGAATAACGGCCTGTGGCATTGAACGCCTTGGCAAGCCGGTAGTAGGCATGGCCGAACCTGGGATCCAGCATAACGGCCTTTTGAAGCGCGTCGATTGCATCTGTATACTTGTGCAGTTCGATTAACGCGGCACCCAGCGCATTGTAGGCGAGCGCGTAATTCGGATCGACTTCGGTCGCCTTCCGAAAGGCTTCGGCCGCCCTGGAATAATCCTTCTGGGCATTATACACGCTTCCGATCTGATAATGGATCTTCGCCACCGTCGGATCTTTCTCGAGCGCCACCCGGTATTGGGCCAGGGCCAGGTCATACTTGTTCTGGTCGCCGTAAAGGGTCCCCAGATTCAGGTTTGTTGATGCATCGGCGGTATCGAGTTCGATAGCTTTCTTATACGCCTCCTCGGCCTCGGCATACCGTCTCAGATTCTTCAGGGCGAGGGCCTTTCCGGAATAGGCCTTAGCCGCATTCGGATCCATCTCAATGGCTTTGTCGAAATGAGAAATGGCCTCCTCGTGCTGCCTCATGCGCAGACTCCTGATCCCCTGATTGATTTCATGCTTGACCTGATTTTCCTTGTCACCCTCGGCCTGTATGGCTGCAGCCTGAGAGATCAGGCCGTCCAGTTTCTCTTTATTTTGATTCCACTCCTCAAGCAGGATGTCGTACTGAACCTTGCCGATTCCCTCCACCTCCATCTGATCGCGCAGTTCTTTTTGTGTTCTCTGAAGTTCGGATATCTGTTTCTGTAATGCCTCGATATCCGGCTGCGCCATGAGTATCCCGCAAAAGAAAAGCATGTGAAGTATGATGATGCTTTTCAGGATTTTTTTGACCATGATTCGTTCCTCCGTATTTTTTAAAAAATTGTGCCGAAGGGGGGATTCGAACCCCCACGGGATTGCTCCCACTGCCCCCTCAAGACAGCGTGTCTGCCAGTTCCACCACTTCGGCAATCAACCGGCGATGTCGGCGTATATCCTGTTCCAAGCGGATTCGCCATCCACCTATCCCGGCGGATCGGATCGTCATCCCTGAACAATCCTTGCACTTAAAATAACATCCGTTTACCGGTTCGATTTTTTTATTCTACCGTACCCCCGGGAACCGTGGGCAATATATCGGACGGCATCGTTCCTTCGTCTTCCAGGACCTGCTGGACCGCACTCGTCTGCCGTTGCATCGATCCCGCCGACAGGAGGGCGATGCTGACGGAAGTCAGGCCGAAAGTCACGCCAAGCCAGAGCGTCACTTTGGACAGAAACGACGCGGCGCCCCGTCCGCCGAACACGGCTCCCATTCCGCCTCCGCCTCCGCCGAACATTCCGGCCATTCCCCCGCCCTTGCTCGATTGCAGCAAAATCGTGATCACCAGTAGGATACAGACCAGAACATGAATCACAGTAAGAAACGCAACCATATATCCGCCTTTTCGGTTTAATGCACGGCCGCTTTGATGATCGCGGCGAAACTATCGGATTTTAAACTGGCGCCTCCGACCAAGGCACCATCGATGTCCGGACAATCCATCAGGTCTTTCGCGTTCTCGGGTTTGACGCTTCCGCCGTATTGAATCCGGACCTTGTCCGTAATATCCGGTGAATACCGGGTGCCGAGCCATCTCCGGATAAACGCGTGTACATCCTGAGCCTGATCCGGTGTAGCCGTCCTCCCCGTACCGATCGCCCAGACCGGTTCATATGCGAGTGTGACGCGGGACATATCGCCGGCAGCGACCTCCTTGAGTCCGTTGGACAACTGGGTTTCGACCACTGAGTCGGTCTTTCCTGTTTCACGTTCTTCGAGCAATTCGCCGACACAGAGGATGACCTCGAGTCCGGCTGAAAGGGCCTTGACGACTTTCCGGCAAATCAGATCGTCCGTCTCACCCAGAATATGCCGGCGTTCGGAATGTCCGATAATCACATAATCACAGCCCACGTCTTTCAACATCTCCGGGGCCACCTCGCCCGTAAACGCGCCTCTGGATTCGACATAACAATTCTGTGCGCCCACGCGGATGTTGCTGTTTTTCGTCAGGTTGACCACTTGTTGCAAATAGACGAAAGGTGGACAGACCGCGATATCCAACCCCTTCACATCGGATACCAGGGGTTTGAGTCCATTGACCAAGGACTCCGCATCCGATGAGTCGGTGTACATTTTCCAGTTTCCGGCGACAAAGGGTTTTCGCATGACGACAACTCCAATTCTGTTCAAGATCTCCGCTCTTCATTCGGTATCATCTCAACTGGCTATGCGGGATGCCTCTCGTCGCTTACCCCGGCCTATTTCCTGAATCCTCCCGTCTACACATCATTCAGCGCGGCCACTCCGGGCAGCACCTTGCCTTCGACCAGTTCAAGTGAGGCTCCGCCGCCGGTGGAAATATGGGACATTTTATCGGCAACGCCTGCTTTCTTGACGGCGGACACGGAATCTCCCCCTCCGATCACCTTGACCGCGTCTTTCATGTCGGCGATTATCGCGGCGATGGCGTTGGTGCCCGCAGCAAATTTCGGGTATTCAAAAACGCCCATGGGGCCGTTCCAGAATATCGTCCGCACCCCTTTCAGGGCGCCTTTATACTTTTCGATTGTCAGCGGCCCGATATCCATGCCCATCCATCCGTCATCGATGGCATTCCGTGCAACCTGTCGTGCTTCGGCATCCGGCGAAAACTCCCGTGTCACGATATGATCAATCGGCAAATAGATATAGATATGGCTTTCATAAGCCTTTTGAAGCACATTCCGCGCCGTTTCGATCATATCATCTTCGACAAGCGATTTGCCGACCGAAATGCCTTTGGCCTTGAGGAAGGTATAGGCCATGCCTCCGCCGATAATGATGTGGTCCACCTTGGACAGGAGACTCTCGATGACGCCGATCTTCGAAGACACCTTGGCGCCGCCGATGATGGCGACAAACGGTTTCCGGGGGGTGTTGACGATTTTGTCCTCGAGGTATTCAAGCTCTTTTTCCATCAGGTAACCCGCGACAGCGGGAAGAAACCGCGCGACGGTCTCGGTGGAAGCATGCGCCCGATGGGCGCTGCCGAAGGCATCATTCACGAAGATATCGCCGTACTCCGCAAGCACCCTGGCCATTTTTTCACGTTCCGACACTTCTTTTGAATTCTCTTCCGGATGGAACCGGGTATTCTCGAGCATCAGAATTTCGCCGTCCGCCAGCCCCCTGACCATATTCCGGGTCTCTTCGCCGATACAATCCGGAGACAACTTGACCGGCCTGTCCAGAAGTTCGGAGAGACGGGCAACCACCGGCGCCATCCTGTGCTTTCCGTCGATGTATTTTTTCTCGTCGAAAGGCTTGTCATCCTTCTCGGCCTTCTCTTTGGCCTTTTTCATATCCTTTTTCGGATCACCGAGATGGGACATCAGAACGAGGCTCTTCGCCCCCTGGTCGAGGACGTAGCGAATGGTCGGAAGCGCGGCCTGAATCCGGGTGTCATCCTGAACGACTCCGTCCTCCATGGGCACATTGAAATCAACGCGCATGAGGATACGTTTCCCCTTCAGCGAGACATCCTTGATCGTCTTCTTTTTCATGGTCGGAATTCTCCGGCAGCCACTATGATATGGAGTCCATATAGGTGATCAGGTCCCCCACCTTACAGGAGTAAGCCCATTCGTTGTCATACCAGGAAACGACCTTGACAAACTGGGGATTCAGCATGATTCCTGCGCCGGCGTCGAAAATCGAAGTCCGGGCGTCATGGAGGAAATCGGTGGAGACGACCGCCTCTTCGGTGTAACCCAGGATTTCCTTGAGCGTGCTTTCGGAGGCCTTTTTCATGGCGGCCTTGATATCTTCATAACTGGCCGGTTTCTCGAGACGGCAGGTCAGGTCTACGACGGAAACGTTGATTGTGGGAACGCGAAACGCCATCCCGGTCAGTTTGCCTTTCAGCTCGGGGATGACCTTGCCCACGGCCTTGGCCGCACCGGTTGAAGAAGGAATGATGTTCGCGGCCGCGGCCCGCCCGCCCCGCCAGTCTTTCATCGAAATGCCGTCCACGGTTTTCTGAGTGGCCGTGGTGGCATGCACCGTGGTCATCAGCCCTTCGGCGATGCCCCAGTTGTCATTGAGCACCTTGGCTACAGGCGCGAGGCAATTGGTGGTGCATGAGGCGTTCGAAACCACATCCATATCTTTGTTGTATTTTTCATGGTTTACGCCCATGACAAACATCGGGGTGTCGTCTTTCGCCGGGGCCGTGATCACGACTTTTTTCGCGCCGGCTTTCAGGTGTGCGCCCGCGGTGTCCGTGGTCGTGAAAATACCCGTCGATTCGACGATATACGCGGCGCCGATTTCACCCCATTTCAGATTTGCGGGGTCTTTTTCAGACGTGATGCGGATCGCCTTGCCGTTGACGACCAGTCTGCCGTCTTTGACTTCCACGGAACCCTGAAAAACACCATGTACCGAATCATATTTCAGCATATACGCCATATAATCGACATCGATCAGATCATTGATGCCCACCACCTCATACTGCTGGGGATGCTCTGCCATGTAACGAAAAACAAGACGGCCGATCCGTCCAAAACCATTAATACCGACTTTCAACGCCATTTTATCCTCCTTGTCTCAGACTCATGAACCGCCGTGTCGATCGTCTACACACAGTCGGCACGTAAAACAAAATTGATTAAAATTATAACAAACTTTTATCCTAAAGTCAAGACAATTCACGGATATCCAATCGAATGCGGGGCCGTACCAGGGCGATTCCCGTGACTTCTTTTACTCCGGATTCTTTGAGTCGCCGGGCACATGCATTGAGCGTTGCGCCCGTCGTGACCAGATCGTCTATGATATAAATCCGCCTTCTCCGGATTTGTTCCGGGTACCGGACACGAAACGCATTCCGGACATTGTCCTGCCGGGCTTCGGCCGAAAGCAGGGTCTGGGAAGGCGTCGCCTTATACCGGATCAACACTTTCTCCAGGACCGGCATGCCGAATCGTTCAGACAGCCTTCTCGCGTAGAGTGCGCTTTGATTAAAGCCGCGTTCGCGTCTGCGCAGGGGATGGAGCGGAACAGGGATGAGAATTCCATCGGATTCTTCGGCCAGGATCGGATGGAGTCGTTCGGCGACGAACCTCCCCAGCCAGAGACCGACCTGCCTGCCGGATCGATATTTGACATGATGGACGAGTGTCCCGATTTCCGGAGAGTACGGCCATACCGTGTAAATCCGGTCGAAATACAAGGGGGCGGACAGATACTGAAAATCCGGCAGCCCGGCATGACAACGAACGTCTGTACTCCGGCAAAGCATTTCTATGCATCCGTCGCAGAGCCAGGGGCGTTTACCGGAGATCCGTTCACAAACCAGACAGCGCGGCGGATAAAGAATATCCAGCACACCGCCGATCAGGCGGTATGCCCGGTGGAACTGAATCATGGTTCGGATCTATGATGGACGTGTTTGGTGAATCGACTCTGAAGCAACCCGTGAAGTGATGATTGACACCGTAAAATTTTCTATAGACGCAACGGTTATGCGAGGGTGTTGTCCCCTCTGTTATTTTCGTTTTCTTTTCCCGTTCACGGCGAATATCCCCTAATACCCGAAGGTATAGACCTGCCGGAACGTCACATTTCCCTCTTCAGGATCAATCGGCGGGAAATCTTTCCAGAGCTGGATGCGCGAGACGATGCACCGGTCAACCCGGTCGTTCCCCAGGGTGGAAGAGATCACCTCCGCATTGAAGACGCTGCCGTCGGGCGCCACCGTGATACGGACCGTCATCTTGCCCTTCAGGGAGGGATCCCGTTTCAACTCGCGTTCATAACAGTACTGGATGGCTTTTACATGACCGAGAAGGACTTCGTGGATCACCTCGGGGCTGCGATGCGTACTCCGGGTGCCGCCACCCATGAATTCCGTGGGTGAATCCATGTGTAAATCGCCTTTCCTCGTGAGGGCTTCCGAGGAAATTCCCTCCCGTGCCGTCACCAGGTCATCGATCGTCGCCGCGCCTCCCGCCCTGCCGCCGCGGGCGATACCCGGCCCGCCGTCCCCTTCAAGACCCGGTCTTCCCTGCGTTTTGAGTCCGCCCACACTGCCCAGTATGTCATCCAGATCACCCGTTCCGATCCCGGATCCGCCCGATCCCGAGAAAATACCTGAAACCGCTTCCCCTTCTGCCGCAGATCCGGTGCCGGTCAGGAGCGCAAGGAGCCCCTTCCCGCTGACTTCCCGGGCGATCTGTGCGCGGGATTCCCGCACCGCTTCGGCCGTCGTCCGGCGTTCGGCACCCCCGTCCGTCCTGCCATCGGTCATTGCAACCGCCTCCGAAGCAGAAGGCGGGGCGGCCGCCGCCGCGTCTTCGGGTGTGCCGACCGCACTCTCTTCTCCAGTGCGTGTTTCCTGATGTGCGGTGAACGGCCTCAGGACTTCCTGTCTCGCCTCCTGCTGGAGGATGAAACTGGCAAACCGTTCCTGAATCCGTGCGATTTCTTTCTCGGAATAGGCATCGACGTGACGTCCGGCCATCCAGAATACGAGCAGCGATTCGAGAAGAATCGCCGCGATTAGCGCGACCCAGAAAATCCGGTCGAGATCCCCGAAAGGCGTCTTTCGGAAAAACCGTGAAAAATCCGTCGAAACCATTTGTCCTGTACCGGCCATCGGGATGTCATCCTTCTTCCTGATAGACCACGAGCCGCATATTCGGAAAATCAGTCTGCCCGCAGGTCGCCAGCACCTTGATCAGCATCCGGTAGGGAAGATTTTTATCTCCCTGTATCGTGACCTTTCCCGAGAACCGGGTGCCGTATTGTTCTTCGAGGCGTCTGCCCTCACGTGCGTATTGATTTAGGGCCGTTTGAAGACCCGTCAGGATATAGCCTTCCGGATTTTGAAGTTCCGAAGTGCGTTCGACCGGTTTTCCGTTGACGAGAATCCACTCTCTCGAAACCGTTACATCCAATCCGACTTCCGGCGGGTTCTGTATTCTTGAGGTCGGCAGCGTCAGATCCTGCGAGGGATTGATCAGCTGACCGTATGTGGAAAACGTCTTGAGCAGGAAAACAAGGAGGATGGTAAACATATCCATCATCGAGGTCAGCTGGAGACGCATTTCTCCCGTCCGCTCTCTTCGTTTCCTGCGATATAAAGGAATGTAGTCCATAGTCAGCTGCCGTGAATCCTGTTTTCGGGTCGATTCATCTTCGGTTTTGTGTCACAAAATGCCTGCACTCAGGGAAACCTCGGGGAATAGAATAATTAACTCGCCATTTTTTCTGAACATCCGCGACGCATCCATCGTGGACACGATGGTCTGGTAATCGACTTCAGGCTCGGCCAGCAGAACAATCTGTTCCGTATCGGGATATTGACCTTCCGCCTTTTGTTTGACTTCATACAGTGTTTCGGAAAGCTCGGCAAACGGATACCGTCCATTCTGAAGCGAAAGGGTGGGGCCGCCCGCATGATCCCGAAGCACGGCCAGGGCGCTCGAAATAAAAAAACCCTGATCCGTGATGGTGACGGACAGATCCAGCTTCTGGAACGTCTCGACCGGCAGGCCGGCCAGTTCTTTTCCCTCGGGACCCGCGGCCGCAGGAGGCAGATTGAGTTCGATCACGCCGAGACGTACAAATTCCGCAGATGTTAAGAGGAGCGGAATCAACACCACCATCAGGTTCATCATCGGGGTCATATTCGGTTGGTCGAGCTCAAATCCGTGCCGGGATCTCCTTGACTGAAAGAGGGCCATGCCGTTCATTCCCCTTCGGCAATCAGATTGATCAGCTTGACGGTATGCTCATCGATCTCATCGATAATCCGCGTGGTTTTGCTGTTCAGGATGGTATAGGAAAGGATGGCCGGGATGGCGATGGCCAGCCCGGTGAGCGTGGTATTCATAGCCACGGCGATTCCATGGGCAAGCAGCCGGGATTTCTCGGCGACATCGATTCCGGGCGCCGAGACCGATCGGAAAGACAGGATGAGTCCGTAGATGGTGCCCATCAGTCCGATGAGGGTCGACACGTTGCCCATCATCGCCAGATAATTGGTGCGTGCCTGAAGTTTCGGGATCACTTCCAGCGTGCCCTCATCCACCGCCGTTTGAAGAACGCGGAATGTAGCTTTCGGATTCTTCGCCGCTTTGACAAGGGCCGACAGGACGACCCGCGGAAGGGCCTTGTCCTGGAGACGCCGGCACATTGAGATAGCCTGTTTGTAATCTTTGGCCTCCACATAATGACGGACCTGCATCATGAATCGTGCGGCATCGATATTCGCCTTTCCAAAAACATAGCGGAATCGTTCAACCGCCACGGCGATGACAAAGGCTGCGGCGACCAGTAAAATCCACATAAATATCCACCCGCTCCATCCCGGGGTAAAACTCTGCCAAAATTCGGTCATCTAATCTCCTCCCCCAATACCTGTCATTCGATGAAAAAAAGAATATAGCATCACTGGCGTTCTTTTTCAACCGCTTTTTTAATATTGTTCACGGGTTCGAGGCGTCGTAACACCTGATCCGGTTGAGGCAAATCACCCACACCGTTTTTCACCTCTTCTTCAAAACTCCGGTTGATTTCGACTTCTTTGATATGCGGCGTCATCCGTTTTGGCAGGATGATGACGCCCGGTCTCTCCACGCGTCCCCTGATTTCGATCGCTTCCAGTACGAGTTCGCCCTCATCGGAACCCGCGTCTTGTGCCTTGACTTGCGAAGAGTCCGGATTTGTCATGCTTTCCGGATCGCAATAACCCGATCCGGCCAGCCCGCAGGAAAGCAGCAGAGAAAAGAACATCATCCGTTTCATGGGTTCATTTCCCCTCCCCGGCAACATATTGAATCCATATTTCTCCGTTCAAGGAGACGGACTCCGCTTCTGAAACCTGCAAGGCCAGCCAGTTGCTGTTCGCCCTGAGCCCATCCTTGATCTGAATAGTCCCGTCCGTTTTGTTCAATAGGATCCGTCGTCCATTGAGATAACAGCCCTGTACGGAAAACGACCCTGTTTCGATACGTCCGCCGACCGGATATCCCTGAATGTCGAAACCTTTTCCGATGTAACGCAGCGGTCCGGTTTCGGTTCCGGATTGAGGAGATCGCCAGGAGGAAAAAAGAATCCATCGGTTCGAATCGGGAATGGCTTGTTCCAGGCCGGTAAGGGGCTGCGACGCGACCAGCCAGGTCGAATCCATCGGAACGACGAGGGTGTCCAGAGGAATCTCCAAACGTCCGGCGTAAAGTTCCGGATCCAGACTCAACAAATCGAGACCGAACGCGACGGCCCTCGAATCTTGTTCGTCGGTATAAAACCGAAATGCGGACTCCAGCAACGCTTTCCGGTTTTCACCGATAAAAAAGACGTTGTCTTCGAAAGCGGCCAGCATGTTTTCATACAGAATGTCCTGAGTGGCCCTGAACAGGGAATCCGCACGGGACTGGTCATCGAGTGCCTGTTGATTCAGAGATGAAAGGAGACCATCGGTGTCAACGATAAAAGCATGGACCGTATCCCTGAATTGCGTCTGTATCCTCGGGATGAATTTTTCCGCTTTCAGACGCCTGAGGCCGGAGGCATAGAATTCGAGGCCGGCCGCCGCATACGTCCTGGCCGACTCGATCAGGGTGGCCATGGCCGCCGGCGTGTCAGAGGCCTCCTCCGGTCTGGAGGTCTTCATCTCGTTGAGATAGGAGAGACGGAACGCTTCAAACAATGCGAGGGCTTCTCTGGAAAGGTCGGAATAGGCCTGGCCCAGGATTGTGAGAGATGTCAATACTTTCTGTCGGGAGGCCTCCATCCAGGGATTGTCCAGTCCCAGGCTGTCCGAAATCGACAGATTGCGGAGATGGGCCCCGACAACCGTATCGAGCAGCGGGCGAATGGCCTTCAGGAGGACCTGGCTCCTGTATTCGAGACGGGCCTCCGCACGCAGATCGGCGGGTACGGGAACCGCCAGCAGGTTGTCGATCGCTTTGGCGCTGGTCTCGGCGATCCGGTAAAGCATCTCCGAAATCTTCTCGCCCGAACGAGTCATCCAGCCTTCCGTCACAATCGCCGTGCTGTCGTGTCCGGCGGAATCGGGATTATCGACATTGTTTTGTTTCTCTTGAAATTGTCTTAGTATTCGGAGTGCATTCGAATAGGAAAGAAACGCGTCGCTCAGCACGCGCGTGGTCTCCTCGAGAAGGGTTTTCTCCAGTACGGCTTTCTTCGCCGGATCGGCTTCCACAACGGACTGACCCGCCCAGATAGCGGCGAACCGCTCCTGGGTCTCTCCGATCCGGAACAGCGCCTCGGGCGCATGAATCGTCTGATAGGCCACCGTTTCCCGATACCGGCGGATGAGTCCGTCGCGAAGCGTCACGAGCCGATCGACCGTCGATGACCTGGCCGTGCCGGAATCTGCGATGCGAATCGCCTCCAGTCTCTCTCTGAGTAAGCGGCAAACGGACATCAATGCCTCTGCGGCGTAAAAATCATTCCCTTCTCCATGATTCCGATGCAGCGCCTGGTTCAGGTCATGAGCCCGGTTGAATGCCTCCTCGGCCTGCGCCAGGGAATCGGCGGCCAAATATTCTTTGCCGAGCCGGCAGGCCGTCTCGACCGCGAGACCCGTTCCGGAATATTGTTCGAGGAAACGACGGCGGTAAGCCCGTTTCCGCGCATCCTGTCCCAGACTGTCGGCATAAGCGGCCAGGCGAAACGAGATCCCGGCCGCTTCAGGGCGCTGGGCATACCGGGACGTATAACGTTCCGCACAGACGATTGCCCGGTTCCAGTCTCCGGCCTTGTCGGCAAAGAAGTATGCATTGTATAATCCGTCGTGTATCTGCACGGAATCCTTGGAAAAATTGCTCAATTCCAGATAACGATCCGAGGCGCGTCCGTATTCCCCGATCTCCACATAATCGATAGCCAGATTATTGGTCGCCGTCAGGAACAACGAAGATGCGGGATAGGAAGCACGCAATTGCTCATACGCCCGGATGGCGCGGGGATATTGTCTGATCTCCTCAAACTCCCGGGCTGCGTTGAAAAGGGCACGATCGGCAAACGCGATCTTGGGAACCTCGAGCGTCAGCCGCAGGAATTCCTCGGCGGCCTTTTCCGGTTCTCCTCTGCCGGACCAGTGCTGGGCCCGCAGGAAAATGGCCTCGCCAAGCCGTCTCTCCGTCTTGTTCCTGATCTCAGCCGGATAATCGGCCCGTAAAATTCTCTTGGCTAGGAGTTCGACACTGTCATAGTCCCGTTTGCCGAAATAGTTCTCGAGTATGGCATACTGGATTGTCTTCGCCTGTTCGCTCTCGGGGAAATAAAGGACAAGCGTCTTGAAATATTTCAAAGAGGCATCAAATTGATTGTGGGCTGAAAAAAGCGCGCCCGCGTTGGCGAGCATGGTCGGTGTCTTGGCGTCGAAAGGGAAAAGTTTGATAAAATTATCATAGGCCAGCGCCAGCCATCCTGCCGCAGCGGACAGCGACACTGGTTCGAGCACCATATCGTCGAAGAAGTCCCTTTCTGTGTGCTGGACCGCGGGGTTCTGTTTCAGTTCTTCCTGATAGAGGATGTCCGCCACCACGATCGCGTTTTCCGCGGCATCCTGAATCGTATTCAGCCCTCTTTCTCTTGCGAAGGTTTCGTATGCCTCATCTTGATAAACCATGGACAGGGTCAGGTATTCCTGCAGGGCCTCCTGGTAACGGTTCAGCCGGGTGTCCAGGATGAAGGCCAGATTCCAGCGCACCTGATAGGCTTGGAGATCTTCAGGAAAAGCCTTCAGATAACGCCTTCCGGCATCGACGGTCATTTCGTAGAGAGGGGTCGATTGCTTCTCGGCAGCCTCTTTCAGAAGCCAGTTCACGTTTCTCCTGAGCGCCTCTTCGGCAAGCCGGTAGGTTCTCAGCTTGCTTTTCTCGCTGCGGCGCTGCCCCCACCAGGTACTCCCCGGATGATACTCCAGAAAAAGGGTGAGCCGTTCTTCAAAGGCGTTCCGGAATTCGTTGAGTGCGACATAACAATCCACGATCTTTTTCTGGATCAACGGGGCTTCGTCCGAATTCCGGGAAAGCTCCCGCAGTATCCTGTAGGTCACGATTGCGTTCCGGTAATCCTCTTTATCTTTCATATAAATATCGCCCAATTTCTCGAGCATGGAGAGGCCCCACGCGGGATTTCCGATCTGTCTGACATACGCCCCGGCTTTCTGCGGACCTCCGAAATCGAGAAAACTGATCGCGATATATTCGATCGCTTCATCGCGAAAATGCATGGTCTCTGCTTCTTCCGGCCGGCTGAGATAGAGCCCGATCTGATGATCTTCGACGAGCGTCGTAAAATAACTGATGGCTTCGGGGTACTGGCTCAGCCGGTAATGGCTCCACCCCAGCTTGTAAAGTGCCTCATAATACCGGACGTGGGAGGGATGATTGACCACCATCTCATAGCTGACGATGGCTTTTCCCAGATCGTTTCTCGGAGGGTTGAAGAAGTATTCTCCGAGCCGCATATACGCCTCGGGAACGTAGGAACTGGAGGGAAAGGACTTGATCAGCTTATAATAAGTCGATACGGCCACTTCATAATCGCCCATCTCTTCATATAAAAAACCTTTGTTGTACAATGCGTCGTCCACCATCTCACTGTTTGGAAACATCGTGATAATCTGGTCATAGAGGGTCAGGGCGCGGGTAAATGCCGGCCGGGGTTCGGTTTGGAGGGCTGAATCCGTACCGGCGACCCCTTTCCCAAGTTCTGTATGGAAGGCTTCCATCTTTTTGAGATAATCATCCTTTTCCCGATAATAATAGAGCTCCGCCAGCCGGATCAGAATATCCGCCATGACGCCTGTATCGGGCGAGGTGGCGAGCAGCCGCTCTCCGTCAGCGATTCCCTGCCGGATCAGCATCTCTTTTTCATGTTGAAGCATATCGATTTCCCGCTGGTAATATGAACTGAATGTTTCCAGTTCATACAACGAGAACTCCCGATAAACCGAATCCGGAGATGCGGCCTGCAAGGTATGGCCGGGAGTGGAGAGCATAGCCAGTCCCGAGGCCAGGATGATTATTGATAAACGGAAAAACATAGATCGACTTATTTCCGGGCGGCGGGCTCCCTAACCGGTCCCGCCGATGTCTCCTTGGGTTGTCTGTCAAAGTATTGGGTTTCGAAAAAACGTTCCTTTTCGAGAGTCTCACGCCTTCTTTCTTCTCTTCGCATCTGAAGCTCGATGTGGGTCACATCGTCCATCAGCCCTTGGATGCGTTGCTCGAAGGCAATCTGCCTGTTCTGAATGACGGTATTCAGTCCCTGTACGGACCGGGACAGAGTTTCCATGCGTGCCTCGATGTCCTTGATCCGTGAAAATGTGATGTTGCTGATACCATACCCGCTGAAGCTTGCCCACTGTGAAATGTCCATCTGCCCGGATCGCGGGATGTTCTCGATAATCCAGACTTCGAATTGATTGAGTTTCAACAGGTAATCTTCCAGTTCGGTTTGACGGATTTCAAGTCTGAGCCCCCTGTTGTACTGATCCTCTTCCCGGGCCGAACGGATCGCTTCGACGATTTCTGAAAGAGCCGCCGCCGTGAATTCTTTCTCCCGGCGGACTTCATGATTCAGCCGCTCGAAAGTATAATTCAAATATCGGGTCATGCCCAGACTGCGGATCAAATCATCATCGCGTTCCGTTTCGTCGTCAAACTCCCGTGATCCCGTCTCGTCTTTGAGTAAGACGAGCAATTGACTGCGGACACCTCTGATCTGTGAAACCATCTCGGAATCCTCCCTGTCCTTCGCCTCGCGCTCCAGGGTGTCGAGATTGGCCAGTTGCATATTCAGGGCCTGATAACGGCTCATCTCCTGCTTCTCGGCACGGTCCTTCGTCTGACGGGTCTCTCCCCTCCCATGCAGAAACTCGTGAATCCTTCCGGCCTGCCGCATCAGCACCCGGTTACGCTTTTCGCCCGGCGACAGGGGTTCAATCAATGCGCGTACCGCATCTTCCGTGATTCCGGACGGAGAGACCGGATTCACGGCATCCTGGCGGGCGATATGGTACAGTTCCCTGAGATCCGAAAGCGCCTCTTCCTTTTTACCGAGAAGCTCCTTCGCGCTCGCGGCCAGCAATTTGGCCTCATACACGTAATCCGAGACGGCCGACGTCTGAAACAACGCATCCACATTCATCAGTGTCTCCCCGGGTCGGCCGGCCCGGAAGGCGCTCCAGGCCTTGGCCATCACACTCAGGTCATAGTAATCGGAGCTCTCGGAAACCTGATCGAGTATGGCGATGGCCCGGTCATTCTCGCCTGTTTCATAATAACTGAGCCCCAGCTTAAGCAGGGCATTATTCCTGATCTGTCCGAACACCGGGTTGGAACGGCGACCGCTCAGTTCTTTGGCTATTTTCTGGTAGAGCCGCATTGCCTGATGCTTCTGCCCGAGGTTGACCTGACAGGTCGCCGCCAGATACAGTGCGGGATAATAATAGGCATGCGAGGGATCGACGGCGAAGAAATGACCGATCGCTTCCCGGTATTGCATGTTCCGGAATTCCGCATACGCGAGAAGATAGGTCAGCGTGTTCCAGGTGTCATCGTCCAGTTGCGCCCTGAATCGCCGGAGCGTCTCATATGTCCTGTTCAGTTTCTTGTTATCGCGATAGATATAAAACACATTGAACAACTTCACGAGTGCCCTGGCGGTATAGTCCGAAGCGGGATACTGCTGAATCATCCGTCTGTAAGAATCCAGGGCTTCGTCCAGATAGTTCAGGGCATAGGAGGATTCACCGGCGTAAAAAAGCACGTCATCCAGACGGCGATCGGGGTAGGTGCTCAGCAGCCGCCTGAAAAGGAGCCGGGACAGGGTAAATTCACCGGCAGAATAAGCCACAAAGGCATCCCGGATATCCCGTTTGAACATCCGTTCGTTTTCGCTTTCGGATCCACCCCGAAGAAGCTTGGCATGGATCAGTTCATACTGTGTCAGCTTGAGCTTGTAATTTAAAAGACGGTTGTACTGCCATTGTTCGAACAGGTCTTCTGAATCCGTCGTTTTCCTTTCTGCTGAAGCGGGGGCCGTCTTTAAGACAAGGGTTTCCTGGTCGGGAGGAAAACCATCTCCTCCGGACACCCCGTCCGGCAGGTCCGGCACGGAATGTGTCTCTACCATTTCCCGAATCCTGCGTCTCAACATGGCGATTGCATTTAACACCTCGAAATCGGATTGTCGTTTGGCCCGTATTTCGAGCGCCTCGATTTCTTTCGTGAGCGACTGGACTTTTTCCAGTTCTTTGGTGTACAGATCCATCATTTTGGAATCGGGAGAAACCAGGTCATCGATCCCGAGCCGGGAAAGAGAAACGCCCGCCCTGCGCCTCTGCGCCATCTCGTCGTGAATCTGACGAACAAAGATCAACAACATCTGTTCTTTGGGAAGGAGCAGATTCGTGAACTCATCTTTCTGGAGCCGGGCGTAATATCGGGGACGGTACGCAGGATCACTGGATTCCTGGGCCGGCAGTATACCCCGGTCAAGGAACAGAGAGAGAACAAAGAGACAATAAAAACCCAAGGCAGACGGTTTCACCGCCTGTCCCGATAACCACCCTCTATTGTGCAGGCCGACCACTGATCCCCCTTAGTGGCGTTTTTCGAATCGAAGGGATCCCCGTTGTTTGATAATCCTGTCGAAAAACCTGAGCGTCTCGGGACCCCCGGACTCAAGCAAATGCCATGCCTTAAAAAACAGCTGCGGAATACAGGATGTGGCACCCTGCATTCCGCGATTGCAGCAATGCTCATTTTTAATCAATACAATATCTTACGACTACTCCTCATTTTCCAACACTTTTCATGAAGACGAACAAGAAATCATTACAATGGCGATTTCTTTCGCAGGAATTGACCGATATTTATCCAGCCTGTGGCAGGGCGATCATCGCGAAGATCATGGTGAAAAGAGCCACGGTCTCGATGATGCCGACCACCATGATATAATTAGCAAAACCCTTGCCCGTCTCGGCCAGTGCATCCGAGGCTTTGGCCGCGGCCTTGCCTTGCATGAGGGCCGACAGCCCGATCGCAACACCCGCGATCGCGCCGACGAGGATCGGCCATCCCGCGGGGACATCCTCCCAGTAAGCACCCAGAATCTGGTTGCGCAGGATAAACCCGTAAATGGTCTGGGTCAGCGGCGCGCCCACGAAAGCCACGAGGAGAAAGGGGGCCGCCTTGTTTTGAAGATAGGCTTTCTTCCAGGCGCCGATGGCGGCCATACCGGCGACGCCGGTGCCCAGCGCCGAACCGATTGCTCCCAGTACCAGTGAAAGATTCATGTCGCCCAATTGAGTCATCGCGGATTTCCTTTCCTATTTGATGTGATCATTTTCTAAAACAAATCGTGATCAGGGATTCCCTGAGTGTCCGTGTCTGCTTTCTGTCTTTTGTTCTCTCCGCACGTGATCCAAGTCCGTCCCCGGCATCATGATCCTATTCCCTGAATGGCTCATAGGGGTTTCCCGTCCATTCCTGCCCCAGATGTCCGGAAAATTCGAGCATGTTGAGCCGCACGCCGTGCACCATGACCGACATCAGACACAGGACGATGTTCAATCCGTGGCCCAGAACCAGCACGATCGGGGCGAAAACACCGCCGGCCATGTCATTGAATGTCGCCGCCACGGTCACGCTCGCCAGTCCTACGGCGAAAAGCCGGATATAGGATACGATATCCGAAAACGCCCCGATCACATTCTGAATCGATCCGGCGATGGAACCGAAGAACCCGGTGATCATTTTCAGGGGGTGTTTATTGAAATTCTTGAAGAGTCCCACAACGGCAAGTCCGAGGACCAGCAGCATGCCCGCCGCTTTCGGAAAGGGCCGGGAAAGGACAAGCAGGTCGACGACGAAGAACATGCCGGCACAGATCAGCATCCATCCCAGCTCCGCAACCGCCCTGATCGACGGCAGTTTCTTGAGGAATGCCATGAAATGGGCGACCAGCAGATGGATCAGGCCGAGTATGAAAGAAAACCGTATCATGAACAGGGTGGTCTCACCGGATACGCCGAAACTGAACATCGGTTCGATGACGAGTCGGCGCAGGGGAGGCCATTCGGCAAGGGTCCGCGACCCGAACCAGGTTCCGGTCAGTCCACCCCAGATCAAGGTGGCCACGCTGAGCACATAAAACAGGGCGAACGGCTCGGCGGGCGCATCCCTGAACCGGGACCTGAGGAATGCGGTGGCCGCGAGGAAAATCAATCCGTAACCCGCATCCCCGATGATCATGGCGTAGAACAGGCTAAAAAACAGAAGGAACACAAAACTGACATCCACTTCATGGTATCCGGGAAGGGTGCCCATGAAACGGAACAGGGGTTCGATGATGCGCGGAACTTTCGGATTCCTGAGCAGTGTCGGCACCTCCGCCGGGTCTTCGGGAGAGGAAAGAATGACCCCCCAGCCTTCGGAACGGGCCAGTGATTTCAGGGCATCCGTTTTGTCTTCGGGAAGGAATCCCCGGAGATAGACAAACCCTTCTGATGCGCCCATGCCCGCGAGGGCGGCGTGAAATTCCTTTTCTTTTTTCAGGGCCGCGATATGGGACCGGATGGCCTGTTTCCGGTCGGCGAATCTGGAGATCTCCGTTTCGAGTGTCATGATTTTTTTCTCGAGCGAAGCGATTTCGGCATCCAGTGCGGAAACCTCGACGCGCGGCATGATATCTTCTTTCAGATCAAGTTCTTGTTCAGGATCTTCCGTGAAAAGCACGGCAAAGACCGCGCCTTTCTCTTCACCGAGGATGTGGAGATCGCCACCTTCGGGTAATTTTTTGAGTGCGCCCCTGTCGGTCTGATAACAGCGCATCTTCACGCCGGCGGCCTCCAGCACCTCGACGGACGCAAGACTCACGGCGCCCCAGGTCGTAAACCAGCGCCGGATGTCACGTTTCTCATCAAGCCGGTCCCCCAAAGACACTTTCTCCGTGACCCGTTCCAGAAGCTGCCGAACCGCCGTTTCCGCTTCGTGAGATGAATCGCGGGAAGGAGGAGATTCGACAGAAGGAACGGCTTCTTCGAGAACCGACAGGGCGCGTTCGGCCTGCGACAGCCGTTTTACGAGCGCATCGAGGTCGTCGGACTGCGGCGGCTGAACATGCCGGAGATGCAATACACCGAACTTGCGTAATTTCTTCAACGCATCTTTCTGCGCCCGGATGCTGACCAGCAGGGCGGCCTGTTTCATGGGTACAATCATGCGGCGTTCATCTCTTTCTTACGCTGAATCTTGGCCTTCGCAATCTTGCCGCGAACCACCTCGGCAGTCATCTGATCGCCCATGAAAATCTGGATGATACGGATATTTTCACGGGATTCCGGAATCTTGACTTCTTCAAACAGCTTGATCCGCTGTATGGTGGTCCGCAATTCGTTGCGTACGATCTCCTGCTGTTTCTCCGCGATCCGCCATTCGGCCTGGCGCCGGATTTGTTCTCTCAGGACTCGTATGCCTGCTTCCACCCAGAACGGGGTGTCGTACACGTCGGGCAGGACGTCTTCGAAAATCACATCTTTAAAAAGGGGAATCTCGATGCCCGCGATGTTCCCTTCGCCGGTGACGATCTCTTTGACCTGGACATAGGATTCCAGGTCGACCTCTTCCGCGAAGACATCCACCCACCGGGACACCTCATTCTCGACCCGCCGGTTCTCCTCCTGAAGCCTGTCGATCTCGCCCTGAATCCGCCGGATCTCCATGAGAAGCTGCGTTTTCTTCAATTCAAGTGTGGGAAGATACCGGGTGAATCGCTTGAGATTATCCTTCTGCTTCTTCAGTTCATTCTTTGTCAGTCTGACTTTAGCCATAAGAAACCACGTTCTCTGGAATTACATGACACTGATTTCAAAACACCAAACTTTGCGAATATCGAACCGGCTGCCTCCCACCCAGTACCCCGCACCGCGGACCTTTTGCTTGCCGCCTGCCTCTCGTTCCACGCCTGACTATGCCTCCACGGCTTCGGATTCCTCTTCCGCTTTGACCGTCTTCGGCCAGAACTCCTTGACCAGTTCGGACCGCAGTCCTGTTTCTTCCGGCTTGAAACATTGCGCCAGAATGGACCAGCCCCTCTCCAGCGCCTCTTCGAGCGGGATATTGACGGACAGATCCATCATCCCGGATTCAAACAGGTTGCCGTACTTGAGGAGTTTCTCGTCCCAGGGCGACATCCGGAAACCCATCGACCGTTTCTCCTGGCTCTCGAGATATTGGGCGTAAAGCTGGATCATGCCGTCCATGATGGCGCGGTGATCCTTGCGCGTATCCGCGTTGACCTGCTGTTTCAGGCGCGAAAGGGAGCCGAAGGGTTCGATCCGTCCGTTTCGCAGGTAAAACTGCCCCTCCGTGATGTAACCGGTATTGTCGGGAACCGGATGCGTGACGTCGTCGCCCGGCATGGTCGTCACGGCCAGGATGGTGATGGCGCCCGCGCCTTCGAAGTCCACCGCTTTCTCGTAGCGCGACGCGAGCTGGCTGTACAGATCGCCGGGGTATCCCCGGTTGGAAGGCACCTGCTCCATCGTGATCGCAATCTCTTTCAGGGAGTCGGCGAAGTTGGTCATGTCGGTGAGTAGGACGAGGACTTCCTTGCCCTGGAGCGCGAACTTCTCGGCCACAGCCAGAGCCAGGTCGGGGACCATGAGGCCCTCGACCACCGGGTCTGCCGCCGTATGGATAAAGAAAATGGAACGGCCCAGTGCGCCGCCCTCCTCGAGACGGTTCCGGAACCGCATGTATTCGTCGAATTTCAGGCCGATCCCGCCGAGGATGATCATGTCTACCTCGGCCTGCAGTGCGATACGGGCGAGCAGTTCGTTGTACGGTTCGCCGGAGACGGAAAAGATCGGCAGTTTCTGGGATCCGACGAGCGAATTGAACACGTCGATCATGGGAATGTTGGTGCGGATCATGCGTTTGGGTATGATCCGCTTGGCGGGATTCACCGAAGGACCGGCGATGGGAATCAGGTTTTCCGTGATTTCGGGTCCTCCGTCGCGCGGCACGCCGGAGCCGGTAAAAATCCGGCCCAGCATGTCGTCGCTGAATGCCACCTGCATGGGATGGCCGAGAAACCGCACTTCGTCGGACGTCGAGACTCCGCGGCTGCCTGCAAATACCTGCAGCGACACGATGTCCCCGTCTAGCTTGATGACCTGGGCAAGCGACTTGCCGCGCCGTGTGGTGATTTCCGCCAGTTCCTCGTAACCCACACCCTCCGCCTTGACGGTGATGACATTGCCTGCGACGCTGAGCACCTTGTTGTAAACTTTACGCATGTTCGGCATTTCCTTTTATCAGTGCGTCAATCTCTTTTTCCTGTTTCTTGAATTCATCCGATTTCCATTCGATGTAATTCCAGTCGATGAATTTCTGTCTCAGATCGTAGAAGAAGGTCCGGGCCGTCTCCTTGTCCTTGAAATGGAATGTCGTGGTGAGAATCTCCCGGATCTTTTCCATTTTGTACTTCTGCCTGTCGGGACTCGTCGCGGCATCCACCTTATCGAAGGCGTTCTGCTGGAGATAAACCGCATCGAAAAATTCGGATTTCAGATACACAATGAAATCGTCTAGAGAGGTCCCCTCCTCACCGACGACCATCATCATCTGGCGCACATCGGATCCCTTCTCGAGAAACTCCCGGGAAATCCGGATCGTTTCGGCCGGCACGATGCTCTCGTATTTGGACCAGGAATCGAGCGGATCGATCGCCGGATAACGCCTCGCATCGGATCGCGCACGCGTAAGGCCGTGGAACGCGCCCACCACCTTCAGCGTGGCCTGGGTTACCGGTTCTTCGAAGTTGCCGCCTGCGGGAGACACGGTTCCACCGATGGTCAGGCTTCCCTGCCCGCCGTCATTTAACTGAATGAGACCGGCTCTTTCATAAAACTCCGCGATGCGTGATTCAAGATAGGCGGGAAAAGCTTCTTCTCCGGGTATCTCTTCGAGCCTTCCGGAGAGCTCGCGCATGGCCTGTGCCCAGCGGGAAGTCGAATCGGCAAGCAGGAGGACGTCGAGACCCATCTGGCGATAGTATTCACCCAGCGTGGTCGCGGTGTATACCGAGGCCTCGCGCGCCGCCACCGGCATGGACGAGGTGTTGGCGATGATGATCGTCCGCTCCATAAGCGACCGCCCGGTCCTCGGATCAATCAGTTCAGGAAATTCCCGCATCGTCTCCACGATCTCGCCCGCGCGTTCGCCGCACGCCGCGATGATCACGATGTCCACCTCGGCATAGCGGCTGGTAATCTGCTGAAGCACGGTCTTGCCCGCCCCGAAGGGACCGGGGATGCAGTACGTGCCGCCTCTTGCCACGGGGAAGAAGGTATCGATGATCCGGACCCGGGTCACCAGAGGCTCGGTGGGCAAAATCTTTTCCCGGTACGCACGGACGGGCAGTTTGACGGGCCAGCTGAACTGCATCGAAAGCGAGTGCGTCTGGCCTCGGGGCCCTTTGAGCGTCGCGATCTCATCGCGGACTGAATATTCACCCTCGTCTTGAATCGACTCGATCGTAAATTCACCCTGAAAATCAAAAGGGACCATGATGCGATGGGTGAACTGGGTCTCCGGAACGGAACCGAGCACATCTCCGGCGCGGACCACATCCCCCTTCCGGGCATCGGGCGTAAACTGCCACCTGCGTTCGCCGAGCGGATCGAGGATCACACCGCGTGGGAGGAAGAATCCGTGCGCCTCTGCTAGTTCAGGAAGCGGATTCTGGAGTCCGTCGAAAATCTGGCCCAGCAACCCCGGGCCGAGCTGAATGGAGAGCAGTTCGCCCGTGAATTCCACTGTGTCGCCGACGGCGAGTCCCTTGGTGCTCTCGAAAACCTGAAGAAATGCCCGGTTGTCCTGGATCCGGATCACCTCCGACTTCAGCCGTTCATCACCCCGCACCGTATATCCCACCTCGTTCTGCGTGATGGTTCCTTCGAATTCGACGGTCAGCATATTGCCGTTAATGCCGGTTATCGTCCCTCTCTGTTGCGTCATACAGTCACCCTGCTCATCGTTTGAAAGTGTTCCATGCCTTTTTCTTTGTCAAAAACAGACAGCCTCTGGAGAATCTGGAGTTTGAGGTAATACAGGACCAGGAAGCCGAGATCGAAGTGATGGTCCTTCTCTTCCTCTGCGATAACCTCCCAGCGCCTGGCGAGGAGTTTTTTCTCGACCTCGAGCGGATTTCCCTCTTTGACGAGGGAGGGTGAGAAGGTATCGGGCCGTGTCTCGGATCCGTCGCGGAGGGCCTGTCGCCACTGTCCCAGTTCCCTGCGGAACCGGCTTTCGAATTCCCCGTATCTCCGCCATACGCCGGGGCCCCCGGAACGATTTTCCGGATCGTCGAGCCGTGCCTGTTTAAGCGCCCTAAAATCGGAAACCGAAAGCCATTTTTCCGCTTCTTCGAGGAAGGTTTGGACGGAGATCGGATTCTCGCGGTCGAACACGAGCGAGGGGAGTTGGGCGACCAGATAATAATATTTATCCATCCTGACCGTCCAGGATCTCTTTCAGTCTCGGTTTGAGAAAAAGTTTGAGCGCATCCGCGATGGCCTCATCCGTGAAATCATAATAGACATCTTCGCCCTGGAGTCGGATCCGGAATCCGCCGCTGATTTCACTGCCGGGACGGAGTGTCAGCGTCTCCTTCAGGGCTTTCCGGACGCCGCCGTGAAGCGCGGCCTCCAGTTTCTTCAGATCTGCTTCTTTCAGTACAATCTCTGCACCCGCATCCGCGCCCCACCGGTCGAGGAATTTCCCGATCAGATCTTTCAAGAATTCAGGGGTCATCGTCTCAGAGATTTCCTGCTTGAAAACCCGGTCGAAAAGGGCGGTAATCCGGCTTTTGAGGAGGAGCTCCGTGTCGCGGGCGGCCTGTTTCAGGGCCAATTCACTGTTCGACTGAAACTGTGCGGCCTTTTTCTGCGCATCGTCGATAATCTGTTCCGCTTTCCTGCCGGTCTCTTCCAGGATCGAGGCGGATTTCTTCTCGGCATCCCGGATCATCTGCGCCGCCTTCTCTTGACCCTCTTCGACGCCTTCTTTTTTCAGTTTTTCAATCAGACTGTCTAACTGGACATCCATATTTTCATTTCCCCTATACTGGATACACCCATTCCCTGACTGATTATGACCGGGAAAGGATCCTCACTGCTATTTCAGGAATCCCGGGCCGGCCATGATACACGCATGTTTCATCTGGATTCAGCCGTAAACAGGAAAGAATGCTGCGATAAAAAAGAATGAGAACCTCCGGAACAAACTGAAAACTCCCCGGTCAATTGACTGGGATTCTGTTCGTGCTGAATGAGATTGGATCCGATTTATTTGGACGTTTTCTGATCCTCGCGCTTGGTTACTGATTCTTTCCCGTTCATGACACAATTTCCGTCAAACACGGCGCCCTCATCGACGACCAGACGCGATGCCTGAACATCGCCCCGAATGGAGGCCTTGGATTCGAGATAGACCTTGCCTTCGGCCAGGATCTTTCCGACCAGTTTTCCGGCGAGGAGGACGTTTCGTGCCCTGATCTCGCCGACGACTTCTCCTTCCTTGCCGATAAACACCGTATCACTGCACACGACATTCCCCTTGATCCGTCCATCCACCCGCATGCTGTTCTGAACCCGGATATCCCCATCGAGAACGCTCGCTTTCCCGACTATGGTATTCAGTTCGCCGCTGCGACCGAAATCATCATTTGTCTTCAAATGAGTCTCCTTCGTGCTTCCGATTCGTCTGATTTTATTTTCGAATGGCAAAGAGAAAATCTTCCGGATCATGTGGCTGGTTGTCCTTCCAGATTTCAAAATGCAAATGCGCCGCAGAACTGATACCCGAACTGCCGAGAAGCGCGATTGCCTGTCCCTTGCGTACGTGCGTGCCCTGCTCCACCAGAAGGCGCATGGCATGCCCGTAATAGGAATAAATACCGTTTCCATGGCCGAGTATAATCATGTTGCCGAAATCGGGCGTCCAGTTGGCGAAAAGCACGTCTCCCGCGCCCGCAGCATGGATGACCGCCCCTTTCTGAGCCGCGATGTCGATTCCGAAATGATCCCTTCCCCGGTATCCTCCGCCTTTCTGGAAGTGGGTGGTGAGATATCCCCCCACGGGAAGAAGTGTCGGCAGGTATTCCGGTCCGTTGTATCCGGTTTCTTTCTGTGTGAGAAAATAGAGGCCGTCGCGGACGCGCTTCGGCCGTATATCCGGTTCGGACGCGGGTTCACGGATCTCGGCAAAAGACTGAACGGCCTGTTCCGCCTCGGCGAGTACCTTGGCCCATTCCTCGGGTGTGTCCGGCTTGACGCCGAGCGTACTGCCGAATGCCTGACGAATACGCTGGTCCCGTGCGCGAATTTCTTGGAATTCCTGGACGATCCTTTCGATTTGCTTGTTTTCGGCTTCGAGCGCGGCGACTGTATCGGTCAGGACCGCCCGTTCCTTGCGCAAGGTTCCGGCATAAAAATATCCCGCCATGCCGAGAAGGACATGGATACCGAGAAGGATCAGCAGGATAAACAGCATTCTCCCCTGAGCGTAACTCAGCAAAATGGACTTGGGATCCCCTTCCTGATCGGGGACATACATCAACGAAAAAAACCGTTTTCCCGCCCTTTTTTTCATCTTTGATTAACCCGACACACCATCGATCAGTTCCGTTAGCCGTTCGAGATCGTCTTTGGAATAATAGACAATCTCGATTTTACCGCCCCGGACGGACGGCCTGATTTTCACCTGACACCCCAGTGCAGTCCTGAAACGGTCTTCGATCGCCTCCAGATCGGGATTTCTCTTCCGGGACTGGTCGGTTTTTTTCGCATCCGCCTGTGAAAGCTTACGCACCTGGTCTTCGACCTGTCGGACATTCAACTGCTGCAGGATGATCTTCCGGCAGAGCCGGATCTGTTCGTCCCGTGATTCGAGTCCCATCAGGGCCCGCGCATGACCCATTGAAATCTCATCGCGCTGAATCGCATTCTGGACTTGTTCAGGCAGCTTGAGAATCCGGACAAAATTGGCGACGGTCGCACGGTCCTTGCCCACCTTGCGGGCCACCTCTTCCTGGGTGAGTCCGTACTCCTTCTGAAGGCGCTGATAGGCATGGGCCACCTCGACCGCATTCAGGTCTTCCCGCTGGATGTTCTCGATCAATGCCAGTTCAAGCAGCCCGTCCTCGGACTCGACTTTGATGACATAGGCGGGGATTCTTTCATATCCCAGGTCTATAACGGCGCGGAGCCGCCTTTCACCGGAAATCAATTCGTACCCGCCGTCATGCTTTCGAACCGTGATCGGCTGGATCACGCCATGTTCTTCGATGGACTGCCTGAGCTGCATCATCCGGTCGGGATCGAAAACCACGCGGGGCTGATGGGGATTCACGCGAATGAGGGCCACATCGATCTGAAACAGATCCTCGGCGCGGCGCCCCTCCGCTTCAGGAGGTATCTGCGGAATCAGGGCTTCGAGGCCTCTCCCGAGGCGGTTAGTTTTCATTCCGCAGGATCTCCTCCGCGAGATTCATATACTGTTCCGATCCCGTACACACGGCATCATACAGGATAACCGGCTTCCCGAAGCTCGGCGCCTCGCTCAGCCGCACGTTGCGGTGCACCACCGTCTTGTAAACCCGGTCTCCGAAATAATTCCGGACCTCATCGGTCACCTGATGTGACAGGTTGAGACGGTTGTTGAACATCGTCAGCAACACCCCCTCGATCTCCAGGGGAGGGTTGAGGTTTTTTTGAACCAGCCGGATGGTATTCAGAAGCTGGCTCAAACCTTCCAGCGCGTAATATTCGCATTGAATGGGAATCAGGACGGAATCCGCGGCGGTCAGGCTGTTGATTGTGAGCAGACCGAGCGAAGGCGGACAATCGATGAAAATATAATCGTATTCATCCCGGATGGGGATGAGGACGTCCCGTAATGCCTTTTCCCGGCCCATCAGGTTGACCAGTTCGATTTCCGCCCCCACAAGCCGGATGCTCCCGGGAAATAACCGAAGACATCTGATGTCGGTCTGGATGATCGCCTGCGTGATGTCCGCATTCTTTAAAATGACCTCATAGGTGCTGATTTCTATGTTCTTGTGGTCGACACCCAGGCCGCTCGTTGCATTGGATTGCGGATCCATATCGATCAGCAGGGTGCGCTTTTCGGCGACCGCGATGCATGAAGACACGTTGATTGCGGTCGTTGTCTTGCCGACTCCGCCCTTCTGATTTGCGATGGCGATGATTTTCCCCAACGTCCAATCCGTTTTAATCAAACCAAAAGATTAAGTAGTAAATATACAATCAATTCACCCGAAATGCAAGCAACAAACAGAACAGGGTATCCCCCAAAAATCATTAAATTGCCGGAACAAGTTGCGCAGGGTTGATATTC
>OMKS01000070.1_pt1 | contig 80711 bp, 75 predicted proteins | sample 1674721 | NCBI WGS metagenome assembly OMKS01 (sample SAMN06264996, study PRJEB25208) | sediment metagenome | isolation source: hot spring sediment | place: USA: California | collected 2014-09-02 | reverse complement strand
CAGGCCGCCGTAAGCCGCCAGTCCGGGAACCGAGGTCACCGCGCTCTCGCCCGCGGCCAGGGCCTGAAGCAAGCGCGGCACACCGCGGCCAAACGGGGAAACCGCCCCCATTCCGGTAATCGCTACCCGTCGCATACCATCCTCTCACGCCACTCCCGCAGCCGCGCCTGGCCGACAACCTCGCCCACCGCCGGAAAAGCGGAAATCAGGGCCCCGAGTAAACCCGGCGCGGCGGTCGCCTGACCGGCCAGCAGGAGCCCGGCAAGCCTGGTCCGGGCGGCCGGGTTATATTGCCCAACCTGATGTCTGACGCCGTACAGCGACCCGGTGGCGGAAGCGTTGATCCGCCGCAGGGTGCGATTGGTGGCCACACAGGCAACCCTCAACCCGGAGCCCAGCTCCGGCAAAAGTTGCAGCAGACGTTCCCGCACCGCCTCTCCCAGCCGCTCCTTGCGGGCGGCGTAGGCGGTCTGACTTTCTGCCTCAGACCCGGCCGACCCGGGAAGAGTCGGCAACACCGCCGTGATGCCGCCCCGCAAGCCCGTCCCCGCAATCTCGGAGGCCATCAGATTGAGATACAGCAGGCGCCGACCGGGCGGCAGGGTAAAATCGAACAGCTTACCGCCGGACTCCGGCAAAAAAAAGTAATTCCGTCCCGGCAAACCGCTTCGGAACCCGGAAACGGTGGCGCCGGAAAGGTTTTTTTCGGCCCGCGCCGTGGCTTTTGCCGGAGACGGATGCAGAAAAACAATCTCGGCCCCGACCGATTCCCGCAGCTGCAAAAGCCGTTTGCGATAGGCCGGACGCCAGGCCGCGGCTGGCAGCAAGGGCAACAAGGCGCGCGGATGCAGGGTGGCGATCACTCCGGCGGCATCCAGCTCGACCCCGTTAGCGCAACGCACCCCGGTCAAGGCTCCGGCCGGGCTCAATTTGATGGCGCTGACCTGATGACGGCAGAACAGCTCGACCCCGCAGCCTCGCAGGGCGGCGACAAAAGCTTGCGCCAACCGCCGCCCCCCGCCTTTAAAACTATGCGCCGCCCCGTAATAACCACCCACCACGCCGGCATGCAGGGCAAAGGGAATTTCACCCGGCAGGGCCCCGTGCAGCAGGCAATGCACCTCCAGCAGGGACCGCAGGCGACCGTTGATGCGCAGTTCATCCAGAACCTGCCCCAGACTGCCGGCGAAGGCCGCCGGCACCGGCGGCGGGGACGGCGACGCGCATCGGGTGCGGGCAAAGTTAATGGTCGGCGCCATGAAAGCGCCCCGCGCCATCAGCACCGCGTAAACCGCGGTCGCCGCGCCGGCCATCCAGAGTTCGTGCCCGGTCATCGCCTTCAGCGCACCGACCCAAGGTCGGGTGCCGGCAAAAACCTGTCTGATATTCTCGGCCTCGGCGGCGTCGCCGGCCGGGGTTGAGGTGGCGTGCGCCAGCAGCAGATCAACCTCTTCCGCCTTGATTCCGGCCTCCGCCAGGGCCCGGCGCATGGCCCGGGCCAGACCGTGGCCGTCCGGCACGGAAAGATGGGCCCCATCCGAGGAAAAACCATAGCCCGCAACTTCTCCCAGAATGAGCGCCCCCCGGCCCTCGGCCAGCGCCAGATCCTCAAGCACCAGGGCCGCCGCCCCGCCGAGCGGGGGCCACCTTGCCGGTCCACCACCGGCAAACTAAGACAAAGCGACGGGTTCGTCAACTTAAAAAATCTCCGGGCGGCCTTTGCCGGCCCGAATTCAGCTTATAGGTGAGCGGCGCCGGTTTCTCAAGTTCTTTTATCTGTTCCCAGTCCAGCCGCCCGCGCAAGCAAGCTTCCAGATCGAGTCCGGCCAAACCGCCGCGCCCGTAAACCGAACCCAGGTGCGGCCGCCGCCAGACGGCGCAAACCTTCACGCCAGGCCGCCGCCCCAAAGCCCCGGCCGCACGCCTTGGGGCCGAAGGGTTGGAGCCCGCATAAGAAAGCGCGTTCAAGGCCGGGTCAGGGCCCGGTAAATCCGGGGCAGTTTATCGGGCAGCTGCCTGACATCGGCGATCACGGTATGATGCACATCACCGTACAGGTTGTCGAGATGGGGAGAATTAACGGCGTTGACCGTAATCGCGTGGACGTGAATAAAGGCGGCACGGCTCTCGCGAATGGCGCTGCGGCTGTCGGCAATCGCGTACTCATGGCTGTAATCCTGATCATTGGGCAGGCCGTCACTCAGAATAATCATCAGTTTGACCCGGGCGGGACAGCTCTTGAGAGCCTGAGCGGCATGCCGGATGGCGGGCCCCATGCGCGTGTTTTTTTCCGGGCGCACGCCACCGATGCGGCCCTTGACCTCAGGGCCGAGGGTTTCAGTAAAATCCTTGAGATAAAAAAATTCCGCCGCCAGCCGACCGGAGCCGGAAAAACCGGCCAGGGCATAACGGTCGCCGACCTTTTCCAGAGCTTCGCAAAACAGCACCAGGGCTTCCTTCTCCACCGCCAGCACCGTCTTGCCGCCGCCGTCCAGCACGGCCTTGCGGGTTGAGCTGGACAGATCAACCAGGACAAAGACCGCGACATCGCGCTCGACCTTCAGGCGTTTACGGTAGAGCCGCTCGGACGGGGTCAGGCGCCGGCGGCGATCGAGAGCATATTCGAGCAGAGCGTCGTAATCAAAAGCCTCGCCTTCCGGCCAGCGCCGCAGAATCTGCATGGTTTCCGGCCGCAAAAGTTCGAAATTGCGCCGAATGCGCCGAATCAGACCGCCGGAGTCAGCGATCGTCGCCGCGTAAAAAAACTCGTCGCCGCCGACCCGGCGATGTTCAAGCAGCTTGACCCGATGACGCAGGTAATCGTTCAGACGATAGTCCCACTCATCATACCAGAAGGTCGGCAGCGGTTCATCGCGTCCGCCGGCGAGCGTCGCCGCGGGGTTTGGGGGCAGCAGCTCGTTCAGCCTGACCCCGGGCGGCAACTTAAGCAACCGGCCTCCCCCGTGATCATACAAAGCCCCGCTTTGTTCCAGCCGGCGACGCAAGAGCTCCGGCGTCAGAATCTGTTTTTCGTCGGCCAGGATTTCCCGGATAGTCGTCTTGTCGACGCCGACCCCCTGTTCCGCCAGCCGGCGACACCAGGCCGCAGCCTTTTTCTCGGTCGCGGCCCGAGCCAGGTAGACCAGATCAAAACGCAGTCCGCGCTGCCAGGGAAAACTGAAGGCGAGAAGCTCCGCCACGCCTTCCGGCCGGGCCGCGACCTGGTCATAGACCGCCGCCACCCAATCGGCGGAGGCCTCGACCAGGGCTTCCGGCTGATGCAGAGCGTCCGCCTGCCGCTCCAGCTCCGCACTCAGCGCGGCCGCCTGCGTCAGGGCGGCGGTTTCCTCCGCCACCGGCGTCAGCAGGGCGGCGGCCCGCCGGGCAAAGCCCGGATAAAGACGCCGCAGAAAAGCCCGCACCCGGACAAATTCAGCCAGGTTGAAAAGCTTTTCCGCGAGTGCGGGAACCGGAAACAGGGCAAAAAAGGCGTAGTAGTCGGAACAGGCGAAGGCCGGCGGAATTTCATGTTGGGTCGGGCGCGGGCCGTGGAGCCGCTGCCAACGCCCACAATCAAAAGCAAAACTGCCGGCTTCAAGCCAGGCCAGTTCGAGACCGGCGAGCAGGCGATAGAGATTCTGATTGGCGGCCAGGTCGCGGCCGGCTTCCATTTCCGCCGGCAGATAAATGGTAACCCCATCCGTGCAGACCGCCGCCGGGCGGTCGACCGGGCTGGGCGGGATTTCACTCAGCGATCGCACCGCCAGGGCGCGGCCCCCACGGGCCCGCAGATAGCGCTGCAGTTCCGGAATCTGGGCCGTCAGCGTCGCCATTGTCTGCTGACGGCGATGCAGCTCCCGAGCCGCGCTCGCCTCCAGAGCGAGAAAACGACGGCGGCGCTCGCCCTGATTCACCCCGGCCAAGGCGGTCTCGACAAAACTCTCAAGATCGGCCTTTTGCAACAAGCGCAGCCCGCGTTCCAGCCCGAGCAGATAAGAGCGCCCCAGCTCGTAATCAAGCTCCACGACGCGCTTCAGCACCTTTGTCTGCGAAAAACGCTTGCCCGCGGCCATGCCCTTGATGCCCGCAACCAGCTGTTCCACCAGACGAATCAGTTTTTTTTCAGCAATCCCCTGTGACAACGCGGCAGCAATCATATCCACATAAAGCCCGGCGGTTTCCGCGCCGCCGACCTCGAGCACGCTCAGCAGACCGTTGGCCACCTGCCCCCAGGGATAAGGCCCCCAGGGACCGAGATCACGAAACAAAGCCATGGTCCGGTGATACAGCGCGGGCTTTTCGGCGGCGCAGACCGGAACCATCTTTTCCGCCACCGCCTGGGCCAGGAGCAACGTGATACGCCCGGCCTCGGTCACGGCCTCGAGATAGTCTTCCAGGCAGCGTTCCCGCCTGGCCGCCGGCGCCTCAGACAATAAACGGCAGACCCCCTCTACCAGGACCGGTCCCAGCTCGGCCCGCACGGCATGAAAAGCGGCGACCGCCCGGGCCAGCCGGTTGACCAGTGCCGGCAAAAGCGGCGTCTCCAGCCCGGCCAGCCGCAGACGCAGTTTTTCTGCGCCTTCAGGAAGACCGTGATACAGCGGATCCAGCGCGACGAACAAGGGGGCTTGATTTTCCAGGTCCATTGAAGGGCGCTGCCGACCTAGAGAAAGATATCGGAAATAAGTTCATCCAGGGTCGCCAGAAGACCGGGATCGTCGGTCAGGGGCTGAGCCATCGCGCTGCGGCAGGACAGGGCCGGATCGATGCCGCGACGCATCAGCTGCCCGGCATAAATCAACAGCCGGGTACTCGCCCCTTCGGCCAGGCCCTGTTCCCGAATCTGGCGGATCTTCCCGGCTAAATGAACCAGACGGGCCGCCAGTTCCAAAGCAATCCGGCTTTCCTGGGCGACAATCGCGCTCTCGGCCGCTGGCGCGGGATAGTCAAAGGCAACGGCGACAAAACGCTGGCGGGTACTCTGCTTGAGATCCTTCAGTACCGACTGGTAGCCGGGGTTATAAGAAATCACCAGCTGAAAATCGGGGTGCGCCTTGACCAGCTCGCCACGTTTGTCGATCGGCAGCAGGCGTCGATCGTCGGCCAGGGGATGAATGACCACGGTGGTATCCTTACGGGCCTCAACCACCTCGTCGAGATAGCAAATCGCTCCGCCGCGCACCGCCTGGGTCAGGGGGCCGTCCATCCAGACGGTCTCGTCCCCGGTCAACAAGTAGCGACCGACCAGATCGGCGGCGAAAAGGTCCTCGTGACAGGAAATCGTCACCAGTGGCCGCCGCAAACGCCAGGCCATGTACTCGACAAAACGGGTCTTGCCGCAACCGGTCGGACCTTTGAGCATCACCGGCAGTCGCTCCCGCACCGCCGCCTCGAAAAGCCCGATTTCATCGGCCACCGGCAAATAGTAAGGTTCTTCCCCGATCAGATAATCGCTTAACGGTTTTATTCCCTGCATGACAGCACCCGCCTTCACCGCACGACGTACAGCACCCGACAAACCCGGGCCACTTTGCGCCGGAACCAATTAATTAACCGCGGCCCCATGAGAAGACTCTTTTGGCCCCCCGCGGTCCTTTAGCGCGGCGAAGTTAGCATACCCCGAGCTGAAGATCAAGGGCTCAGGCCCGTCTCGCCGGCGCTTTTCCTGCCACAGACACCGAAAACACCTGCTGTTTGCGGCTCAGATATTTACCTCGCGACGCTTTTCAAGCTAAGATTTCAGGCTTTCAGGGGGAACTCCTTGATATGGAGATCATGCTGGGAGAAAAGAATTTCAATGCCATGTTCGTGAAAGGCTTCCCAGATAGTGACCAGAATGGCGCTCTTGACATTGACCAGGCCCTGTTCCGGATCGATGATCCAGGCTCTGAGCCCGAGGTCGACGCTGTTTGAGCCGAAACCCTTCAGGCAGGTTTCCGGGGCCGGGCGGGCCTGCACGCGAGGGACCCCGAGAGCCACTTCTTCCATCAGCCGCATAGCCTTGGGCAGATCACTTTGATAGGCGATTCCGCCGGGATTGCGAGCCGGAAATGACGGGCGCTGTAGGTCAGGTTGGTGACTTCATCGACAATCAGTTTCTCGTTCGGAATCAGATGTTCCCGACCGTCCCGGCTCATCACCGAAACAAACCTGGCGTTCATCGAGGTAACCGTGCCGTAAATCTCGCCGATCTGCAGGGTGTCACCCAGCTTGATCGACTTGTCGAAAAGCAGAATGAGGCCCGAAATCAGATTGGAAAAGATCTTCTGCAAACCGAAACCGATGCCGACCGAGACCGCCGAGACCAGCAGGAGAAAACCTTTTTTCATAAAACCCCCTGAATGGCGAAGCCGGTCTCCCGCCCTCCGCGAAGTCAAGCTCCTGCCTGAGCGGATAAGACGATTAACGGTTCAACCTGAACCTTTTCATGCGACTGACAACCTCCCCGGAATCGACAATCTTGTTATCGCGGTTGACCACAACCACTTTAAAGGGTTTGAATTCCCCAAGATTGTCTTCGGAGGGAGGATAAAAGGCTATCTCCAGGCCAAAGTGCTCGTTCAGTTCGACCCCCGATTCCCCGCTCTTTTTCAGGAAAAAAATCGGGTCGGGGTTCGCGCTGTTGACATGGTTCATGATAATGCCGCGCGAATAGCGCAGACCGTCGATCGAAAGATATTTGAAGGCGCCGCTGTCCCATGCGAAGGCGAGATAGGCCTGATAAAATGATTTACTCTGTTTTTACAGAACACGAACGTTAACGGCTTCGCGGCCGGGGCCGGGGAGACCGCCCGGTTTTCGCCGGAAACCACGGCCGCGGTGCCCGCGCCGGAGGTTGTCATCCGGGCTACGGTTTTGTCTTTTGCAGAGGTCTGCTGGGGTTGGGCTGAGTTCAGAAGACTACCGATCAGGCAAGCCGGGGGAAAGACTTGCGCCCCAAGCCACAATTTACACCTGAAACTGAAGATGGAAGCGATGACTGTCAAGTCAAAATCATGCTCCCTAAAGGTTACTACCTGTTCGAGAACCGGATGAAACCGTCACCCTGACCTCACCGGCAGGGCGAACGCCGCTCCCCACCCGGCGGCCGGACAACACCGGCGCATAACCACGGCCTTTCGATTTTCAACCCAGGAAACTGCAGCAATAGTCGGTGATGCGCCTGATTTTCAAGCCGAATCTGGATCGCGCCAAAACCGAGAAACTCTCGCCGGACCGCAGCGCCCGCCAGTCCTGGCCGGGAAGCAACACCTCAAGTTCTCCGGAGAGCATCTCCATCAGCCCGGCGGCCTCGGTAGCGAAATCGTACTCTCCGGGCGGCATGATGCCCAGGGTCTTCCTCGAGCCATCGGCAAAGAGCACCGTGCGACTGGTCACCCGGCCGTCAAAATAGACATTGGCTTCCCTGACTACCGAAACATCGTTAAATTACGACATCCTGTCTTCCCTCTCTCGCTGATGGTTGGCCACCTTGGGTTATTTTCCGCTTTTAACCAGACCACAACCCAAGCTGAGTCCTTGGACGAACCGCAAGACGACCGCCTTGGGGTTCCGCAGGGCCCGCGCTTCCTTAGCACTGCATTTATCACGCCTGAAAACAAGGCGATGGATGCTATTGGCCTTCCTCCGGCGGCAGCCAGCCGCCGCCCAGGGCCTTGTAGATTCTGACCAGGTTAACGGCTACCGCGCCTTCGCTGACGGCCAGTTCATCCTGAAAAGAAAGCAGGGAGCGCTGTGCGTCGAGAACGTTGCTGAAATCCTCGAGGCCGCTTTGATAGCGATCCCGGGCCAGCAACACGGCCTGACCGGCAGCCGTGGTCGCCAGATTCAGGGCATCGCGTCGCAACTGTTCACGGGTGTAGGCCGTCAGAGCGTTTTCCACCTCTTCCAAAGCCCCGAGCACCGCCGCTTCATAACGCAGCAAAGCCTGTTCCTGACGGGCGGTCTGCACCTCGATGTCTCGACGAATCGCGCCGGCATCGAAGATCCGCCATGAAATCGAAGGCCCCAGAAGCCAGGCCCGACTGGCCCATTCCGGCAAATCACCCAGCTGCAAGGACTCCAGACCGATACTGCCCAGCAGATGAAATTTCGGGTAACGCTCGGCGGTGGCCACGCCGATGCGGGCGGTCTGAGCCGCCAGTTCACACTCGGCCCGACGAACATCGGGCCGCCGGCGCAGGGTTTCAGCCGGAACCCCGACCGCGACCGAGGGCGGCGGCACCGGCACCGGTCTGGGTTCGCGCAATTGCGCGGCCAGCGAGCCTGGGCTTTCCCCCAACAGGACCGCCAGGCGATTTTCCGCCGCGGTCAGATCGGCGCGCAAAGCCGGAATGCGGGAACGGGTATGTTCAAGGTTGTAGCGCGCCTGCTGCACCGCCAGTTCATCAAGCAAACCAGCCTCATAACGCGACCGGTTAAGCTCATAGGTATGCTGCTGATCAACCAGGTTGGCTTCCGCCACCAGAATTCGAGCCTGGTAGGTGCGCACGGCTATGTAATTAAACGCGACCTCGGCCGTCAGGCTGACCAGAACATCGCGCAAGCCCTCTTCGTCGGCAGCCAGCTCGGCCTTGGCGGCCTCAATTCCGCGACGCCGGCCGCCAAAAACATCAAGCTCCCAGCTGGAGTCAAAACCGGCCGCATACAGTTCATGCTCCAGGCCGGAACCGGAGCGCTCGCTGTCGCGCCGGGTCATCACCGAGCCCGCGACCTCCAGCTCAGGCCACAGTTTTGCTTCCGCAACCCCGCGCCGCGCCCGGCCTTCCCGCACACGCTGCACGGCCTCTTTCAAACTCAGATTACCCCGCAGCATGCGGGTTTCAAGTTCGCTCAGCAGGGGATCTTCAAGCACGGCCCACCAGGAGGCCAACGCCGATTCATCGCTTGCCTGCGCCCGTAAACCGTCTTCACCGCCTCCCAGCCACTGCGCCGGCGCCGGCGGGCTTACCGGAACATAATCGGGGCCCACCGCGACACAGCCGGACAGCAGGAAAAACAGCCCCAACAAATTCAGCCAACAGCACTTTCTCATTTTCATCTTAAGACCGCTCATGCCGGGCGCTCCTTTGCTGCCGCCAGAGATTGCCTTTTTCACGGGCCGACTGGAAAACGTAGTAGAGCGCCGGAATCAGAAAGATGCCGAACAAGGTCGAAATCAACATTCCGAAAAACACGGTCGTCCCGATGGCCCTCCGACTGCCGGAGCCGGCGCCGGTGGCGATAACCAGCGGGACGACACCCAGAATAAAGGTGAATGCGGTCATCAGTACCGGCCGATAACGAATCTTGGCACCGTCCACCGCCGCCTCGAGTACGCCGAGACCGTTTTCCCGGCGTTCCTGGGCGAATTCGACAATCAGGATGGCGTTCTTGGCCGCCAGCCCCACCAGCATCACCAGGCCCACCTGAGCGTAGATGCTCAGGGGAAAGCCAAACAGCCACAGACCGCCCAGGGCCCCGAAAATCGCCACCGGAATCGAGACAATAATCGACAACGGCAGATTCCAGCTTTCATACTGAGCCACCAGAAAAAGATAGGCAAACAGCAGGGCCAGAGCAAAAAGACCGACCACCTGACCGCCGGCCTTCTGTTCCTGCAGGGACATTCCGGACCACTCGTAAGCATAGCCCTGGGGCAAAGTTTCCGCGGCGATACGGGCCATCGCCGCCATGGCCTGCCCGGAGGAAAAACCCGGTGCCGCACCGCCATTGAGCTGAGTGCTGTAAAACTGATTATAACGCTCCACATTCTGCGGCCCCAGCACACTGGAAATCGTCACCAGACTCGGCATCGGCACCATGTGGCCAGTGTCGCTGCGCACATAAAGGCGGTTAATGTCGGCCAATTCATCACGATATTCGGCCCGGGCCTGAATCTTGACCTGGTAAACCTGCCCTTTGAGCGTAAAATCATTGACATAACTCGACCCCAGATGACTCTGCAGGGTGGAGAAGATGCGGCTGACCGGCACGCGCAGATATTCGGCCCGGGTCCGGTCGACATTGATAAACACCTGGGGCGTGCCGGCGGTATACGTGGAAAAGACCCGCAGCAAAGCCGGATCCCGGTTCGCGGCTAGCACCATCGCCATCGTCGCGCCGTAGAGTTCCTGAGGACTTTGCCCCTCCAGAGCCTGCAGACGGAAATCAAAGCCGCCGCTGGTGCCCAGGCCACTAATCGGCGGCGGCGCGAAGGCAAAACCATTGGCTCCGGGAATTGCCGCCAGAAGCCCCTGAGTCCGACCGATGATCGCTTCAATCTTCTGCTCAGAACGCTTGCGCTCCCGCCACGGCTTCAGAATCACCACGCCGAGCCCGACATTGTTGCCGTCACCGCTGAGCAGGCTGAAACCGCTGACCCCTATGAAATCACGCACGCCGTCAATGGCCTTGACCTGAAGCGCGACATCCTGAACGATCGCCTCGGTCCGTTCCAGCGAGGCGGCCTCGGGCAGCTGGACATTGATAAAATAGTAACCCAGATCCTCGGGGGGCAGAAAACTCGTCGGCTGCACCTTGAAAAGGTACCAGGTGCCACCGATAATCAGGACAAAAATCAACCCGACCACCGGCAGATGCCGCAGCAGCCAGTTCGAACCGGCGACATAACCTTTACGCGAGCCTTCGAGCAGGCGGTTAAACCAGGCCAAGGGGCCGCGGCGCACGGTTTTCGGCGGCCGCAGAAAGGTCGCGCACATGGCCGGGCTCAAGGTCAGGGCGCAAATCGCCGAGATCAGCACCGAGGTACAAATGGTTACCGCAAACTGTTTGTAGAGCTCCCCGGTAATCCCCGGCATGAAGGCCACCGGCACGAAAATCGCGAACAGGACCAAAGTCGTGGCGACGATGGGCCCGGTAACCTGGGACATGGCCCGCAGCGCCGCCTCCCGGGCGCCGAGCTGCTCGTCCTCCATCACCCGGTAAACGTTTTCTACGACGATGATGGCGTCATCGACGACCAGACCAATCGCCAGAATCAAGGCGAACAGGGAAATCGTGTTGGCGTTATAACCCAGCGCCAACAGCACGGCGACGGTGCCGATCAGGGAAACGGGAATGGCCACCGCCGGAATCAGGGTGGCACGCAGATCCTGCAAGAAGATATAAACCACCAGGATAACGAGGAAGGCGGTCAGTAACAGGGTCAGGACGATTTCCTCAACCGCCGCCTCGACATATTCGGTGGTATCGAGAATGATCTGATATTCAACATCCTCGGGCATCCGTTCGGCGATGCGCCGAAGCTCCGCCTTGACCTCCTGCATCGTATTCAGGGCGTTGGCGCCCGAAGACCGATAGATCGCGATGGTCGCCGCCGGAGTCCCGTTGAGATTGGACTGATGACCATAATCCTTGGCCGCCAGTTCGATCTCGGCGACATCCCGCAGCCGCACCAGACCGCCTGCGGGACTGGAACGAATAACGATCTCACGGAATTCATCAACCTCGGTCAGACGTCCCTTGGCCTGCAGGGTATACTGCACCTGCTGACCGGCGGCCACCGGTTCCCGGCCGATACTGCCCACCGCCGCCTGAATGTTCTGCCGGCGAATGGCGGCAATGATATCCTCGGGAGCCAGTCCCATCGCGATCAGGCGCTTGGGGTCCATCCAGATGCGAATACTGTATTCCTTCTCCCCGAAAATGAAAGCATCGCTGACCCCGCTGATGCGAACCAGGGAGTCACGAACATTGCGGTCGACATAGTTGCTGAGATACAGCATGTCCCGACTCTTGCCGGGAGAAAAAAAACTGATGGCGGCCATCATGTCGGAGGAGCGCTTACGCACGTCGATCCCCTGGTCGACCACCTCGGCAGGCAGCTTGGGCATTGCCAGCTGCACCCGGTTCTGAAGATTGACCTGGTCGATATCGGGGTCGGTGCCCACCGCGAAGGTCACACTCAGGGAATAGGAACCCGAGTCGGAGCAGCTGGAGCTCATATACAGCATGTTATCGACCCCGTTGACCTCTTTTTCAATCGGGGCGGCCACGGTTTCGGACAGCACCTGGGCGCTGGCTCCGGGATAAAAGGCCGAAACGCGAATCTCCGGCGGCATGATCTGGGGATAAGGGGCTACAGGGATATTAAAAAGGGAGATCAGCCCGGCGATCGTCATGAGAATGGAAACCACCGCCGCCAGGCGTGGTCTGGCGATAAAGATGCGAGAAAACATGGCTAGCGCACCTGGCCTTCCCGGATTTCCGGCAGCACCGTCTGGCCGGGCCGAACCTTCTGGAGACCCTGAACCACAACCAGCTCACCGGCCGCCAGCCCCGACTCGACCACCCAGAAAAAACCGTGGGCCGGACCAACGCGCAGCGGCCGGGATTGGACCACATTGGCCTGGTCGACCACCAGGACCTTGGCCCCCGATTTATCGATCATGACCGCTTCCTGGGGCACCAGCGGCTGCAGTCTGGGCTGACTGGCGCGAATCACGGCGGTCACATACTGGCCCGGAATCAAACGACCGGCGCCGTTGGCAAAAGCCGCGCGCACGGCAATGGTACCGGTCGCCGCATCAATCTGATTATCGACGAAAGCGACCCGACCGGCACTAACCAGGACGCCGTCGGCCAGACGCAGTTCCGGAGCCAGCAAACGATTACCCCGCCCCCCGTCGACATCGCCGAGCGCCGTCATGATCGCATTGAGGTCGTTCTCGCTGACGGCGTAAACCACGCGAATAGGATCAACCTGAACAATCCGGGCCAAGGCTCCCGAGGCGGGGCCGACCAGATTTCCCCGGGTATAGGCGGTGCGTCCGATACGCCCGGCGATCGGAGCTTTGACGGTGGTATAACTGTAATCAAGCTCGGCAATAGCAAGCTGGGCCTCGGCTTCGGCGCGTTTGGCCGCGGCCATCAGTACGGCGGCTTCGGCATTATCCAGATCTGTGGCGGGGATACTTTCCGGTTTCGCCTTGCGCAGACGCTCCAGATGCTGTCCGGTCCGCGCCTCCTCGGCCCGGGCTTCCGCTACCCGGGCCCGGGCCGCGGCCAGACGGGCCTGATAGGGCGCCTGTTCGATCACATAAAGCAGCTGCCCCTGACTGACCATATCCCCTTCGGCAAAAGCCACCTTTTCGAGAAAACCCTCGACCCGAGCCCGCAGGTCAACCGCCTGAATGGCCTCGATATGACCGACATATTCAGTAACCGGAGAGATATCCTGCTCCACGATGCGGCTGACCAACACCCTCGGGGGCGGGGGCATCTTCTTCTCGGCCACATCCGCCAGCACCGCTGCCGGTGAGAAAGCAAAAAACAGCAGCGCGGCAAAAACCGGAAAAACCTCCCGCAAGCAGCGAGCGACGAAAACATAAAACTTCATAAGCAACAACTCCGACTAGATATTTTCCCCACATGAAAAAGCCTTTTCCCGCCAGCACAAAACTTCTGGAAACCGGGAAACCGCAAGCCACCTGAATCCACGCGCAGCAACAAAATCCTTCTCCTACACAACTACAGCATGAAAAATCAACCTAAATTTACGGCCGGGGCTTTTGGGGCCACCGCGCGGCCGCGGAGAAACCAGGCGCGGTCGGCACCGTCCTGCCGCCTTCGGTTTGAACTGAGCTATTTGATTGACAAGCCCGCCCATAAATATTAGCAAGACGGTGACGAGCGCCCAAAAGCACCGGACCCCAAGCCTTCTGAAAACCTGATTAAAAAAGTTGCCGCGGTTCAGCCGGGGACACGATTCCGATTCCCTCCGGAAATCAGGTCAGGACCCCGAAAGCCGAGTCCCGCAATGCTTTCAAACCTTTGGGCTGAGGGGCTACCGCAAGCTTACCCCAAACCCTTCATAAGCACGGATTTCAAAGGAGTTCCAGCATGATGCGCACCATCGCTTTTTCCGAAATTGACGACATCAGAGTCGGGCATGCCGAAGATCTTAGCGCCGGTACGGGCTGCACCGTAATCCTCTGTGAAAAGGGGGCCACCGCCGGCATCGACATTCGGGGCGGAGCTCCGGGAACCCGGGAAAGCGACCTCCTCGATCCCGTCAACCTGGTCGAAAAGATTCACGCGGTGCTGCTCGCCGGCGGCAGCGCCTTCGGGCTTGACGCCGCCGCCGGGGTGATGCAGTATCTCGAAGAAAGGGCCATCGGCTTTGATGTTCAGGTGACCCGGGTGCCGATCGTCTGCGGGGCGGTGCTCTTCGATCTGACGGTCGGCGATCACCGTATCCGCCCGGACAAGGCGATGGGTTATCAAGCCTGCTGTAACGCCGCCCGCGGAACCTGCCCGGAAGGCAACGTCGGCGCCGGCACCGGGGCCACGGTCGGTAAGATTCTGGGTCCGGAACGGGCCATGAAAGGCGGTCTCGGCTGCCATGCCGTACAACTGGGAGAGCTGCAAATCGGCGCCCTGGTCGCGGTCAATTGTCTGGGTGACGTGATCGACCCCGACACCGGCAGACGGCTGGCCGGCCTGTTACATGAGGATCGCACCCAAACAGCCGACACCGAAGCCGTCATGATCGAAGCTTACGGCCAATGTAAAAATCTCTTTGCCGGCAACACCACCATCGGCGTCATCGCCACCAACGCCAAGTTGACCAAGGCCCAGGCCGGTAAGCTGGCCACCATGGCTCAGAATGGTTACGCGCGCACCATGCGCCCGGCCCATACCATGTTCGACGGCGACACCATCTTCACCCTGGCCGGAGGCCGGGTCGAGGCGGATTTAAGCGTTCTCGGCCTGCTCGCGGCCAGAATCATGGAACAGGCCGTGCTGGCCGCCGTGCGACAAGCTCGCCCCCTTTTTGGTTTCAAATGCGCGGCCGACCTGGACGGAACCCAGCTTTAGGGTCTGTGGCCCGGCGGTGCCCGGTCGGGTAACGACTCCAAAACGAAACCCCGACCGCGGACAGCGGCCACAAGGCAAGTCAACCCCTAAAAAACGGATATCAATCATGGTGAGTTATCTCTGGCTCAGTGTCCTGAGCCTGGCCCTGGGCGCGATCGGCACCCTGATCGGCGCCGGCGGCGGCTTTGTGCTGGTCCCCGTGCTGCTGCTCCTCTACCCTCAGGAAAGCCCGCAAACCATAACCAGCATCTCGCTGGCCGTGGTTTTCTGCAACGCCCTGTCCGGCTCCCTGGCCTACGCCTGGAAAAGACGCATCGATTACAGATCCGGACTGCTGTTTGCTGCCGCGACGATCCCCGGCGCCGTTATCGGGGCCCTGACCACCGATTTCTTCCCCCGCCGGCTGTTCAACGTCGTTTTTGGCATTATAATGATCGCGGCGGCGCTCTACCTTGCTTTTTTCCGTGAAACCGAGCCCGCCCCCGCCCGGACTGGCGGCAAACAGCTCACGTCCAGAAAGGTGGTTGAAAGTAACGGCAAGATCCATGTTTTTTCTTATAATCTGAATCTCGGACTGTGGCTGAGCCTGTTCGTCGGCTACCTTTCAAGCCTGCTCGGCATCGGCGGCGGGATTGTCCATGTTCCGATCCTGGTGCGCCTGCTGAACTTTCCCGTCCATCTGGCGACGGCAACCTCGCATTTCATTCTGGCGATCATGGCCCTGGCCGGCACCATCGTCCATATGCTTACCGGTTCATTTTCAGAAAGCGGAGTACAGCTGACGATTTTTCTCGGGCTGGGGGTTATGGGGGGCGCACAACTCGGCGCCCGGCTTTCCGATCGCATGCGGGGCAGCTGGATCATTCGCGGCCTGGCGACCGCGCTGGCCTTTGTCGGACTTCGCATTCTGATGCTGGCCTGGTCTTCGTGAAACAAAGTCATTTCCCTGCTTTTTTATCTTTGAAATTATTCATTAACCTGATAGTATCGGGCTTTATCGAACCCGTAAACCACCAGTCCGGAACGCTTCGCGAAAGCATCAAAAAGAAGCGACGGGCCACGATAACCAAGGAGTTTCACCATGGCCAAGTTACCAGAAATCGTCAATGAAGCCTGGAAAAATCGTGAAGAGCGCATCATATTCACAACCGTCGACAAGCAGGGCCAGCCCAATGCCGTCTATATCACCTGCTCGGCCAGATATGGTGAAGACCTGATTGTGATTGCCGACAATTATTTTGACAAGACCAAGAAGAATATCCTGGCCGGCAGCCGGGGCTCGGTGCTGTTTATCACCAAGGAAGGCAAAGCCTATCAGGCCAAGGGGTCGATTCAGTATCTGCGCGAGGGCGAGATCTTCGATGACATGAAAACCTGGAATCCGACTAAACATCCCGGCCATGCCGCCGCCGCTTTGAAGGTGGAAGAGATCTATTGCGGAGCGGAAAAGGTCTTTTGAGAAATGGCAATGCCCGCTTCGAGCTTCAATCCCGACTACGCCGACGAGATCATCGAGATCGTCAACCGCAGTCCGTTTCCCCGCCACCTGGGCATGCGCCTGATCCGGCTGGAAACGGACCGGGTGACCGTCGAGCTCGACCTGGACCACTGTCATCTGCAACCCTACGGCATTGCCCACGGCGGCGTACTCTCAACCCTGATTGACACGGCCACCTTCTGGGCCGTCTTTCCGCGGATTCCAGCGGCCGACGGTCTGGTCAATATCGATCTCAAGCTCAATTATCTGCAGGCGGTTAAAAACGGGCGGCTGCGCGCCGAAGGTTATGCTCTCCGGTCGGGGAAATCAATCAGCTACGCCGAGGCCCGGGTTTTCAACGAGCAGCAGGAACTGATCACTCACGGCACCTCGACCTTAAAGGTTATACCCGGCAAAGGCCTGCGGACAAAAAATCCGAAATTCGTCGCAAGCTAAACCTGAAAGCACTGAAAACCATGTCGCGCCCCGATGAGATGTTCGACAAAATCACGCTCGAACAAGGCTACCGAACCGGCGCCATCGGCCAAATCGCGGCCCTGCATGCCGAATATTACCATGCCCCCTGGCAATTCGGCTTGTATTTTGAAGCCCAAGTAGCCACCGGGCTCGGCAGGTTCTTGCGGCGCTACCAAGAGGACCGGGACGGCCTCTGGCTGGTTCGCGAAAACCATCGCATCAAAGGGTCGCTGGCGATTGACGCGCTCGGGGCCGACACCCGGGACGGCGCGCATTTGCGCTGGTTTATCGTCGAGGCCAGCTTGCGGGGCCGGGGGCTGGGCCAAAAACTGCTTAACCAGGCGATAGGTTTCTGCCGGGAACGAAATTATCGAAAAATCTATCTCTGGACCTTTGCCGGTCTTGACCCGGCCCGGCATCTTTATGAAAAAGCGGGCTTTGTGCTGAGCCGGCAGCAATCCGGAGACCGCAGCGGGCCTGAAATACCGTAACCGGCGGTGTTTCAGAAAAACGACAACGGATCAATATCCAGTCGCCAGGTCAGGGTCGGCGCGGAACTCAGCCGTGATCGCCAATGACGCAGAAAGTGATGCAGCTGCGGACGTTTCTGCCCCTTAACGAGCAGGTTCCAGCGATAGCGATTCTGAATCTTGACGATCGCCGAAGGCACCGGTCCCATTAAAAAGATGCCTCTCTCTCCGGCCGCGCTCAGCATCTCCTGTCCCATACTCTTGGCCTCCTGCAGAAATGCGCGCACCCGGTCCTGTTCGGGGCCGGAGGCTTTCAGATTGGCCAGACTGGAAAAGGGGGGGAAGGCTAGTTCCCGGCGATCCCTGAGCTCCCGTTCATAGAACGCCGAATAGTCATGCGCGGCGGCGGCGACCACGCTGTAATGTTCCGGCTGCAGGGTCTGGATGATCACCTCGCCACTGGATTCATCCCGCCCGCGGCCGGCCCGGCCGGAAACCTGGGCCAGAAGCTGAAAGGTTCTCTCCGGGGCCGTATATTCAGGCAATTCCAGCGAGAGATCGGCAAAAATCACTCCGACCAGATCAACCAGCGGGAAATTATGTCCCTTGGCCAGCATCTGGGTTCCCAGCAGAACCGCGGCCTGCCCCTGCCGGAATTCTTCGAGAATCCGACCCAGCTCACCCTTGCGCCGGGTCGCATCCCGATCCAGGCGCAGCACCCGCTGTTTTGGGAAATAGCGCCGCAGACTTTCTTCAAGTTTCTGAATGCCAAGGCCCAGAGGAAAAAAACGATTCCCTCCGCAGCGCGGACAGACCTCGGGCGGCGGCTGCTGGCCGCCGCAGTAGTGACAGACCAGCAGATTCAGGCTTTTATGAAAGGTTTGATGCACCGAACAAAGACGGCACTCGGGCATGTAGCCGCAGCCCAGACAGTAGAGGGTGCGCGAAAAACCACGTTTATTGAGAAAGAGCATCACCTGGCGACCCCGGGCAAAAACCGCCGCCATGCGCTCCAAAAGCCTGGGACTGAAACCATCCCAGGTAAACAGCGCGGCACGCTCCTGGTTGAGATCGACGATTTCCACCGCCGGCAGTGGCTTGTCATCAAGGCGCTGCGGCAGACTCAGGAGACGATAACGACCGGCGCGCGCGTTGTAATAGGTACCTAGGGCCGGAGTGGCTGAGCCCAGCACCACACAGCAACCCGCCATCTGGCCCCGAAGCAGGGCCAGATCCCGACCATTATAGGCGAAACCGGACTCCTGTTTATAGGAAGGTTCGTGTTCTTCGTCGACAACAATCAAACCCAGACGGGCCAGCGGGGCAAAGACCGCCGAGCGGGCCCCAACCACGATTCGGGCTCTTCCGGCCATGATCTGCCGCCACTGATCATAGCGCTCGCCCTCTGTCAGCCCGCTGTGCAGAATCGCCACCAGGGGGCCAAATTCATGTACGAGACGGTCCACCAGTTCAATCGTCAAAGCGATTTCCGGCACCAGATAAAGCGCATCCTGCCCCCGACTCAGAACCTCGGCGATCAACTTGATATAGATTTCGGTCTTGCCGCTGCCGGTTACCCCGTGCAGGAGAAAGGGGGCGAAAACATTGTGCTCCCTTTCCCGGCGAATGGCTTCCAGAATCGCCGCCTGGGCCGGGGTCAGGACCACCTGGCCCGGCGGGGATTGCGGGGGCGCGCTGTCGTTGATAGCCAGGGAACGGAGCCTGGGCACCGGCGTCGCCTGCAGCCAGCCCTGCTCCTGCCAGCGCCGCAGCAGGGCCGCGCTGCCGGCAAAGGCGGCCAGAAAACGGCGACGACTGAAATAGCCCCCGGCCTCGATAAAGGCCTGAAGCTGCCGGGTTTTTTCCGAAGCCATGCGGGAGACGGCCAGCGCGTTTAACAGGGCCGACCGATCGACAATCTCATAAATCAATTCAAACTGCTCCCGAACCCGGGGTGGAAGCAACTCCTGCCGGCAGCAAAGCCAGCCCTGACGACTCCAGGCTGAAAGTCGAGCCATGAAACGGTCCGGCGGCAAGGCCAACCTGTCGGCCAGTTCCTCGACCGGCAACGGGCCGTGTTCACGCAACACCATGATCATCGCGGCCAGCACCGGGGAACGGGGAAGAACAGCACTCAGACCTTTGTCCCCCAAACCGACCACCCGCCGGGAACGATACTGCAGCCCCCCGGGCAACAGAGCAAACAGCGCCTCCCCCAGAGGGGTCTGATAATACTCGGCCGCCCGCCGATAAAAATCGAGGTGAAAGCGCCCAAAAAGAGGCTTTTCATCAATGACGGCCTCCAGAGGCAACAGCGTGACCTCCTCCCGCAGGGGCGGACAAACCGAACTCCAGCCCAGAAGATAACCACTGGTCAGCCGTTTGCGAAAAGACGCCAGCACTCGTTTACCAACCTCCAGGCGGGCGACCAGAAACGGATCGGCAACCAGATAGGTAAACTCCACGCTCAGGGGCAGATTGAAAACCACCTGGGCATACAGGGGCAGAGCGGAAACCGTCGCGCTGAAAGATGAGACCTGGTTCAAATTAAATCCTGATGAAGATCAGCGGGAAAGTTTCCTGGCTTGTGTAGCCGGGAAACAACCTGTAAAGCACGAGAAACCATCACTCGGCATTTATTTTCTTGCCGGTCATTTGCAGAAAGGCATCCTCCAGATTGACCCGGCGAAGATTACAGGGCGTGGTCAGGGCGGCGGCCGCAGCGGTCGCCGCTTCCCGGCTGGGAAAATAAAAACTCTCCAGACGGCCTTCTCCAACCCGATCAAGAGACCATGCCCCAACCCGGTCCACCAGCCACTGCGGCCGATCCAGAGCGACCAGACGCCCCCGTTCCAGAAAAGCAACCCGATCGGCTAAAAACTCCGCTTCTTCGATATAATGCGTGGTCAGAAAAACGGTGACCCCATCTTGCCGCACCCTTTTGATCAGGGCCCAGAGCTGGCGCCGAATACCCGGATCCAGACCGACCGTGGGTTCGTCAAGAAAAAGAATCGCGGGTTCATGGAGCAGGGCCCGGGCCATCATCAGACGCCGTTTCAGCCCCCCGGAAAGCTCCCGCACCAGGGTATCACGCCGCTCGGACAAAGCGAAATAATCTAGCAGCTCGTCGATGCGCCGCCGTTTTTCCCGGCCCAGACCGAACATGCGCCGGTGAATTTCCAGGTTTTCAAAAACCGTCAGTTCCTGGTCGAGATTGCTGCTCTGAGGTACGATGCCGACCTGCTGCCTGGCGGCCAGGCTCTCATGGACAACGGAAAAACCATTGAGCCAGGCCTCGCCGCCACTCGCCCGGCTGAGACCGGCGAGAATCCGAATCGTCGTGGTCTTGCCGGAACCGTTGGGACCCAGATAAGCAAAGATCTCCCCGCGCAACACCTCCAGGGAAACTCCGGCCACGGCCTGGAGGCGGCCAAAGTTCTTGACCAGATCCACGATTCTGATAACTACGTCCGCCATCTGCGCACAAATTTAAAAGGTTGAGTTCCGTACCTTACAGATTATTTTCTGGTTTTTTTCAACATTTTTAACGACAACAAAAACCAGAAAATGTTCTGATCAGAGCACTTATTGGTGACCAACTGAAATACCTTCAGGTACGGGCCGTGAAGGCCATTTGGGTTGCGGGATTATTCCCGCATTAGTACCTTACAGGTTATTTTCTTGTTTTTTTCAACAATTTTTTCAACCATAAAAACAAGAAAATGTTCTGATAAGAGTACTTATTTGCGGGCCGTGAAGGCCCCCATTTGGGGTTGCGGGATTATTCCCGCATCAGGTTTAGTTTACCGGGAAGTGACCGCTCGGGTTACTTCACAAAAGCATCAGAGGTTTCATGCCGCCGGCTTTGGCCCGCGGTTCCCGAAGTTCTGCTGCCTAAGGTTTCAGCCTTTGAGTTCAACCACGGTGATCGCGGCCCCACCGGCGGCGGCCTCAGGATGAAAGCATTTTCCGACCCAGGGCAAACCGAGCAGAATTTCCCACACCCCCTGTCGTAAACGACCGGTGCCATGCCCGTGAATGATCTCAACCTGCGTTTCTCCGGCAAGTACCGCCTGATCAATGAAAGAGGGCAGCAACTCGGCCGCCTCCTCGACCCGCTTGCCGACCAGATTTAAAACCCGGCCGACCCCGGCCGCGCCCAGACGAGCTTTTCCGGGCTGATCCTCCGCCAAGTCCCCGGCGGCCCGACTGATTTTGACTGCAGTCACGGGAGCCGGTCCGGGTAGATGACGCAGAATCCGCTCCGGACTCAAGGTTACGCGCAGATTGCCTTCCAGCAGAACGGTAATTCGTTGCCCGGACTTTTCCAGCGCCAGCACCTGCGCCGGCTTGACCTGGCCGGCGACCATCACCCGAGCACCAACACCAAGCTTTGACCAGTCAATTTCTGCCCGCTCGCGCTCGACTGCAGGCAGCAGTTGTTCCACCTCAGCGCGCGTCTGATTAAAAGCGCCGCGCCAGCGGCCGAGACTGATTTCCGGCGGCGGGGCGACGACGGCTGCGCTCGAGAGCTTTTGCCGGGCCGTTTCATAATCAATTTTGGCGGCCTCAAGTTCGGCCAGGCGAACCTTGAATTTCTGCCGCGCTTCCCTGACCAGGGCCGCGACCTGCTCGCGGGCCTGGTTTGCGATTTTTTCCTTTTCCGCTTCAAGCTCCGCCGCCAGACGGGCCTGGCGCTGACCGGCAATCCGGGCCTGTTGTTTAAGCGCCAGCAGTTCCTTCTCATGGCGTTCGCTGTGGGCGAGACGTTTCTCCAGACGCGCGGCCAGCGTCGCGGTCCGGCTTTCACTTTCGCCGACCAGCTCCCGGGCCCGTTCAATCAACCCTGGCGAAAAACCGAGATTGCGAGCGATCAGCAAAGCATTACTTAAACCCGGCACCCCGTACTGAAGATGATAGAGAGGCTTCATGGTCGCCGGATCAAAAGCCACGGCCACGCTGCTTACCCCTTCTTCCTCATAGGCATATGATTTGACATCATTGTAATGAGTCGTCACCATAAAGGTCGTGCGCCGGCTTTTAAGTTCATGTAAAATCGCCTGGGCCAGAGCCGCTCCCTCCTTGGGATCGGTGCCGACCCCAAGCTCATCCAGCAGCACCAGGGAATCGGCATCGGCCTTTTCGAGAATAGCCTTGACCGCGAGCAAATGACCGGAAAAGGTGCTGAGCGAAGCCGACAGATCCTGGCCATCGCCGATGGCGGCCAGCACCTGGGAAAACAGCGGCACGCGGCTATCTGCCGCCACCGGCAGCAGCAAACCACAGCGCGCCATCAGAATGATCAGACCGGCGGTTTTCAGGGTTACGGTCTTGCCGCCGGTATTGGCCCCGGAAATAACCAGTCCGTAGCGGGTCGCCGGGAAATCGATGTCGACCGGCACCACCCTCGCGGCCGGCAAGGTGGCCGCGAGCAAGGGATGACGGGCCTGGCGCAGGGAAAAACCGGCACCACGCGTGGCCGTCAGCTCCGGCGCCTCCGCCCTGATTCGGGCTCCGAAAAGGGCCTTGGCCTGCAGTTGATCCAGCGCGAAAATCTTTTCCAGGGTAAGCCGAACGGCCGGCGCCGCCTGACGCAGGCGATCGGCGATTCGGCGCAGAATGTTAAGCTCCTCCTGTTTTTCATCCTGCAACAGCAAGGCCAGGTGGTTGTTCAGGGAAACACTTTCTAGAGGTTCGACAAAAAAGGTCTGCCGCGAGCGGGAATGATCGTGAATGATGCCGGGAATGGCGCCGCGAAAATTAGTCCGCAAGGGCAGGACATAACGCTGATTGCGGATCGTTACCAGGTGATCCTGAATATAAGACTGCAGCTCCGGATCGCCGAGAACCGCATGCAAGCGGGAATCGATCTGTTGCCGCGTGGAGGCGATGCGCCGGCGAATTTCCTCCAGTTCCAGACTGGCGCCGTCGAGAATCTCCTCGTCCCCCCCGATGCAACTCTCAAGCAGACGCGATAACGGAGCAAAAGATTCAATTCCGTCGAAGGCCTCGGCTAGTGGTTGAAAGAGCCCGGCAACGCGCTCACTGACCTGCTGCCGATACGCGCCCACCCTTTCCAAACCGGCGAAGGTGGCCGCCACCACCAGCAGTTCGCGGGGCGACAACCAGCTCTCGGGAAAACGAATTTTCTCTAAAAAAGGAGAAAGATCAGCTATCCCGCTCAGTGGCGCCGGTCCGCATTCGCGCACCAGAACCATGCAGGCGGCGGTTTCCTTGAGGCTTACGCGCAACCCGGCCAACGCCTCCGGTGAAGCCGGATGCAGAGCCAGCAAGGCTTGGCGCCCGGGAAGGGTCAGGGCGTGCTCGGCCACCAGGGCCAGAACCTTATCGAGTTCAAGAATCCGTGCGGCCGAATTTTCCAGGGCCGACCATGAACCAGCCCGCGACATCAAACCAGGAAGCGCCCAACCAGCTGATTGACCGCCTTGCCGTCCGCCCGGCCCGCAATTTTCGGCATCAACAGTTTCATGACCTGGCCCATCTCCTTCTTGCTTTCGGCACCGGCCTCGGCAATGGCCTCCTTGACCATCATCTCCAATTCGTCCGGACTCAGAGCCTGAGGCAGATAAACCTGTAGATATTCGATCTCGCTGCGCTCCTTGGCCGCCAGATCCTCCCGGCCGCCCCGGGCAAACTGCTCAGCCGAGTCCTGACGCTGTTTGACCATCCGCGTGAGCACCTGCAGCACATCCTGATCCTCCAGTTCACGCAGACATTCAATGCGCCGGTTCTTAGCCTCCGCCAGCAACATCCGCAACGCCCCAAGACGAATTTTCTCCTGCTTTTTCATAGCCTCCTTGACGTCGGCCGCAATCCGTTCCAATAAACTCATAGTTTATGATCCCCTGATAAAAATTACCCAAACCGGGCGCTTATACCCCACAGCCAAGCCAGGGCCACGCCGACTTTCAGCCCTTATACTGAAAAGCGCTCGTCTCTGTCAAACCCTGGCTTGGGGTTTTGGACCCAAGCGCACGAAAATTTTCCTTCGAAAAGCAACCCCGAACTTGACAATTTTTTGCCGGCGCTTTACAAGACCAGTTAAAACGTTGTTTAAACAACCCTGCCGGCTGATGATTATCAAGAGGCTGAAATCCAAGGAGGAAACCATGCTCAACCTGGCCACCGTTCTCGATTACAGCGCCAAGGAATATCCGCAGAAAAACGCGATTATTTTCGGCGCCCAGAAAATCTCCTACGCCCAACTCAATACTTTCTGTAACAAAATCGCCAACGGCCTGGTCAAAGCCGGCATCCGTCCCGGCGACAAAGTCGCCCTGAGTTGCCCCAACCTGCCCTATTTTCCGATGGCCTATTTCGCCATTCTCAAAAGCGGCGCCACCGTCGTGCCCCTGAACGTCCTGCTCAAAAGCCGGGAAATCGCCTACCATCTCGCCGACAGCGAGGCCAAGGCCTTTTTCTGTTTTCAGGGCTCGCCGGAGCTGCCGATGGCGGAAGAGGGTTTCAAGGCTTTTCAACTTACCGACAGCTGCAAGTATTTTTGGATTATGACGGCCGATCCGGCAGCCCCCTCGCCGATTCCAGGGGCCGAAACCCTGGGCATGATGATGGGTCCGCAGGCGGCCGCTTTTGAAACCGTGCAGACCCGGGCCGATGACACGGCCGTCATTCTTTACACCTCGGGAACCACCGGTTTCCCGAAAGGCGCCGAGCTCTCCCATTCCAACATGATCATGAACGCGACCTGCAGCCGCGACCTGCTGGGTCTGTTATATGACGATATTCACGTCATCACCCTGCCCCTGTTTCACTCCTTTGGCCAGACCGTGCAAATGAACGCCGGTTTCATGAAAGGCAACACCATTATCCTGATTGCCCGCTTTGCTCCAGAAGCGGTTTTTAACGCGATTCAAAACGAGGGCGCCTCGGTTTTTGCCGGAGTGCCGACCATGTACTGGGCCCTGCTGCATTATCAAGACAAGGAGCGGCGCTTTGATTTCGAAAGAATCAGCCGCACCTTAAGAGTCGGAGCTTCCGGCGGCGCCTCCCTGCCCCTGGAAACCATCAAGGGCATGCAGGAAAAATATAACATTCCCATCCTCGAAGGCTACGGCCTTTCCGAAACCTGCCCGGTGGCGACCTTCAACCAGATGCACAAACCCTGCAAACCGGGATCGATCGGTTTTCCGATCTGGGGCATCGAAGTCAAGATCGTCGATCAGCAGAGCCGGGAAGTTCCGATCGGAGAAATCGGCGAGATCGCGATTCGCGGCCATAACATCATGAAAGGCTACTACAACAAACCGGAAGCTACCGCGGCCGCCTTCAAAGGCACCTCGTGGTTTCACAGCGGCGATCTCGGGCGCATGGATGAGGACGGTTTTTTCTATGTTGTCGACCGGGTCAAGGACATGATCATTCGCGGCGGCTTCAATATCTATCCCCGGGAAATCGAGGAGGTTCTCCTCAGCCATCCGGCCATCTCCATGGTCGCCGTCATCGGCATCCCCGACGACCATTATGGCGAAGAAATCAAGGCCCTGGTCATCCTGAAAGAAGGTCATACGGCAACCGCCGAGGAAATTATTTCGTGGTCAAAAGAACAGATGGCCTCCTATAAATATCCGCGCCTGGTCGAGATTCGCGACAGCCTGCCGATGACGGCCACCGGCAAGATTCTGAAAAAAGAACTGAAAGCCGAAGCCTGAAGCAAGCCTCCCGAGCCTGAGGGCCGGGAAACACCGCGCCGGTACCCGGCCTTCATTCAGACGGTCCGCGATTACGCCGCCCGACCTGAATGGAGGCCCCTTGATCGCCCGACCAACAACATTGGGCTTGACTAGGCTGGCCGCATTTAGTACCTTACAGGCAATTTTCTCGTTTTTTTAAACCTTTTTTTTCAACCGCAAAAACAAGAAAATGTTAAGTGCTTCACGGATTATCCCCGAGGGGGATGTCCCGATGAAGAAACTTATCCAGATCTGCTGGGCCTGATAAGAGTACTTATTTGTGACCAAAGGAAATACCTTTAGGTACGGGCCGTGAAAAATCATTTGGGTTGCGGGGTTATTCCCGCATTAGTAGGTTTTCGGCTGCACGCGACCAACCATTTCCTTTAGCCTCGGTACCATGGAGAAAGAATGTCGGATCAGGAACATACGCTGGCGGTTTTCATAGACTTTGAAAATCTGGCCCTGGGTTTTAAAAACCGCAAAAAAAACGAGAAGTTTGAAATCTCTACCATTCTTGCCAGGCTAGTGGAAAAGGGCAAGGTCATCGCCAAAAAAGCCTATGCCGACTGGTCCAGCTACGCGAAATACAAGGAAGAGCTTCACAGCGCCGCCATTGAATTGGTTGAAATCCCCAGAAGACGCATGACCGGCAAGAACTCAGCCGACATCCGTCTTTGTGTCGATGCCATGGACATGTCCTATTCCAAAGATCACATCGATACCTTTGTCATCGTCTCCGGCGACAGCGATTTTTCCCCACTGGTTGCCAAGCTCAAAGAAAACGGCAAGCAGGTCATCGGCATCGGCATGCGCGAAAGCACCTCCAGCCTGTTAAGCGACAACTGTGACGAATTTATCTTTTATGAAGACCTGGAACAGGCCTCGCAGATGACCCCGCCCCGAATCGCCGGTGACATTCCGGAGGAAAAACGCGACGCCTTTGAGCTTCTTTTTGAATCGATCACCGCCCTGATGAGGGAAAACAAGGAAATTCTCTGGTCCTCAATGATCAAGCAGACCATGCAGCGTAAACGACCATCCTTTAACGAGTCAACCCTGGGTTACCGTTCTTTCAGCGAGATGCTGCTCGACTGCGCTAAACGTAATTATCTTCAGGTCAGCAAGGACAGCAAAAGCGGAACCTTGATTGTTGACGGTTTCGGGAAATAGGCGCGACCATGCTGCTGATGATAGACAACTATGATTCTTTCACCTACAATATCGTTCAATATTTCGGCATGCTGGGGCAACGGGTCGAAGTCCGGCGCAATGACGAGATCAACCTGGAAGGAATCGCGGCCCTCGGGCCCCGGCAGCTGGTGATCTCTCCGGGACCCTGCACCCCGACCGAAGCCGGTATTTCGGTTGCCGCGATCAAAGAGTTTGCCGGCAGAATCCCGATTCTCGGGGTCTGTCTCGGGCACCAGAGCATCGGGGCGGCTTTCGGCGGCAAGATCGTCCGGGCCGGGCGGATCATGCATGGCAAGACTTCACAGGTCGAACACGACGGCCGGGGAATTTTCCAGGACATCGCCAATCCCTTTACGGCAACCCGCTACCATTCTCTGGTAATCGCCCCAGAGACCCTGCCGACCTGCCTTGAAGTTACCGCCAGAGCCCTGGATGACCAGGAAATCATGGCGGTGCGCCACCGGCAGTTACCGATCTGGGGCATTCAGTTTCATCCGGAATCGATCCTCACCCAGGTCGGCATGGATATTCTGAAAAATTTTCTGGCCTTGTCTGAAGCTGCAGGCAAAAAGCAAACGAACGCTTAATCCAGCAGCACCAGACCCGCAAAAATGGCCATCGCCACTTCTTTTTTGGCGACCCCTGAGTTCTGCGGCCAGCCGGCGCTCTCCAACAACCGGGCAACATCGATGCCGTATCCAGACATTGACGGTCGCGCCAGCTGAGGATGACGGCAGGTCTTGCCTTCATGCAGCACTCGGCATTCGGGATAATCGGCACAGAAAAGCTCTTTGCAGGAGCCCCCGGCGAAGGCCCGGGCTTGGGGAGCTCCATTTTTACGAGCCACCTTTTCCACCCCGGCCCCAATTTCATGAATCAGCGCCAGAACCTCATTGCGTTCAAAGGAAAAAGCCACCTCCTTGGGCACCTCGACCTTGAAAACCAGGGCCTGTCGATAATCAGGCAACAGCTTACGCAGCGACTCAGGCCCGCCGACATGCGGCGGGCAACTCAGCGAACGACCATAACCATCGCAGCACGGCTCGAAACACATTCCCGCCAGCTCATCCCGGACCACAATCTCGGCCGCATCAATTAAAACCGCGTCAACCGCACCCAGATGCCGGGCCAGATCCAATAAAGTTTCCCGATTATCCATTACATGTCGCCCATGTTAAAGGTCACCAACCTTTAATGCCGCAGTCAGATTCCGCATTTTTTCGCCCGCAAGCAAGCAACGCTTAAATTACAGGGCAAAAACCCGCAGCTGATACTACCAGACTGATCACCCGATTTCAAACATTTTCCATCACTATACCGTCACTTTCAGTCAGAAAAACAAAGATTATCGCCCCAGGGACCGCGGGCCAAGAGGTTCTCGACTTCAGACCCAGAAAAGCCGGTCGGGGCAGTTCCCCGGACCGGCTTTTCTATCTGTGAAACGCATTTTTTTTTAAATCGTGCTCATTCTAGCGGGAGGCGACCCGACAATCCCGGCACAAATCGAAAAAATCCTCAGGCAGATCGGCTTTTTTCTGAAAATAATCGCACTGAAAAGCCGGAGCGACTTCAACCCCGCAGGCTTTGCAGTATTTCAGTTCCAGAACCCGGGACCAGCGGTCGATGATCTTCTGGTCACCATCCTCCTGAATCTGAATCGCGCCGGTCGGGCAAACGTAAACACAGGCTCCGCAACCGATACACTGTTCCGCCTCCCCACCAAAAGGCGGCACCACCACCCGCTCAGCCCCGCGCTGGGCAAAGGTGATGGCATTGGCGCCCACCACTTCGCGGCAGACCCGCTCGCAGAGACCGCACAAAATACAATCATCGTAACGCAACTCAAAACGCGAGCCGCTCAAACCATGTTTCGCCGCCAGACGATCGAGCTCGGGCGAGGTGTTGCAGCGGGCCAGCAGCATCTCCAGCACCATCCGCCGGGCTTTGACCGCCGTTTTACTCTCGGTTTCAACCACCAGGGGCTTGGTGATCGGATAGTTACAGGAGGTGGTCACCGTCGACCGGTCTCCCTCGACGATCTCAACCAGACAGAGCCGGCAGGCTCCGTAGGGCTCAAGCAATTCATGGTTACAGAGGGTCGGAATCTTAATATTGAGCGCAGCGGCCGCTTTGAGAATCGTCGTTCCGCGCTCGACTTCACTTTTTTTCCCGTTAATCGTGACAGCAATCATGATCATTCCTCCCTAAGCCTGAACATCAGCGGTCAAAGCCTTGCAAACTCCGGCCGGGCACTGCTTGTCATTAATGTGAGCCAGATACTCATCCCGAAAATAACGTAGGGTACTCAAAACCGGATTGGGCGCGGTTTTACCGAGCCCACACATCGAAGCCTGCTGAATCACCGGCGCCATTTCCTCCAACAGTTCAAGATCGGACAGGGTTCCTTTACCGAACGTGATTTTTTCCAGAATTTCATACATGCGCTGCAGTCCCTCGCGGCAGGTCGTACACTTGCCGCAGGATTCTTCCTTGAGGAAGCCAACAAAATATTTGGCGACATCCACCATGCAGGTCTGGTCATCCATGACGATCATGCCGCCCGAGCCCATCATTGAACCGATTTTGGTCAACTCGTCAAAATCAACCGGCATGTCGAGATGGGCCTCGGGAATGCAGCCGCCCGAAGGCCCGCCGGTCTGCACCGCTTTGAAAGAGCGGTTTTTGGGAATTCCCCCTCCGATTTCAAAGATAATCTTACGCAGGCTGGTCCCCATCGGCACCTCGACCAAGCCGGTATTCTTGACCTTGCCGACGAGGCTGAAAATCTTGGTCCCGGCACTGCCGGCCGTGCCGATGCTTTTATACCAGGCGGCACCACGGTTGATAATCAGCGGCACATTCGCCCAGGTTTCCACATTGTTGAGAACTGTAGGTTTGCCCCAGAGACCGCTCTCGGCCATATGAATATGTTTGGCCCGGGGTTCGCCGACCTCTCCTTCGATCGAGGCGATCAGAGCACTGGATTCACCACAGACAAAGGCGCCGCCGCCCTTGCTGATATGAATGTCGAAACTGAAGTCACTGCCCAAAATGTTTTCGCCCAGCAATCCGAGGGCCCGGGCCCGGTCAATGGCACACTGCAGATTCCTGACCGCCTGCGGGTATTCGTTCCGCACGTAAACATAGCCGGCCGTGCCCCCGATGGCAAAAGCGCCGATCATCATCCCTTCGACAATGGCGTGAGGATTACCTTCGAGCAGGCTACGGTCCATGTAGGCTCCGGGATCGCCTTCGTCGGCATTACAGATCACGTACTTGACCGCGCCGACGGCTTTTTTCGCCGATTCCCATTTGCGACCGGTAGGAAAGCCACCGCCCCCCCGCCCGCGCAGACCGGCCTCCTTGACCTCGGCCAGCACCTGATCGGCGCTCATCGTGGCCAGGACCTTCTGCAGGGCCTGGTAACCGCCGATCGCCAGATAATCCTCGATACTGGTCGGATCAATATAGCCGTTGTCTCCGAAAACCAAACGTTCCTGCAATCTGTAAAAAGGCACATCCGCCTCAAGTTTAATCCGCTGTTTGGTCTTAGAATCGAAAAAAAGCAACTTGTCCAGCACTTCACCTTTGGCGATCGTCTGACTGACAATTTCGGCGACTTGTTTTTCCTTGACCCGCTGATACAGGATTCCTTCCGGCCGGATTACGGCCAGAGGCCCTTTTTCACAATAACCATGGCAGCCGGTGGTTTTAACCTCGACCTTTTTCCCCAAGCCGGCTTTCTCCAGCTCCGCCCGCAAGAGTTCGACCACCTTGTCACAACCATGCGCCTGGCAACCGGTACCGGTACAAACGGTGACCATGGGCCGGTCGGGATCCCGCTCGGCCCGACACTGATCGCGATAGGCATCCAGCCCGGATGCACTCTCTATCTTCTTCATATCCTTAAAATCCTCGTCATGTAAGAGTTTGCCTGCTTGGGAACGCTCCGCCGCAGAACGCAGGACGGCGAACCCGCGTTTTCAACGAAAACGACTGAGCAGCTCAGGAACCTTGTCGGCGTCCAATTCACCATAGTAATCTTCATCAATGACGGCTACCGGGCCCAGGGCGCAGGCGCCGACGCAGTTAACCGTTTCAATCGAGAACTTGAAATCGCCGGTGGTTCCGCCATCGACAATACCGAGTTCACCTTCAAAAGCCGCCAGCACTCGCGCCGCACCGCGGACATGGCAGGCCGTCCCGACACAGAGACTGACCATATGTTCACCCTTGGGCTCAAGATTGAAGGCTTTGAAAAAGGTGGCGATGCGATACACCTTGGCCACCGGCAGCACCAGATGAGCGGCCAGGGACTCGAGGGCTTCGCGGGCCAGGAAACGATTCTTATTGCGTATCTGAATCTCCTGCAACATGGCGATCAGATTGGCGGGATTATTGTCGTAGAGGGCTGCAACCTCCAAGCTTACCGTTTCTGCACTCATAATGACCCCCTTTTAGTTGAGCTCCGACCGGCTCATTTGGATTTTTTTCTGCAGGCGGTCATAGGATTTATCAACCTGCGCCTGTATCTCGGCGATATTGGCGGCACTCAAGTGCCGAAAACGCCCCTGCGGTTTCAGATAATCGATCACCGGCCGATGATGCTTGTGGGTCACGGTCATACGGTACTCGCCGTTTTCAATTTCGTACAGCGGAAAAACCTTGCTTTCGACCGCGATCCGACCAATACTGACCGCGAGATTGGGCGCCATGCGCCACCCCGTCGGACAGGGCACGAAACAGTGAATATAAGCCGGCCCCGGCATCGCCGCCGCCTTTTTAACCTTGGCCATCAGGTCAAAGGGATAACTCGGCGAGGCGGTGGCGACATAGGGTATATTATGGGCCGCGGCAATCTCGGCGACATTCTTTTTCATCGTATGCTGACCCAGGGGCTCGACTTCACCAGCAGGCGAGGTCGTGGTCGTGGCCCCATAGGGCGTTGAGCTCGAACGCTGAATCCCCGTGTTCATATAGGCCTCGTTATCATAACAGATATAGATCATGTCATGACCGCGCTCCAGCGCTCCGGAAAGAGCCTGCAGACCGATGTCAACAGTGCCCCCGTCTCCGGCCTGAGCGACGATGGTGATTTTGCGATCCACCGGATATCTGCCTTTTCTTTTCAGAACCTTGATGCCGGCCTCGACCCCGGAAGCCACGGCGGCGGCATTTTCAAAGGCGACATGAATCCAGGGCACCTGCCAGGCGGAATGAGGATATGACGAAGTTACGATCTCCAGACAGCCGGTGGCATTGGCGATGATATAATCTTTTCCCAGGGTCTTGGCCACCAGGCGGGCCGCGAGCAGCTCGGTGCAGCCCTGACAGGCACGATGACCGGAAGCCAGAGATTCCTGCTGCGGCGCCAGTTTGGCGGCGTAAACGTTAAAATTCTCCATTATTCCCGCACTCCTATCATCTTGTATTGGTGGATTTCCTTGACTTTCGCCATAGCTTCAGCCTGAGTGATCATCACGGCAAAGTCGTCGATCGTGATATCACGCCCTCCGAGACCGGCGATAAAGCTGGCGACATAGGGCGCGTCCTGAACCGAGTACAGAGCGGAACGGATTTCCCCGGCCACGGGTCCGCCGGTGCCGCCGGAGGAAACGGCCCGGTCAACTACCGCCAGAGTCTTCACCCCCGGCATGGCCGCGATCAGATCCTCCACGGGAAACGGCCGCCAGAGACGCAGCCGCAACAGGCCGACCGGACGCTGTTCCTGATCTCGCAGCCGATCGATCGTTTCCATAGCGGTTTCACTGACACTGCCCATGGTCAGGAGCAAGGTTTCGGCCCCTTCGGCACGATAACTTTCGACAACCTGATAACGGCGCCCGAATCGCTTGCCAAAATCGGCGAAAACCTCTTTGATCACCGCCATCGAAGCCTTCAGAACCTCGTCCTGACATTTCTTGGCTTCGGTGTAGATCTCCGGAATCCCGACCATGCCCATGCTGACCGGAGCATCCGGATTAAGCTGGACCGCCGGTTGGTATGCAGGCAGAAATTGATCGACCTCATCCTGATCAAGAAATTCATGGGGTTCGATCACATGACTTAAGGTAAAGCCGTCGATATTGACGCTGATCGGCAGCAACACCCGATGATCTTCGGCGATTTTGAAAGACTGCAGGGTCAGGTCGTAGGCCTCCTGACCGTTTTCGGCAAAAATCGCAATCCAGCCGGTATCACGTACGCTCATGATGTCGCTGTGATCGTTCCAGATACTGATCGGTCCGGACAAGGAACGATTGGCGATCGTCATCACCACCGGCAGACGCAGGGCCGGAATAATAAACAGAATCTCGTTCATCAGGGCCAGCCCCTGCGAGCTGGTCGCGGTATAGGTTCTGGCGCCGGCGGCGGCGGTTCCGGCGCAGACGCTCATGGCCGAATGCTCCGATTCCACCGGAATAAAGGCGGCATCAAGTGTGCCTTCGGCCACCAGCTCCGAAAGGTGCTCAACGATATGAGTCTGCGGCGTAATCGGATAGGCAGCTATGGCATCAACATTAGCCTGTTTAACCGCCTCACTGATCGCCAGTGAAACCTCAATCCCTACTCTTTTTCCCATCACTCGCCCTCCTCAACCATGCTGATACAGCCGGTCCAGCACTCGGTCGCGCAGATACCGCAACCCTTGCAATGCTCCAGATCAAAATCATAGCTGCCATCCGCCGCCAGCACGATCGAACCTTCCGGGCAAACCAGATAGCAGACCCCGCATTTGATACATTTGCTCTTGTCGGTTTGCGGCCGCTGCGAACGCCAGTCACCGGTCCGGTACTCAGCCGCGCAACCGGGCTGAGTCACCATGAAACCCAGATCATATTCATGCCAGGCTTTTTCATTGAATTTTTTCGTCACCGCTGTTCTCCTTAATTTTTCTGCTTAAGAACAAAGATCATAGGCTTTTTACATCGTGGAACACCTGCGCGACCCAAGCCGCCCCTTCTGCAGACCACACCAGGACAACCGCCGCCTTTTCCACTTCAGGTCGCTATCGAGACTCGACCTCGGTCTCTTCATAAGCCCGGCGCATGGCTTTGATATTACGAGCTGCGATGCGACCGAAACGCGCTTCCAAAGGACTGACTAGGGCCTCAATCGGCACGATGCGACAAGCTTTGACCGCAGCCCCCAACATGGTTGTATTGGTAATCGGCAACCCCAGCTCCTCGATCGCGATATGGGTTGCGTCGACACGGGCCAGGGCGCTTTTAAAACCATAGACACGCCGCAATTCGGACAAGGATTTGCCACTGTTGATAACCAGCATGCCCTCGGGCTTCAGCCCCTCTTCAACATTGACGATCGACAACACCGAAGGATCCAGGACCAGCACGACATCCGGACTATAGACCTTGGTCCGGTTGCGGATTTTCTCATCACTGACCCGGGCGAAAGCGATTACCGGAGCCCCACGGCGCTCAGGCCCGAAACTGGGAAAAGCCTGGGCGAACTTGCCTTCGTTGATCGCGGCGATGGCTAGCATTTCGGCGGAAGTGACTCCACCCTGGCCACCTCGACCGTGCACTCTGACTTCGATCATATGAAGATCTCCTCTTTGCTAATTGATAACCTGCGGTAACCCTGCAACCCATGTATACGATAAGGTTAAACGGTGTACTGTATACAATACAAAAAATCAAAAGTGAAGCGCTTATTGCTGCAACAGGGTAAAATTAGGTAAAATTAACCCTGGCGAATATCTTTTCTCAAAATTATTAAAAGGGATTCCGCCCATCCAGAGATTTCTGAATGGTCACCGGATCCATATATTCAAGGTCGGCGCCGACCGGCAGGCCGCAGGCCGGTCGGCTCAGAAGGATTCCCAAGGGACGCAGAAAGCGGCTGAGGTAAAGAGCCGTGGCATTTCCCTCCACCGTGGGATTGGTGGCCAGCACCACTTCACTGATCTTTTCGGCGACAATATTATGGTAAAGTTTTTCGAGGCGCAACTCCTCTGGGCCGATCCCCTGTATCGGCGCCAGGGTGCCGTGCAGAACAAAATATCGGCCTTTAAAAGCCCCACTGTTTTCGATTGAGATAAGATCTGCCGGATACTCCACCACGCAGAGCTTATTCCGGTCGCGGGCGTAATCCCGACATAGGGGGCAGGGATCCTGCTCCGTCAGGTTCTGGCAGAAGGAGCAAAGCAGCAGACGATTTTTGACATCGATAATCGCCGCGGCCAGCCTTTCAGCTTCGCCAAGGGGCAGGCGAACCATGTGAAACGCCAGGCGGGCCGCTGTCTTGCGCCCAACTCCGGGCAATTTTTTCAGTTCTTCAACCAGGCCCAACAGGGCTTCAGGATAACTAGGCATAGTTTTTGGGCCGAAACCTTCCGGCCTCGGCCGCCGTCGGTTACAACTATTTCTGGGAAAGTTCGGTCAGAACCCCGTTCGAGGTTTTAGGATGAACAAACGCGATTTTAGCACCGTGCGCCCCACAACGAGGTTCTTCATCCACCAGCTTGGCGCCCTTCTCCTTCAAACCCTTGAGCTCGGCGACGATATCATCGGTCGCGTAACAGATATGATGAATACCTTCGCCCTTCTTTTCCAGATGCTTGGCCACCGCCGAATCCGCACTGGTCGGACAAACCAGTTCAATATGGGTTTCGCCAATGGCAAAAAAGGCCACCCTGACCTTTTGTTCCGGCACCTCTTCGATACCATGAAACTCCAGACCCAGCATATCCCGGTAAAACTTGGCGGTTTCCTCAAGGTCTTTGACGGCAATACCGATATGATCAATTTTCTGCAACATCTTTATTTTCTCCTCCGGTCATTCCCAGTCCGGCAAAAAGTTCCTCAACCCCATCCATAGGGGTCAACTCCTTGGCCGCGACCCGGTTGACCACATCTGCATAGACTGGCAAAGCGGTCGAACGCTGCATGATCCCATCAAAGAGATAAGCCCGTAATTCATTTTCCGCCTTCTGGGCCTTTTTTTCAGCAAACAAGCCGCTTCGGGCGACGCGCTCACCATGAGCGAAAATGCCGGCGACCAGCTCTTCAATTCCGATATCATTGACCGCCACGGTGCGATAAATCTCCGGTTTAAAATCCCCCTTAACCATATCCAGCATGGCCCGCAGTTCGGTAAACAGTTTATCCGCGCCTTCACGATCGGCTTTATTGACAGCAAAAACATCGGCAATTTCCATCACCCCGGCCTTGGCAACCTGAACCGAGTCACCCAGACCCGGAACCATGACCACGACCGTGGTCTGCGCGATTCTGACAATATCAACCTCATCCTGACCGACGCCGACGGTTTCAATAATAACCACATCCTTGCCGGAAGCATCCAGCAGATGAATAACGTCAACCGTATTTTTGGCCAGGCCCCCGAGATGACTGCGGGTTGCCATACTGCGAATGAACACCCCTTCATCAAGGGCGTGCTGCTGCATTCGAATGCGGTCACCAAGAATCGCTCCGCCGGAAAACGGACTCGAAGGATCAACCGCGATAACCCCAACGGTTTTCCCCTGTTTGCGCAAACCAGCAATAACCTTATCCGTCAGGGTACTTTTCCCGGCCCCGGGAGGGCCGGTAATTCCCAGCAGAAAAGCCTTGCCGGTTTTAGGATAAATCTCTTTTAAAATTTCCCTTTTCCCCGGTCGGTCATTTTCGACGATGGTAATCGCCTTGGCCAGGGAACGCACTTTGCCGGCCAGCAGACCGGCGACTAAATCGTTCAAAACTTAAACCCTTTCAATCACGATAGGCTCAGCTCCGCAACCAGCGCGGGCACAGATTAAACCAGAACCGCCGTCAAACATTATTCTTTATAAAAGCAATGGTCTCCTCGGTCGTGGCGCCGGGCAGGAAAATTTCAGCGATGCCGGCGGCCTTTAAAGCCGGAATGTCTTCCGCCGGAATGATCCCGCCGCCGAAAACCAGAATTTCACCCGCGCCCTTTTCCCGGAGCAGATTGACCACCTTGGGAAAAAGCTTGTTATGGGCCCCGGAAAGGCAGCTCAGACCGATGCTGTCGACATCTTCCTGAATCGCGGTGGCGACGATCTGTTCCGGGGTCTGGCGAATCCCGGTGTAGATAACCTCCATGCCGGCATCCCGCAAAGCCCGTGAAACCACTTTGGCGCCACGATCGTGGCCGTCAAGACCAGGCTTGGCGATCAAAACCTTTATCTTTTTATCCATTTCCAACTCCCCTGGCCCGGCAAACGCCGGAAATAAAACATTTTCAGACTTCGAAGACTCAGACGGCGGCCCGGAACCCAAAAACCTCTGTTCCCGGCTTCGCTAGCCCTCAATATATTCTCCAAAAACCTCACGCAACACCCCACAGACTTCCCCCAGGGTCGCATAGGTTTTGACTGCGGCGATAATCGCCGGCAACAGGTTGACCCCTGATTCCGCCGTCCGGCGAAGCACCTGCAAAGAATTTTCAACCGCGGCGGCATCGCGGCGGGCCTTCATCGCGGCCAGGCTTTCACGCTGCTCAATTTCCATCTCCGGCTTGATCCGCAGAAGGCTGGTGGGCGGCGCCTCTTCGATCACAAAGCGGTTAACCCCGACAATCACCTGATCCCCGGTTTCCACTGACTTCTGGTAAGCATAAGCGCTGTCGCCGATTTCCTGCTGAATATAACCTGCTTCAATCGCTTTGACCACCCCCCCGAGGTCATCAATTTTCTTGATATAAGCCAACGCCTTTTCTTCAATCTGCGCGGTCAACGACTCCACCATATAGGAACCGGCCAGCGGATCAATAGTATCGGCAACCCCGCTCTCATGCGCGATAATCTGCTGAGTGCGCAGGGCGATGCGCACCGAATCCTCGGTCGGCAGACAAAGGGCCTCGTCGCGTGAATTGGTATGCAGCGAATTGGTGCCGCCTAACACCGCCGCCAAAGCCTGCATGGTCACCCGAACAACATTGTTGTCCGGCTGCTGCGCCGTCAGGCTGCAACCGGCTGTCTGCGTATGAAAACGCATCATCAGCGAGGAGGCTTTCCGAGCCCCAAAACGCTCTTTCATCAGACGGGCCCAGAGACGGCGCGCGGCCCTGAACTTAGCCACTTCTTCGAGAAAATTGTTATGCACATTAAAAAAGAAGGAGAGGCGCTGCGCGAAGGCATCGACGTCAAGACCGGTTTTCACGGCCGCATCGACGTAAGCCAGTCCATCGGCTAGGGTAAAGGCCACCTCCTGCACCGCAGAAGAGCCGGCTTCGCGGATATGATACCCACTGATACTGATGGTATTCCAGTTGGGCAGATAATCCTTACAGTAAGAAAAGATATCGGTGATGATCTTCATCGACGGCTGGGGGGGAAAGATATAGGTGCCCCGGGCGAAATACTCCTTCAGGACATCATTCTGAATCGTGCCCCGCAGCTGTTCCGAGCCGACCCCCTGCTTTTCCGCCACCGCGATATACATCGCCAACAAAGCCGCAGCTGGCGCGTTGATGGTCATCGAGGTACTGACCTTGTCCAAGGCGATCTGGTCAAAGAGAATTTCCATGTCCGCCAACGAGTCAATCGCCACCCCAACCTTGCCGACCTCGCCGTCGGCAAGCTCATGGTCGGAATCATAACCAATCTGAGTCGGCAGGTCAAAAGCCACGCTCAAACCGGTCTGGCCCTGAGCCAACAGATAACGATAACGTTCGTTGGTCTGCCGGGCTGAACCAAAACCGGCGTACTGGCGCATGGTCCAGAAACGAGCTCGATACATGGTCGGCTGCACCCCGCGGGTAAAAGGATACTCCCCGGGAAAACCGACATCCTCGGTATAGTCAACCCCTTCAACATCAAGCGGGGTAAACAGCCGCTTCACCTCAATACCTGAGGTTGTGGTAAAAACCGGTTTGCGTTCGGGAAAACGACTTAAGGCCTTATCAACCATATCCTGCCACTGGGCTTGACGTTCGACCCGCCGCGCCTTGTCGTCGGCGTGAGTACAACAGCTCATCATAACACCTCACTCTACTATAATGCGGGCCTTGAACCCGCAACCCAAGAATAAACGCCCCGGCAGATTGGCCAATCAGCAACTGCCGGAGTTAAGTTTTGTTACTTTGCGTCCCCCGGCTTAACCAGGGCATTGCCGCCGGCGCTCAAAACCGTCCCCGCACCGAAACGGGCCGACCTCAAATGTTCTGGTTTTTGCGACCACATTTCGACCGTGCGGCACTAATGCGGGGCAACCCCAACGCCCTCCACGGCCCGCTAACAAGCACTTTCATCCATTCATTTTCTGGTGTTTTCAAACCGAAAATCAACGGTTAGGTACTACAGCGGAATATTTCCATGTTTGCGATAGGGCAGCTGTTCTTCCTTGTCCTGAAGCATCTCCAGGGCCCGAATGATCTTGATCCGGGTCATCTCAGGTTTGATCACTTCATCGACAAAACCATACGCCGCGGCGCGATAGGGGTTGGCAAAATTGGCCTTGTATTCATCAACCAGCTCCTGACGTTTGGCCACCGGATCAGCCGCGCCCTTGAGCTCCTTGTTGAAAACGATATTGACCGCGCCATCCGGACCCATCACCGAATATTCAGCGGTCGGATAAGCATAATGAATGTCGGCCCCGAGCTGGCGCGAAGACATGGCGCAGTAAGCACCACCAAAGGATTTGCGGGTGGTAATCGTAATTTTCGGCACCGTAGCTTCGGCATAGGCGAAGATGATCTTGGCCCCGTGGCGAATGATACCGCCAAATTCCTGTCCGGTTCCGGGCAGATAACCGGGCACATCGACGAAGGTCAGCAGCGGGATATTGAAACAATCACAGAAACGTATAAAACGGGCGCATTTATCGGAAGCGTTGATATCCAGACAACCGGCCATAAAATTCGGCTGATTGGCAATAATACCGACGGATTCTCCATTAAAACGCGCAAAACCAATGACTAAATTAGCCGCGTACTGAGGCTGAATCTCCATAAAGTCGCCACGGTCGGCCACCAGCTTGATAATCTTCTTGATATCATAGGGCCGCCGGGAATCAGCCGGAACCACCTCATTGAGTTCCGGAATCAGTTTCTCGACCTCGCCGTCAAAATCAAGCAGCGGCGCTTTTTCCCGATTGCTCTGAGGCAGAAAGGAAAGCAGGCGTTTGATCTGATCAATCGTGTCCCGATCATTTTCACCCGCCATATGAGCCACCCCGCTGGTCTTCATATGCGTATTGGCGCCGCCAAGCTTTTCCTGAGTGACATCTTCATTGGTCACGGTCTTGATGACATTAGGACCGGTAATGAACATGTAACTGGTATTTTTCGTCATGACGATAAAATCCATGATCGCCGGTGAATACACCGCCCCCCCGGCGCAGGGTCCGAGGATCGCCGCAATCTGGGGAATCACCCCGGAATAGATGGTATTACGATAAAAGAGTTCGGCGTAACCGCCGAGGCTGGAAACCCCCTCATGGATGCGGGCGCCGCCGGAATCGTTAAGAGCAATAAAAGGTGCTCCGTTTTTAGCCGCCATGTCGAGAAGCTTACACATCTTCTGAGCGTTGGTCTCGCTCAGTGTGCCGCCGATCGCAGTAAAATCCTGAGCACAGGCATAGGTCAGGCGACCGTTTACCCGACCGTAACCGCTGACCACTCCATCACCGACAATCTTGTTTTTCTCCATCCCGAAGTCCGTACAGCGATGGGTAACGAACTTGTCGATCTCCTCGAAGGTCCCCTCGTCAAAAAAGTAAAGCATGCGCTCCCGGGCGGTCAGCTTACCGGCCTCATGCTGTTTGGCGATACGATCGGCACCGCCACTGAGCTCGGCGGCCTGGTTCATTTGCTCCAAACGTTCCAACTGGGCTTCTCTCAAAGACATCAGGTTACTCCCTTACTAAAAATTAAAGACCTTCTCATTGTATACTGCATACCATAACGACAGACGACTTCACTATTATAGTAACCGCTTGACTGTCAAGAATTATTTTCCGCCTTAGCGGCCAACCCCGACATAAGTAAAACCGAGAGCCTTCAGTTTGGCCCCATCGTAAACATTGCGCAAATCGGCAAAACGGGGCGCGGCCAGCAGCTCGCGTAAACGCTCAAGATCCAGATAGCGAAATTGGTTCCACTCAGTCATCAGAACCAGGACATCGGCGCCGGCCGCCGCGTCATAGGCATCGGCGGCATAGAAAATCCGCTCTTTGCCGTAAAATTCCTGAAAGGACTTGATCGCTTCCGGATCATAAGCACGAATCCTGGCGCCGGCCGCCAGCATCGCCTCGACAAAAGCCAGCGCCGGAGCATCGCGGGCATCATCGGTTTCCGGCTTAAAGGAAAGCCCCAGCAAAGCGATGGTTTTTCCGGCAACCTCGCCGCCCAGCAGGGCGCTCACCTTTTCGACCATTCTCAGGCGCTGGCGCTGATTGACGGCAACCACGGCCTCGACAATGGCCAGGGGCTCGTCGTACTGGCGGGCGGTGGCAACCAGGGCCAGGGTGTCCTTGGGAAAACAGGAGCCCCCGTAACCGGGGCCGGCATGAAGAAATTTCTTGCCGATGCGACCGTCCAGCCCGATGCCGCGAGCCACCTGCTGCACATTGGCTCCGACCTTCTCACAAAGATTGGCGATTTCGTTAATAAAGCTGATCTTGGTCGCAAGAAAGGCGTTGGCCGCATATTTGGTAAGTTCGGCGGTTTCAATATTGGTCAGAACAAAGGGGGTTTCATTGAGATACAGGACATTGTAGATATCCTTCATAATGGCCGCCGCCTGCTCGCTTTCCGTGCCGATCACCACGCGATCGGGACGCATGAAATCGGCAATCGCCGACCCTTCCCGTAAAAATTCCGGGTTGGATACCACATCGAAATTAATTCTGGCCGGCTGATGTTCGCGGATCACCTCTTTGACCATCTGACCGGTGCCGACCGGCACCGTACTTTTATCGACCACCACCTTGTAGCCGTTCATATAACGACCGATATCGGCGGCCACCGCTCGAATCTGACTAAGATCGGCCGAACCATCCGCCGCCGGCGGGGTGCCGACCGCGATAAAAATAACCAGGGAGACGCCAATTCCCTGTCGCAGATCGGTGCTGAAGGAAAGACGCCGCTGTTTGACATTGCGCTCCACCAGATCTTCCAGCCCGGGCTCATAAATCGGCATCACCCCGCGATTGAGGGACGCGATCTTGGCCTCGTCAAGGTCGACGCAGGTCACGTTCATGCCGAATTCAGCCAGACAGGCGCCGGTTACCAGGCCGACATAGCCGCTGCCGATCACGGTTATATGCATCGTATTTTCTCCCTTCCCTGAATCTTCGTCAAACCATTTAGTAAATGCAGCCAACCCGGGAAAGCAGGGGGCATGACCTGATTTTCACATTACAGCCCAAGTCCAAATCATCTGCGCCGAAAGTTACCGTTTTATTTACTCCCCAGACCGCCCAGCCCATTAAAACTCACCAGCAGGCGAAAGGAAAGATCGTAAGGATCCCGCTCCTCATTGATGGAAAAATCCAGGGCCCAGCATTGTGGATGGTAGTTGAAACCATAAATGGTCTCCCAGAGATGACTGTCGGCGATCGAATAACGGACCGCGCCGTAAACATCAAGCCAGCGCCACAGCGGCAGGTGCGCGGAAGTCGTAAGAATCTCAAGCTGGTCCTGCTCGTAACGGTATTCCAGCGCCAGAAAATCCCCTCGCCGATCTCGGGTCGACAGCAACGCGGTCATCAGCTGACAAGCATTTTCATAGGGATCAAAACGATTCTCGACCTTCAGATAAAGTCCGCCGCCTCGACTTTTAAGCTCCAGACGGCTAAAAAAAGCGGAAGCATGCTGATCGTCGCTGAAAAACCGACGACCGTCGGCAACGTCTATAAAACTGTAGGCCTGACCTAGCTGAAACTTGAGCCATTCATGATACTCGAAACGATCCGCAGCTTCGGGCTGAGGATAGCGGCCGACCAGGCGACTGACCAGCGACCAGGAAACATTACTCTCCTCCGCCAGAAAATCCAGATCATCAAAAACCGGCAGTTCCTTCTGGTCGACATCCGGAACGTAGCGATAAGCGACGGTCGGCTCCAGGGTATGCAACAGCCGATCCATGCCCCACCAGTCAAAATCATAAACCTTTTCCGCAACGGTTCTCAGTTCAGCCCCGGCGGCCAGGGTTTCCCGCGACTCGCGGCTCTTTTTACCGGCGTCCCGTTCACTGAGTTGATACCAGGTTTCCCGCAGTTCGAGAAAAGGGCTGAGCTCAAAAGCACCCAGTTTAAACGGCAGGGTCAGTTGAGGGTGAACATCGATACGATGGCCACGTTCACCTTCCCGGCGCCAGAAATGGCTATAACTCATCCCCGCTCGCCAGAAAATCCAGTCCTGATCGGCAAGCGCGCGATTACGGGCAAAAAAGGTGATCTCAGGTAACAGCTGCAGGGTCTGATCATCATTGGCGCGCAGTAATGACTGATAGTAACGCGCTTCGGCGGCCCCACCGTAGGCCTCCCCGTTGTGACCGGCACTGACGAGGGAACGCAGATAGGTATCGGTTTTGCTGTCAAGATTATCCAACTCATCGATAAAAGCCCCGCTAAAGGTATCGGGAAAATCCTCCAGATACTCGTTGTCGCTGACCAGGTTGACCGCGGCCTTTAAAATCGTACCATGCTTCAGGGTCTGAAGATGATGCGCTCCCAGGGCCCAGCGTTCCTGGTCGGCATCAGGATAATCCTTTGGGCTATCCTTGACCAGCCGGTCACTGATAAAGGATGCGCTGAGATCCCCCTTGGCCCGCTCATCGATAACGTAGCGATATTCAGCCCCAAACCTGACCCCTCTTTGACTATAGATTTCGGGATAAAGGGTCAGATCCTGAGAACGGTCGATCGCCCAAAAAAAGGCATTTTTGACCACCACCCCATCCTTGTCGGAATAGCCGATCCCGGGCAGAAGAAAACCGGTCTGGCGCTTGGTATTAACCGGAAAAACCCCTTTTGGCAGATAGAGGACCGGCACATTTTTAATCGCGAAGACGGCGTTGTCGACGATGCCGTAACCATTCTCCCTGATTTCGACCCGGCGACAGCGGATCAGCCAGGCGGCGCGCTCGGCATCACAGGTAGTCAGGGTCGCGTTTCTGACATCGTAGGCCTGGGGCCCGGTCTTTTCGATCTGTTCTCCGGTAATATAGTAATTTTTCTCTTTAATGAAAATCCGGCCCTCCCGAATCGAGCCGATCTGATCACGATAATTAAATTTAAGATAACGACAGGCGAGATAATCGCTGCGATCGCGCAACAGCACCTCTCCCCAGGCCTCAAATTCGGTTTTCGCCTGATTGAGAATCGCCTTGTCGGCCTTGAGTTCCATACCTTTCTGACGAATCACGACCTCGCCCTGAGCATGATACAGACCGGCCTGCTTGTCATAGTAAAGATACCGGGCCTCAATCTCAACCGTTTTGTCGGCGACCACGGCCGCCGCGCCGGGCAGTTCCGGCACCGCGGCCCCGAGCGGACCAGAGGGGACCAGCAACAGGATCAGAAACAAAAAGAAAAACTGTAAAGCCTTGTTTTTTCCGATCAGTCTCAAGATGGATGATGTCATTTTTGGTTTTTCCGAACTTCGACCACCAGATCAATCCCGGCTTGCCGGGCTTCAGCCAGATATTCAGGATATTGTAAAATCTCGTCGGCTTCATCCAGGCCACGATAACCCAGGCTTCGCCATAACGAGGTACCAAAAGTATCAAAGAAATATTTAACGCTGAGTTCTGCGCCGGTAAAAAGATTCTTTCCCCGAGTGGCTCCGGCTGCCAGAAAAAGCCCGGGCCGAGGATTATCCAGCCGCCCCAGCGGTTTATGATCAAGCCAGTATTTCTTCACCCACAGAGATTGACAACGATCCATCACGGCTTTGACATGCGCGCTGACCGCATAAAAAAAGATCGGCGAGGCCAACATGACCGCCTGAGCCTGCAGCAGACTTTCCGCTAAGGCCTGAAAATCATCCTTGAGGGCACAGCGGCCATGTTCCTTGCAGGCGTAGATTTCCAGGCAGGGCGTAATTTTAAGATCACGCAAAACGATCTCGACAACCTCGGCCCCGGCTCCGCGTGCGCCGGCCACGGCCTCGGCCAGCAGTTTCGCGGTATTGCCCCAACGCCGGGGGCTGCCGTAAAGCGCGACGATCCGCATGCATTCACCTCTTCCCCAAAAGGAAATCCGCCTAGGCCGCCGGTCGATTAACCGGCAGATCCAGCACCTCAAAAGCCTCGCCGACACAATACAGCGAACCGGTCAGAAAAATCAGATCCGCGGCCTGGGCCCGGTGGCGCGCCAGAGCGAAGGCTTCGCTCACGGACTCGGTTATCATGACCTGGGAACAATAGTTTTGTATCTCCAGCGCCAGGCTCCGGGGATTACAGGAGCGATCCAGCTGCGCCCGGGTGACAATCACCTCGTCCGCCAGAGGACCCAGCTGAACCGCCATTTCCCGAATCCGTTTATCCTTCATGGCCCCCAGCAAAAGAATCAGCCGACGCTCACCCTTCAAACGGCGCAATTCCGGAACCAGCGCCCGGACACCATGCGGATTATGGGCCCCGTCAAGATAGATATCCGGGCGACTCGCAACCTGCTGCAGCCGTCCGGGCCAGGAAACCTCTCGCAAGGCCGCGGCGACCTTGCGCGGGTCAAGCTCAAACAGCCCCTCATGGGCCAGAATCTCAAAAGCCCGCAAGGCCAAGGCGGCATTGTCATGTTGATGTCGGCCGCGCATGGCCGTTTCCAGCCCGGTAAAGCTGTGTTCGGAACCATAATAAGAAAATGAACCGTCACCCTGCCGACGCACGCGGAAATCCCGCCCCAGAAAACTGGCGGAGGCTCCCAGCTCACGTTGACGCCCGGCCAGGAGATTCCGAATCTTTTCATTCCTGACCCCGGAAACCAGGGGCACTCCGGGTTTGAGAATGCCCGCTTTTTCCGCCGCCACGGCGAGCAGGGTCGAGCCCAGGAACTCTTCGTGTTCAATCGCGACATTGGTAATCATCGTCAACAGCGGCTTAGGCACGACGTTGGTCGCATCGAGACGCCCCCCAAGACCGGTCTCCAGCAGGACAATATCCGGACGCTGCCGGGCGAAATAAAGCAGGGCCATGCAGGTGGTAAAGTCAAAAAAGGTGACGATCCGAGGAATCCTTTCCACCACAGGCCGCAGTTCCCGGGTCAGAGCCACAATCTCCGCCTCGCTGATCGGTGTATCATCGATGGTTATCCGTTCGGAAAAATGGCGCAGGTGCGGCGAGCTGTAGACCCCGACGGAAAGTCCGTGCCGGCGCAGCAACTCACGCAAAAAGGCAATGCTTGACCCCTTGCCGTTACTGCCGGCGACATGAACAATCCGCAAAGAGTCCTGAGGATTGGCGACGGCGGCACAAAGCTCGACGATATTTTCCAGCCCCAGGCTGATCCCGAAATGCTCGAGCCCGTAGAGATAATCGAGCGTTTCCTGAAATGAATCCATGCTCTTTCAGCCAGCCTCCACAACCTTAATCGAAAACAAGCCCGCCGCGCCATTGATTCAATGGGCTTCGAACCAATTTTTCCCCACCCCGACATCAACCACCAGCGGCACCTTGAGCGGCCGGACCTCGGCCATTTCTTTCCGCACCATCAGGGTAAGTTCATCAACCTCGTCAGGCGCCACTTCAAAGACCAGTTCATCGTGAACCTGCATGATCATTTTACTGCGCCAGCCTTCCTTTCGCAGCCGGCGATCCAGCACCACCATCGCCAGTTTAATCAGATCGGCCGCCGTCCCCTGAATCGGGGTATTGATGGCGGTGCGCCGGGCCATTTCCTGAAGATTCTTGTTCCGGCTGTTAATCTCGGGCAGATAGCGCCGCCGCTTAAACAGGGTCGTGACATATTCACGGCGCTCGGCCGTGGCCACCACCCCGGCGAAATAATCCTTGACCCCGGCATAGGCGGCAAAATAACTTTCTATATAGGCTTTTGCCGTTTTTCTGTCAATATTAAGCTCCCGGGCCAGCTTTTGCGACCCCATCCCGTAGATCAGACCAAAATTGATGGTCTTGGCCTGACGCCGCATTTCCGGAGTCACCATCATCGGCAAGACCTGAAAGATCTCCGCGGCGGTGCGGGCGTGAATATCAGCCCCACTGCGAAAAGCCTCAACCAAGGCTGGATCCCCGGAAAAATGGGCCAGGATACGTAATTCTATCTGCGAGTAATCCGCCGCCAGAATAAGATTTTCCCCTGCTCCGACAAAGGCCTGGCGAATCACCGCGCCATCCGTCCCGCGAATCGGAATATTCTGCAGATTGGGATCGGAGGAGGAAAGTCGGCCGGTTGCGGTTACGGCCTGATTATATGAGGTATGCACCCGACCGGTCGCGGGATGAACCAGACGAGGCAAGGCTTCGAGATAGGTTGAAACCAGTTTGGCCAGAGACCGGTATTCCAGAATTCTGGCCGGCAGGGGATGTTCGTCGGCCAGACGCTCCAGCACCTCCAGAGCCGTCGACGACCCACTTTTGGTCTTTTTGAGCACCCGCAGGCCGAGTTCCTGAAAAAGAATTTCCGCCAACTGTTTGGGTGAGTTGATATTGAACTCACGCCCAGCCAGAGCATGAATTTCCCGACCCATTATTTCCAGGCGCTGATTATACTCAACTGCGGTTCTGGTCAGCAGTTCCGCATCGATATTGACCCCGGTCATCTCCATCCGCTGCAAGACTCCGATCAGAGGACGCTCAATCTGAACAAAAAGCTCTTCCAGGTCATCTTCCTGCAATTTGGACCGCAACCGCTTACTCAAGATAAAAGCCAGCTGGGCATCCTCACAGGCGTAGTCGGAAACCTTGTCCGGGGCAATCCGATCGATCGTCACCTGACTGCGTCCCGAGCCCACCACGTCTTTGTAGGTTATCGGGCTGTGGGCCAGATATTCATGCGCCAGGGTATCAAGCCCATGGCGATGCCGGGTCGGATTGATCAGATAGGAGGCCACCATCGCATCAAAATCCAGGCCCGCCACCTCGATTCCGGCTCGTTGCAGAACAATCGCATCATATTTGAAATTCTGGCCGATCTTTTTGATCCCGGGATCACTGAGCAGGGGGCGAAGCTGGTCCAGGACCAGCTCGCGCCCAAGCTGAGCCACATCCCCCGCATGAGCAACCGGCAGATAGGCCGCGTCATAACTGTTCCAGGCCAGCGAGATGCCCACCAGTTCAGCCCGCATCGCATCAATAGAGGTGGTCTCGGTATCCAGCGCCAGTTTTTGCACCCCCTGCAGATCCCGCAGCAAGACCGCTAATTTTTCCTGGTTGTCGATCAGCCGGTAGCCCTCGCGGCTCACGGTCTGCTGCGGACTCAGACGCCGGCTTAAAGCATGAAACTCAAGCTCGGCAAACAGGGCGCGCAGTTTATCATAGTCCGGCTTCCGGCAACCCAGATCGGCGATTTCGCAAGCCAGCTCGACATCGTCGACAAGCGTCACCAGCCGCCGGGAAAGCCGGGCCTCAGCCTGATACGCGAGCAGCTTTTCCCGCCAACCCTGACGTTCAATCGCGGCCGCATTATTTAACAGATTCTGCAAATTCCCAAACTCGCTAAGCAGGCTCAGGGCGCTTTTCGGACCGATGCCGGGCACGCCCGGAATATTATCGGCGCTGTCTCCGGCCAGAGCCAGCAAATCGAGAAGACGCTCGCCACAAACTCCGTGCCGTTCGCTGACCGCGGCCCGATCATAGCGCTTGTCCTTCATGCTGTCGTACATGACCACGCCCTCTCCGACCAGACTCATCAGATCCTTATCCCCGGAAACAATGAGCACCTCCAGCCCGGCCTCACGGCTTTTGCGGGTCAGGGTGGCGATAATATCATCGGCCTCAAAACCCCGCACCCCGATCGCCGGCAGGCCAAAAGCCTCAAGCAGTCTCGGCACATAGGGAAACTGGGCTTCAAGTTCCGGCGGCGGGGTCTGACGGTTGGCCTTGTAGGCCGGGTACAATCGATGCCGCCAGGTTTTTTCCGGCAGATCAAGAGCGGCCGCGACATGGCTCGGCTGCAGGTCCTCCAGCACCTTGAGCAGCATCTGACAGAAACCGAACAGGGCATTGGTCGGCAAGCCGGTCGAGGTCGTCAGCGGTCGAATCGCGTGAAAGGCGCGAAAAACCAGCGCACTGGTATCAATCAGACAAAGCAGACTGGTCATGACCCTCCCGATCAATTTATGGAAAAACTCCGCGGCCGAAAAACCGGCGCCGCTGAAAAGCCTGCGTCTAGGTACACAAGTCATTCAGCAATGTCAAAACAAAAAGACTCCTGCAAACGCGATCCAGCGACCGGAAAGCGGCGCTTACGGCCCGCAGGCAAGGATTCTCATCAGCTTAGTTTCTCGTTTTTTTTCATAACCACGTAAGCCCGCTCAAAGGCTGGTTACTTTCACAAACGAACTTCCGCGAGCGGTTACGGGAAAACACTTGAGCGCCCTCAAAACTAAACCTCGGCCAAATCGCTCCTTCAAACCAACACAAACTGTGAGACGCTATAACCTGCGCCGAAGCTTGCGCTGCGACATAAAAAAACGGGATGCAAAAAGCATCCCGTTTTTTAGCGCGGCAGTGATAACTCAAGTTTACCGTTCTTGCGGCCGACCGAAAACCTGTTCATAGAGAGCGGCGCCGATTTCCGCACCCTCACCCACCAGTTGCCGGTATTTAATAAAATCAATCGTATCCCGGCCCGTGATCTTCTTGGTATTGAAGGCGTTAAACCCCATGTAGGCCTCGTAATTCATGTTGGCGGCCAGCCAGTGCCGGTTGGGCAGCTTGGCCTGGTCCCAGAAGAATTTCTTCTTGGCGCGAATACCGTCCACGGATTTCATCAGGCAGTGAGGCATCAGATTGGCGAACTTCCAGACAAGTTCTTCCACCGCCTGGTCAAGCAGGGTGAAATCGGTTTTAGCCGTGCGCACATATTCACGGGCGGCCTTGGCGGCGGCTCCGGTTTTGAATTCACCGTAAACAATTTCGCCGTCCTCAACCCAGTTATCGGTTTCGACCAGAGGGTTGCGCACCCATGTATCGCCATCCTTGATCACCGGCACGACTTTCGAGAGCAGCCCCAGACGTTTCATCTTATAGGCGCTCCACATTTCACAGGAAACGCAATTCCACATCGCCTGTTCAATCCCCAGATACCAGGGAAGGAAATCGGTGGAGCCGCCGTCCGGAGCCGAACCATGCTTGGGACCGGCCTGACCGAGAATGGCGAGATCGGAGGATACCGAAATATCGGTCGCCATCCCGATTTCCTGGCCCCCGCCGACCCGCATGCCGTTGATGCGGCAGATGGTCGGTTTCTTACAGTTGATGATTGCGTCGACCATGCCATTGAAAAGATCCATGTAGTCGCCGTATTCCTGAGGCCGCTGCGAATAGTATTCCGCATATTCCTTGGTATTGCCCCCGGTACAGAAAGATTTGTCGCCGACGGCGGTAAACACGGCGGCCACGACCTGACGATCGGCCGAAGCCCGCTGAAAACCGGCAATCACCCCCTTGACCATCTCGGTCGTATAAGAATTGTACTGAGCCGGATTATTGAGAATAATCCAACCGGTATACAGACCTTCGACCACCTTGCCGTCGGGGTCGAGCACCGGCCTTTTTTCATAAATAGTGCAGGGAGCGTCATTCTCACCACCGAAATGTTCCTCCCGGAAAAGATAATGATCTTTTAATTTATCCTCACGTGGAATCCAGTCTAAAGCCATCAGTTTATCTCCTTATTTTTCAGTCTGCGAAAGAGTCCGGCGAACCAGAGCGACGCGCCGGAAATTTTATTTAGGCGAAATCAGGCACCAGCACGATCCGCCGGCTGATCGGTTGGGCGTGGACCTCGGCAAAAGACTCGCGAATGCTGCTCATCGGCCGGGTTTCAAGAAAGGCGTCGATCTCGATCCGCCCTTTTTCGACCATTTCCAGCACCGCCGGATAGTATTTCGGATGACAACCCCAGGTCCCGATCATTTCGGCATCAAACGCCATCAGTTTCGAGATCATGTATTCATGCTTGGCCGTCGAGTAACCGACCACCATCAGTTTGCCGACAAAGGAAAGCAGCTCCAGAGCTAAAGCCTGTCCGGGCTTACTGCCGGAACATTCGAAAATTTTCCAGCCGTAATTATGGGGCAGCCCTTCCTGCTTACAGAAATCCTTGAGCTCGGCCTTGATATCCTTGGCGGTTTTACCCTTGGGATTGAGCGCGAGATCGGCTCCGTAGCGCCGGGCTCGCACCAGTTTCTCGTCGTCGATATCAATCGCGACCACGGCCCGGGCCCCCATCGCCTTGGCGATCTGGGTCATGTAGGTCCCCACTCCGCCCCCGGCGCCGGTGACAATGACAAGATCGCCATCCGGGAAATAGGGTTTATCAAGTTCAGCCCGAATCGCCGCCTGATAAGGGGTAGTGGCGGCATCGGCGATCACGGCATAGTGCGAAAGCGGCCGTTCGCCCCGGTTGGCAATGACGCAGAGCCCCGCAGTCGGAACCACGATATGACTGGAAAAACCACCGTAGATGCCGATGCTGTTGCCCGGCATTTTCTGGTTCAGGCAACGGTTGCCGCGCCCGGCTTTGCAAATCGGGCATTCATTACAGGGCATGACCGCCGGAATGATAACCTCCTTGCCGATCATTTCGGCATCCCCGCCGATCACGGTGCCGCTGATTTCATGCCCCAGGGTCAAGGGCGGCGGGCAGACCGTCGGCACCCCGTCGTAAAAGAAACCAAGGTCTGTATGGCAGATGCCGCAACCGGCGATCTTAACACAGACTTCACCTTGATTGATGGTCGGCATATCCACTTCGGTCAGTTGCAGTTCCCCCGGCTTGACCATCTGCCAGGTTTTTATTTTCGCTGGAATCTCAAACATTTTTTCCTCCTACCCCGGACGCGGCCGGAACCATTTCGCGACTCAAAGTCAATTAAACAGGACTTACGGATTTACCTTGCCCCAGACCGGCAGCCTCGCCGCCTAGCGGTTGCTCCAGGTCGGTTTGCGCTCCTCAAGAAAGGAGCTGAGTCCCTCACGGGCATCCTGATTACGCATGCAGTCATAAAGATAGGCGCCTTCGACCGTCTCCAGCGCCGCGGCAAAAGGTTTATCGGAGGCAGCTTTCAGGGCGCGCTTAGTCGAACGCAGGGCCGAACCGCTCAGGGCGGTAAAAATTTTAACGAATTTTTCCAGTTCGGCGGCGAAATCATCAACCGCAACCACCTTGTTGATCAGCCCGCAGGCCAGGGCCGCGTCGGCGCGCAGGGCTTCGCCGCCCAGCACCATTTCATAGGCCTTTTTGGGACCCACGATCGCCGGCAGGGCGGCCACCGCGATCGGCGGAAAAACCGCGAGTTTGATCTCGGGCTGACCGATTTTGATATTGTCGGCCGCCACGACCATGTCGCAGAACAGAGCGACTTCACAGCCTCCGCCCAGAACCGCGCCCTGAACCGCGGCGATGGTCGGTATCTCAAGCCGATCCAGACGGCGGAAAATACCATGAAAAGCCGCGATCATGTGGTTAACCTTGTCTTCAGTGTGATCGCCGACATCAACCCCGACTGAAAAAGCCTTTTTACCGGCGGCCTGAAGCACCAGAACCTTCAGTTCGGGACCGGCCGCCAACACCTTTTCCAGAGCGCAATTCATCTCTTCCATCGTGGCGATATCCAGCCAGTTTAAGGGCGGCCGGTTGATCGTCAACCAGGCGGCCCCGTCTCTCTCTTCATAGGTGATGAACTTGTATGCAGACATAAAAATCTCCTTTTCAACTTTAGCCGGCCGGCGGCAAAGACACGCCGCCTAAATTTTCCCGATCTATTTCCCGATCCATTTATATATACTGACCGCCGTCAACCTTAATCACCTCCCCGGTGATATGACCGGCGGCATCGGAAGCCAGGAAAGCAACCAGATTGGCGACATCCTCGGGTTTGCCCGCTTTTTTCAGAACCCCTTCGTTGATCGCGATCTGCTTAAACTCCTCCGGCATAGCTTCGCCCATTTCGGTCAGGATAAAGCCGGGAGCCACCGAATTCGAGGTCACCAGATATTTACCCAGATCCTTGGCGACGGCCTTGGTCAGACCGATAACTCCGCCCTTGGCGGCCGAGTAATTGGCCTGGCCGAATTTGCCGCGCAGGCCGTTGATTGAGGTGATCGTGATAATCCGACCCCAGTTCTGGTCCTTGAAAATCGGCGCGCAGGCGCGAATGTAATTGAAGGTTCCGGTCAGATCGACATCAATTACCCGCTGCCACTGCTCGGCGGTCATTTTCCAGATGGTGCCGTCCCAGTTCATGCCGGCGCTGGTCACCAGAATATGCACGCTACCCCATTTTTCTTTCGCCGCCGCAACCAGGGCTTCAGCGTCGGGCAGGCTGGAAACATCCGCCTGAAAAGCCAAGGCGTCACTACCCATACCTTGAATTTCGCGAACCAAGGCTTCAGCCTGTTCGGAGCTGCGATTATAGTTGACCGCAACCCGGGCTCCGAGCGAACCCAGCAGTTTGGCAATTTCGGCCCCGATTCCCCGGCTACCGCCGGTCACAATCGCCACTTTTCCTTGCAAGTTAATCATGGTTGATCCCCTTTTATCGGCTTTGATAAAAAAATCCGCCGCCCCTTTGACTTCCGGTTCAAGCCCTCTGGCAACCCCGCGGTGACTTCTTTGAAAATCTGGGGACACGATCTGAGATTTCCCGCAGAACTCAGGTCAAGCCCCTGGATCTTTTTGTAGCGATTCAGCCAACCCGGAAATTCTGGCGAAAATCCGGAACCCAGCAACGACGCTGAAAGTTACTTTAAGGTTCAGCTTTCACGCTTCAGTATCACGGCCATGGTCGCACCCCCGCCGCCACAAATCGAAGCCACCCCCAGCTCCTTATCCAGGCGCTTGAGAGCGTGATACAAGGTCACCATGATCCGCGCCCCGGAACAACCGGTCGGATGGCCAAGAGCGATGGCGCCGCCGTTGACATTAAGTTTATCGATATCAAGCTTGAGCCGGGCGACATTGCCCAGCACCTGCGCGGCAAAGGCTTCATTGATCTCGAACAGATCAATGTCGCTCAAACTCATGCCGGCGCGTTGCAGAACCCGGGGAATCGCCTCTCCCGGACCCTCGCCCATAAAGGTCCCGTCAACCGCGGTCTGACAAAAATCAACCATTGAAAACAAAGGTTTAACCCCGCGCGCGGCGGCCGCCTCCCGGGTCATGGCCACCATCATGGCCGAACCGTCGGTCAGCCCGCAGGAATTACCGGCGGTCACCTTGCCGCCTTCAGGTTTGAAGGCCGGGCGCAGCTTACTCAAGGTTGCAACTGTGCTGTCGGCCTTAATGGATTCGTCCGCCGTAAAATCAAAAGCCGGTTTTTTCCGGTCACCGGGAAGCGTCACCGGGGTAATTTCCTCGGCAAACCAACCGTTGTCCGCGGCGGCCTGGGCCCGCTGGTGCGAGCGCACCGCGTATTCATCCATCTCCTGTCGCGAAATACCATATTTTTCACCGACATTTTCCGCGGTCATACCCATGCTGACCTTGGCAATCGGGTCATAACTGTCACCCCAGCCATCTTCAAGCTTGCGATCACCCATCTTAAAACCACCAAAACGAGCCCCTTTCAGCAGATAAGGAATCGTGCTCATCGACTCCATGCCGCCGCACAGAACGATCTTGGCCTGTTCCATGACGATCTGCGAGACCGCCATGGTCGCGGCCTTCATCCCGGCGGGACAGGCCTTGTTGATCGTGACCCCCGGGGTCAGTTGCCCGCATCCGCCCTTTAACGCAACCGTGCGCCCGGGATTGACATGGTTGCCCGCCTGACGGCAGTTGCCGATGATGGCCTCGTCGACATCTGCGCCATCAACCTGGGCCCTTTTCAGCGCTTCCCGCACCGGAAAAGCGCCCATGTCATAAACCTGCAGATCCTTCATCGTTCCGCCAAAGCTACCCATCGGGGTCCGCACCGCGCTGACAAAAACCACGTCACTCATCTTCCTCATCTTATTTCTCCCTCTGCTTCGGCCAGGCCGACCTTTTATTTATTCAATGATTTTTAAAGAAATCCTCGGAACCCGGCCGCTTAACCAGCAAATCAGGCCTGCCTCGACCGCGCAAGCAATAAATGTGCAACATTCGCGCCGCGCTTTATTTTAAGATTCCGCCCCTGCTGCAGGCAAGCGCCGGCCCGCCGGTTCGACAATTCGCGCGGTAAAATATAACCAGAGAAGGTAAGGATTCAGATTGGCGGCTTTCTTCTGCGGACAAAAAAGCCCCGCGCCGAGGGAAAATAATTTTCACCTCGGCGCGGGGCTTGATCAGGCTGGCGGAGAGACGGGGATTCGAACCCCGGGTGAGCTAAAAACCCACAATAGATTTCGAGTCTACCGCCTTCGACCTCTCGGCCATCTCTCCGTTTTTCAGTTATGCGCCTGGGGTAGAAAACATAGTCGACCTCCACCCCCGACAACTGCGGCGCTTCTTAGCATAGGCCGCCGGGCAATTCAAGCAGATACTGCGCGACCGACCGCCGGGCCGAAAACCGGCAACGCCCCGTCGGTACTCTCAAAGGCGCGCTTAAATTCCGGCGGCCTCACGCAGAAGCTCCGCCATATCGGTATTCTCCCAGGAAAACCCGGGCTCGTTGCGCCCGAAATGCCCGTAGGCCGCCGTCTGCTGATAAATCGGCCGCAGCAGGTCGAGGCTTTCAATGATTCCGGCGGGGCGTAGCTGAAAATGCTTGCGCACCAGCGCGGCCAGTTTTTCGGAAGGCAGCTTGCCGGTGCCGAAGGAATTAACCATGACGCTGACCGGTTCAGCGACCCCGATAGCGTAGGCGAGCTGAACTTCACAGGTTGCCGCCAGCCCGGCCGCAACCAGGTTTTTCGCCACGTAACGGGCCATGTACGAGGCGCTGCGGTCGACCTTGCTGGGGTCCTTGCCGGAGAAACAGCCCCCGCCGTGACCACCCTTGCCGCCGTAGGTGTCGACGATGATTTTGCGCCCGGTCAGACCGCAGTCACCCATCGGCCCGCCAACCACGAACCGCCCGGTGGGATTGATCAGGAACTTGGTTTTGGCATCAAGCATTTCCGCCGGCAGAACCTTCTTGGCAACCTCTTCGATAAGCGCCTCGCGCAGCTGCTCGTAACTGACGTCGGGGCTGTGCTGGCTGGAGATAACCACGGCATCGATCCTTTTCGGACGAAAATCTTCATACTGAATCGTGACCTGTGATTTGCCGTCGGGACGCAGAAAAGGCAGAACCCCCTTTTTTCTCACCCGGGCCAGTTGCCGAGTCAGACGATGGGCCAGCGTGATCGGAATCGGCATGAGTTCTTCGGTTTCATTGCAGGCAAAACCAAACATCAGTCCCTGATCACCGGCCCCCTGCTCTTTAAAGAGACCTTCGCCGGCGGTAACCCCTCGTGAGATATCGGGTGACTGCTTATCGATACTGGTCAACACGGCGCAGGTTTCCCAGTCAAAGCCCATGCTCGAATCGTTGTAACCGATATTTTTAATGGTTTCCCGAACAATCGCCGGTATGTCGACATAACAATCCGTCGTGATTTCTCCGGCAACCACGGCTATTCCGGTGGTTACCAGGGTTTCGCAGGCTACGCGGCATTTCCGGTCCTGGCTCATGATACTGTCGAGAATCGCGTCTGAAATCTGATCGGCAACCTTATCGGGGTGCCCTTCGGTTACGGATTCCGATGAAAAAAGATAATTTTTTGTCGCCATGTTCAAGCTCCGAAAGTTCAGGTTAAAAATTTATCGGCCACCAACGGATCACGATCCTGGTGAGCGTCCGGAAGTCAGCAAAGATTCCGCCTCACATCGCCATCGGGGTTCTAGACCTTCATCAGAAAGGTTTCAGGAAAACGCCGGTTCATCTCTCTGGCGACAAAGTTTTCGACCTCGGCCGCAGTGTTCAGACTCAGAGACTCAGCCAGCAGCTGACGGGCTTCGACAAAGGTACTCTCGCGGACAATCTGTTTGATATAAGGGATGGAAATGGCATTCATGCTGAGCTTGTTGAAACCCATCCCCAGCAGAATCAGGGTATACAGGGGCTCGCCGGCCATTTCCCCACAAATACTGACGGGAATATTGGCCTGGCGGGCATTGCCGATCACCTGATTAAGCAGACGCAGAATAGCGGGATGAAGCGGCTCATAAAGATAAGAAACATGCTCATTGCTGCGATCCAGAGCCATGGTGTACTGAATCAGGTCGTTGGTACCGATACTGAAAAAATCAACCTCCCGGGCAAGCATGTCGGAAATCACTGCCGCCGAGGGCACTTCAATCATGATGCCAAGCGGAATATCCCGCGCGAACGCCGCCCCCTCGCGTTCAAGCTCGGCCATGCTCTGTTCGATCACGGCCCGGGCCTGGCGCAGCTCGGCCAGACCGGAAATCATCGGCAGCATGATTTTAAGCCGGCCATGTGAACTCGCGCGCAGAATGCCCTTCAGCTGAGTAATAAAGATTTCCCGCCGATGCAAACACAGGCGCACCCCTCTGAGCCCCAGAGCCGGATTGATACAGTCACCGTGAAAATTCTGAATCGCGGCCAATTTGTCGGCACCGAGATCAAAGGTCCTGATCGTGATCGTACTCTCCGGCGGCAAGGATTCGGCCACCTTTTTATAAGTCAGATAATGCTCTTCTTCCGAGGGCAGGGAGGTCCGATTCAGGTAAAGAAACTCGGTCCGATAAAGTCCGATATCACGGGCCCCGTGATCCAGCACCGATTCGGTTTCTTCCGGGCTTTCAATGTTGCCGGCCAGAGCGACCTGAAAACCGTCGCGCGTTTCCGCCGGCAGATCCCGATTGCTGATCAGCTGGGTCTGAAAGTTGCGATACTGCTTACTTTTATCCTGATAGCCGGCCAGTTGTTCCTGGCTGGGATTGACGATTACCCGCCCTTCAATCCCATCCACAACCAACCGGTCGCCGCCATTGATTTTTTCAGTCGCGAACTCGGTTCCGACCACGGCCGGAATTTCCAACGAACGGGCGACAATCGCGGTATGGGAAGTCCGCCCACCGAGATCGGTGACAAAGGCGCTGATCTTTTTGGGATCAAGCTGCAAGGTGTCGGCCGGAGACAGATCATGGGCAACCACGATGACTCCGCGGCTGATCTTGTCGATACTGTCATAATCACTGCTGGTCAGATAGCGCAGAATCAGCTCGCAGACATGGGCCACATCACTCTGGCGCTCCCGCAGGTAGGCATCCTCCATCTGACGAAAAAAATTTATGATCTTCTCGCTGTTTAAACTCAAGGCCCATTCGGCGTTGATTTTCTTTTCCTTGATCAGGGTCAGGGTGTCATCGACCAACATCTTGTCTTTGGTCATCAGCAGATGCACGTCGAAAATATAGTTATGCTCCGACGAAACCTCTCCCGTGCGAATCGTTCTCGCCTTGACTTCCTCAAGTTCGCGGCGGGCGCCGGCGACCGCCGCGAGAAAACGCTCACTTTCGGCGCCGACCTGGTCACTGGGAATCTTTTCGCAGCGAGGTTTGAGTTTCCCGCGGTCAAGAAGAAAGGCCCGACCGATCGTGATTCCCGGCGAAGCCCCCACCCCGCTGATCATGCAGCTTAAACCATGGAGTCTGCGGTCGCTCACTTTTTCAGTTCCTTTGAAGTTCGCCAAAGCCATCCTCGATCAAAGTTCCCACCGCCTGCAAAGCCTCGCTCTCATCCACGCCGGCAACCTCGACGACAATCGTGCTGCCGCAAGCCGCCGCCAGCATCAGAACCCCCATGATACTTTTACAATTGATTGACAATTTTTCCTTGCGGAGCGTGATTTCCGAAGAGAACTTGCCGGCCAGCTGCACCAGGGCCGCCGCCGCCCGCGCATGCAGCCCCAACCTATTAACTATTTTGAATTCTTTTTTCAACATGTCATTCAGCAATTGAGGATTTTATTTTTTTAATTAACGCCATCCAGCAGGATGGCGGCCAGGACAAACAAGGCGCCGACCGGAATAATTTCCCGCAGGCGACAGCCCATGCCGCTGTTTTTTTTCCGCCACCAGTAAAACCCGCTCAACAACAGCAGGAACAACAGAAAAGGGGCTGTAACCCGAACAAAGCCGAAGTGGATAGCCAGCAGATAGACAATTACGGCCAGCCCGGCGGAAGTCAGGACTTCCATGGCATTACGAAGCCGCGGCAGATGCCAACCGTCGATAACCTCGATAACCCCGATGCCGCGATGCAGACCGTGGAGAAACACCGCATAGCGCAGCCCGAGATGCACCACATTGTAGATCAGGATCAGAAAGAGCGGCGCCAGCAGACCGGGTGCCAGAAAATACAAGAGCACCGCCAGGGTGCAAACCATCGGTTTGAGCCCGTTCCAGAAAAAAGCATCCCCGACGGCCCCGTAGAGTCCCGCAAGGCTACCACTCAAAGCCAGTCCCTGATCCCCCATCTCCTCACCCTGACCTTCCATATGCGCCAGGAAACCGAGAATGGCCGCCCCCAGATAGGGATTGGTGTTGAAGCAGACCAAATAACGACGCACTCTCCGGATCAGCAGCTCGCGATCGTGACCATAACGATTCTCAAGCAGCGGATAAATGGCGTACGCCAGCCCCAAGCACTGCATCCCGGCAAAATTCCACGATGTCTGCCAACAGAGACTACGGAGAAAAATACGCTGTTCAAGTCGCAATTTCATAACCAGGGTTTACCTCGGCAAATTCGCAATCCGGACCCGCTCGAAACCAATCTGTAATCGTAACCATTCAGCGTCGTTGATTTCAGCCGGTCTGGCGCGAACATCAAGAACATCGGAAACCTGACCTGCTCTCTGCAGGGATTCGGGACTGCGTCCCCAGACTTTCCGGGCCGGCTGATGAGTTACCTTCCATTTTGCCTCAGACAACAAAGAAAAGCAGCAGCACGACGGTCCCGGCAAACACCGTCAACTGCGTCTTACGATTCATATTACCCAGTAAACCGGCCGCTCCTGCCAGGGGAAAAATCAACAGCAGACGATCGGACCAAGGATACAGCCAGACCGGCAACAACCAGACCAAAACCGGCAGCAACAGCAGCGCCAGAGCCATCATGCTCCCCACCGCGACCACGGCGGCCCCATAAAAATTAAACATTCCATGAAGATGGAAGTTGAGGGCCGACGCCTTCTCACCGGCCAGCAGGCGCGTCTCGACTTCATCAATCAGACCGCTGTTTCCGGACCGCACCCAGCCATCCAGACAGCGGGTTAACGGCGCCCAGGGCAACACCGTCAACAGCGCGAGAAACACCAGGCTGCCGGGATTCAGCCCGGCCCCGGCCGGGGTCTGGCTGATGGTTGCGGCGGCGCCGCCGGCGGCAATCGCCAGAAGTGTGTCATCGGTCGGGATATTGGTTCCGACCGGAATCTCAGGCAGGAAATAAAGCTCCAGACAAGCCCCGAGCAAAAGTCCGATTTCCCAGTTACCGGCCAGCCAGCCGGCCCAGAGAGCGGCAACCAGCGGACGCGACAACATCAGCTGCAAAGCCGCAGTCCGGTCCAGGGCCGCCAGGGAACCCAGCAACGCAACCTTGATGACAGACCAGATAAAAAGGGAAACGCCCATTTCCTGCAAACTTTACAAGCCCTTGCGCCGCAAGAGCGCGAAAACATCGACTTCAGGGGAACTCGGCACCGGCTGAATCGTAATCTTAAGTCCCTCTTTTTCCAGTTTCTGCAGACAACCGATCTCAGCCCGGCTCAGGGAAATTGATTCGGCGATCTGCAGTTTGCCGGGAGCCTGCCGAAGGTTGCCCAGGTTTAACTCGGTCAGAAAAAGTCCCTCGTCCAGAGCCTGAACCACGGCTTCCAATCCGGCAAAAAGCATAATAGTCTGCAAACCTGGTCCGGAACGCTGCTGACCGATCAGCGAGGCGGCTTGACGCACCGACAAAATCTCGACCCGTAACTTAGGCGGGGCCGCAAGGCGGATAATCCGGGACTGCAACAAATTAGCCGGAAGCTGGTTATCGGCAACCACAATCCGGGTTGCCCGGGTATAGGGAACCCAGGCCGCGACAATCTGACCATGGATCAGGCGGTCATCCACCCGATAGAGAACGGTTCTCATAGATCGAGAAACTCGGCCGCGGTAAAAATATTCTTTCGACCATACTCCGTGATTTCCGCGGCGATTTCCCTGATGCCCTTGCCTTCACCCTTGATATCGCTGGACAGCTTCAGAAGGATCGGAAGGTTGACCCCGGAGACGATCTCGACCTCGCCAGGTTCATAAAGGGCGAGACAGATATTTGACGGCGTTCCTCCGAACATATCGGTCAGAATCAAAACCTTGCGCCCGGCCTTGCGATACTTTTTGATCATGTCCTGCAAGCGCCGGCGCACGGCCTCGATATCGTCATTTTGCGAGATACTGATACCGATCAGGTTTTCGTTCGGACCGGCGATGAACGCAGCCGTCGCGATCAGATGTTCGGCCAGGGTATGATGGGTGACAATGATGGCAGTGATACTATTCATAGGCGTAGGTCAGGTCTTCAGATCCCGATGCAGGAGGGCGATTTCGTGGCCGGCTTCGCGCAGACAGCGACCAATTTCTTCAACGATGGCAACCGAACGATGGCAGCCCCCGGTGCAACCAATCGCCACCGTCAAATAACTTTTGCCTTCCCTGACGTATTCAGGAATCAGCATTTTCAATAAATTCAGGAAATTTTCGGTAAAAGCCCGACTGACCGCGTGACCGAGAACAAACTCACTGACCTTGGACTCAAGACCGCTTTGCTTTTTGAGCTCGTCAATAAAATAGGGATTGGGAAGAAAACGCACATCCATGACGATATCGGCCTCCAGAGGCAGACCGTTGCGAAAGCCAAAGGAAAGCAGCGAGATATTGAGGTCGGAGGTCTGCAGCTCCCCGCGGCTGACGACTTTGCGAATATAGTCTTTAAACTGATGGATGGTGAACTTACTGGTATCCACCCGACAGGTAGCCAGGGAGCGAATTTCCTGCAACAGCTCCCGTTCCCGAACCACTGCCGTCGCCACCGAACCCGGTACCGCCACCGGATGTTTGCGGCGGGTTTCACTGTAGCGTTTGATCAGGGTCTGATCATCGGCTTCAAGAAAGATCAACTCCGGCTCGATTCCCGCTTTTCTGATCCTGCGGTAAAGCCCGGGAAAAACTTTCAGGAAATGCTTTTCGCGCAGATCCATGACCAGGGCGATACCTTTGATCGTTGGTGAAAAGTTACCGGAAAGTTCAAGAAATTTGGGCAGGAAAGCGACCGGCAGATTATCGATGCAAAAATAACCGATGTCTTCAAGGACATTCAGGGCGCTGCTTTTGCCGGCCCCAGAAAGTCCGGTGACGATCACCAGCGAAGCCGGCTTCCCGAGGTCGTGGTTCTGGGTTGGGGGCATCAGTCTTCCACCTTCAAGTGGCGGGCCAGGTCGTTGAGCAGGGCCTGACCGGTCTCTTTGCCCTGCCGGCGCAAACGAAAGGTATGGGCCGCGACTTCAACGATGGTCACCAGATTACGGCCAGGGCTGACCGGGATCGTTGCTTTCGGAATATTGACCCCGAGAATCGGCATGCTTTCGGAATCAAGATTCAGGCGTTTTCCGCCGTCATAATCATCCCAGGCGACAAGCTCAATCACGAGATCCACTTGCTGATGTTCACGTACGGCCGTAATCCCGAAAATATCCTCGATATTAATAATCCCGAGTCCCCTGATTTCCATATGGAATTTAAGGATAGCATTGGCTTCTCCCACGACGCTGCCGGGAGGTCGGAAACGCACGATCACCACATCATCGGCAACCAGGCGATGGCCCCGCTGTAGCAGGTCAAGCGCGACCTCGCTCTTGCCGATGCCGCTTTTACCGATCAGCAGCACCCCCGTACTGTAGATATCGAGCAGGACCCCGTGGAGAGTGGTTTGCGCATTGATCAAGTTTTCAAGATATCGATTAATCGCGTCAAAAAAAACGGCGGCCGAAAGCGAGGTCTGAAGCAGGGGAATACCGAAGCGGCGGCATTTCTCCAGAAGATCACAAGGCGGAGGACAGGACCGGGTAACGATCAGACAAACCGGGTGTAACTCACAGAGGCGAAGAAGGACCGCGGAACGTTCATCATCGCTTAAGGTTTCGAGATAGGCCACCTCCGCAGCGCCCACCAATTGAACCCGTTCCGGCTCAAAATAACGGGTAAAACCGGCAAAAGCCAGGCCATGTTTCTGAATCCGGTAATTAGTGATCGCCCGGGCCAGAGAAACATCCTGAGTCAACAGACTCAGACCCAGCACCGAGGCCTCTTCACTGAGCAGATCGGCCACCGTGAAATGAGACTCGGCGGCAGGCTCAACCACGTTCATCGGCTTCACGAATCAGGGCAAACAACGTCGGAGCATCATCAGCCCGCAGAAGTTGTGCGCAGAAATCCCGGTCTCTCAGCAAGCGCGAAATTCGGGCCAGGGTCCGCAAATGGCCGCCGGCTGAGTCCTCCGGAGCCAGCAGCATGAAAAAAAGATGGACCGGTTCGCCATCAACCGCAGCAAAGCGGATACCTCTGCGACTACGGGCAAAGAGGACAACAATCTTCTCCAGTTCGCCCAGTTTGCCATGAGGAATCGCGATCCCACTTCCAATCCCGGTACTCCCCAAGGACTCACGCTCCTTGAGCACAGCCAGCACCCTGGCCACCGGCAACTCCGGAAAGACTCCGGCCACGGCGGTCGCGAGGGCTCTCAGGACCTCGTCCTTGTCGGAGGCTTCAAGGTCGGAGACCACCAGGGCCGGAGTCAAATAATCGGTTATTTTCATCTTTCTATTGGGGCTCAATCAACCCGAAGTGCCCGTCTTCACGCCGATAAACGACATTGATCCGATCCGTCGATTCATCACGGAAAACGTGAAAGTTATGATTCATCAGATTCAGCTGCATGATGGCCTCATCAGCAGTCATCGGCTTAACCACGAGATTGCTCTTCTTAATAATCACCGGCGTCGAATCCTCAATATCATGGTCGACACTCAGAACATCAACGGCGACACTGGTCTGCATGCTTTCGTCAAGCGTGGGAGAGCCTTTCTTCTGGCGCAGGCGACTTTTATAACGTTGCACCTGGCGGCTGATCTTACTGGCCACCAGATCAATCGCGGCATACATATCATCGGCTTCTTCCTTGCCCTTGACAACAAAACCATTGATGTTAAAAGTCACTTCGACGATCTGACGAATCTTTTCGACAGAAAGAACAACGTTGACATCCAGCGGACCATCGAGATATTTTTTGATTTTAGAGAGTTTTTCTTCAGCATATTCTCTGATCGAATCCGATTGATCCATGTGACGAAAGACAACGTTTACCTGCATATTCATCCCCCTTCCGATTAGTAAGCGCTCGCGGCCCGCCCGACAATTTCCGTCGACGCCGGGCTTAGCCCCGACAAACCACCCTGGTTGACAATTACATTCGATCGGCCGGCGTAATTCCCGTGTTCGTTAAAAGAAACCGGCCCCCATTGACTCCAGCCCCACCATGTCCCGATGACAACCGAACCTTTCTTGAAATCAAAGAATTTTCTTGCGCTGACTCGAGGCCAGAATCCCCAGCTGGCCTCGATATTTGGCCACCGTACGCCGGGCGATCTGAATATTATTTTCCTTGTCCAGCAATTTGACGATGGTATCATCGCTAAGAGGCGCGCCGGCATCCTCGTGATTGATGTACTCGACGATTTTCTGCTTGACGCTGGCCGAGGCGATATCACCGCCTCCCTGATTGATGCTGCTGTTGAAAAAATATTTGAGCTCAAAAACCCCGTGCGGGGTCTGCACATACTTGCCTTGCGTCACCCGGCTGACCGTCGACTCATGCATCTCGATGTCGTCGGCCACATCGCGCAACACCAGGGGTTTAAGGTGGTGGGCCCCGCGAACAAAGAAATCATACTGAAACTTAACAATGCTGACCATAACTTTATATATGGTTTTCTGCCGTTGTTCAATGCTTTTAATAAGCCACTGCGCGGCCCTGATCTTTTCGGTCAGGTAGTTGCGGGTTATGGCATTGGCTTCGTTGCGCCGCCCCGCGACCTCCTGGTAGTAACTGTTGACCGCAAGCCGGGGCAGACGTTCATCGTTCAGGGAAACCACGAACTGACCATCCCTTTTATAGACAAAGACCTCGGGCACCACCACCGGACTGAGACCCAACTGATAACGAGCTCCGGGCTTGGGATCAAGGGTCAGAATCAAACGCACGGCCGCCAGCACCTTCTCCTCATCAATCTGCAGGTGACGGGCAATTTTACGATAATTCTTGGTTTTCAGCTGGACCAGATAATCCTCGACAATCCGCCGATTCAAATCCGTGTCGAGGCCCAGATGTTCCATCTGACAAAGCAGACACTCCTCAAGCGAACGCGCCGCGACCCCAACCGGATCAAACTGTTGAATTCGGCGCAAAACCTTTTCGACCCGGGCTTCGGAGCAGGAAAGCCGGGCCGCCAGCTCGGCAACCGTGGTTTCCAGATAACCGTCGTCATCAAGGCTGTAGATGATGTCCTCGCCGATCTGCTGATCCAGAACATCGAAATCCGGGGTCAACTGCAACTGCCAGAGAAGATAGTCAACCAAGGTATCCGGTTTAGTCAGGTTGTAGTCCCAGGCCGGCCGCTCCTCTCCTTCAAAACCGGACCGACCGCTGCTGCCGATGCCGCGCTGCTCGAAATACGGCTGCCAGTCGGCTTCCTTCAGGGCTTCTTTCATTTCCGGCCGGCTTTCCGAATCAAGACTTTCCCTCAAAAAACGTTCGTCCTGTTCGTGTTGACGCTGTTCCGCCTGCTCGAAAGCCTCCGGGCCCCGTTCTCCCAGCTCCTCGAGAACGGGATTGGTGACCATCTCCTGACCGACCATTTCCAGAAGTTCCACCTGGTTCAATTGCAGGAGTTTAATCGCCTGTTGCAACTGGGGGGTCAGGGCCAACTGATGCGTCTGGGTCAGGCGAATATTCTGGCTAAGAGAAATTGGCATAGAAAAAGAAAAGGTCCACCGCGCGAGCTTGAAAAGGAACGTTTATGAGCAATTATCGTACCTTGAAGTATAGTAAAGAGAGAGAGGAAATACAAGGGGAAAATAGAGCGCGAAGACAATCTAAAACAAGGTCCCGGACTTAAAGGCGGAAATCATCACCGAGATAAATCTTGCGGGCTCGGGGGCTGGCGATCACGGTTTGCGGATCACCCTCTTCGAGAATGCCACCCTGATCCATGATGTAGGCGTGGTCACAGATTTTAAGCGTTTCACGAACATTATGATCGGAAATCAGCACCCCGATGCCCTGGCCTTTAAGCTCGGCGATGATCCGCTGAATATCATTGACGGCCAGCGGGTCGATGCCGGCAAAAGGTTCATCGAGAAGAATAAATTTAGGCTCCAGCACCAGGGCCCGGGCAATTTCGACCCGGCGGCGTTCTCCCCCGGAAACCGTGTAAGCCCGATTGTGACGAATCTTTTCCAGGCCGAAACGCTGCAGCATCAGTTCCAGGCGCTGACGTTCGACCTTCGGACTTAATCCCAAAGTCTGAATAATGGCCAGCAGGTTATCGGCGACCGTCAACTTGCGGAAAACCGAGGCCTCCTGGGGCAGATAACTGATACCCCGCCGGGCCCGGAGGGGCAGGGTCATGCCGATAAGATCATGATCATCGAGCAGCAGAGCGCCGTAGTCGGGCTTGACAAGCCCGACTACCATGTAAAAAGTCGTGGTCTTGCCGGCTCCGTTCGGACCCAGCAGCCCCACAATCCGGCCCGATTCAAGTTCCAGAGAAACCCGGTCCACCACCAAGCGACCCTGATAACTCTTTGTCAGTTCGCGCGCTACCAGACGGCTCTGATTCATGGCTCCCCCAAAAGCCCGCGCTGGCCTGGGAAAATCGTTGTCTTGACCCGTTGCTGCGCTCCGCTTTTGACCACACTGCGCTCTTCATCAAGAAAAAAAAGAATTTCCTCTCCCGCGATCACATTGCGACCGTCATCGAGGGTGGGTTCGCCGGACAGGATAATTTTGCGTTCACCGGCAAAATAATGCATTCGCCGACAGAGCGCCTTTTTCCCCTCCAGTCGAATCACCACCTTCGCACCGGTGGCAATAACCTCCTCCAGACGCTGTTCCTCACCGGCAAAGACAAGCTTCAGTTTTTCCGCGTGCAGCTCGGTCTCCGCCTGGCGGGCGACAACCTTGCCGGAAAACAGCGCCTCTTTCTTTTTCTGGTCGAAATCCAGCTGATCAGCCACGATATCAATCGGCGCCTTGTTCTTGCTGAGGAAAAGAGCGTTGGGCGCGATCGGCTCCGCCGCTCCGGCCCAGGCACCGCCAAAACCTGTCAAGCCCAGAAAAAAGATAACTCGCCAAAGCATATTTTTCATCATCAACTCTCTTTAAGTCTGATGCGGGAATCAGCCCCGCAACCCCAAGGCGGCATCGCGATCATTACGGTTTTTGCGCCTTTTCGATATCGACCCGGGAGCGACGTTTTCGTTTTTCCCGGGTGCCGGAAACCATGCCGCCGTCGGTCCCCGGAGTGGTGGTCAGTTCAGACGCGGGCGCCACCAGCGGCGGGTCGGCGGGCACCGGCGCGGCGGCGCCCGGACGAAGATGAGCCTGCACCCGCCCCTGCATCCGCAACTTTTGCCCCGGCAGATCGATCACCGCGCTATCGGCGCTGATATCGAGTTTTTCGCTCTCGACAAAAATCTTTCCGGGAGCTTGAATTTCCTCCTCCGCCTCGCGATAACACAGACGTTCGGTCGTGATCTGAAACTGCTGGCTGACAACCCGAATCCGCCCCTCAAGTTCCATATCCCCGCTGGCCACAACATAAAACCCCCGCTCGGCTTCAATCCCGGTATCACTCTCCAGTTTGCCCTCGGCAAAGAGTCGGGCCTTGATCTCTTCCAGACGAATTTCTTCCGCGCCCTTGAGCCGCCGGGCCCGGGCCGCGCTCAGCTCCCACTTTTTCAACCCCGCCCGGCTGTGAGCGTAACGAACATTTTCCAGTTCGAATTCCAGGTGTCGGGCCAGCTCGGGCAACAGCTCGGGCAAGCGGCCGGAATCTCGCGCCAGTCTGAACCCCAAATAGGCCCCGACCGCCACCAGAAGCAAGAGCGCCAACAACATGATCAGGATTTTTTTTTTCAAGAAACCATGTCCGACTATTTTTTCAGATACGCGGCCAACGCCGGTTCCCAGGTCCCCTGAACCCGCATGATCAGACAGCAGAGTTCACGCACCGCGCCGCGACCTCCGGGCCGGCTTGAACGCCAGGCCACCAGCGGGAACAGCTCAGGGTCGGCATCCGCCACCGTAGCCGCGAGACCGACCCGAGTCAGAACCGGAATATCGACCACGTCATCACCGACATAAGCGATTTCGTGATCCTTCAGACGAAGCCGCTTTTTAAGCTGCCGATAAGCCAGCAGTTTGTCATAGCAGCGTTGAAAAACAATTTCAATCCCAAGCTCCGCCGCCCGACGACTGACCACCGGAGAGCTCCGTCCGGTCAACAGGGCCGGAGTAACGCCGCTGCGCTTGAGCATTTTCAGGCCGTGGCCGTCTCGCACATCGAACTGCTTGCTCTCAGCACCATTACTGTCGATAATAATCCGGCCATCGGTCAGCACCCCGTCCACATCCATGATCAGGGCCTTGAGAGGAAGAATCTTTTCCTTGAGTTTACTATCCATTGTTTTGTTTCAACTCATAAACCACGGTTGATTGATAATTACGGGGCGGGAAAATCGTGCCGGGACGACAAGCTTCGACTAAACCACACCGGCGCGAAGCAGGTCGTGCAAATGGAGAATACCAACCGGTTTAAGCCCGGTTTCAACTTCTTCGGCCACGACAAACAACGAGGTGATTTTCAGCTCTTCCATCTTTTTCAGGGCCGTGACCGCCAGTTCGCCGGCAACAATCGTCTTGGGCCCGCGGGTCATCACCTGGCTGACCGGCAGCGTCAGCGGGTTGAGATACCGGGTCAGCAGACGGCGCAGATCGCCATCGGTGACCACCCCGAGCAGGAACCCGCGCGCGTCACCGATACCGGTCACGCCCAACCCCTTGCCGGTCATTTCGAAAAGCGCTTCCTTGACCGTCACCTGATCGCCGACCAGAGGAATACGTTCACCCTGATGCATGATATCGGACACTCGCAGCAGCAAACGGCGCCCCAGCGCGCCGCCGGGATGACGCAGGGCGAAATCATCGGCGCTGAAACCTTTGACCGCCAGCAGAGCCACGGCCAGGGCGTCGCCGAGAGCCAGGGTCACCGTGGTGCTCGCGGTCGGAGCCAGACCCAGCGGACAGGCTTCGCGGTTGATCGAGATATCCAGCACCAGATCGCTGTTCTGGGCCAGTTCACTGGCCGGATTACCGGTCATGGCCAACAACGGCAAGCCCTGCCGTTTCAAGGCCGGAATGATTTTCAAAAGTTCCTCGGTGCTGCCGCTGTAGGAAATGGCCAGCACCAGATCGTTTTTCCCCAGGACTCCGAGATCACCGTGCAGGCCTTCGGTCGGGTGCAGAAACAGCGCCGGCGTGCCGGTGCTGGCCAGGGTGGCGGCAATCTTACGGCAGATAATCCCCGACTTGCCGATGCCGGTGACCACGACCTTGCCCTGACAGGCGGCGAGCCGGCCTACCGCCAGAACAAAGTTTTCGTCAAGCCGGAGTTCAAGCTCGTGCAGAGCCGCGGCCTCCACTGCCACCGCCCGCCGCCCCTCGGCGATGATTTGCGCGGATTCAAGCATTGGTCGTTTTATGTTCCCCATCTGTTTAGACGAAATTATGCGCCGGTCGCCCGCCGGATGGCCAGGAGACGGGCCAGCAGGGCTTCTAGTTCATGCAGCGGCAACGAGTTGGCGCCGTCGCAAAGGGCTCGATCGGGATCAGGATGAACCTCCATAAACAGAGCGTCGGCCCCGGCGGCCACTGCGGCGGCGGCGAGAACCGGAATCATGGCCCGGTCGCCGCCGGAAACCAGACCCTGCGCCGCCGGCAGTTGCACTGAATGGGTGGCGTCGAAAACCACCGGGCAACCGCAAGCCGCCAGCAGCGGCAGCGAACGAAAATCAACCACCAGATTGTTGTAGCCGAAGGTGGAGCCGCGCTCGGTCAGCAGAATGCGCCGGTTACCGGTACTCGCGACCTTGTCCACTGCCTGGCGCATGTCGCCCGGAGCCATGAACTGACCCTTCTTGATATTGACCACCCGACCGCTGGCCCCGGCCGCGACCAGCAAATCGGTCTGACGGCAAAGAAAAGCGGGAATCTGAATAATATCGACCACCGCGGCCACCGGCCCGACCTGTTCAACGGCATGGACATCGGTGGTCAGCGGCAGGCCGAAACGCTCCTTGACTGCGGCCAGAATTTCCAGGCCTCGATCCAGTCCGGGCCCGCGATACGAATTAACGCTGCTGCGGTTGGCTTTATCAAAAGAAGCTTTGAAAATATAAGGCAACCCCAAGCGTTCGCAGATCGCGGACGTGGTCTCAGCGATGCCGAAGGCTCCGTCCCGGCTTTCCAGGACACAGGGACCGGCAAGCAGCACCAGGCCGGCGCCGGGACCGCCGATCGTGATCTGCGAATTAATCTCCACCGCCGTCATTCGCGGCCTCGATTTTCAACCGCGGCCTTGATAAAGGCGACAAACAAAGGATGCGGACACATCGGCTTGGAGGTAAATTCAGGATGAAACTGGCAGCCGAGATACCAGGGATGGTCCTGCAATTCGATAATTTCAACCAGATCATGATGCACATGGACGCCGGTCACCTTCAGCCCTCCTTCTTCAAGAACGGCCCGGTAGGCGTTGTTGAACTCATAGCGATGACGATGGCGTTCGGAGATTTCGGCCTGACGCTGGTAGGCCTGCCAGGCGAAAGAGCCTTCCTGCAGTCGGCAGGGATGAGCCCCCAGACGCATGGTGCCGCCTTTGTCGCTGTTTTCATTCTGTGTAAAGACTTGGCTGCCGTCGGCGCTGCGCCATTCCTTGAGCAGGTCGAAAACCGGAGCCTGGGTCGCGGGATTGAATTCGGCGCTGTTGGCATCGCCAAGCCCGGCCACGCTGCGGGCGAACTCAACCGCCATCAACTGCATGCCGAGACAGATGCCGAACAACGGCACCCTGCGGCGCCGGGCAAAGCCGGCGGCCGCGATTTTACCTTCAACCCCCCGCGTACCGAACCCCCCGGGAATCAGAAAACCATCAACCCCGGCAAAACGCCGCGCCAGAGCCTCGTCACTGAGACCAACCAGCTCCTCGGCATCAACATAATCAAGCTCGACCTTGACATCGTTGGCGATGCCGCCATGGGCCAGGGCCTCGTTCAGGCTTTTATAGGATTCGGTCAAGGCAATATACTTACCCACCACCCCGATCGTCACCGACCCGGCCGCCGGGGCCTTGATCTTACGCACGATCTCGCGCCAGGATTCAAGCCGCGGGGCCCCGGTCCAGATATTAAGCAAGGCAACAACCTTGTCATCCACGCCCTCTTCATGCAGGGCCATCGGACATTCATAAATGCTGTCGACATCGCGCGCCGTAAAGACGGCATCGGCGCTGGTATTGCAGAAAAGCGAGATTTTCGCCTTGATCTCGGCCGAGAGCTCGCGATCGGCCCGACAGAGAATGATATCGGGCTGAATCCCGATCTGGCGCAGTTCCCTGACGCTGTGCTGGGTCGGCTTGGTCTTGAGCTCGCCCGCGGTCTTGATATAAGGCACCAGGGTCAGATGAATATACAGAACATTGCGGGGCCCGACATCGTAGCGAAACTGGCGAATGGCCTCGAGAAAAGGTTGGCTCTCGATATCGCCGACGGTGCCGCCGATCTCGACGATGGCGACATCGATATTGTCGGCCCATTGCCGAATGCAGTTCTTGATTTCGTTGGTGATGTGCGGAATCACCTGCACCGTGCCGCCGAGATAGTCTCCCCGGCGTTCCTTGGAAATCACCTGGTCATAAATCTTGCCGGAGGTATAGTTGCTGTGCCGGGTCAACCGGGTCCGGGTAAAACGTTCGTAGTGGCCCAGGTCAAGATCGGTTTCCGCGCCGTCGTCGGTGACAAAAACCTCGCCGTGCTGAAAGGGACTCATGGTTCCGGGATCGACATTGAGATAGGGATCAAGTTTCTGCATTCCGACCGTCAGGTTGCGGGCTTCCAGCAGAGCCCCCAGAGAGGCGGCGGCCAGACCTTTACCCAGCGAGGAGATAACCCCGCCGGTGACAAAAATATACTTGGGTTTCAAGCGCAATTCCTTAATTTTTTTTAAAGTTTTTCGTTACAAGACACTGCTTTGCCGATAAAATGCTTCTGCAGACGCCAGCCTTCGGCAAAATGGTTGGCGGCCGCGGCCGCGGTTATTTCATTATAGCCGGCTTCACTGCCGGCGACCGGCCGGAGACTGTCGTAAAGCATGAACGGGACCGGCGCGGCGGTATGGGTTTTGAGACGAATCGGAGTCGGATGATCGGGCAGGACCAGAATCCGATGGCCTGGAAATTTTCGGGCCAGACCTTCGAGCAGGGGCCCCAGCAGGCGCTGGTCAAGATCGCCGATCGCCTGTAATTTCTTCTCCAGGCTGCCCTCATGCGAGGATTCGTCGGGGGATTCGACATGCAGGTAGACAAAATCATGCCCGGCCAGAGCCCGCAGGGCGAAAGCCGCCTTGTTTTCGTAATTGGTATCAAGATAACCGGTCGCTCCCGGCACCTCGATGACCTCCATGCCGGCCAGCAGTCCGATACCCTTGATCAGATCGACCGCCGAAATCACCGCTCCCGAAACCCCGTAAAGCTCCTTGAAGGAATCGAGCCGGGGCCGTTTTCCCTGCCCCCAGAGCCAGATTGAATTGGCGGTTTCCTCGCCCCGATCCAGCCTTTCCCGGAATTTGGGCAGGCCATGAATAATCATCTGCGACGAGGTCATCAGGTTGAGCAGCAGCGAACCATAATCGGCGGGCAGATGATCAACCACCTCCTGACCGATGATATCATGCGGCGGCGCCAGGCTGACCCGGGCAAGCTCAGGCGGACAGTTGCGGATCAGCAACAGATGCCGATAGCTGACTCCGGGGAAAAATTCAATCTGCGGGGTCTTGAGTTCGCGATTAAGGGCCGCGATAATCTCGTGGGCATCAGCCGTGCTGATATGCCCGGCGGAAAAATCGTGCATAAAACCGCGGGCCTGATAATGCAGGATATTGACCAGATTACAGCGAAAAACGACATCGTCGGGACCCAGTTCCAGCCCCATGCTGGCGGCCTCCAGCGGGGCCCGGCCGGTATAATAGTCGGCCGGAGCATAGCCGAAAACCGAAAGATTGGCGACATCGCTGCCTGCTGGAAAACCTTCCGGCACGGTCACGGCGGTCCCCAGTTCGGAAACTTCAGCCAGACGATCAAAATTAGGCGTAGACGCGGCCTGCAACGGCGTGCGCCCATCCAGCTCGGCCAGGGGCTCATCCGCCATGCCGTCACCCAGCAGAACGACATATTTATAGTTTTCGGTCATTTTCCAGATCCTTAAAGGGGGAAAGATTTCCGCACCGTCACCTGATTACCGGCTTCGTTATAATTGAATTCGTCAAAAAAATTGCCCGCCAGAATAATGCCGCGACCGTGCGGTTTGAACAGATTTTCCGGATTCCTGGGATCCGGCAGGCAACGCCAGTCAAAACCCGGCCCCTGGTCTCTGATCACGCAGGCAAAACTTTCGGCGTCGATGCCGACCTCAATGGTCACCCGACGCCCGCTGAAACGCGGCTCCCCGGCCCGCTGTTTCAGAAAAACCAGGTAATCCGCCCTCTGCTTAAGCTCGGATTCAAGCTCAAGATTGCCATGCTCAATGGCATTGACAATCAACTCATGCAAACCCATGCGAATCCCGGGCAGCTGATTGCGGGGAATCCGGCAGGCGAGTTTGGCTTCGTCGATCAGAACCCGAATCAGGGGCTGAACCAGATCGATATCATTGGTAATTTCAAAAAGCAGGGTCTTTCTAACCAGGTAGCCATACAGCTGTTCCGCCTTTCGCCCCGCGTCGGCCAGCAAGCGCACCTTGCCGATCGATGAACTGAGCTCCCTGATCCCGAAAGGTTTTTCAAAAAAATCCATGGCCCCCTGCTTCAGAGCCTGAAGGATCTCTTTTTTGGTGCCGTGGCCCGAGGTCACGATAAAAGGGGTGTCGGGAAAGTCCTGACTCGCCAGGCGCATGAATTCCAGACCGTCAAGACGGGGCATCTTGATATCGGTGATCACGAGCAGGACATCATCGTGCCGGGCGCGCAGGGCCTCAAAAGCCTCCCGGCCGTCGCCGTAACTGTCGGGAACCAGATTTTCGCGCAGGACGATGCGCTCCAGAAGGTCACGAACCGCCCTTTCATCATCCACGATCACTACCCGATTCCGGATCATAAGCAGCCCTGTCCGCGATTACCGCCCGGCCGTGATTACTTTCCGGCGCCGCGCAGATCGTCAAGAGTAAACAGCGATTCCAGTTTGAGACCAGCCTGGGCGAGCAGTTCCGCCCCGCCTTCAAGTCGATCAACCATCGTCAGGGTCATGACCACGTTCAGATTATGCGCCCGGGCCCGCTCCACCGCCTTGAGCAGGGAACCGCCGCTGGTCACGACATCCTCGACGATCGCCACCGGATCTCCCGCCGCCAGGTTCTTGTCCCCTTCCAACCAGAGTTGTTTGCCGTGCCCCTTGGGTTCCTTGCGAATCAGAAAAGCATGCAGGGGATCATTCTTCAGGGCGCTGATCACGCTGATCGCCGCGACAATCGGGTCGGCCCCCATGGTCAAACCGCCGACCCCCTTGACCGGGACGCCGGCGGCTCTGATCCTCTCATAAAAAAGCTGTCCGACCAGAAAGGCGCCCCGGGCGTGACAGCTGGTCTGTTTGCCGTCTATGTAAAAGTTACTTTTTCTTCCGGAAGTCAGGGTTACCTCCCGTTCTTCATAGGAAAGACGATGTAAAAGTTTAAGCAGCTCTTCCCGGTAAGTCATCATACGTCCGCGCCCGCCTCAAAATCCCAGAATATGAAGTTAAAAACTCAAACTATTCAAGCTCTCCATGATCTTCGGGGAACACGCTCCCGATTTCCTGACGGAAACCAGGTCATGTCTTTCGAAGATCCCAGCCCATCCCGATCTTCAGGGAACAGCATACCGATTTCTTGACGGAAATCAGGTCGTCATCGCAAGATCCTGACGTTCCCGGTTAAATATGAGTTTATAAACGCATGGCTGAAGAGTGACAAAAGCAGCAACTTTTGTACGGGGTAATCGTTCTCTTGTCAAGTAAATACAGCCCACCGGCAAAACGACGGGCCAAAGCCGGCTTGACAGTTTGTCGTGAATATGGTTATCTCCGGCATGCTGAAGGAACATTCAACCATCGTCCGCCGCACGGCGATTCTCATAGATCTGCTATTGCTGGCCGCAACCTTCTGGGGAGCCTTCTACCTGCGCTTTCAGCGCCCTCCCGGGTCAGAAGACTGGAATGACTACGGCTGGATCACCATCGTTTTCATTCCGGTGCTGCTTTTCAACCTTTACCGCGCCGGGCTGTATCACAAACTTCGCTATCTGACGCTCACCCAAATCAGCCGGCGCCTGGCCGCCGCCTTCGGCGTGGTCCTGGCCCTGGCCGCGGCGATCCTGTTCTTAAGTCACGCGACGCACTACAGCCGCCTATTACTGCTCTATTTTACCGGCCTTTCCCTGCTCATCCTCGGCACGCTCAAACTTGCCCTCAAAATCATTCTCGATCGGCTTCGCGCCAAAGGCGCCAATTATCGTTCGGCGCTGTTAATCGGCAGCGGAGAAAAGCTGAAACAGCTGCAAACGATTTTTCATCCCGGCAACCCCTACGGCCTGAAAATCGCCGGCGTCATCGACCTCAATCACAGTACCCAGCCGCTGCTCTTCGCCAAGGCCATGATTGAAAACATCGTCGACGAAATCTATTTCGCCCTGCCCCGCAAACCGCAGAGCCCCGCCATCGACCCCTATCTGGAACTGGCCGAAGCCGCCGGCAAAACCTGCAAGATAATCCTCAATATCAACGAGAACCGCATCAGTAAATGCGAATTCGCCCGGCTGGCGGAGCTGCCCATGGTGGTGCTGCACCCGGTCACCCTGGACCCGGATCAGTTGCTGCTCAAAAGAGCCCTCGATTTAGGCGGAGCCGTGGTCGGCATGCTGATCAACCTGGCGCTGTTTCCCCTGATTGCCGCGGCCATCAAACTCGATTCACCGGGACCGATTTTTTTCGTCCAGACCCGGGCGGGTCAGAACGGCAGGCTTTTCCAGCTTTATAAATATCGCACCATGTATCAGGGCGCCGAAGCCCTGCAACAGGAACTGATGGCGCAAAACGAACTGAACGGCGCCGTCTTCAAGCTCACCAACGACCCCCGCATCACCCGGGTCGGCCGCTGCTTAAGGAAAACCAGTCTGGACGAACTGCCGCAATTCTGGAATGTCCTGACCGGCGACATGAGTCTGGTCGGCACGCGCCCGCCAACCCCGGACGAAGTCGAAAAATACGATCTTCGCCACCATCGCCGCCTCTCCATGAAGCCCGGCATCACCGGCCTCTGGCAGGTTTCAGGCCGCAACCAAATCACCGATTTCGACCAGATCGTGGCGCTGGACACCGACTACATCGACCGCTGGTCGCTCTGGCTGGACTGCAGGATTCTGGGTAAAACCTTCCTGGTGATCTGGAGCGGGAAATAGGGTTTCGCTATCCGGAAAGCGCGCTCCTTACTCGCCGGAATCCACCACCGGAAAAAACCCAAGGTTCCGGATGCGAAGGGGGCGACGATGAAAACGTGATTGTCTTCATGGCAACCCCCAAATCCCTGGCATCGTTGCCTTGTCCCAGAGCAAGCGGATTGAAAGTCCTGGCCACCCTGGTTTTAATCACGATTTCCCGACCCTCGATTCCCGGCAGATGATAGGTCAGCGGCTGCCAGCCGGGATGAAAAAAACAACGCCGGTCAATCTCCACGCCATCGACCGACAAGCGGAATTCCAGCCCCTTTTCCGGATCGATATTGGCAGGATTTACATAGATCGGAATACCTAAGAAATCCCCGGTCGCCGGTATTTTGGTGGAAAAATAACGGCCGACCCAGCGCACCGCCTCGCCGTCCCATTTCTCGAAAGCGTAGGCGCCATACTCGGTCGCCGCCCTGAAGTCACGCCAGCGCTGCAAACCGCCGACCGACATGATAAGCAGCAAAATCAGACTCAGGATAATTTCACGCCGACGCGCGAAACCGGTTTCCACATCTTCCTCGGCCGGCAAGGAAGGCAGGCAACGCACCGCCTGGGACATCATCATCCAGAAACAAAATTGCTGAGACGACAGAAGCAGGGGATGACCACCAAGACGGCAACCAAGGTTACCCTTTTCTTTTGCAGGGAGCGCAGAGTTCCGGCGAGCGCGAACAGATACAACCCCAGCACGCTGCCGGCGGAATGAAGATCCTCGAACGGGCTATGCAGGGCCTGATGGCTGATCAGGTTCCTGGTCGTCGGCAGGGAGAAGAAGCCCTGAATCAGGACGAAGATGAAAATAGTGGAAAGATGCAGGACGAACGCCGCCTGAAAATATTTTCGTGAAACCTGCTCCCGGCCTTTACTTTCGTGCAGATAGATACGAAAAAAAGCGAGCCCCTGCAAAAAAATCGCGGCTCCCTCAATATCCCAGAAACGATCCAACTGACCGGCGGAAACCCGGTGGCTCAGGGCCCGCCAGGCTTCCGCCGGCGGGTATTGCAGCAGGGTCGTCAGCAGCGACAAGACCACCATCAGGCCCAGCCAGTCAACCAAGCGCTCCAGCTCTGAAGCAACGGGCCGCTCTTCGACGCGGGCAAAGCCAAAACCAACCCCCGGCAACCAGGCCAGATAGATACCGGCAAAGCTTAACTCCAACAAAGACAGCGCCGGCATAATCCCCAGCATTTTCAATCCTTGCAGCAGAGGAAGCAGCGCGAAAAAAACCGACAAGGTCAGAAGGGGATTACGACGGGTCGCCAGCGAAAAGGCCAGCGTTATCAGCGCGGCCGCCAGGGCCTGAGAGAAAGGAACGAAAAAAAACCCGACCACCAGCGAACGCAGAGCCAGGAGATAAAAGGAAAACAGAAATAAACATCGAATAACGACAGACAAATCAACCTCTTTTCCACAAACCGCGAATCACATCGATCACCCGTTGCTGATCGCCGGGTTCCTCAGCGCAAGTGAATGTCCCCGATTTCGGCTTGGACCCAGTTTTCCGATTTGACAAAAACCCTGGCATGACGTATCATACAGTCAAAACAACCCGTCACTCATAAAAGAGTATCAGAATGAACACAAAACTTACATTACGCCTCGATGACCATCTCATAGAATCCGTGAAAGAATATTCTGCAAAAACAGAAAAATCGGTTTCTAAAATAGTCTCTGATTTTTTTGAAATCATCAAGAATGAGAAACTAAAGAAAGACTACACGGTCAGTCCGGCGGTAAAATCGTTAAGAGGTATCCTCGATAAATCGAAATTTTCTGCAACCGACTACAAAGATTATCTTGAAAAAAAATATCTATGAAAGCGCTCTTTGATACAAATACAATTCTCGACCTTCTTCTCGACAGAAAACCATTTTCGGATCCCGCATCATACCTTATAGCGTCAGTAGAGCGCTCTGAAATAAATGGTTATATCTGCGCCACCACCGTAACAACAATCTATTACATCCTGTCAAAACAACTGGACAAAAACCGCACAGAGAAACACATCAACACCATCCTGTCCCTCTTTGAAATAGCGCCGGTGAACCGATCAGTACTAGAAAGCGCCCTGGCAGCAAAATTCAGTGATTTCGAAGACGCAGTCATACATGAATCCGCTCTTCATGCCGGGGTCGAATACATAATAACAAGAGACATCAAGGGATTTAAAAAAGCCGGAATTCCAGCGTTCTCCCCGATGGAATTTTTAAGCATGCTTGAAGCTCTTGACTAAAAATTAGGTGTCCCCAATTTCGCCTTCCAAATTAATACAAAAAACCAAAACTCCATAATGGGATCTCTTTGGGGGCTCCGACCTCCATGTCATCCCGCACAATATAGGCGGAATCCAGACCTTTTATCTGTCTTCCGGTTTTACCGGAACCTCCAACCTCAAAAACCAAAGTATCGTCAACCATGAAATCCGCCCGGTCATGGTAGTGGGTTTGATGTTTATAACTCAACTGCGAGACAAAAAAACTTTCTCGCAGACTGCCGATATCGGGGTCGGCGCATAGAACCTGAAAGAGATTCGGGTTATGAAGTAACAGCTTATCCGGTTTATTGACGGTTCTCATTCCTATGGCCCCTCGAATCTGGTGCAGCAGAGAAGCTTTGGCCATCAGGGATAAATATTTTGAAACCGTGGGCCACGAAGTCCCGATTGCCGTACTTAATTTCGTCTTGTTCAGCTCCACCGGCGGGGTTGAACACAGCATGTAGAGAAGTTTTTTCAACTTATCCAGCTTGCTTGCTTCGATATTGAAGAGGGCGGGCAGATCTGATTCTATGGTCAGATTTATCATCTCAAGCAGTTTCGCCGGGTAATTTTCGATCGACTCAAGATAGAAGGGATAGGCGCCATATTTAATATATTGCAAAAAATACTCTATCGGACGAATCCTGGCCGCAATTTCCATTGAGAACGCCAAGTGATTTTTAACCAGGTCTGCCAATGTAACAACGGCGAAGGTGGAGGCCGTCTCAATCTCCAGAAACTCCCGGAAAGAGAGAGCGGGCAACCGGTACATGGCGACCCGGCGAGAAAGGTCGGCTGATTCGTGGTCTAAGCGAATAGCTGAAGAACCTGAAAAAAAAACTTGCAGGGCAAAAGTATCTCGAATCGCTTTCAGATGGCCGGCAAACCCTCTTAGTTTATGGATCTCATCCAACAGGAGAAGTTTGCCGCCTTCCTGAAAAAAACCTTGCGCCAGATCATACAGATTGACCCCGGCCATGGCCGGGTGATCACAGGAAACATACAGGATCTTTTCCGCCGGCAACCCCGACCGACGTGCGTATTGTCGCATCAGGGTCGTTTTGCCGGACCCTCTGGCCCCCTTAAGCCCGATAAGAGGCTCTTTGATATCAATTTCAGCGAGCAGGAAACGTGCGTAGGTTTCAATGGGACGAGACAGAGTAAAGGCAGAGGCCTGGCGGATAATGTTGGGGATCATGACATAATCCTGAATTTACAATTAATAAGCTTTGATATAAAAAGGACTTTATATCAAAATGATTTCAATGTAAGCAAGGGCATGTAAAGCATTTTGTGTAAACGGTCCGGGTTTGAGTTGTCAGTAAACCGGTAACCGGCCTTCAAATATGATT
>OMKS01000068.1_pt1 | contig 81270 bp, 75 predicted proteins | sample 1674721 | NCBI WGS metagenome assembly OMKS01 (sample SAMN06264996, study PRJEB25208) | sediment metagenome | isolation source: hot spring sediment | place: USA: California | collected 2014-09-02 | reverse complement strand
GTGGCTAGAGCGGCGGGGATCACCCCTTCCCATTCCGAACAGGGCAGTTAAGCCCGCCAGCGCCGATGGTACTGCGTCACAGCGGGAGAGTAGGTCGCCGCCCCCCCTTCGCCCCACGGGTAACCCCGTGGGGCTTTTTTATTTGTTCACATCTGCTTTTAACCCAATGCGCCAATGGATGAAATCAATCGACCATCTTGGGGTTAAACCTTAGTGATGGTATCACATCAAAATAAAAAAACATTATGCAAAGGTTAACACATTTATTGTTTGCAGCTTTAGTTGTAGTTTTACTGTCGTCGTGGGGTGGAACCGGGCATTACATTATTAGCCTTGAGGCACACCGATCATTTAACACCGAAATGCAACAGTTTACCGATTGGGCAAACTACCTAGCAGGCCATGCATCGGATGCCGATAACCGTAAAAGTTCCGATCCAACTGAGGCCCCTAAGCATTACATCGATATTGATAACTATACGGAATTTCTTACCAACCAGCCGATGCCACTGAGTTTACCCGAAGCTGTGAGCAAGTATGGTAATAACTTTGTGGTTGACAATGGTACGTTGCCTTGGGCAACCAAATCAACCTACGACTCATTGGTTCTTGCTTTAAGGAACAGCAGAATTGATAAGGCAAAACAATTTGCTGCCGATCTCGGGCATTATGTTGCTGATGGACACATGCCTTTACATCTCACCAAAAATTATAACGGACAGCTTACGGGCAATACCGGAATTCATTCAAGGTACGAATCGACCATGATAAATGCCCATGCCGATGAGTTCTATAATAGTCAACCCAGAGAGCTTAGCTACGTTCAAAATGTGCAGCAGTACATTTTTGATTACATCTACCATAATTATAAATATGTCGATTCAATTATCGATGCTGATAATTACGCCAAGAGCATAAACCCCGATTACAGTTCCTCGGCATATAAGGACGCACTATGGAATAGTACCAAGGGATTTACTAAGAGGTTATTTGAAAGTGCTTCGCAACGATTGGCTGAACTGATTTATAGTGCGTGGATTGAGGCAGGTAGGCCATCGGTAACAAGTACTGCTGAGGTTAACCTTGATAGGACTACCATGTTTGTTTACCCAAATCCTACTAGTGGCCATGTAAATATCACCATAAATAAACTGGGGGGTGGAGGTTGTTATTTGGAAATTTTCGATATGCTTGGCAATACTTTAAAACAATATAAATTGAATCCCATACCGGGCACTACGGTTCACTTAACCGAAAACCTGACTATCCCCACAGGTGTGTACCTTTTTAGGTTAAGCAATAACAACATTAGCATTACGCATAGTGTTTTAGTACAAAAAAAATGATTGAAATCATGGTTTAATCAGTGCTTATTCAGCTAACTTTGCGTAAAGTAAAAGCACTAGCCATGAAAAAATCGGATATTATTTTGCTGTCGCTTAGCCTGATCGCAGCATTTGGGTTAGGCGGCTATCTGATTGGTAGGTCAATCGAAAAGTTCAGGAACGAGGATCGTACCATACTGGTAAAAGGCTTTGTCGAGCGTGAAGTAAAAGCCGATTTGGCGGTTTGGAGCATCAGCTGCCGGGCTGCTAGCAACGACCTGGTGGAAGGGGCTAAACGCATTGAGCAGGATCTAAGGAAAATAGTCGATTTCCTGATTTCTAAGGGAATAAGCAGGGAAGAGATAATTAATCGTGAAATTCGTGTTAACGACAGATTAGCCAACGAGTATGGCGGCTACGACAATGTGAACTTTAGGTATGTGATTGTTAAAGTGCTTCAGGTTCGGAGCACTAATGTAGACAGGGTTCAGGAGGTGAGCCGCCTAACCGATGAGCTGGTACGTGCAGGGGTGGTTATCAGCAAAAACGATTATACCAATAACCTTCAGTACTACTTTACCAAGCTAAACGAAATAAAGCCGCAAATGCTTACCGAGGCAACTCAGAATGCCAAAGAGGCAGCAATAACCTTTGCCAACGAAAGCGGCGTAAAACTTGGCAAGCTAAAAAGGGCCAGCCAGGGTCTGTTTAGCATTGTTGACAGGGACCAGTCGCTACAGGGTGGCGATGCGTATGCCGATATCAATGCCGATATCATGAAAAAGGTTAGGGTAGTAATCAGTGTGGAATACTCAATAAAGTAAAATAAGTTTAACCAATAATTTGATGCGTTATGTTTAATAAGTTTATTGCTTCTATACTTCCGTATTTTCCTAAAAAGTTGGTGTGGATATTCTCAAAACGTTACATTGCCGGTGAAACCGTTGCTGACGCGTTAAGGGTCTCTAAAGAACTAAATGCGCAAGGCATAAAGGTAACCATCGATATTTTAGGTGAGTTCATTAAGGATTTAGGTGAGGCTGAACGTAACAAAAAGGAGTATTTGGAGCTTATTGATACCATTCAGAAGGAAAACATCGATGGTAACTACTCGTTGAAACCTACCTCGTTTGGACTGTTGATTGATAAGGAAATTTGCTATAACCATATCCGTGAGATTGTTGCCAAGGCTGCCTCGTATGGGAATTTTATCCGAATCGATATGGAAGATTCGCCTTGTACCACCATGGAAATAGAACTTTACCGTAGGTTAAAGGCCGAGTTCCCTAAAAATGTGGGTTTGGTATTTCAGGCTTACCTAAAGCGTACCCTTAAAGATTTGCAGGATTTAATGGATATACATTCCGATGAGCATCCAAATAACTATAGGCTTTGCAAAGGGATTTATGTAGAGCCGGCCGAAATAGCCTACAAGAGGTACGAGGAGGTAAACCAGCACTTCCTTGAGAATCTTGAATTTCTTCTGAAAAACGGCAACTACGTTGGAATTGCTACTCACGATAAACCAATTATTGAGGGAGCATATAAACTGATTGAAAAGTATAATGTGCCCAAGAATAAGTACGAGTTCCAGATGCTTTATGGGGTTACCCCTGAGTTGCGGAGTACCATTGTAGCAAAGGGACATACCATGAGGGTTTACGTACCATTTGGCAAGGAGTGGTTTGGTTACTCAACCCGCCGACTCAAAGAAAACCCTAAAATGGCCAGTCATATCATTAAGGCTCTATTCTTCAGAGGTTAAGTTTTGGTTATTCATATACGTTTTAGTTCCGGTATAAGCCGGGGCTATTTTGTTTTGATTCTTATGTTTTATAAAGAGGAGAATGTGAGCTAAGTTAAGCCCACGGTTTAACCTAAACTAATCAATAGAAAAAATCAATTGGCAAATCGACTATCAAAGTCCAATCATTTCGAAACTTCCAAATCACGGGTCAAGTGAATTTTAGTGGAACACAGATGACGCAGATTGGGCGGGTTTATAGCTGATGGTTTTTGGTTGATTGTTGGTAGTTTGAGAATGACCCGTCCTCTCGTGTCATGCTGAACTCCCGATATATCGGGATAGAATCCGCCGAAGCATCACTTTTTACCTTCAACCCTTGTTCTAATGAGATTCCTCGACTAGCTCGGAATGACAGGAACAGTTGCCCTTGTTCGCGCGGATTTGTAACCGACCGAAGGGAGCTCGGCAAAGCCAATCCGTGTGGTTATTTTTAAAAGGTATTTTACATATAAAGTATTTGTCACGGACTACAAGTCCGCGCCAGCAATGAATGGTGTAAGCCGCACGCGTTTACAAACGCGCGCGAGTGTTTAACGTTTAACGGCTCACGGTTAACGTTAACAGCTCAAGTATCCCCCCTTTACACTGCACACTAATAGAACCCCGCTGCGCGGAGAGGGAGCTTTAAGCTTCGATCCCAATCCTCTTGTTTTGAAATTCAATAAATTAGCATTATATTTGGTATGAAAAGTCCTTTTTAAAACTTTAAAACCATGTCGAATGCGATGAATACCGGTATAAACCTCAGCGGAAAGCGAATAGTGATTGTTGACGACGATACGGTTAGCCGAATTTTCCTGCGTGAATTGCTAACTCTATCGGGAGCGGAGCTAACCTTTCTGCGGAATGGCTATGAACTCATTAAGTACCTTGAAACAAACCCCGAACCTAACCTTATCCTCCTTGATGTTAGACTACCCGATGCAGATGGCGTTGAGCTTGCTGCTCAAGTAATGGTAACCCGGCCAGGATTAAAAGTAATTGCCGAAACCGCTTACGCAATTGATGGGCTTGACGATAAATGCCAAAAGTACGGATTAAAGGGTTGCATCTATAAACCTATTAACAAGGACGAGTTAATAAAACTTTTGCTAAATGTTGTTGAGTAACACATGGTGCTCGTTACCGAATTTGTTTTAAAAGGTTAATTTTACCGCATAATTTTAAATATTAATACGATGAAACGCGATACCCAGATTTTTGAACTGATTGAAAAGGAGCGCCAGCGTCAGATGCATGGCATTGAACTTATTGCATCGGAAAACTTTGTTAGCCCACAGGTACTGGAAGCCATGGGATCGGTATTAACCAATAAGTACGCCGAGGGATACCCTGGAGCCCGCTACTATGGGGGTTGCGAGGTGGTTGACCAGTCGGAACAGTTGGCCATTGACAGGCTTAAGCAGCTCTTCGATGCTGAGTATGCCAATGTTCAGCCCCATTCGGGAGCACAGGCAAACATGGCTGTTTTCATGGCCGTGATGAAACCTGGCGACACATTCCTTGGCCTCGACCTTTCCCATGGCGGTCACCTTTCGCACGGTTCGCCCGTTAACTTTTCCGGTATGTGGTACAAGGCCGTTTCGTATGGCGTGAAGGAAGATACCGGTAGGGTTGATTACGATATGATGGAGCGTATGGCCATGGAGCATAAGCCAAAGCTTATTGTGGGTGGTGCTTCGGCTTACTCGCGGGAGTGGGACTACAAGCGCATGCGCGAGATTGCCGATAAGGTTGGCGCTTTGCTCATGATTGACATGGCACACCCCGCAGGCCTTATTGCTGCAGGCTTGCTCGATAATCCCGTAAAATACGCCCATTTTGTAACCTCAACCACGCACAAAACCCTACGTGGCCCTCGGGGTGGTATCATACTTATGGGTAAGGATTTCCCCAACCCTTGGGGGTTAACCACTCCTAGGGGTGAGGTAAAGATGATGTCGCAGATACTCAACTCAAGCGTATTTCCCGGGGTGCAAGGTGGCCCGCTGGAGCATGTTATTGCCGCTAAGGCAGTTGCCTTTGGCGAAGCGCTTCAGCCCGAGTTCAAGGAGTACCAAACCCAGGTGAAGAAGAATGCTGGTGCTATGGCTCAGGCCTTTATCGACAAGGGATATAAAGTGGTTTCGGGTGGTACCGATAACCACTCCATGCTTATCGACCTGCGAACCAAGTTCCCCGATATCACCGGGAAAAAGGTTGAAAACACACTGGTGCTGGCCGATATCACCATCAATAAAAACATGGTGCCTTTCGATAACAGGTCGCCCTTTCAAACATCGGGCATTCGCGTTGGTACACCTGCAATAACCACCCGTGGCTTAAAGGAAAACCACATGCCCATTATTGTCGATTTGATTGATAGGGTAATTTCCAATATCGATAACGATAAGGTTATTGCCGAGGTAAGAGCTGAGGTCAACAAGCTGATGAAAGATTTCCCGCTGTTTGCATGGTAATTTACCCCATAAATAATTTGACCCCAATGGCATACGCTGTTGGGGTCTTTTACTTAAATTGCATGAAAATCAGTTGACTATGGATACCTTTAGTATTGAACTTAACGAGATAGGCCATAAAAAATCGAAGCTCATTAGACTTTGGGTTGGTGGTGCAATTATTCTGATTGTAACCATTGCCCTATCGTTTTACCTTATAGGTAGCGATATTACCCGTATTGCTGTACTTGTTCCCATTGTGTTGCAGGTTGCCATATACATCTACTTTGCCTACTCAACCTATAACGCGCGGGTTTACATCCAATCCGATGCCTATGCCCTTGAGTACAAGTTTGGCATGCTTAGTAAAACTCCCCGCACTATCATCTGGGAAACCATTAGCAAGGTTAAAATAGGCCCAACCTATATTGCTTTTTATAAACGCTCGGGCAAGCGTACTGTCATTAGTTTAGGGTGGTTGCCATATGTTAAGCTTAAGGAGATAAAGGAAAAGATTTGCGAGGTTGCCCAGTCAAAAGGCATAACCTGCGAATGGGTCGAGTATAAAAAGTATTCCTGAGATGGATTTCTGGCTTTATATCCTTGTTGTTTTGGTAGGCGCAGCAGCAGGATTTATAAACACATTGGCAGGAAGTGGATCGCTACTGACCCTGCCTGTGCTCATTTTTCTTGGCCTACCGGCCAATGTGGCTAATGGCACTAACCGCATTGGAATTCTAATGCAGAGCATTGCTGCTGTAGGTGGCTTTAGGCAGAAAAAGGTTTTTGATTGGGGCGAGGGTATTTGGCTTACCCTACCCGCTGCAATTGGTGCTCTAATTGGCTCTATGGTGGCAGTTGATATCGATGAGTTGCTGATGAACCATATTATTGGAGCGCTTTTGGTTTTCATGTTTGTCTTGCTGCTTGTCAAACCCGAGCGGTGGCTCAACCCCAAAAAAAACGATAGCCACACCCGATTAACCCCTATACGATTTTTGGTTTTTATGGCCATTGGCTTTTATGGTGGATTTATTCAAGCCGGGGTTGGCTACTTTTTGCTGGCTGGGTTGGTTCTTGGGGCCGGTGTGGATTTGGTTAAGGCAAATGCCATTAAGGTGTTGATTACTTTTGTATTTACCGTGCTGGCTTTGGGCGTGTTTATCTACAACAAACAAGTGGACTACCTGATTGGCATTACCATGGGGGCTGGCAACATGTTAGGGGCTTGGGCTGCAACCCATGTGGCTGTAAAAAAGGGTGCCGTGTTTATTCGTTGGTTTCTACTAGTTTGCGTGTTGGCATTCGCCTTAAAATTGCTTCTGTTTTAACGCTTGAACTATTGAAGTTTGAAAATGTAAGTTATTGTCCCAATTTGCGAGGCAGGAGCATTAAGGTTAACATTAAATTTGGCGTTGAGAGCAGCTTTTTCGGCGGCCCTAAGGAGTTCATTATCGAGCGTGGTTGACCCCCTAACACCTGCAACAGCCTTGGTAACGTTTCCTCGGTTATCGACAGTAACCTCAACAACCACGCGTCCCTCCTTTTGCGAGGGGTACTCGGGTTTAGGGAGGCTTTGGGTAGTTCTGCCCTGAAGGTTAGCAATAATGCCCCTATCGGCATCGCCGCCTCCACCAGTTGCTCCGGTACGGTTGGTTGACTCCGGCGACCCCTCAAGGCCTCCCTGATTTCCAGGCTTCCCGGTTTCACCCTCGCCAGTATTTCCTCCAGTGGTTTTCTGCCCGGGGAAAAGAGCCTTTTGGTTTACCTTGGGCTTTTCTTCAGTATTGGTTTGTGTGGTTTGGGTATTCTGGGTGGGCTGGGTGGTAGGTGTTTCGGTCTTACTTTTTGTTTGCTCCTTTTTGGTCGATTCCTTTTTTGGCGCAAGAAGCGAGGGCGCTTCCTCATGGGTTTGAGTTAACGGCGACTCTTCGGAAGGTTTGCTGGCCTTGGCCTGTTGTGGTGTTGAGGCTGCATCCTGTATGCGAGGTTCCTCAGCACCCATGCCGTCGTCGGAATCGCCAAAATTTATTAGGATGCCCTTTTCGGCCGGCAAGGGCAAAGGGGTGCTAAAACCGAATACTATCAAAAGGAATGCAACAAGTGCATGGAACAATAATGTTCCTACTATTCCTCTTACTCTATATTCGGTGCTTGTCATTTTATGCTTGCTACCTTTTTTGTAATGGTTGGGTAGCCAGAATTAGCTTATACCTGTTATCCTTGGCTATATTCATAACTTTAACCACTTCCTCCATGGGCACAGTTCTATCCACGTGCAGGGCAATGGTAGGATCGTCCTGCCCTTTCATTTTCTGCTGCAAAAGGTATTCCAATTGACCTAAAGTGACAGGAACCGTTTCCAGGTAAAAGTTTCGGTCAGCAGTAATTGACACCGATGTTATGGGTTTTGCCGATACCTGACTGTTACTTTGGGGTAGCAAAAGCTTTAGCGCATTGGGGTGAATAAGGGTTGACGATACCATGAAAAAGATTAGCAGCAGGAACACAATATCGGTCATGGACGACATGCTAAAGCTCGGCTCAACTTTTGATCTTCGTTTGAGTGCCATACGGGTAAGATTTTACGAAACCGGTTCGTATAGTAAATCCATAAACTCGTTGGTATTGGCCTCAAGGTTGAATACAACCTTCTCGATACGGGCAACCAGGTAGTTGTATCCAAAGTAGGCGAAAATACCAACAATTAAGCCGGCAACGGTGGTAACCATAGCAGTATAGATACCGTTAGAAAGCAGCCCTACATCGATATTATTACCGGCCATCGACATATCGTAGAAGGCACGGATCATACCTAAAACAGTACCCAGAAACCCTAACATGGGAGCGCCACCGGCAATGGTTGCCAGGAATGGCAGGCTCTCCTCGAGCTTTGAGATTTCCAGATTGCCAACATTCTCAATGGCTGCATTTACATCGGGTAGTGGGCGGCCAATTCGCTGTATGCCCTTCTCAATCATGCGGGCAACAGGTGTGTTTTGCGAATGGCAAAGGGCAATAGCAGCATCTATCTTATCCTCGTGAATATACTCTTTAATGCGGTTCATGAAATTGACATCGGTTACTGAGGCCTTACGAATGGCAAAGTAACGCTCAACAAAGATGTAAACGGCAACTACCGAAAGCAAAAATATTGGAATCATTATCCATCCGCCCTTAAGCGCAAGGTCAAAAAAACTTAACGAAATTTCGCCTTCAACTTCGGGAGTTAAACCGGCTTGGGTTTGGAGTAAAACAAGCATGGATAGCATCGTATTCATGATTTTAAATTTTTCCGAAAATTAGTAAAAAAACGAATTATTCCACGTTTCATTGTCCAAATAGGTAAGCACATTGCTAATTTATCTTCATAAAGTCGGTATTGGGCAAGTTTGCGTTGTTAGAGTTTCCATTGGTGTTGCTTTCGTGCTGTATGGTATCGCCAGGATACTGTTCCTCCTTGCTGAAGAATGAGTTAAATAGCTCCCTAAGGGTATTAAATTCCTCGCGGTAAACAATACCAGCGCCGGTGGTGTAGTTGTTTTGCTGGCTGGTAAGCAGAACATCGTTATTGTTACGCGCAAAGGCCTTCCCACGGATTTTCCCGCTTTTGTTGAGTTTGATATCAACGGTAAAGTCGCCAACCAGGGCATTGTTAGAGTTTTTATTGCCACCAACGCCAACGTTACTGCTGATGGAAACCCTGTCGTCGAGTATTTGGGTTGATAGAGCCATTTCAACCTGGTCGGAGCTGAGCTCGTTCTCCAGACCGGGACGGTAGTTTATACCTATATCGAAGTTTTTGCTCCATTGCGATAGCCAATTGCTTAGCTGGTTCGAGAGTAGTTCACTGGCAGTATTGTATAATCCGGTGGTGCCCAGGCTGGAATTGGAGGTTTGTGTACCGGCCGAGGTCATGCCTGGATAGGAAATAAAGCTATTGATTACCAGCAGCCCCAGGAACTGGGTGTTTATTTTTTCCTCGGTATTGAGCATTCCGTCAACCAATGTTCTTGTTTGCTGATCCAGGTTAGGGAATTCGATACCAAACTTGATAGATGGTGCAAGGAGTTTTTGCGATAGCAAGATTTTACAATCAACCGGAACACGCGCTGTGTAGCTGTCATCGAGCAGGAGTTGCTTAAGCGATGTTTTTACCCGGTACACGGCCTTGATATCCATATTAGCATCCAAGGGATCGCCATTCCAATCGATGTAACTGCTTTGCTCGATGCGAAAACGTTTATTGATCACTCCAGAGAGGGTGAAAAGGTAATCGCCCTGCTCAATGGTGTAGCGGCCAAACATCCGGAAAATGTCTTTTGACGGGTTAATTTCCATTCGTAAGTTCCCGCTCCCATAGGCTTTTATTATATCGCCTAACTTTTTATCAATAATTATTTGCGCCTCGGCTTCAGGGGTTACCTGCAAATCCATGGTAATGTTGATGTTGGATGATGAGGTTTGTACATTTTGTACCACTTCTTCAATCTCAATCAAATCGGGGTTATTGTTCACAAAGCTGATAAAGTTCGATTCTTCCACCGTGCTTGTAGAGGAAAGGGGTAAGTAAATTGCCGTTTTGTTTTCGGTTTTAAGGTTTATATTAAGGTTTAGGTTGTTGGGTGAACCCAAAAAATCAACGAACCCCGAGGCAAAAACAGTTCCGTAAAAAGTTTCGTTATCGGTTTCATGGGTGTTCATGCAAAGAAAATTTTGCATGCTCAACCTTAGGCCAAGGTTAAAGTTCTTTAAGTAGTTGGTTTGAATGGTTCCGTTTAGGGTCGATGTTCGGTTGAACCTATCGGTCAACCTGAAATTACTCAATACGATGTTGCTGTTGCTAATGGTTATCCTATCTGTAAGGGTGTAATGGGTTTGCAGAAAATCGATAGTTAAGCCGGCATTGTCAAAGCCTATGCTCCCATCCACAATGGGTTTATTGGCATTGCCTTTAACTTTAAGTGAGCCATCCATACGGCCATGTATGTTGGAAACATTGCCTTCCAGCAGGGGAGCTATGAGGGCTAGTTTGGCCTGGTTAATGCTTACATCAATGTTTATGTTACCATTATTGCTAAAGTAATCGCCTTTGGCAAGGAATGTCAGGGTATCGGCCCTTTGGTTACTTAGTAAAAGGTTAATTCTATTTTCGCTGCCATGCCAGGTGCTCTGAAATATAACATTCCCAACATTTTGACTGTTTACAGCAAGTTTATAAATCCCAAACTTGGCTTGTAGTATGGGGTTTAGCAGGATGCCTGTTGCCAAGGCATCGCCATTTATCCATCCGCTCAGCGTATAACCGGAATCGTGCAGGTAAAAGTTAAGGTATGATAGGTCGATGTTTTTGAGCGATACCGAGATAGTATCCGAATTAAATTGCGATGCTTTACCGCTTATGCTAATAAGCTGGTGCTTATTGGAAACGGCAAAGTTGTAAAATTGCACGGTTGATGAATCGATGCGAACCAGCGATGGCGACAAATTCCATATGGAATCGTTAATAATTAGCGATGAGGGTAGAAAGTTAATATCTATCGTGCTGTTAGGCTGCGAAAATGCTTTAAAGTCGGCAATCAGGGTTATGTCACCCAGGGTAGAAGGCGTTGAGTAGTTGTTCCAGTTAATATTACACTTTACAGAATTATTCTGGGTGGTTGCGTTTACTTTAAGATTTCGGATATAGCTGTTGCCAACCTTTATCTCGGGCATAAGTAGATTTGCTTCCAGAATGCTATCGCGGGTTTCGCCATCAACACTGAGGTTTTTGAATGTAGTGTTGCCAGTGGTTAATTCCAGCACCTTAAGCTTAAAGGTAAGGGTTTCCTGGTTAGGGTCTAAAATGCCAAAAAGCGATGAGTTTTCGGCAATACTGAGGCCTGGCGCCAGAATGCTTGTAACCTTTTGTGTTTTTTTTAACCTAAATTTGATGAGGTAATCGTTATACTCCTCAGCTTTAAGCGGTGGGGATTTGGATTTGCCATTGGACTCATCCTGCCTAAGGGCTGGTAAATGACGCGAAAGAACCCTGTTCATGTAGTAAGGGAATCTGGAAAAGCTTTGCCTACTCCGAATTTCACCTTCAGCAATATCCGATTTTAGCGTAATAATCTTGCTCTCATTGGTGTTATCGGCAGTAATTGTAAGGTCGGCAATCTTAAACATGCCGCGTTGGTTACGGTAGGTAGAGTTAACCAGATTTATTTCGCCCTTGCTGTTGTCGAGGTTATTGCCGGAAAACTTTGCGGTTAAAAGGAACGATGCCACTGAAACGGAATCAATCCTGTTAAGGTTGAGCTTAACCAAATCGATGCGAGGGGCAAAGAGCGAAAAATCGAACACGGGAATGGTGTCGGAAAAGTCAACCCTACCCAAAAAGTTTAGCCTACAGTTGGGGTCGTTAAGGTTGATGGTGCCTGTATATGAGTTGTTCCCTAGATTACCGGATATATCAATATCCTTGTAATCATACCCATTAGCCTCGAGTTTTCGAATATGGGCATCGGTAAAAGCTCTTAGCTCCCCTTTATTGTTTACTGTACCTGAGATACTGGATAGGAACGACAGGTTTCCGATTAGATTCTCTCCCAGGAGCTGGCCAAGTTTGAAATGGTTGGCCGATGCTTTAGCCTTAAATTCGCTTTTAATGGTTTTGCCTGGTTTCATCCAAACATCAAAATCAATTGCCCCCAGAGCCGACGAAAGGGTACCGTAGGTGACAAAGTCGCTCAGGTAGCCGGAGTATTTCCCAACATAGTTAATAACCCCAAGGCGGTCGAGCTCTTCGGGCAAATCGACTAGGGGCTTTCCGCTATCATTTACCCTGAATTGTATCAGATCCTTCCTTGAGGTCTGAAGTTTTTTCAGGTCTACAGAGAGAAGAGTATTATCAATTTCGGGTAAACCGGTCAGGTTGGCGTTAAGTGCTAACTCTGAGATATTACCAAAGCCAAGTTCAAGGTTCCGTGCCCTTAAATCGTTCACATATCCATTAACCCGTCCTGAAACTCTCAATCCTATGTTGTAGTTGGCTAGTTGGGAAACAATGTAGGACAAGGTGCTGGTATGCAAGTAGGTGCCCTCAAAGTCGGCGATTATTCTAACCCGAGAAGTGAAATTGCTAAAACTTTCCCAACCGTCGAAATCGAACAAAAGTTGGTTCATGGATAGGCTCGAGCCATTTGCGCGCAAGCGCAGGTTGTTGAAATGCAGAAACTTGCTACAAAGGGTAAGTTTACTTCGCAGGTTGTTAATTTTAAAACCGGAATGATCCTGAACCGTTAACCCATTAATAAGAATACCAATGGTGTCGCCGTTCAGGTTTAGCTCACTAGCCTCCAGGTTGATTCCTGAAAGAACTAGATTCTGAAAGTTTATTTTTCCCGGCGTAAGGCTGTCGGCTCCTTGCTGGACAAGTTTAAAACGGGCATTGTTAAGTATAACATTCCCTATTTGCAGGTTAAATTTACCCGAATCGGGTGATTGAGCGGTGTCGGGATTAATTCTCATCAGCAGGGCATTCAGGTTAGTCATCCCTGAACTGTCGGTAATAAGGTGGAGTTTGGCGTTGTCAACCCTTGCTTTTCCTAACCGGAAAAAACTGGCGTCGGTATCGATTTGAGAAATGGATGCTGTAACTCTTTTTGCATAAATCAATGTGTCGTTGTTCAAGTCGGCAACGTATACATCTTTTAAAAGAATACTGGCAAAGGGTCTGATATCTATTTTTTTAATTGAGATAGTAACACCTGTTTTTTCATAGAGGTAATGAGTTGTTTTGGTAATAATATACGTTTGTACCTGGCTGCTTTGCAGCAGCAGCCAAGCAAGGGTAGGGATAGCGAGTAGTGTAACAAACCCCCAAATCAGTATTTTAAGTAGTTTTTTAATACCTTTGCTAAGTTATTTCTGGTAAGTAAGCCTCAAAATTTGTTCCTAAAATATACAAATGCTTGGGCTTTTGAAATAGGCGAGGATAGGTTTTTAAACATTTTTTGTATTATTTCATTTTTTGTTGATGAGTGTAACAATACTTGGGATAGAATCGTCGTGTGACGATACCTCGGCAGCTGTTATCCGCGACCAACTCCTTTTATCGAATGTAATTAGCAGCCAGGATGTGCATAAGCAATATGGGGGCGTGGTGCCTGAGTTGGCCTCACGCGCCCATCAGGCCAACATTATTCCTGTGGTTGATACGGCCATACGCAATGCGGGTGTTACCCTATCGGAGATTGATGCCATTGCGTACACCCGGGGGCCGGGTTTGCTGGGATCGCTGCTTGTTGGAGCATCGTTTGCAAAGGGTGTGGCGCTCACGCTGGGAGTACCCCTAATATCGGTTAATCACTTGCAGGGGCATGTACTGTCGCACTTTATAAAGGATGAGTCAAATGCTGTTCACCCTTCGTTCCCCTTTTTGTGCCTTTTAGTATCAGGTGGCCACACCCAAATCATGTTGGTTCAGAGTCCAATGGAGATGGACATAGTTGGCCAAACAATAGATGATGCTGCAGGTGAGGCATTCGACAAGTGCGCCAAGGTTCTTGGGCTGCCCTACCCCGGGGGACCTGTAATCGACAAGCTTGCCTCGGAAGGCAACCCAGAGTTCATCAAGTTTGCAAAGCCAAATATTCCAGACCTCGATTTTAGCTTTAGCGGATTAAAAACATCGTTTCTGTACACGCTACGCGATAGGTTAACCGAAACCCCAAACTTTGTTAACAATTACCTACCCGATATCTGTGCCTCGCTTCAGCAAACAATTATTGAGATTCTGTTAAGTAAGGTAGAACAGGCTGTAAGAAAGTACCGGATAAAGGAGATTGCTATAGCTGGTGGCGTGGCCGCAAATTCAGGATTGCGGAATGCTTTACAGTTACTTGGCCATAAAAAAGGGTGGAAGGTTTACCTGCCTAGGAAGCAGTTTACTACCGATAATGCTGCAATGATAGCCATTGTGGGTTACTACAGTTACCTCGCCGGGAAAACATCGCCACTCGATGAGCCACCATTGGCACGTTTGCCTTTGGGTTAAGTGGATAGTTCATCGTTTACAAGGTATTTACGAAGAACATTATACAGGTCGATACGGCTTATGGGTTTGGTAATAAAGTCGTTGCAGCCCGCCTCGATACTCATATTCACCTTAACTCCCGAACTGTAGGCTGTTTGAGCAACAATAACCACTTTGGTGTTTTGCTTTCGGATTTGGCGAGTAATTTCAATGCCATCCATATCAGTTAGCCGTAAATCCATGAACATTAGGTCGAAGTCGGGTGTGTTTTCAACCTTTTTGAGCGCCTCCTTTCCGGTTTTGGCATGTTCTAGCTGACAACCCGTTTCTTCAAGAAGCCTGCTGAGCAAAATGAAGTTGGATTGAATATCTTCAACAATTAGTATCTTTTTATTTTTCAGTTTTGGTGGGTCTTGATGAATATAGAATGGTGATTTTTTTTGGGATGTTCGTGCTTTGTGGCTGCCAATTGGGGTATAGGGAACTTCAATATGAATGGAGGTTCCAGTTCCTTCGGCTGTTTCAATCCAAATCCTCCCGTTTAGCAAGTCCACAATACCTTTTACCACAGGTAAACCCATTTGTAAAATGCCAAATCCATCGCCCAATTCGTCAATATTCAGCCGGTTAAACACTGTCTTGGCCTTTTCAATATCCATTCCAATACCACTATCCTGAATCCAGAATAGAAGGTGGCCATTTTTTTCCGATTTTCTGACGCCAATCTCAATGTAACCCTTCGACGTAAATTTTACCGCATTGTTTATTAGCCTCTGGAAAATGCTCTTAAAAAGGTTTCGGTCCGATAAGATATCAAAATCAATCTCGTCAGGATCGATAAATGCTTTGATGGCAATATGCTCTTTGTCAAAGAGCTTGAGCTCATTCAGCAGCATAATCTGTAAGGTGTTCAAAAGCTCCATTAGGTTAATTCGCTGGTAAACTAACCGGAACTGGTTCGATTCCAGTTTTGAAAGGTCGATAAGATTATCAATTTGATTTTGAAGTAGTCGGCAACTTTTATTTATCTCCTTTGAAAATTGAAGAGTTTGTGTGGGTTTAATTTTTGGATCGTTTAAAAGTTCGCTGTAGCCAATAATGTTATTGAGGGGTGTTCGAATCTCAAACGAAAGGTTTGAGATTAGCGATTCCTTAAACGATTCAAGGTCTTTGTTTCGTTGAACAGTCTCCTCCAGATGCGTGTTTAACATCTGCAGTTCTTGCTTTAGGCTATTAACTTGTTGCTTGTGGGTGTTAATTATTTGTTGCTTGCGCTTATTGGTTCTGTGTATGTACCAAAAATGTAATATGAAATTAAGTAGCAAAAATGTGCCAATAACCAAAATAAACCATTTATCGGTAAAAGGTGAATGTTTTTTTTGCTGAGGGTTGTAAAGTAGATCATCGATAGGTTTTGTTTTGTTAATTAATCCGGCCTGTAAAAGGGTTTCCATCATTTGTAGCCATCGGCCTTTATTTGAATGCCCAACATTTATAAAGTTAGGTTGAATAAACTCTTTCACCTTTTGCGATTCGAATATGAGGTGATCAAGAGTTTTTGTGGTTTTATACTTTGATTGAATTACCTGTGCTAATTCTTCGGAATTTTCAAGGGCATACTCCCAGCCTTTTATGGTTGCTCTAAGAAAAGCATCAACCAGTTCAGGGTTTTTGCTAATCATCTCTCTGGTGGTAAATAGGCATTCGGCGTAAAAGTCAATACCATATTTATGGGGTAGAATCAGGTTATAGGGTATCCCAAATTTTTCAAGAAAGTAAGGTTCATTTGTCAGGTAAACCTCACTGGCATCGGTTTGGTTATTCAGCAGCTTGTTAAGTGAAAGTGACGATTCCGTTATGTGGTACTGCGAGGGTTTAACGCCCTCAAGGCTAAGCATAGTAAGCACTTCAACCGAACCAGATTTTTTTGCATTTATTTCAATGGTTTTGCCAGCAATATCCTGTGGTCTGGTAATATTAGGCTCGGCTCGTGACACAAGCGCAGCTGGGCTTGACTGGAATACGGGTGCAAGCACAACTACTGGGGCTCCATTAACATAATGTATTATTATGTCGGCATTGGCTATGCCAAACTGCGCTCTTCCTTCGAGAACCTCTGTTATTACGTTACCGCTCTGGGGTAGTTCCTTGAGCTCAACATCAAGATCTTCCTGAGCATAGTAACCCTTTTCAATTGCAGCGTAGTAACCGGCAAACTGGAATTGATGTTTCCACTTGAGTTGTAGTATGATTTTGGTGCCGGGTCGTGAAAAACTTTGTAAAGGTAAAGCAAGCGCTATAAAGGAAATGACAATAAATATTGCAGGCCACCACTTGTGGCAAACATTTTTACTATTTTTAAAACCTAGTAAGCTATTATGACTCATCCTTTGAACCCAGTATGCTCTACTTTGTTTCTAATTTAAAGATACAACAAATTTTTGAAATTGAAACTGAAAACTAAAAATTATGAGATATGGGGAATAAACCTAACTTTTGCATTGTGCTTTCGCCTGCAAAAACCTTGCGAAGCAACTTAAAAGTGGCAGATAACAATTACTCTATGCCGGTTTTCCTTGAAAGGGCTCAGGAACTAGTAAAACAGCTAAAGACCTATGGTCCACTTGAACTTAAAAGGCTTTTAGGTGTTAGTCAGGATATTGCCGACCTCAATTTTACAAGGTATGCCAATTGGCATTTGCCTTTTACTTCTGAAAATAGTATACCTGCAATCCTGACCTTTGCGGGCGATGTTTATGAAGGATTACTGGCAACCGATTTTACTGACGACGAAATGGCTTTTTCCAATCGAATTATTTTTATGCTCTCAGGATTGTACGGAGTTCTGAGGGCACTTGACCTCATACAGCCTTACCGTTTAGAAATGGGGAGCAAAATTCAGGTTGGGCAACATAAGTCGCTTTACGAATTTTGGGGTGATAGCATTACAAACTTTCTTGACCAGAATGTGAATGATGGGTATTTGATTAACCTTGCTTCAAAGGAGTATTCTAGGATAATCAATGAGAAGCATTTTGGTGATCGGTTTATAACCGTTGAATTCAGAGAAAATCGCCCTGAGGGGCTAAAGGTAATTCCAATACTTTCCAAAAAGGCTCGTGGCCTTATGGCACGCTTTGCGGTAAAGAACAAAATTTTTAACGCCGAGGATTTAAAACTCTTCGACTACGAGGGGTATAGCTATAGCGACCCTCTTTCTGCCGCTACTAAGTGGGTTTTTGTAAGGTGATAATTTAAATTACGCTCAACACGAGGCCTTTCAGGTACTCACCTTCCGGATGGTATATGTTAATTGGATGATCGGCAGGTTGTGTTAGCTGATGAATAATGCTTACCTGCCGACCTGAAATGGCAGTAGCCGAGAATACTGCATTCCTGAAATCGGTTTTACTAACCACCTGTGAGCAGGAGAACGTGAAAAGTAAACCACCAGGGTTTAACCTACGGATGGCTGCTAGGTTTAACCTTTTGTAGGCTTGCAGCGCATTACGCAGAGCATCGTTATGCTTGGCAAAGGCGGGCGGATCGAGCACAATGATATCGAAGGTGCGGTTGCAGGTTCTTAGATACTCAAATGCGTCCATTGCAATACCTGAATGTGGTGCATTAGCACCAAAGTTTAGTTCAATGTTCTGGTTGGCCAGCGTAATGGCCTGCGCCGAGCTATCAACCGTAATAATCTCTGCGGCTCCCCCCTTTAGGGCCGACACCGAAAAGCCTCCCGTGTAGCCAAAAGTATTCAATACCGATTTACCTTTGGCGTAATATTGCAGTAGTAACCTATTCTCGCGCTGGTCGATGAAAAAGCCCGTTTTTTGGCCATCAACCCACGATATTTGATACCTGTTTCCATATTCCAAAAAGTCATCGTTAGCGCTTTCGACACCAATCAGGTAATCATCGGTTGAGTTGTATTTTTCGCGGTATGGTAAAGTACCTGAACTTTTATCGTAAACGGCGGTTACGGTATTTGAAAGGACCTGCATTATTGCATTGGCAATTTCGGTGCGTGCCAAGTACATTCCTACCGAATGGCACTGCATTACGGCGGTATCGCCGTAAATGTCAACTATTAGGCCTGGCAGCAGGTCGCCCTCGCCATGAACCAAGCGGAAAATATTTGTATTGGTATTTGGGTATAGGCCTATGGCCCTGCGAAGGTTAAGAGCATTACTTATTCGGTTTAACCAAAATGTTTTATCAATATCAACTGGTTGAAACGACAATACCCTAACGGCAATTGATCCCGAGGCAAAGTGTCCTGTGGCCAGAAACTTACCATCGGAGCCCAATACATCAACCACCTGCCCTTCATCGGGCATAGCGGTAACCGATTTAATTGCACCTGAAAATATCCATGGGTGAAACCTCTGAAGCGATTGTTCCTTGCCCGGTTTAAGGATTACTCTGGGTCGTTCCATTAATGCTCTTGTTTCGGGGTGTGTGAAATGAGTTTAAGATAGATTTCACTGCATACCCAGGCATCGGTTGATGCGTAAATTGTTTGTGCTTCCGTAAGCACATCGGCTTCCCAGTTGCTGAGTTGTTGCCCTTTCGATACGGTGGCTCCCAGAACTACAGCCGAGAGTTTTTTTACACTCAGTTCCTCAATGCCATAGGTTGGCGCTATACGTTGCAGGTCAATGAATCCATTCGGAGTAAAGCGGTGTAGTTTTTGCAGTCCCTTCAGATCGTCGTGTATGGCTACACCTACCTTAACTATTTCGGGGTTCTCCAGAAAGTCTTTAAGAGTAACAGGTATGCCTGTTTTCTTTAGCTTCACAAGAATAGCCAACTTGCTGTTGGCCAGTTGCAGTAATGAGATTCCATTTACTTTACCCTTCTTAAACGATGGTTTCGATTCGGTATCGAACCCAATCACTTGCTCCTGGCAAAGTACGGGTAACCAATGTGCCAAATCGGCCTCACTTTCAGCAACAATAATTTGCCCCGTAAAACGGATTCGAGGTAAAGTGTTCAGGGTTTCCTTATCGATATTGGATGCAAACATCACATTAACTCGTTATGATCCATATCCTGTTGGCGGCGGGTAACAAACCAATCAGAGGTATTGCGCTCGGCACCCTCGCTTTTGTCGGGATGTTTAATGTTATCGAGGTCGATATTTTGGTGGGCAAGTATATGGAAAGCCCTGATAAGATTTGCCAACCTGATACCCCAGAAGTCCTTAAAGTTATTGATACACTCCCAAAGGGCATCGTTCATCACATAGGTATTCCCTACTTGATACCGCAGAACAAAGTTTTTCAAATCCTGGTAGATATCGGCCAAGTACTCGGCTATACTTGCGGTGTATAGGCCGGTTAACTCATCCACTCGTGGGTCGTTAACCTCAACATACTGGTTATGTTGCCCAAGCAGATACTCCACCTTGTTCTCGATGGTTGAGTAATCGCTCTCGGTTACAAACTGCTCATTGGTTTCGTCGTAAACCGGTTCGGTTTCGGGCAAAAGGGTTGCCTTGTAGTAGAGCAAGGGAAGCACCTTGTTACAGGCCCCAACAAACGACCTTGCGGTGTGCTTTTCGCAACCCTCAAGAAAAGCGCAGAACTCCTTGGCTACTGTTACAAACTCAACCACATTGCGGCTGTAAACCACATCTTTAATATCCATGTCTAAAAAATTGATGCTGCAAAGTTAATGCAAATAGTTTGATGTAGGTTGATGCAATTATTTTAGCCTCCTTGCTTTTAGTTGAGCAAAACCAAGCATTATTCGATAAGTATTACTACTCCTCCGAAAACTCAATGAGCAGGTTGCGGTAAACCGAGAATATTTTTGATTTTGATACAAACCCAACATACCTATCGCCATCAACCACAGGTAAGTTCCACGCCTTGGAGTACTCAAACTTGTTCATGACCGATTCCATGGACTCGTTAATTGTGATTATCTCGGGTGGCAGGTTCATAATTTCCTGAACGGTTGTGGTATCGTAGCGTGAGGCATCGAACATGATTGGCCTGATGTCGTCGAGCATTACCATACCCATAAACTTACCTTTGGTAGTAACCACAGGAAAAACGTTCCGGCGCGATTGGGTAACCTTTTTAACAAGCGAACCAAGGGTCTCAGTGGGTTCAATGGGTATAAAATCGTTTTCAATAACCTTGCTAACGTTTAGTAAGGTGAGCACTGCTTTATCCTTGTGGTGGGTGATAAGTTCGCCCCGCATGGCTAACCGCTTAGTGTATATTGAGTGGGGTTCAAAGTACATAATGGTGAGGTATGCAATGGTTGATGTTATCATAAGGGGAACGAAAAGGGCGTATCCCCCGGTAATCTCTGCAATCAGGAATATAGCCATGAAAGGGGCATGCATTACACCGGCCATGGTTCCGGCCATTCCCACCAGGGCAAAGTTGCTTTCCGACACATCAATAAAGTTGAACTGGTTAATAAGCTTTGCCACCAAAAAACCTGAAATGCCTCCAATAAAAAGTGATGGCGCAAAAATTCCACCAACGCCTCCAGCTCCATTGGTTACGGCAGTTGCAACCGCTTTAAGGGCAATTATCAGAATGAGTGAGCCAATTAGCAGCCAGTAGTTATTCTGAAACTCATATAGCAGGCTATTATGAAAGATATACTCCGACTGGCCATTGAGCAAGGCCTGAAGAACATCATACCCTTCGCCAAAAAGCGGTGGAAAAATGTAAATTAACGCGCCAAGAATTATAGTTCCCACTATCCATTTCTTGTACGGGCTCCGTGTCTGCTTAAAGCGTTTTTCTATACTCCAAATTGATCTGATAAAGTAAAGTGACACCAAACCGCAGAATATACCAAGTAGCACAAACCAGGGGATATTGTGGAGTGTAAATGGCCGAACAACATAATAGGCAAACACTACATTCCGCCCCATCAGGAAATAGCTAACCGACGATGCTGTAACAGCCGAAATTAGAAGGGGTACAATGGAAGCAGTGGTAAGGTCGAGCATTAGCACCTCCAGGGTGAAAACAATACCTGCTATGGGCGCTTTAAAAATTGATGCTATGGCGCCTGCTGCACCGCATCCAATGAGCAGTGTGTGGGTTCTGTAGTTCATCCTGAAAAAGCTCCCTACATTTGAACCTATTGCCGACCCTGTAAGCACAATTGGGGCCTCGGCTCCAACTGAACCACCAAATCCAATGGTAAGTGCGCTGCCAAATATGGAACTGAACATATGGTGGGCCTTTAGCTTGCTACCCTGTCGCGAAATAGAATACAAAACCTTGGTTACTCCGTGGCTTAAATCGTCGTTTATGAGGTATCGAACAAAAAGTAAAGTTAAAAGCACTCCAATTGCAGGTAAACCGAAGTAAATCAAGCTGGTAGTATCCATGGGCACTAATCCGCTAATAAAATCCCTAACCCAGTGAAGTGTATTTTTTAATGCAACACCGGCAACACCGCTTAAAAGTCCAACAATAAAACTTAAAATCAATGTGATTCTTCGCTCCCCTAAACTGCGAAAAAATACCCAGAATCTTGTTAGCGATATTTTAAATCCTTCCCTTAGCATGTTGCTAATTTAAAAAAAAGTTTAGCAATGCCTCAAAATATCGACATTGCTTTTAAATCTCTGTTCATTATGCCTAAAACATCAACAAAAATAGTTAATATTGAGGATATTTTTGTGAGTATGATCGATTTTGTGAAATATAAACTAGATAATGGGTTAGTGCTGATTGTTCACACTGACCATAGCACTCCCATTGCAGCCTTTAATCTGCTTTACCGCGTGGGTTCAAAAAACGAAGACCCAGAGCGAACCGGCTTTGCCCATCTGTTTGAGCACTTAATGTTTGGTGGTTCGGTCAACATTCCTGTATTTGATGAGCCGCTTGAGAGGGTGGGGGGGGAGAATAATGCATTTACCTCCAACGATTTAACTAATTACTATATCACCGTTCCTGCCGAAAACATCGAAACAGCCTTTTGGCTTGAGAGCGACAGAATGCTTAGCCTTGCCTTTTCCCAGAAAAGCCTCGATGTACAAAAGAGTGTAGTACTGGAAGAGTTTAACCAGCGATATCTAAACCAACCCTACGGTGATATTTGGTTGCATCTTAGGCCTTTGGCCTACAAGGTTCATCCATACCGTTGGCCAACCATCGGGCAGTCGCCCGAGCATATTAGCCGAGCTACTCTGGCCGATGTAAAAAATTTCTTCTTTAACCATTATGCCCCAAACAACGCAATACTTTGTGTGGCAGGCCCCATTGACTCTAACGAAATTCTGAAACTTACACATAAATGGTTTGGTTCCATTGAGCCGCGAAAACTCGCAATGCAAAGTATCACAAAAGAACCTGAACAGACCGAACCCCGTTTTCTTACCCTGGAACGCGATGTTCCTTTCAATGCCATATATAAGGCCTACCACATGTGTAACCGCATGCACCCCGATTATTCTGCTGTAGATTTACTCTCCGATTTGCTCTCAAACGGCCGATCGTCGCGCATGTACCAGCGACTGGTGAAGGAAAAGCAACTTTTTAGCTATGTAAATGCTTACATCACCGGCGATGTAGACGAGGGATTATTTATTCTAACCGGACAACTCTACAATTCTACAACCTTTGAGGAGGCTGAGGAGGCTTTAGCCATTGAGGTTGAAGAACTTAAAAACACTTTAGTTGATGCTAATGAGCTGGAAAAGGTTAAGAATAAGTTTGAGGCTAACTTCCTGTTTGAGCAGGAGAATGTGCTTAATAACGCCATGAATTTGGCATACTACGAGATGTTAGGCGATGCAAATCTCTTAAACAATGAGTTGCAAAGGTACAGCTCAGTAACAAACAACGATATAAGCAGAGTTGCAACTAAAACTCTCAATTCTAGTAATTGTTCCACAATCTACTACAGGTCAAACGTAAACGGCAAGGAATAAGATATGACTAACCACGATATCGATAGAACCGTTCAACCACAAAGGGTAGCTGTTTCAAGTATTAAAATACCCACGCCTGATATAATTGATCTTAATAATGGATTTAAGGTTTTGCTAATTAATGCAGGTAGTCAGGATTTAGCAAAGGTTGAGTTGATTTTTAGGGCGGGAACACGCTATCAGTCAAAACCCTTAGTTGCAAATGCAGCTATCTCGCTGTTAAGCGAGGGTACAATCAGTAGAAACTCGCAGAAAATAGCCGAGGATCTGGATTTTTACGGAAGTTTTCTTGAACCCTCTTTCTCTCGCGATTTTGCATCGGTAACCTTTTACACTATTGGCAAACACTTCTACCGATCATTGGATGTTTTGGTTGATATTTTAACTAATCCTACTTACCCGCAACATGAGCTGGAGCTTTTCTGTAAAAAGGGGAAACAGTCGTTATTGGTTGAACTGGAAAAGGTATCGACCCTCTCACGCCAGCGATTTTTCAGCGCTCTTTTCGGTAGCAACCACCCCTATGGTTCGTTTGCCATCCCAAACGATTACGATGCGCTATCGCAAACCGATTTATTTCAGTTCCGTAATCGTTACCATAAAGCCTCAAATGGTTTGGTTGTTGTTGCTGGAAAGGTTGATGCTAAACAGGTCGATTTTATACTAAATGGCTTTAATAATCCTATTTTTGAACAAAGCAGTGATGTTGAGTTGGGGTTACCCTCATTCACCACAACCTATTACAGAGTTTTTTCGTTTAAAAAGGATGCAGTTCAGTCATCGATACGCATAGGCAGGGTTTTGCCCAAGCACAATCACCCCGATATGCCCGGGTTGCTTGTTCTTAACACCATTCTGGGAGGCTATTTTGGATCGCGCCTGATGCGTAATATTAGGGAAGACAGGGGGTATACATACGGCATATCCTCGTTCATTATACCACTGACTGAACTGTCGGTGCTGGTTGTTTCAACCGAGGCTGGCTCAGATTTTGCTGAAAAAACAGTAGATGAGGTATTTAAAGAGATGCATAAATTGCAGACAGAACCAGTAAGCAACAATGAGCTGGAACTTGTTAGGGGCTACATGATCGGTCAAATACTCAGAAGTTTCGATGGCCCTTTTGCTATAGCCGATAGCCTTGCAAACCTTTTCCAGTATAATGACCTCGATTTTGAGTATATCAATAGTTTGATTCGAACAATCAATGAAATTACCCCTTTACAGCTTATGGAGCTGGCAAAAAAATACTTGGATGTTGAAAGTATGGTAGTTAGCATTGCCGGAAGCAAAAAAATTAGAGGGTATAAAGAGTAATGTGTATGAAAAATCTACCACAAATTATTTTGATGATTGGCTTAACCTTTTATATGCCAACGCTTTGGGCGCAGTTTAGCGATAAGCCAAATCCGCCACGGCTCGATTATATCACTAACAACCTTGATAATGGTAATGTAACAATATTTTGGACTAAGCCATCCCATGAGCCTCAAATAGCCGACCCCTCGGGTTACATCATTTACGTACCCCGTAACCCTATTGACCCCGATGCCGACGGCTGGGATCCTATTGCTACGGTTGACCAGAACACGTTTCAGTACACCCATGTTGGTGCCAATGGGAATGGCCAAAGGGTTTATTACCGCGTGGCTTCACAGGGTGCATATGAGCCAAGCCAGATGACCGTTAAGCATTCCCAGGTATGGATTACCGCAAGCTACGATAGCTGTAATGCCAAAATCGACCTATCGTGGATTGGTTACGGAGCTTGGCCTCTGAATGCCTTAGCGCCTTACCGCAACATCCGCTATCAGCTTTACATGGGACACGACCCTAACTGGAATACCTATAATCAAATTGGCGATTACGATGGCTATAGCAACAGGCACAGCGTAACAAACGTTCAGGAAAACCAGGATTATTTCTTTTACATCAAAGCAACCCGAATGGATACAGGTTATGAGAGTTACTCCAACCTATACCTGATCCATACCAAAATGGCCCGCAGGCCAACCTATGCCAGTGTCGATAGCGTTATTGCTATCAACTATGGTAATAGAATTTACTACACCATCGATCCCGATAGCCGCGTTAGCGATTACAAGCTTTGGCGATGGGAACAGCCCGATACGGCTCAGAGTATTTTCAGCGCAAAAACTATTGAAGGGTTTAATGTTCCCACCAAAAGCATGAGCATTGATACCAACGATACATGGGCAGCCCGCACCCGCACCTTTTACTATAAAGTTGATGCCTATAACGGCTGCAACGATGCTGTTTTGGTTTCAAACCTCTGCAATACCATCATACCTCGCATAAGCCCCAGGGGCAATACGGTCAGTATCGAGTGGAATCCTTTAATCCTTGATACCCAACGTAAACCCGATAGGGCTGGCAATAGGATTGAGTACTCCATCTATAGGCGTTCCTTTACCGTAAACGATGATATTTCTGGCCTTGGTAATCTGGAACGAATTGCAAGCGGACTCACGGTTACAGAATATTCCGACGATTTATCAGGGTTTAAGGGTCAAAGCCCACTTTACCTGATAAGGTTCAACTACTACATTGAGGCATTAGAGCTCACACCTGCTAACGATACGGTAACTCTTAGCCGGTCGCGTGAAATTTCGACAGAAATTCTACCCGGGGTAACTATGCCTACAGCCATTGCCCCAAATGATCCCCGAAGCGAAAATGGCCATGAACGTAACCTTTTTAAACCGGTTATCGATTTTGAAGCTAACTTTACCTTAACCATATACGACCGCTGGGGCGGGGTGGTTTACCATGGTAACCAGGGTTGGGACGGACGCAATAGCCGGGGTGAGTACGTTAAAGAGGGAACCTATGTTTACCGTTTAGTGGTTAGCACTGCCAATGCTGGTGATATAGTTAAAACCGGAAGCGTATCTGTAGTTTACCCAAAAAAATAGCTAATGGGAAATACTAAGAGTTTGCAAACCGACGAGGAAAAACTTTTAATACAGTCGCATTTTGAGGATTTGCTTAATAGCTGCACCCGGTGCAACTCACCTGAGAATAAAGAGCTAATTGTTAAGGCTTTTAATCTTGCCAACGAGGCGCACAAGGGTGTTCGCCGAAAATCGGGTGAACCCTATGTACTGCATCCCATTGCGGTAGCAAAAATTGTAACCAGCGAACTTGGACTGGGTGCAAAGGCTGTTGCTTGTGCCCTTATGCACGATGTAGTTGAGGATACCGATTATACTATTGAGGATATCGAAAGAATTTTTGGAAAGAAAATCGCTTCCATCATCGATGGGTTAACCAAGATCACCGATGTTTTTGATGCAAACTCAACCATTCAGGCCGAGAATTTCAGGAAAATTCTTTTAACCCTTGCTGACGATATTCGGGTAATACTCATTAAGCTTGCCGATAGGTTGCACAACATGCGAACCCTTGAATCGCTGCCGGCTACCAAGCAAATGAAAATTGCCAGCGAGACCATCTATCTTTATGCACCGCTGGCACACCGTTTAGGACTGTACGCCATTAAAACGGAACTTGAAGATTTAAGTCTAAAGTACCGCTATCCACAGGTTTATGAGGAAATTAGGAGCAAGATTGCTGACAACGAGAAGCGAAGGGTGCAGCTTATAAATCACTTTTCGTTACCAATTATTCAGAAACTTGAGGAGAATAACATCGATTTTGAGATTAGCGGGCGGCCTAAGTCAGTTTACTCTATCTGGAAAAAAATACAAACCAAGAACGTTTCGTTCGAGGAGATTTACGATTTGCTCGCAGTCCGTATTGTTTTCAATCCCTATCCCCATATACCCGAGAAAACCCAGTGCTGGCATATCTACTCGCTGATTACTGATATCTACAAGCCAAAGCCCGATAGGTTACGCGATTGGGTTAGTACCCCAAAGGCTAACGGATACGAAGCCCTGCATTGCACGGTGATGGGCCCCGACGGGAAATGGGTTGAAGTGCAAATCCGCTCGCGACGAATGGATGAAATTGCTGAACGCGGTTTTGCGGCGCACTGGCGTTACAAGGAAATGGATGCCACCAGCCAGGAGAATGAACTGGACAAGTGGATACGGCGGGTAAGGGAGATGCTTGAGAATCCCCAGGAGAATGCACTTGAGTTCCTCGACGAGTTTAAGCTGAACCTTTTCACTTCCGAAATCATTGTTTTTACACCCAAAGGTGAAACCCGTAGTTTACCTAAGGGAGCAACCGCACTCGATTTTGCCTATGAAATACACACCGAGGTTGGGAATAGAGCTATTGGGGCTAAGGTTAACCATAAGCTGGTTTCCCTAAGCTATCAACTCAACACCGGCGATCAGGTTGAAATCATCACAGCAGCTTCGCAAAAGCCCACATGGAAACTTCTCAAATTTGCTACCACTGCCAAGGCCAAAGCAGCCATTAAAAATGCTCTGAAAGGTGAAGTGAAAAATAGAATAGAGAAAGGGCAGAAATTACTTGAAGAAAAAATTTTGGCGTTGGGGGTTCAACCATCATCACGTGTATTTAAAAAGATTCTGCCAGCTTACGAGGTATCATCAAAGGACGAACTTTATGCCAAAATTGGCTCAGGGCTAATAAACCTCGATAACCTGAAAAAGATCCTGAAAAAAAACACCCAAAGCAAATGGATTAAGTACTGGAAGCTACAGCTTGGCTTTGGGGCTAAAAAGGTAGTGCCCGAAAGCGAAATTCAAACAAAGTACGACTTAAAAAAGCCCATAGTGCTGGGCGCCGATTCCGACTCCGACAACCCATCGTATCTTGTAGCAAATTGCTGTAACCCGATTCCAGGCGATGAGGTTATTGGATACCTCTCGCCCGATGAAATAGTTATTGTTCACAAGGCAACCTGTGCTGAGGCCGTTAGGCTCATGGCACAACATGGCGATAAGATTGTTGCAGCAAAGTGGACTACCCAAAAAGCATTATCGTTCCTTGCCCGTGTTGAGGTTAACGGAATGGACCGTATCGGTATCATCAGTGAACTTATTAAAGTGATTTCCGATGAGCTAATGGTGAACATCCGTAAATTCCATATCGAAAGCCACGATGGCATTTTTGAGGGATACATCGACCTTTACGTCCACGACGTTACACATCTCAACAACCTGATACTTAACATTATGAAAGTTAAGGGAATGGAAAACGTTCGGCGAGTGGACAAGTTTGATGATTAAACCCGAATTACACACCATTGCAATGTGCAATCCGGGTTAATTGGGTAGTGCTATTAAACTGCCGTAATGAGTTTTTGCAAAGCGAGTTAATGATTACACGAGTAACCATGTTCTCCATGGTGCGAGCCATGATGATGTTCATGATGGCTACAGTTTTTTCCTGAGTCAGCCAACTCACCGTTGATGTAGAGGTCAACAACCTCATCGGTATTTCCGGAGCAACCCCTAACAACCTGAATGCCATGGGCTGCAAGCACATTTATTGCTCCTGCGCCTATACCTCCAGCGAGCATTACTTCTACACCCATTTGCTGCAAATCAAATGCAATGTTCGATTTACAGCCACAACCCTAGGGCGATCCAAGTGTTTCCTTTGCTGTTACTTTAACGTTCTCAATGGTGTAAACCGTGTAGAACTCACAATGTCCAAAATGTTCATCAACATGACTATGTATGGTTGGTACTGCAATTCTCATAATCATTGTTTTTTTGTTAGTAAACTACTATTATCTGTGTCAAATTTGTTCCAAATGTTGATTATTTTCCTGATTGCAAAATTTTTCAGTATGGTTTTTGTTAATTCTAAGTGCCATACCATTTATAAGCACTTTTGCCACCTTGCTCTGTGCCTGCTCAAGTATCCGCCCAAAGGTTTGCCTTGAAGCCCCCATTTGTTTTGCTGCTTCTTGGTGATAGAGTCCTAATCCGTCGGCAAACCTTATTGCTTCAAGCTCGTCAGCCTCTAAAACAACTACTTCCATCAAGCGTAAAGATTTACCGGCAGGCTTGAACAGATGAATATCGGGGGAATGGCAGATTCTTCGTGGGCACTTGTTTCTTGGCATATGCTCAAAACGATACCTATAATTAATGTTAAAATTTTAGCGAATCCTATGATCAACAAACAACTCCTACCATTGTCATCCTGAGCGGAGCAAAGAGGTTCCCTCTTTTCATAATGAGATGTTTCGCTAGCGCTCAGCATGACCGAGCCTGTGTTTATCCCGATAAAACGGGGCTCAACATGACAAGTGTCCAAACTATACTGAATTATGTTATATATGCCCAATCTCGTCAATTGAAAAATTCAATCAACGATACTGTTTCAAAAATGATAATGGTTTTGTTTGTGAGGTAATCTAAGGTTTTTTGAATTTATCTATGCTATTTCCCTCTAATTCCTCTAACTTCCTCTAACTCCATCATATTCCAACATATTCCATCTATTCCAACTCATTCCGACTCATTCCGACTCATTCTTTCATAAATCAGCCCCGTTGAGTTTGGTAATTCATGGCATTTGGGATAAACTTTTTTTATGTTTTGCTGTTTGATGTTGTATAACAAAAATTTTATTCTATTTTTGCTATTTAAAGTAAGTCTAAATTTAAGCTATGACCTGCAGCGATAACAAACTTGTAGTAAAACGCATACTCACCGATTACCTGGAGCGTAAGGGGCACAGAAAAACTCCCGAACGCTTTGCCATTCTTGACGAAATTTACTCCCAGGAAACGCATTTTGATATAGAAACACTCTATATCAAAATGAAAAACAAAAACTACCAGGTAAGTAGAGCGACACTCTACAATACTATTGATTTACTGTTGGAGTGTGGACTGGTAATTAAGCATCAGTTTGGCAAAAATTCATCGCTATACGAGAAAGCATACGAATGCAAGCAACACGATCACATGATATGCAGTCGGTGTGGAAAGGTTATTGAGTTTTGTGACCCCAGGATTCAGGAGATTATCAACTCAGCCCAAAAGAACAGCAGTTTTACCGTTTCGCACCATTCCCTTTATCTCTATGGGCTTTGCAGCGATTGTCAGAACGAAATCGATAAGGTTGAGGTAACCGAGTAGAAATGTTAATATCTTCTTTCCCAAATTTGCGGTAAATTCATTACCTTTATATGCTTTTTGGCTTATGCTTTTATGGGTCATTTTAGTTGATTCATGGAAGCTTTTTTGATGCCATGGGGATAAAAAATATAAAGGTGATGAGTAAAGTTGATGTTCTTTTAGGGCTCCAATGGGGCGACGAGGGTAAAGGAAAAGTGGTAGATGTTTTAACTCCACACTACAACTTAATTGCACGATTTCAGGGCGGGCCTAATGCAGGCCATTCGCTGGAGTTTAACAACATTAAGCATGTGCTGCATACCATTCCGTCGGGTCTATTCCATCCCGGTTGTATCAACGTGATTGGGAATGGGGTGGTGATTGATCCCATAATCCTTGCCGAGGAGATTCAATCGCTAGAAAAGTTGGGGGTAAATCTGAAAAAATCCCTTAAGATATCCAAAAAAGCCCACCTTATTTTACCATCGCATCGTGAGCTCGATGCTGCTTCAGAGGCTGCAAAGGGCAAGGGAAAGATTGGTTCGACCCTTAAGGGCATAGGCCCAACCTATATGGATAAAACCGGGCGCAATGGGTTACGTGTAGGCGATATCCTACTGCCTGATTTTAGGGATCGATACGATTTTCTTAAAAATAAGCATAAGGAGATATTAAGGCAGTATAACTATACCAGCAACATTGAGCAGCACGAGGATGAATGGTTTAAAGGGGTTGAATTGCTTAGGCAGTACGATCTTATCGATTCTGAGTACGAAATAAACAGCTACATTAGGCAGGGCAAAAAGGTACTTGCCGAAGGTGCACAGGGCTCATTGCTCGATATCGACTTTGGTTCTTACCCATTCGTAACCTCATCGAACACTATTTGTGCCGGTGCTTGTGCTGGTTTGGGCATAGCTCCCCACGCTGTTGGTGAGGTTTACGGAATATTCAAGGCATACTGTACCCGAGTTGGATCGGGTCCATTCCCCACGGAACTTGACAACGAGATTGGCGAAAAGATGCGAAAGTTAGGTGCTGAGTTTGGTGCTACTACCGGCCGGCCACGTCGTTGCGGTTGGCTCGACCTAGTTGCATTGAAGTATGCCATTATGCTCAATGGTGTAACCCAGCTAATAATGACTAAACCCGATGTGCTTGATTCCTTTGAAACCATAAAGGTTGCAGTGGCATACCGGGTTAACGGTATTGAAACCGATAGGTTACCCTACGATATTAATATGCCCATTGAACCGGTTTACAGGGAGTTTAAGGGTTGGATGACCGATATTTCAGGTTTCAAATCTGATAGTGATTTGCCTGACGAATTAATGGCATACATCCAATTCATTGAGCAGGAAACGGGTGTTCCCATTAAGATTATTTCAGTTGGACCAAATAGGGACGAAACAATTGTTAGGGAATGAAAAAAGTTAGAAAGATATTTTTACAAAGGGATTTTCAATAGGCTTAGTATATTGCCAGGCCTTTTTTGTACGATAGTTGCTTAACTCCCAAACTACACCACTAAGACCAGAGGATTGATCCATTAACCTAGTGCTTACTTCAAAGTTAGTTTCAATTTTTTCTCTGAACTCGTTATCGGAAAAAACTCGTAACCCGAGGTACTTAACTGAGCTTATGTTTCCTGAAAGGCATGTAGGCCAAAAATAGTTTCCGGTAGGTGAACTTACCAAGACACTCGTTTCCCACTCTATGGTGTATGGTTGAGCGCCTTGTTTAGTCAACCAATCCTTACCAAACTTAAAGCTAAGCGAGTTTTCCGTTGTAATTTTTTTCTCAAGGTTGCCTTTCCAAATAACATTACCCCTTGAATCGGTAATTCTCGCTTTACTCCTATTTACTATAACTTCGTGGGCTTTTGGTAAGTTAATGGATATTGTATTGGATATCTGATTTTGAATAGTTGTAAACGAAACTATTGTTGAAATAAGAGTTGTGATCTCGTCAACGGCTTGCATCTCCATTGCAAACCTATCTATCTCAATTTGAGTACCCAAAATTTCTTGAGAGAAACTAGGTTGTGAAAAAGTTAATAAGCAGGCAAATGTGAAGAAAGAGGACATCCGCAGTGCGGACATCCCCTTTAGGAATGAAAAATTACTTTTGAATATTTGGCAGTTCAAGTCCATAACCCTTTTTCTTATCTTCAACCTTAAGTAGCAATGCAAAAACTAGGGCAAGTATGCCAAGCGAGGTGAAAATAATCATTGGTAAAGTGTAGTTGTAGGTATTAACGGTTACACCCTCAACCACTTTCTGTCCGGTTACACTGTACTTATCGAGCACCCAACCAATAAGGGCGGGAACACCCATTAATCCCCAGTTTTGCACCCAGAAAATTAAGGAGTAGGCAGTTCCCAGCTGATTCTCTGGGATAATTTTGGGTACTGAAGGCCACATAGCCGAGGGAACCAACGAGAATCCAATGCCAAGGATAATTATGAGGATAATTGCAATAATCCAATGGTTAAGGATTGGGATTGAAAACATGGTGTGCACAAAGATGAGTAGGAGTGAGCCAATCAGCATGATAGTAGCTCCTTTACCTTTCCTATCGTAAATATTGCCGAAAAAAGGTGTAAGTAGTATGGTACCAAATGGCAGCATGGCAGGAATAGTTCCGGCAAGCGACTCGTCAACACCAAACTTGTTTACCATTAAGTCGGCCGCGTATTTGAGGAATGGGAATACAGCCGAGTAGAACAGCACGCAAAGTATTGCGATGTACCACCATCCCCTATTGGTAATAATGTTGAAAATATCCGATATCTTAAATGCTCTCTCCCCATTGGTTATATTGTTGTTCTTGTCGTATTCGGCCTGCGAGGCATCGAGTTTCTTGTCCATAAAGGTGTAAATGATAAAAGAAATTAAGCCAATTACGAGCAGAATCAAGCAGAAAAGGATAGGCTTTGAAACATGACCAAAAGCTTTAGCCAGGGGTACCGATGTAGCGAGAGCAAGTGCAGTACCTAAACGGGCAGTAGCCATTTCTAAACCCATGGCAAGCGCTAGTTCCTTGCCTTTAAACCATTTTACAATGATTTTTGAAACGGTTATACCAGCCACTTCAACACCTACTCCAAAAATGGCGTAACCAAGAGCCGCCATGAAAACTTGAGCCTTAATTTGGAATATCCAAAGAATATTCCAAACCTGTCCATCGAGCATATGGGTGGAAACAGCCCAGAACTTAATGGAAGTACCAATAACCATGATGGCGGCAGCCATTAGACCAGTAAAGCGCACGCCCATTTTGTCGAGGATAATGCCGCCAATAATTAGCATGAAGAGGAAAACATTAAACCACCCGTAAGCACTTGTAAAAAAGCCGTATTCTGAACTATCCCATGAGAGTTGTTGCTCTAAAAGCCCTTTGAGCGGGGCCATCACATCGGTTAGGTAGTAACCGGTTAGCATGGTAAAAGCCACAACAGACAGGGCTGTCCACCGTGCCCAGGCATGATCGCGTAGTGTTTGTCGAATCTTTTCCATTTGGTTTATAAATTAGGTTTAATTTGTTTTGTGCAGCAAATAAAATCAAAATAGCTCAAACCATATACAATTTTTGTCAACAAAATAAAAAACCGCCATAAAATTGGCGGTTTTATCATTGCCTTATCAATAATTATTTGTTTTCGTATACCCACATCTCCATGGGCTCGTCGGGGCGTTCGGAGTTAATGCGCTCAATTTCGTTGAAAGCCTTGCTATACCTGTCGTACTGACCTATTGAAACCAGTTTAAAACCATTGGGGGAGTCAAGAATTTTTGTTTTGCTGAAACCCATTTTATGAACCTCTTCTTCCCATACTGTTGCATTTGAAGGAACTTTAAAACTGCCAATTATCACATGAAAGCGATAGGTAGATTCAAATTCTTGCTGTTTACGCAATTCCTCTTGCCGGGCTTGCTCCTCAGCAATTCTTTTTTGCTCTTCCTCAAAAGCTTTTGCTTTTGCTATGCTGTCCTCTTTGGCTTTTTGCAGGGCAATAGGGTCAACCTTTTTATTTTTTTTAAAGTATTTGCAACCAGTACCAACAAAAGCTGCCAGCACTATAAATAGTATAACTCTTTTCATAGAGATTCCAGGTTAAGGGTTAATTTCAGTGCAATATAAACACAAATTTTCAATAAATCAAAATTTAATGCTAAAACATTAATCAATATTGCTGATTTTTAAATATATTAGGCTGGTTTATTCGGAAAAAGGGGTGCTACTTTCAAAATCGGGACGGTAGTACTGATTGCTTTCAATGTCTTGAATCCATCCTCTGAACCCATGCTTCTCCAATACTTCAATAACTTTTTTGTACTCCTCTATTCCCACATGTTGGTTTAGTTCATTTGGCAATGAAAGTCCTGCTGGAGGATAGTACTGCGACATGAGTGAGATGTATAGTTTTGCTGAAACCTCTTCAGCAAGAAAGTTGAGGAGCGTAATGCTGTCGTTGGCATGGCCTGGGAGTACTAAATGCCTGATAATCATTCCAAAATTTGCCGCCCCCTCATTGTTTCGGATTAAAGAAGAACCCTTTTGTCGGTACATTTCCTTAATAGCTTTTGAGGCTACCTGAAAATAGTCAGACACTCCTGAGAACTTTAACGCTAGTGCGCTGTTGTAGTATTTTAAATCGGGTAAGTAAACGTCAACTATGTCCTCAAGCATTTTTAAGGTTTCAACCTTGTCGTATCCATTTGAGTTGTATACAATTATTGGCTTGTAGCCCGATTTATTCAAGGAGTTCACAATTTCAACCATCTGGACCACTTGGTGCGAAGGCGAAACAAAGCCAACCATTCCAATACCCGAGTCGAGTAGGCTTTTTATCTTATCGACAATAATTTTCGTATCGGTTAACCAGTTTTTTCCATGCTTGGTATTCCTACTTATTTGGTGGTTTTGGCAAAAAATGCATTGCAGATTGCAATGAGCAAAAAAAACATTGCAAATTCCCTTTTCCCCTGAGATTACAGGCTCCTCACCCTTGTGGGGAAAAATTGACGATACCATTGGGTTTGCACCAACATTACAATAACCGGTTTGAGTGTATCGGTTTATACCACATTCGTGCGGGCATAGGGTACAAAACGATAGGTCGAAAACAGTTTGCTTTTCCATGCTCCAAAAATACTAAACTCCTCTAAATGTTTTTCCGCCTCACTTTTTCAGGTTAACGCACTCCAATACCTTCCATTTTAAAATTCCGAGTCACACTGAATTATACTCAATCATTCCGAATCATTCTTCAAAAAACATACATCCCCCATTATTGTTAGCCCGTATGAATTTTTTAAATCTTGGTACTTCGATTTTTGTTACTGGTGTATGTTGCAAAACATATTTTTTAATTTTGCTATCACTATTGGTGAAAAAATTTTAACAGATGAAAACAATAATCGATCTATTTGAGGAAAGCGTAAGCAAGTTTTCCAACAACCCCTACATATGGGAGAAATTAACCGATAAGTATGAACCAATAACCTATGCCCAAACCCGAACCGAGGTTATCCGTTTAGCTGCAGGGCTTTTAAGTCTTGGCGTAAAAAAAGATGATAAAATAGCCCTGCTAAGCGAAGGACGTAAACTTTGGGTAATTAGCGAATTGGGCATACTGTACACCGGAGCAGTAAATATACCGCTATCGGTTAAGTTAGATGGAAACGATTTGTTATTCCGTTTGGTTCATTCCGAGACATCCATGATTTTTGTATCGGGGCAGCAAGCGTCAAAAGTTGATAAGTTGCGCTCCCAGTTACCTAATGTGAAAAGGGTAATCTACCTTGATAAACCTGAAAAGTTAGAGGGAGATGACCTGTTCATCGATGATGTTTTTGGCCTTGGCGATGAATTTCTCAGGAATAATTCTGGGAAAGTAGAAGAGGTTGCAAAAAGCATAAAACCTTCGGATTATGCTAATATTAGTTACACCTCTGGTACCACTGCCGATCCCAAAGGCATAATTCTTTCCCATAGAAACTATACTGCTAACGTTGAGCAGGCCTTAACCCTAATGGAGATACCTGTATCGTATAAAACCCTACTAATACTTCCCCTTGACCATTGCTTTGCGCATGTTGCCGGTTTGTACTCATTTATGGCTAAGGGAGCAAGCATTGCCACCGTTCAGGTTGGCAAGACCCCAATGGATACTCTGAAGAATATTCCCATTAACATCAAGGAACTTAAGCCTAACCTTTTACTTAGCGTACCCGCATTGGCTAAGAACTTCAAAAAGAATATCGAAAACGGTATTAGGGCAAAGGGAAAATTCACTGAGATGCTTTTTAACCATGCTTTAAAAATTTCCTACAAGTACAATAAGGAGGGTTGGAATAAGGGAACTGGTTTTACTTTCATCTACAAGCCCCTTATCTGGCTTTACGATAAAATTTTATTCAGCAAAATACGTGAGGTTTTTGGAGGAGAACTTGATTTCTTTATTGGAGGTGGAGCGCTGCTCGACATCGAACTTCAGCGTTTCTACTATGCCATTGGCATTCCAATGTTACAGGGCTATGGTTTGTCAGAAGCAACGCCAATTATTAGTTCAAACTCCCTAAAGCGCCATAAATTAGGATCTTCGGGGCATCTGGTAAAATATCTAGAACTTAAAATTTGCGACGAGAATGGCAATGAACTACCCGTAGGGGAAAAAGGCGAAATTGTTGTCAAGGGCGAGAACGTAATGGTGGGTTACTGGAAGAACGAGAAGGCAACCGCAGAAACGGTGCGCAATGGATGGCTTTACACCGGCGATATGGGGTACATGGACAAGGACGGTTTCTTATACGTGTTGGGTAGGTTCAAAAGCTTGCTTATTGCTAGCGATGGCGAAAAGTATAGCCCTGAAGGAATTGAAGAGTCGTTGGTTCAACACTCCCAGGTTATCGATAGTGTTGTGCTTCATAACAACCAAAAGCCTTACACCACTGCCCTTATTGTTCCCTCAAAGGAAGCTCTGAAAAAAGCCATTACGGCTAAGGGTATCGACCCTGAATCGCACGAGGCCGCCAAGGAGGCCATTGCCATTATTAACAACGAGATAGCCCGCTTCAAACCCGGTGGAGAATTTGCCGAAATATTCCCTGAACGATGGCTACCTACAACCTTTGCCATTCTTGATGAGCCATTCACCGAGCAGAATGGTTTGGTTAATAGTACCATGAAGGTAGTAAGAGGAAAAGTTGAAAAACTTTATGAGAGCCGCCTGGAATTCATGTACAATCCTAACGGCAAGAACTTGGTGAATGACGAAAACATTAAGTCAGTTAAAAAAATTCTTAACAGCTAGCAATTATTTTATTGCACATTTTGTTATAGGAGGGCATTACCATGTCCTCCTTTTTTTTAATTTTACCAAAACACATAAATTATGGAACGCTATCTTAAAACACTACAAAGGGGTATCATTTATTTTACTCTTTTCATTATATCCATTTTACTGGTTCTTGCTATGGTTGATGTTTTTGTTAAGTTGTACGACGGGTTTGTAAGCTATACTTTTCGGGATTTTATCGAAGTACAATACCCACAACTTATCGATGTGTTTTTGGTAATAATCATTGGTGTTGAACTTCTGGAAACTATAAAGGGATTTTTAATGGATGAAATTCTTCACGTTGAACTGGTTGTATTGGTTGCAATTATTGCTACTTCCCGAAAAGTCATAGTTTATGAAGTATCCAAAAAAGGAATAGAAGATATAATTTCGCTTGCTGTCATGCTGGTTGCTCTGGCAGTAACATATTGGATTATCAAGGCGAGTTATGGTAAAAAGTATAGGGTAAAATTGGGTTCAAAGCCAAAAGAGTAGGCTCAAATTGTAACGATGTTAATGTATGATAATATTATCGCCCGTAAACTTTTTTTAACACATTTGGTTATGCTTTAATTTACCTTGGGGCTTACCTTAGCATTCTTAGAATATTACGAAATGAGAAGGGGAGCCTGGGGTATTTTAAAAAGTTATCTTCAATTCCGGAAGAAATGTTTGCCAAAGGGAGGGTATGGAATACATTCACCTTTTGTTTTTGAATTGTACACAAACGTAATTGCTGGCAATACAAATGAGGCGATCTTTGAAAGTATTGAAGCATACCGCAAGGAGATGCTGAGTTGCGATATAGGAATTATTCGCAAATCGGTAGCCGAAAGTCTTAATGGGGGGTTTAGGGGTGAACTGGTAAAATTAAGCCGAATAGCCCGAACGGTTTCAGTCCCCCCCCATTTAGGCAGATTACTTTACCGGTTGGTAAAACATTTTCAACCCCAGGTGATGCTAGAACTTGGGACATCGGTAGGCATTAGCTCCATGTACATGGCACAGGCTAATCCAAATGGGACACTTTACACCATTGAGGGCAATGAGGCCGTTTTTGGTATAGCCCAAAAGCGATTCCAGGCAATGGGTTTAACCAATATTAAACCAATTTGTGGTACTTTTGAAACCGAATTGCCTCATTTGGCAAAGAAAGTAAGTAATTTCGATTTTGTTTTTATTGATGGCGACCATAACGGGACTAAACTTTTGCAGTATTTTAACGTCATACTTTCAAAGTTAAATGAAAATTCAATAGTAATGGTTGACGATATTCGCTGGAGCAACGATATGGAGGATGCCTGGAGGGAACTCAAGGCTAACCGGCAAGTGTCTGTTTCCATTGACCTGTTTAGGTGTGGAGTGCTTTTTTTCAGGCATGGCATAGCCAAGCAAAATTTTATACTTCGATACGGACCATTTTAATAAGTAAAAAACAAGTTTATGAGCGATCATTACTTAATCAACATTACGAACATTAAAAAGTACTACCAGGTAGGAAGTGTTGTTGTGAAAGCCTTAAAAGGTGTCGATATAACCATAAAACGAAATGAGTATGTAGCAATTATGGGACCTTCGGGCTCAGGAAAATCGACATTGATGAATATCCTGGGTTGCCTGGATACGCCTACCGATGGTACCTATATACTCAATGGAACGGATGTAAGCAAGTTGCCCGACGACCGGTTGGCCGAGATCCGTAATAAGGAAATTGGATTTGTTTTTCAAACCTTTAACCTTTTACCCCGCTACACAGCCCTCGACAATGTAATGCTACCGCTAATTTATGCTGGTATCCCAAAGCATGAGCGCATCGAGATGGCCAAGACGGCCCTAAAGAATGTTGGACTTGACGATAGGATGGGGCATAAACCCAACGAGCTTTCGGGTGGTCAGCGCCAGCGAGTTGCTGTGGCACGTGCCCTGGTTAACAATCCGTCCATCATACTTGCCGATGAGCCTACCGGTAACCTCGACTCAAAAACATCCATCGATATCATGAACCTTTTTGAGGATATTTACGAGCAGGGCAATACCATAATTGTGGTAACCCACGAAGAGGACATTGCCCGTCATGCCCGACGGATAGTTAGGCTTCGCGATGGTTTAATTGAGTCCGATGAGCCCAATCATAACCCAATTCTCAAGCAAAAAGTTGTAATTACTGAACCATAACATATTGTTTGCGTTGATTTAAAATTGTTTCTTGTTTAAACAAGAATGTTAAACTAAATTGCAACGCAACAATTATTCTATGAAAATTTACACAAAAACAGGCGATAAAGGATCGACCTCGTTAATTGGCGGGGCCCGCGTTCCTAAGTACCATCCACGTATCGAAACCTATGGTACGGTTGATGAGTTAATGGCTTTCACTGGGCTGCTTCGCGATCAGAATATCGACAGGCATACGGTTGATACCCTTATTTTCATTCAGGATAGGCTTATGAATTGCGCGTCAATTCTTGCAGCCGATTGCACCGATTGTAAGGTAAAGATACCCAAAATTGAAGATGCAGACATTAAGCGATTAGAGAACGAGATAGATGCCATGGATGCACAGCTTGAGCCTTTAACCTCATTTGTTTTGCCTGGAGGACATCCGGTGGTATCGGTATGCCACATTTGCCGAACGGTATGCCGCAGAGCCGAGCGACTTGTTACCCGCTTGGCTGAAGATACGCCGCTGCCCCAGAATCTGTTAGTGTTCTTCAATAGGCTTAGTGATTACTTTTTTACCCTCTCCCGTAAACTTGGCAAGGATTTTGGTGTGGAGCAAATAAAATGGCAACCTAATTTGTAATTCCAAAAAATTTATATATTTGTGGGGTTGTCAGTTAATATATTAAACTGTCAATCAGTTTTTTAAAACTAAAAACACTATGTATTGGACATTAGAATTAGCATCCAAGTTAGAAGATGCTCCATGGCCAGCCACAAAAGAGGAATTAATTGATTATGCCATTCGTTCAGGCGCTCCCCTTGAGGTAATTGAAAATCTTCAGGAGCTGGAGGATGATAATGAGATCTACGAGAGCATTGAAGATATCTGGCCCGATTATCCTACCAAAGAGGATTTTCTTTTCAACGAGGATGAGTACTAGAAAAAATTAAGGAGAGGTTAACCTCTCCTTTTTGCTTATTTACTTTTACTGCTGAGTATTTCGAGTCGCTTTTTATTACCCCGTTCCTCGGGTTGCTCTTTAAAATCCTTAGGTACTACGCTGTACCTGTTAGCTGGTCGTTTAGCCTCGAGCCATTTGAAACCCTTAAGCATAACATCTTCCAGCTCAACTTTTTCAATGGGATAAAGGTTTGATGATGGTTTCTCGCGGAAAGTCACCCGGCTTACTTTATTACCCTTTACCATAATTGAAATTCTTGCACTCTCGGAACGGTTGGCTAAGGTAAGGGTATTGCCATCGCGAATAAAGTAAACCGCTTGCCCATTTCCATTTACATCAATCTTTTCGGCTTTGCCTTTACTAAAAAATGCTGTTATGGTTTTACCTTTAATCTGGTTGTAAAATTTGTCTTGTTCAAATGAGGTAATAAAGGCATTGCCGTTAAAATCCATTCGGTTTATTTTGTTGTTTTTTGAGTGAATGGTAATGTGGTCGGCGGTCATTTGGTTTACATCATTCCAGAGAATAGGGTCAACATACATGTCAATTGCTGAGTCGCGGGTGTTGTATATCATTGAGTCGCAAAATCCTTGTACATCGCTCCTGTAAAAGGCAACATCGCCTAATGCTTTAAGAATTCTATATGTTGAGTCCGTTGAGTTTTCATGCTTTTTGGTAATTACTTTAAAGTGGTTTGCTTTTAGGAATAAAGTATCGGAATTATCAATTAGCATCAGGTAAGGGTTCTCCGAAACCTCGGCTTGCTCAGTGTCCAGCCAAAAATTGGATTTTTGTCCATAGATGTAAGCCCGGTTAACAGTATCAATTAGCACTACATTCCCAATTGCTCGGGCAAATTTGCTGGATTTGTCGTAGAAAATGTTGTCGCCAAATATCTTATTCTCCTTGCTTAGTATGTATGCATTTTGCTGTAGGTTGGTTTGCTCAATTTTTTTATTGTACCACCCCTTTTCGCAGTAAGCAAAATTATTCTCATTAAAGATGTGGGTTGGACCATAAAAGTAAGCAAGCTCATTTTGGGTATTGTAGCTAAGCGAGTCGGTGTATATTGTTCCATCGGGGTCCATCATTACAACATTTCCCGCAAACGATAGGAGGTTTGAGGATCGGTTAAAGTAGCCGCGCTGGCTGGTAAGTTTCGACTCCTTTGTGGTAATTACGCCAGGTGTGGTGTAGTAGGCAACATTTGTTTTTGAGTTAAAGAAAAGGGTTTGGGTAGTAAGCGTTGTTTCGTCGTCGATAAGTTTTACCTCTTTACCTGTGATTTTACCGACCGAGGTTTTGCCATCATAGTGAAGGGTTTGCCCGGTTATTCGGGTTGAACCTTGTTGAATGCTTACATTACCAAAGGCATCAAACCAGCTATCGTCGGGATTATGGTAAGCGCTGTCGCAAACTATACGGGTGTTTTCATGTCGAAAGCGAACGTTTCCAATGTACCGGATAATTTTCTGTCCATTAATGTTGAGATTTTTCATGCTCTTTGCCCCTTCAAACCTAATTCTAGTTTTCTGTTGAGCATGAGTGGGTGTGAGCATTCCCAATATAATAGTTACGATGAAAAAAATACGAAGTACAGATTTCATCTCAATTATGCCTACTTTATCCAACCCGGACTTTGAAAATTGCAATCATGAAAATCGTTATCAATTCTGACATAGAACGATTTTATTTTTTTTGATATCCAGTCGCGAATTATCTCGTTTTCCTTACTAGACTCGGCCATTACCTGAATTATAGCGTAATCGTCTTTCAGGTTTGCTTTATGAGCTGGCACAATTCGTTTCACCTTAATGATCTTAAAAACAATGTTGGCATGTTCATCGCGCGACTCAAAGGGTGCGCTAAACTCGCCCTCTTTCAGGTCTTTTATTGCATAAAAATCCGATGGTTGCAGGTGTTCTTTCTCAAATAGTGAGGTGTTGGTAAAGGGGTTGATCATCAAACCCTTGTTTAGGTTTGATTTTTTATCTTCGGAGTAGCGGAGTGCTGCGTTTTCAAAGGTAATGCTATCGTGCCGGATCAACGTAGCAATGCTATCGAGTTTTTGAACTGCTTTTGAAAGTAAATCGGTGGTAAACTGTGGTTTGAGAAGGATATGCCTAACATTTACCTGGTCGTTTCGCCGTTCAATCATCTGGATGATGTGCAGTCCGTATTCGGTTTCCACCACCTGGCTAATTTGACCTTCTTTAAGGTTAAATGCGGCATCGGCAAATGCTTTAACAAGTTCTTCGCGTGAACGGAATCCCAATTCTCCTCCCTTTATAGCCGATGCTCTATCTTCGGAGTAGAGGGCTGCAAGAGTAGTAAATCGTTCACCGTTAAGTATTCTATTTCGAATTTCGAGCAGCTTTTCCTTGGCCTCAAGCTTAGCCTTTTCGGCATTGGGGGGGTATATTGCAATCTGTTGGAGTTCGTACTGCATGGGTATATCGGGTAAACTGTCGGAGGGGATTTTTTTGTAAAATGCTTTAATGTCCGATGGGGTTATTTTAACCTTATCTACAATCTTGCGCTGCATTTGCTGGGTTAGATGTTGCTCGCGAATAATTTCCCTTAAATCGTCTTTTATTTCAAATATCGGCTTGTTAAAGTAGTTCTCAAGCGCCTTTTCCGACCCAATTTGATTGATAAAGTACTTTAAACGGCGGTCGACCTCGGCCTCTACCGAACCTTCATTAACCTCAATACTATCAATCTTTGCCTGGGTTATAAGAAGTTTCTGGATAAGGAGTTGCTCCAGGAGCTGGCAGCGGTCGATATTAGCATTTGTGCTGCCTTGCATTTTAATGCGCAGGAGTTCCTGCTCAACGTCGGATAAAAGTATGCGCTCATTTCCAACAACCGCTATAATCTTGTCGATTGAGATATTTTCCTGCGCGTGTAAACTAAAACTAAGCGAAAGAATTAATAAAAAAAGTGTAGGTAAACTAAATGCTCTCATGGTTGTACTATTTGTAGATTTCAAAATCACGATCGTCTTTTGCCTTGATAAACAAATTGCGTTCCAGCTGGTCAATCAGGTTTTGCTTTCGGGCGTTAATAATTAGTTGTTTTATCTCGTTGGTAATGTAAGTGAGAGGAGCTATTTCGCCTTGCTCTTTAACCTCACGCAGCGATACAAGGTAAATAAAGTTGCCGTCTTCCATTTCAATATACCTTCTTGAAAAGACCTCATTTATGTTATCTATGGTATATGGAAGTTGTCGGGCTATTACTGTGAAAGGAATCCACTGATCATTGAAAAAATCATAGAAAATGGCCGCCTGATAGGCCAAATTATCGAGGAGCTGCATGTCCTCCTGTTTCTTAGAACGGTATATTTCCTTGATCTTGGGGGTTTGAGGAGCTTCCATACGTAACTTAATAAAGAGTGCTTTAACAATTGGCTCCGAGAGAACAAAGTTATCCTTGTTGGAGTAGTAGTACTGCTCTACCTCTATTTCCTTAACCAGTGTATCGAGTTTTTGGTTTACGTAAGCCTGTTCATACTTGTGGATTAGTAACGATGCCCTGTAATCTTCCAGCTGCCGGGCTACGTTTTTCTCCTTATCGGTAAGGTTGTTCTCGGCCTGTTTTAGCAGGAGTTGAGTTTGGATCCATTTGTCAATGTAGGCCTTAGCAATTAGTGCACTGTCCTCTTTACTTACATTTGTGAGGAAAATATTTTGAAGGTCGCTTTCGTAGAGGTACTTATCGTATACCCTTGCTACAGGTCGGCTATTATCGGCGTTTTGGCAAGCAGTAAGAAAGCCAGTCACTAGAATCAGCGTTAAAATAAGTCTGTTCATTTTTTTTAGTTGTTGTGATTTTCAAGTAACCTATTGTAGGCGTCAACGTTAATATTTACCTTGTATTTTTTCTTAAGTGTTTGAATCCATGATTCTTCCAAAAAATGCTGATAGTCAGCAATAACCTCTGCCCTGCAGTCGTTTAGTTCCTTTGGCTCCCCGGTGGTTGTTTTATTGATATGTACTACAATGTGCTTGTCGTTCTGAACGCTTATGTTAATCCCCGAGCTCCATTGGGTGTAACCTGAAATTATTGGATTATCGGGGAACCCTACCTGTTGGTTGTAGGTAACGTGTAAAGCATTCTTATTCCATTTTTTAACAAGCACCTCTGGATTTATATCTGGGTTCTTTTTTAGTGCTTTTTCAATTGCCTGGGCAATTTTACTATCAGGGGTTTGGTACACGGTAAAGTAAATTTTTTCGCCCCATGTGTATTTGTCGCGGTGATTCTCGTAAAATGTATTAATTGCAACGCTGTCTGAGGCTTTAGTCCACACCTCGCGGTTCGAGATTTCAAAAAGCAGCATACCCTCTAAGTATTCATTTGCAAGTTGTTTAAATTCAGGATATTTTTGGGGTAAAAGCGATTTTTCAAGGTTGATTATCGTTTGGTTAACCCAATCGGTATAGATAAATCTAATGAACGATTGGATGGAATGGTTTCTACTTTTTTGCTGGTTCTGGCTAATGAACTGAAGCAAATCCGATAAGGGATAATTTAATCCTTTTGCTACCAAAATGGTTGGGTTTGCTTTGATGCTTGGAACTTTCCATTCGCCTTTAAAAATGGTGGAATCGATAAGCGATGTGAGATGTTTTGCCGTTTCGGCAGGATATTCCTTAACCCCGTATTCCTTTTTCAACTTGTTTATGAATGCAGTACGTATGATCATGGTCCTGCTGTCGCGAGCCAAAAGGTTTTTAATTTCGGGCAGCATTTCCTCGAACTCGCCCGGAAGCTTTCTATCGAGAAGTTTAGCTACATGCCACCCAAATGAGGTTTGAAAAGGCTTGGAGATATCGCCAATATCCTTTAGGGCAAAAGCAACCTCCTCGAACTCAGGTATTATTTGCCCGGAACGAATCCAAGGTAGTTCGCCACCGTTTGGGGCTGTGCTGTTGTCCTGCGATTCCTTTTTGGCTAGTTCAGCAAAGCTTTCGCCGTTAAGAAGGCGGTTGTGAATTTCAACTATTTTTTGACGAGCGCTTTCCATTTCCTGAGGCGAAGCATTGGGGGTAACCCTTACCATGATATGGGCAACCTTTATCTGCCCTTTGGCGGGGCGGCGGCCATGAACCTTAATGATATGGTAACCAAAGCGGGTGCGAGCCGGCATGGAAACGGAATCGATAGGTGTACTGTATGCAGCGGTTTCAAAGGGGTAAACCATTTGAAAGGTCGAGAACCAACCTAGGTAGCCATTGTTTCGGCTAACCGAGGGGTCGTTACTTGTGGTTAGTGCAACTTTGCCAAAGGGTTCGCCGTGAATAACCTTTGAGCGGGCTTCCAGGGCTTTCTGGTAGTACTTTAATGTATCGGCACCTGTTACTGTTTCTGGAATACTAATAAGGATGTGACTGGCGCTAACCTCTTCCTTCATCCGTTGGTACGCCTCGCGCGTAAGCGCATCGAGGGTTTTCTGATCAATAAGGTACGATTGCGCAAGCTGATCAATGTAGCCATTATACTCATTCCTGAACGATGATAAGGTGTCGATTCCTGCATCGAGGGCAGCTTGCACCTTTAACTTAAAATTGATGAAAAGGTTTAGGTAGTCATCAAGGGTCGATTTGTCAATTTTTGCACCAGTTGTCTTTGTGTTTTTAATGTAAAGCGATATAAACTCATCGGCTGAAACAGGTGTATTGTTTATTGTTAAAAGCGTTTCAGAGTTCTGTATCTGGGCATACGCAACTTGCCCTACTATCACTCCGGCAATAACGAACACTACTCGAAATGCCTTTTTCATCTGCTTGGGGTTTAAAAATTACTTTTCAAAATATTTGTCTGCATTAATAGCTGGTATCGCGACTATAGTTTGGGGCCTCGCGGGTGATTGCCACGTCGTGGGGGTGGCTTTCAATAATGCCTGCATGAGTAATCCGAACGAATTTTGCTTTTTTGAGCGCCTCTAAATTAGGTGCGCCACAGTAGCCCATGCCGGCACGTAGTCCACCAATAAGCTGATAGAAAACCTCGGAGAGGGCTCCCTTGTAAGGAACACGAGCCACAATGCCCTCAGGTACAAGTTTTTTAATGTCGTCCTCAACATCCTGGAAGTAACGATCCTTGGATCCCTGCTGCATGGCATCGAGCGAGCCCATGCCCCTGTACGACTTGAACTTACGGCCGTTGTAAATTATGGTTTCGCCCGGCGACTCCTCAACACCTGCAAAAAGCGAACCGGCCATAATGGTATCGGCACCAGCCGCCAGGGCTTTTACAATATCGCCCGAGTAACGTATTCCGCCGTCGGCAATTACAGGAACTCCTGAACCCTGAATAGCAATGGCAACATCCCAAATGGCGTTTAGCTGAGGAACACCAACGCCTGCAACAACACGGGTTGTACAGATAGAACCGGGGCCAATGCCAACCTTAACCGCATCGGCTCCTGCATCAACAAGCATTTTAGCTGCATCGGCGGTGGCAATATTTCCCACTATTACATCAAGTTTTGGGAATTCCTTTTTCACTGTTTTTATCATTTCAATAACGCCCTTGCTGTGGCCGTGTGCTGTGTCAATAACAATGGCATCAACATCAGCCTCGTAGAGTGCCCTAACACGGATTAAGGTATCGGCAGTAACTCCAACTCCTGCTGCAACCCTTAAACGCCCTTTTGCATCTTTGCTGGCGTTGGGGTTATCTTTAACCTTAGTGATATCCTTGTAGGTGAGTAAGCCAATAAGCCTATTATTTTCGTCAACCACTGGTAACTTTTCTATCTTATGCTGCTTTAGTATTTCGGTTGCCTTTTCAAGGTCGATGGACTGGTTGGTGGTAATAATTCCTTTGGAGGTCATCACATCCCTAATGGGGGTACGCATATTTTCCTGAAACCGAAGATCCCTGTTGGTTACAATGCCTATAAGGAAGTTCTCGTCATTAACCACCGGAATGCCCCCAATACGGTACTCCTTCATCATGGCAAGGGCATCACCCACTGTAGCATCGGGATGAATGGTAACGGGTTCATAGATCATCCCATTTTCGGCACGTTTTACCTCACGCACCTGGCGAGTCTGCGCTTCAACCGACATGTTTTTATGGATAACCCCCATGCCCCCTTCGCGGGCAATGGCAATGGCCAGTGCCGATTCGGTTACTGTGTCCATGGCAGCTGAAACAATTGGCGCTTTTATTGTGATGTTTCGGGTAAAACGCGATGTTAAATCAACATTGCGTGGAAGTACTTCTGAGTATGCCGGAACTAACAGCACATCGTCGAAGGTAAATCCTTCGGCTACTACTTTATCATCTAAGATCGACATGGCTAACTGGTTTACTGTTTAAAAATGCGGCAAGTTACAAAAAAATAGCATTCCTGCAATTGACTCAGCCTATTATACAAGTCTGGCTTTGTTATTTTTTGCAAAACTTCAAGAGCTAGTTGTTGTCATTTTGATTTAAGCTGGGCAAGGTATCGACCCTTAATGAAAGTGCTTCATTGATATGATCAAAGTGAAAACTAGCGTTAACTTTACATTTCACTAAGCGACATGGATTCTAACTTCAAAAAAATAGTTCATTTTTTGATTGTTGCTGAAATTCACAATATCTTGCAATAAAAAATTGAAAAAATAATTATGGATGAGTTTGCGATAAGATCAATACTTACAGAACTTGATGATTTAAGAAAAAAGTACGAAGAACTAAAGGCCCTTTATGATGCTCAAAACAAGATTCAAAGCGATATCGAAAACAGATTGCTTGATAGCGAAGCTCGTAGTGCTGCTCTGTTATCGGCCAACCCCGATCTTATGTTTGTTTTCGACAAGCAAGGTAATTTTATTGACTATAATGGAGGCCTTAATGAGATGTTTGTCCCTCCGGAACTATTTGTGGGTAGGAGAGTTGATGAGGTTTTACCTGAACCAATGGCAAAGTTAACTCACGAGAAGATAAAGATGCTTTTTGAATCTGGTAAAATGCAGGTTTACGATTACGATTTGGTTATTGAGGGTAAAACAATGTTTTTCGAAAGTCGGCTTGTTAAATATGGCAACGATAAGGTCCTAGCCGTTGTTAGAAATATTACCCAAAGGAAGAACTATGAAATTACCCTAAAGGAGAGCGAGTTGCGCTATCAGGAGCTCTACAACCTACTCCGATTGCTTGCCGACACAACCCCTGATATGATTTGGGCAAAGGATACCGAAAAACGGTACATTTTTGCCAATAAGGCAATGTGTAACGATCTGCTTAACGCTACTGATACCGATGAACCCATTGGAAAAACCGATTTAATTTTGCCCTTCGCGAAAGGGAGCAACATCCCGAAGATCCCAACTGGCACACCTTTGGGGAGCTATGCATGGATTCCGATGAAGTAACTTTAAGGGAGTTACGTCCAATGCAATTTTGTGAGTATGGCAATGTTAAGGGAAAATTCATGTTTCTTGATGTTCACAAAGCTCCGCTTTTCAGCAATGAAGGGAAATTAATCGGTGTGGTTGGAACGGCACGCAATATCACCGAAAAAAAGGAAATGGAAGAAAAGTTAAAACTATCAGAGCAAACGTATAAAGGTATTTTAAACAGCATTTCGGAGGCGGTTTACATTCAGGATGAAAATGGAGTATTTTTTGATGTAAACGACACGGCAACCAGAATTTATGGCTACCCGCGCGAGTATTTCATAGGAAAGACACCCGAATTTCTTTCTGCACCCGGGTATAACAATTTGGAACGGGTTGCTCAATGTATTAAAAAGGCATTTAATGGACAACCCCAAGTGTTTGAATTTTGGGGAATACGCCACGATGGTACTTATTTTCCTAAAGTAGTTAGCCTAACCCCCGGGTATTACTTTGGCAAAACTTGTGTTATAGCGGTTGCACGTGATATAAGCGAACAAAAGAAATGGGAAAAGCAATTACTTGAGGCTAAAAAAAAAGCAGAGGAGAATGATAAATTGAAGTCGGCTTTCCTTGCTAATATGAGCCATGAAATTCGAACACCACTAAATGGCATAATGGGATTTGTGCAGCTTATGCGCAACCCAAACTTGTCTAAAGAAGATCTAGAAAAATACCTTAATATCATTGAAAGGAGTGGCGAAAGGCTTAATGAGCTGTTAACGGGCCTTATCGACATGGCTAGAATTGAAGCTGGGCAAGTCAAAGTAATCTACAACAAGATCAATATTGTCAGCTTGGTACAGTACGTAACAGAATTCTTTACCCCCGATGCAAGGGTAAAAGGATTAGAAATTACTCATAAAATCAGTGTTCCTGAGCAAATGGTTGAAGTTGAAACCGATGGCTACTTGCTGCAGGATATTTTTTTCAACCTGATTAAAAATGCAATTAAGTATACTAACAAGGGAAACATAACCATTAGTTGCGAGTATTTCGATATTTCATTGCTGTTTAAGGTAAGCGATACTGGTATTGGAGTGCCACAGGATAAACAAAAAGTAATTTTTGAGCGCTTTGTGCGAGCAAATAGTGATTTTACCAACCCGGTTGATGGTGCCGGTTTGGGTTTGTCAATAGCCAAGGCGTATGTTGAAAGGCTAGGAGGTAAAATCTGGTTGGAAAGCGAACCCGGAAGGGGATCAACCTTCTATTTCACAATTCCCATAAGTCCAAGTGTTAACCCCAAATCTGCATACTGAACCAAAATTCGTCAATTGTTTTTTCAATTTGACAGCTCTCCATAAAAAATGTTTCCGCCTCCCCATTTTGATTATCCCGGCTAAATTGGTTAATTCATGGCACTTGGGTTAAATAGCGCCTCCCTTTAGTAGAAACATTTATTCGGTAATTCCCCACTGATTTAGCATGTAGGCATAAGTAAAAGCCTGTTCCTTTAGCTGAAGGTATCGGCCCGATGACTGGCTGTGGCCAAGTGTCATATCAACCCAAAGCAATATTTGACTGCTGCCAGTATTGTTAGCCCTTAGCTTTGCCACCCATTTTACAGGCTCAAAATACTGTACTTGGTTGTCGTTATAGCCTGAGGTTACAAGCATGTTGGGGTAGGGTTGTTTTTTTACCTGGTCGTAAGGGGAGTATGATTTTATGTAGAAATAGCAAGTGGAATCGTTCGGGTTACCCCACTCGTTGTATTCAACGGTGGTTAATGCCTGGGTTGAATCGAGCATCGATGTAAGAACATCCACGAAAGGTGCTTCGGTAACCACCGCTTTGAATAGATCGGGACGCATGTTTACGGCTGTTCCCAAGAGCAATCCGCCAGCACTGCTCCCATGAGCAATAAGTTTTGATGCCGAGGTATAACCATCGGCAATAAGTTTCTCGGCGCAAGCAATAAAATCGGTAAAGGAGTTTTTCTTGTTCAGGAGTTTGCCTTGGTTGTACCAGTGCCGTCCCATTTCCTGCCCTCCTCGTACATGGGCAACTGCGTAAACCACTCCCCTGTCAAGCAGGCTAATGAGGTTTGGATCGAAGGTAGTGTTGATGGAATGGCCATAAGCGCCATAGCCATAAAGGAGCAACGGCGTGTTTGCGCTAAACTTAGTACCTTTTCTGTAAACCAATGATATGGGAATCATAGCACTGTCCGATGCCATTGCCCAAATCCTTTTTGATTCGTAGTTTGCTGGATCAAAGCCACCAAGTACCTCATTCTGCTTGAGCAACCTTTTTTTAAGGGTAGTCATGTTGTATTCGAATGTGGAGCCAGGAGTGGTAAACGAGGTGTAGTAGTAATAAAAAAGATTGGTGTTAAACTCGGGGTTTACAGAGGGAAGGGCAGTGTAAACTTCCTCGCCAAAATCGATATAGTGCTGCTCCATGTTCTGGAGGTTTGTTACCCTAACCTTTAAGAGTGCATCGCGGCGTTCGGTTGTTACCAAGTGGTTTTTAAAGGCTTCCATGGTAAGAATTAGCACCGATGAGTCGGCAGGGACTACCTCTTTCCAATTCTTAAGTACTGGATTTGTAACCGGAGCCCTAAGCACCCTGAAATTTGAAGCATTCAGGTTGGTTAAAAAGTAAAAGTGACTACCCGAGTGGTCAACACTATACTCAAGGTTCTGATCGCGTCCCACAATCAACCTAAATTTATCTAAAGGTTTTTCGGCATCTAAGTACCAACACTCACTCGCAATGCCATTCGATGTAGATATTATTACATAGCGTTGCGATTTGGTGGTAAACACATGGGCTCTGAAAGTTTTGTCGTTTTCTTTGAAAACCGGAACGTCGTCGTAGGGTTGAAGTATATCGTGGCGGTAAATGGCCGAAGGGCGTAAGGTGCTATCCTTGAAGGCATAGAAAACAAAGCGGCTATCCTTTGTCCAGGCAATCTCACCTGTTGTGTTTTCAATTTTATGTTCCAAAATACGCCCCGATGCTAAATCCTTGAAGTATATGGTGAAAAGACGTTTCCCTATGGTGTCGACCCCAAATGCCATAATATGGTTATCGGGCGAGATATCAATGCTGGCAACCTGACAGTAGCGATGACCAGCAGCAACCTCATTCTCATCGATTATTATCTCTTCGGGTGCATTCATGGAACCCTTTCGCCTACAGTTAATGGGATACTCCTTGCCCTCCTCGTATCTAATATAGTAGTAGTAGCCATTCATGAAGACGGGTACGGTAACATCGTCGCCTTGTTTACGCGAGCGCATTTCAGCAACCAATCTATCTTGCAGGTTCAGGGTATGCTCCATTACTGAATATGTATAGGCATTCTCGGCCAGTAAATGGTCAATTACCTTTTGCGAATCGCGATTCCGTAACCAGAAGTAAGGATCGATGCGTGTGTCGCCAAACATAATAAAAAGCGTATCGTGTTGTTCAGCTAAAGGTGCGGTGGGTACTAGGGAACAGCCCGATATTATGATGGTAGCAAAAAATGGCAAAGTATTTTTTATGGCTCTTATCATCTATACCAAAATGAGTTTTAAACATCAAATTTATTACTTCCATTGGTTTTTACCAAATTGCTATTTCCATCTAATTGGATGGCGCGCAAAATAAACAGTATTTGAACAAATAAGTTTTTTGTTTGTTAATTTAAAAATATATGAGCGATGTTGAGATCCTTTATTTCAATCATTATTGTGATAGTTTTGGTTGGCTGCAATCTCAACAGGCAAACTTATAGTTACGATACCATTGATGTTGTTGATTTTAAGACGCTTGAACCGCAGCTTACAAAATCAACCGATACGGTTTACGTGGTTAACTTCTGGGCTACCTGGTGTTCGCCATGTGTTAAGGAATTTCCATACTTTGATGAAGCTGCAAAAATATACTCTGGCAGCAAGGTTAAATTCTTAATGGTTAGCCTCGATTTTCCTAATCAGATAGAACAGAGCTTGAAGCCATTTGTAAAATCCAGAACTGACCGTTTACCAGTAGTTTTACTCGACGATCCCAATCAAAATGAATGGATTAATAAGGTTAGTCCCAACTGGAGCGGAGCGCTTCCTGCAACCCTAATATACAAAGGCAGCAGTAAAGTTTTTATTGAAGGGCCTATTGATTTAGCCGATATCACTTCAAATATAGATAGTTTACTTGTCAAACCTTAAAACTTATGAATCTATGAAACGATTGTTTTTAATGCTAATGGCTACTTTTGTGGTGTCCTTGCTATACGCTCAGGGTTTAAAAATTGGCGATAAGGCCCCTGACTTTCGCCTGAAAAATGTTGATGGCAAAATGGTATCGCTAGCCGATTATCCTCAAGCCAAAGGTTTTATTGTGATATTTTCGTGTAACCACTGCCCGTATGTAAAAGCCTATGAGGATAGGATGATTGATTTACACAAAAAGTATGCCTCTAAAGGATTTCCTGTTGTTGCCATTAACTCCAACGATCCTGAAGTTGTACCTGAGGACTCGTTCGATAAAATGGTAGAACGAGCCCAGCAAAAGAAATTCCCATTTGTTTACCTGTTCGATGAGGGACAAAAGGTTTATCCGCTTTACGGAGCAGCCCGTACACCCCACGTTTTCATTCTAAGTAAAACAGCAAACGATTTGGTTGTTGAGTACATTGGTGCTATTGACGATAACTATAAGGATGCCTCGGCCGTAAAGGAAAAATATGTTGAAAATGCTGTTGATGCTTTACTTGCTGGCAAGAAACCCTCCGTAACAGAAACTAAAGCAGTAGGCTGTTCAATTAAAGTGAAAAAATAGTTTAATGCCGACAATACTGATTAAGCCGCTATAATGCTAGCGGCTTTTTTATTAGTTTTGCCTAAATAATCTGGTATGGATGAATTAAGGGTAGTTCCAACTGCTGATGGCACCTCCACGCTATACAGCGAAAGGTTTAACGCAACATACCACTCCGTAAACGGTGCGCTAACGGAATCGATGCACGTATTCATAAAATCGGGCTTTGAGGCCGTTTTACACGATAAGAAAGCACTTGAAGTGCTTGAGGTTGGAATGGGCACCTGCTTAAACGCAGCTCTTACTGCATGGGATGCGCCAAAGTTTGGGGTAAAGGTACATTACACCGGTATTGAACTTCTCCCACCAACGCTCGAAGTGCTAAACTCTACGGGTTACCAAACTGTTTTAGAACCAGAGTGCGCAGAACTTTGGGTAAAAATTGTTGCTGCACCTGCTGGCCATCCAGTTCCAGTATCTCCCTGGTTTACAGCATTAAAGTTGTATGTTGATTTCATAAGTTGGATTCCTAACCAGAGGTATGATTTGATTTACTTTGATGCATTTGCTCCTGACGACCAGCCCGAGATGTGGAACCTTGAAAGCTTCCGCAAGCTATTCGATGCTTTAGGTCCAAATGGGGCTTTGGTTACCTATTCGGCTAAAGGAATGGTTAAGCGGAATCTGCGTTGCGCAGGTTTTAGTGTTGAAAGGCTGCAAGGCCCTCCTGCTAAAAGACATATGGTAAGAGCTTGGAAAACTCCCGATCATTAAAATCTTAAAAAAAAGCTAACATTTTTTTTATTCGAAAAGTGTTGTATCTTCGCAATAAAATTTACTTTAGTACAACAAACATAAATCTTACAAAACATGAAGTTAAAAAGTTTACTTGTTGCTGTCATAGCAATACCAGTAGTTATATCGTGCCAAAATTCAAACAGTAAGGTTGGCAAGGTTATTCTAAAAACAGAAACCGATAGCTTGAGCTATGCATTAGGTGTAAATATTTCCTCGAGTTTTAAGAACGTTAAGCTTGATGAAATTAACTTTAAGGCAATAGCCAGAGCAATCCAGGATGTTTACAGCAGCGATTCCTCAATGATAAAGATGAACGATGAGGAAGCCATTAAATACATTCAGGATTTCTTTAACCGTCGCGATATGCGCATTGCTCAGGAAAACCTAGAGGCAAGCAATAAGTTCCTTGACGAGAACAAAACCAAGGAAGGTGTAATAGTTGACTCATCGGGTTTACAGTATAAAATTGTTGAGGAAGGCACAGGGCCTATGCCCACCGCTGAGGATTTAGTAAAGGTTCATTACAAGGGTACACTGATTGATGGGACCCAATTCGATTCATCGTACGACAGGGGTGAACCAGCTCAGTTTAAGCTCAACCAGGTTATTCCAGGCTGGACAATTGGTTTGCAAAAAATGAAAGTGGGCTCTAAGTTTATTCTATATATCCCCAGCGAGTTAGGTTACGGGGAAAGAGTTCGTCAGGGTAGCCCAATTGGCCCTAACCAGGCTCTGATTTTTGAGATTGAACTGCTTGACATTGTAAAGGAAAAAAATCAAGACAGCAAGAAGAATTAGTTTAATCATAGTTAATGACTCATAACCGGGTTGAACATTCGCCCGGTTTTTTAATCCACTGAAAAATGGAAATACAGGGGAAACTTATTAAAAAGCTCGACCTGTTAACCGGGCAAGGGAAAAATGGCACCTGGATCAAGCAGGAATTCATTATTGAAACACAGGAGCAGTTCCCCCGAAAGGTTTGCATATCGCTCTGGGGCGATAAGGTGAGAGGGCTAGAGGCAATTCCGGTGGGCAATCAATTAAAAGCTTCAATCAATATCGAATCGCGTGAGTATAATGGCAGGTGGTACACCGATGTACGGGCTTGGCGAATTGAGTCAATGAGCAAGAGTGCTACACCCGATCAAGCTCCAGAACTCCCCCCTTTCAATGATAATCTTTATCCGCCAATGGAAGGTGAAGGTGACGATGGTTTGCCTTTTTAGCTGTAAGTTTGTATTTTAAATAATCAACACAAAACACTTGATTATGGAAGGCATGGAGGAACAGGTTATTCGCAAGTATTTTTTCCTGGAAGATCTTGAGTTGTGGCTATTAAGCCAGGGCATTAATGAAACTTTTGCTCAGCTTTTCAAGGTGGCAATATCGCTTGCAGCCATTTTTATACTTGCAATAATTGCCGAGTTTATTGCAAAGCGAATTTTTTTAACCACCATGGCTCGTGTGGCCAAGCGAACCAAAACCGACTGGGATGATGTTTTGGTTGAAAAACGTTTCTTTCACCGCTTGGCTCAGTTTGTTCCTGCCATTGTGGTTTACTTAACCCTTGGTATAGCCTTTTACGATTACTCACCAAAGGTTACGCTTTTTTTACAGGCAATCACAAAAATTTATATGATTTTTATTGCCATTAGATTATTTAATGCTTTTTTCAGCACAGTAGACGAAATCTACCAGAAATTGCCATACGCCAAGAATAGGCCAATCAAAGGCTACCTGCAGGTTCTTAAAATAATTCTTTACATTTTTGCAGGTATTTTGGTTATTGGAATAATTATCAACAAAAACCCGGCATCAATTCTGGTTGGTTTAGGAGCTTCAACCGCCATTTTAATGCTGGTTTTTAAGGATGTTATCACCGGTTTGGTGGCATCAATTCAACTATCGGCAAATGAGATGCTAAAGCTTGGCGATTGGATTGAAATGCCCAATCGTAATCTTGATGGGAATGTCATTGATATAAGCTTAACAACCGTTAAAGTTCAGAACTGGGATAAAACAATAACCACAGTTCCCCCATACATACTAATCAATGAAAGCTTTAAGAACTGGCGTGGGATGGAAGAGTCCGATGGTCGCAGGGTGGTAAAATCCCTGATTATTGACACCAAAACCGTAAAGTTTTGTAACAGAGAACTTTTAGATCGATTAGCCAAGGTAAACCTCATAAAACATATTGTTGCTGAAGTAGATAGAGAAAATTTAGATGGTAGGGATCAGATTGATTTGATTAACGCTAATGCCCAAACCAATTTGAATCTATTTAGTCAATATGTGTATGAGTATCTTTACCATCATCCACAGGTTAATAAGAATCTAACTCTAATTGTTCGACTAAAGCAACCCACCGAGTATGGAATTCCATTTGAAATCTATTTCTTCCTCAAAGAAAAACGATGGGTTCAGTACGAGGTTATTCAATCAAACATAATTGATCATATTTTTGCTGCACTTCCTATTTTTGATTTAAAGGTTTTTCAGCGAATGACGAGCGATGATATTAGAGCAATTGCTAAAGGGAATTAATTAGTTTCCAGATGTGGAAGCCAACTATAGGGTTTGGCTTCCGCCTCAATATGTTCAATTTGGGATCTTTGTCTTTGGAGATTTTTTAGTAAATTAGATATATAAAAGTAAACTATGAACGAACACGAAAAATTCATGGACGAGGCCATTAAATTAGCTGTTGAGGGCCTGATGGCCGACGAGGGAGGACCATTTGGCGCCATTGTGGTGAAAGATGGTAAAATTGTTGGGCGTGGCAAAAACCATGTAACATCAACAAACGATCCCACAGCCCACGCTGAGGTAATGGCTATACGTGATGCCTGTAAGAACCTGAATACCTTTCAGCTAAACGGTTGTGTTCTCTATACCTCATGTGAGCCTTGTCCCATGTGCTTTGGGGCAATTTACTGGGCTCGCCTCGATAAGGTTTACTACTCAGCCAATCGCCATATGGCCTCGTACCACGGTTTCGACGATAGCTTTATTTACGATGAGGTAACCCTTTCGTTCGACCGTCGCCGAATCCCTTTCATTCACGTTAGCCCTGAAAAGGGCGTTGTTCCTTTTAGGGAGTGGGATAAAAAGGAGAACAAGATTAAGTATTAGGTATCTGTTCCCGATTCTTTTTTTGGGGAACATTTTTTGAAGAAAGGAATTAGTCATTAACACTTAAAACCATAATCTATGGCCAAATCAAAGAATGTTGCGTTGGTGCTTGGAAGTGGAGGGGCTCGTGGATTAGCACATATAGGGGTGATTGAGGAGTTAACCCGAAGGGGCTACAGCATTACCTCTATCTCCGGATCATCGATGGGTGCGCTTGTAGGCGGCCTTTTAGCCACAAACAAACTTGAAGAATACAAGAACTGGATACTGAAACTCGATAAGTTCGATATCTTAACGCTTATTGATTTTACATTCTCATCAAAGGGCATTGTTAAGGGGCAAAAGGTTTTTGAGAAGATGCAGGAACTCAAAATGATTCCGGATATTAGCATTGAAGAGTTGCCTGTACCCTATACAGCGGTGGCAGTTGATATTATAAACAATCAACTTGTTGTATTTAATTCAGGAAATCTTCAAAATGCCATTCGTGCCTCCATATCCATCCCAAGCGTGTTCACACCAATGCCCTACAACGGCACATTGCTTGTTGATGGTGGTGTTCTTTCGCCATTGCCATTGGAGTTTGTTAAGCGAACGAAAGGCGATTTATTGGTAGCTGTCGATTTGAATGCCATTGCTCCTTATGAACAGGTTATTAGGCTCAACAGCAAGCAGATAAAGAATAGCTGGATGAAGGATAATCCCAAGGTTGAGCAGCTTATCGATAGGTGGGATAAGCTTTTTGGGCATACCACTAAGGCCACCAAGGAGGGTGAGAAGAAAGGGAAAATAACTCCTAAAAGTATTGGCTATTTCGACCTGGCCATGCGTTCAGTGCAGCTCATGCAGTCCCAGCTAACGCAATATGCCATCAGGGTAACTCCACCCGATGCGCTAATTCCCATATCGAAAAATTCGGCTACCGTATTTGAGTTTTACAAGGCAGCCGAGCTCATTGAGTACGGACGCAGGCAATGCGCCATGGTGTTAGATGAGAAGGGGCTATAGGCTGCGTTGCCTTACTGCCTCAAAAATAACTACTCCAGTTGCCACCGATACATTGAGCGACTCAATTTTACCCTTTAACGGAATACGAACTATTTCATTCGAAAGCCTCAGCACTTCGGGGTGAATGCCGGTATCCTCAGCGCCCATAACAATAGCTATAGGCCCGGTAAGGTTAGCTTCATAAAGCAGTTTCTCGCCCCTTTCGCATGTCGAAACAATTCTATATCCGTAATCGCGCAGTTGATAGCATAACATTTTCAGGCTACCTACCCTGCAAATGGGAATGTTGTAAAGCGCACCAGCCGATGTTTTAATGGCATCGCTTCCAATGTTGGCAGCACCCTTTGCAGGGACAATGATAGCATCGACACCAGCGCATTCGGCAGTGCGTACTATGGCGCCAAAATTACGGACATCGGTAATGCGATCGAGTATAAGTACGAATGGAGTATTGGTCTTTTCCTGTAACTGCGTTAAAATATCGTCAACCCTGTAAACCTCAATGGGTGATGTAAATGCTACTACACCCTGATGATTTTTGTTTTTATACTTTGAAAAGGCCTCGTTGGGCAAATACTGAAAGGGAATATTGTTGTGTTTTAGTATTCCCATCAGTTCCGATGCCAAGTTGCCGGTAAGCCCTTGGCGGACTAACACCTTGCTGATTCTTGCACCGGCATTTAAAGCCTCTAAAACAGCCCTGATTCCAAATATTACGTTCTCGGAGTTTTCCATTGCTATGGGTTTGTGTTGTTTCGTTTTGTTTTTAACTCTTCAGCTTGAGCCAGTAAATTTTCCCACTGCTCCATTTTACTTACTAGCTCAGTTTTATGGTTCTCGTACTGTTTGAAAAATTCTTTATTGGATAGGTCAATGCCATGGGCTGTAGGGTTCGAAAGTTTTGCGTCGGTTTCGGCAATTTCTTTTTCCAGCACCGCAATTTCCTTTTCAATTTTTTCAACCTGTGTTTCCAATTTTCGGATTTGCCTGTCGAGTTCCTTCCGTTCTTCCCACTGTGCCTTATGATTCGATGAGGTATTGCTGGTATTTTTGACCTTGCGCTCAGCCTGTTTAGTTTCTAGTTCTTTCAGGCTTTCCATTTTTTTTCGTTGTAAAAAATCATAAATTCCGCCAAGATGTTCTTTTACCTTACCATCGGTGAATTCGTAAATTTTATCGACTAGCCCGTTAAGGAAATCGCGGTCGTGCGAAACGAGTATTACAGTTCCATTATATGCCTGTAAGGCGCTTTTTAGAACATCTTTTGAGCGCATATCCAGGTGATTGGTGGGCTCGTCCAGAACAAGCAGGTTGTAGGGTTGAAGCATAAGTTTTGCCATGGCCAGCCGGTTCCGCTCGCCGCCCGATAGCACGCTTACGCGCTTGTCAACATCCCCGCCGCGGAAAAGGAATGCGCCAAGTATGTCGCGCATGCGGGTTCGAATATCGCCTATCGCCGCATGATCAATGGTTTCAAGTACAGTCAGTGAACCATCAAGTAGTTCATCCTGGTTTTGGGCAAAGTAACCTATGGAAACATTATGCCCTACCTTAAGGTAACCATCGTAAGGGAGTTCGCCAATAATTATGCGGCTCATGGTTGTTTTTCCTTCGCCATTCCGGCCAACAAAGGCTACCTTTTGACCACGTTCAATGGAGAAATGCACATCGGAAAAAACGAGCTTGCTTCCAAAACTTTTTGCTACACCCTTAGCCTCAATGACTACATCGCCTGAGCGGGGGGCCTCGGGGAATCGTATGTTTAGCGTTGCCGTATCCTCTTCATCAACTTCAATGATATCCATCCGTTCAAGCATCTTGATACGCGATTGCACCTGAACAGCCTTAGTGGCCTTGTAGCGAAAGCGGTCAATAAACTCCTGGGTATCCTCAATCAGCTTTTGCTGGTTGCGGTAGGCGGCCATTAACTGTTCGCGCCGTTCACGGCGCAACTCCACGTATTGCGAGTAGGGTACGCGGTAATCGTAAACATTGCCAAGCGAGATTTCAATGGTTCGCTGGGTTACGTTATCCAGAAAGGCACGGTCGTGGGAGATGAGCAGCAATGCCCCCCGAAAGTTTTTTAGGTACTCCTCCAACCACTGTATCGATTCAATATCCAAATGATTGGTTGGCTCGTCGAGCAGCAAAACCTGTGGATTTTGAAGCAATATTTTGGCTAACTCAATACGCATACGCCAACCACCACTAAACTCAGAGGTTTGGCGAGTGAAATCGGTTCGCCTAAAACCTAGGCCTAAAAGGGTTTGCTCTGCTCGCGCATCGGCTGTATCTCCCTCAAGTATGGAGTAATGGTCGTTAAGGTCGGTAAGCTTGTTGATCCGGTCAAGGTATTCCTTGCTTTCGTAATCGGTGCGATGAGCAATTTGATCCGATATGTGGCTTATATCATTTTTAATATGAATGATTTCGGTGAAAGCCTTGTGGGTTTCTTCAATTACCGTTTTGCCCGATGCCAGTTTCATTTGCTGGGGCAAATAGCCTAACCTTACCTCAGCCGGCAGCGATATGTTCCCTTTTGTGGGTTGAAGTTCGTTAGCAATTAGCCTGAGCAGTGTTGTTTTTCCAGCTCCATTTTTGCCTACAAGCCCAACCCGCTCATCGTCGTTCAGCTGAAAGCTTATGCCCTTGAATAGGTCGAAACCGCCAAAACTAAGAGTAAGATTATTAACCGAAATCATTGTAAAGCAGCAATAAAATTGCTGCAAAGGTAATACATTAAAGTGGTTAATAATACATTTACTCTATATCAACCGATTTAGGTTTTGGTGTAGGTAGCTTATAGTTGTAAAAAATACCAACCGTGTAGGTTCGTAGCGGGTTGCTTGTATTCAGCTTATCCTGTATTTGGAAAAACAGGACTATACTCGACCGCTTGTTCAAGGGATATTCCAAGCCAGTTCTTACCCTAATTTTTGAAAATTCATAGTTGCGGTTTGGCGATAGGTCGTAATAGATCTCGGCCTGTACAAAGGGTTTAAGTTTTGTTCGCCTTATGTTGTATGTTATTTTGATACCCTCGCGGAACTCTCGCCGTGTTTCAATGGAGTAACCATAAGCGTAACGGGTGATTAGCCTATGAAAGTAGAATAGGCGATTGGTCATCTTTAATCGCCCCAATTCAACCGATGAGTTTATGCCTGCACCCAACCGTTGACCATTGAAATACTCACCCGGATCATCGTAAAATCTGTAGTACCTGTATGAAATAGTAGGTCGCAGGATTTTGTGGATACGAAGTTGAGCCTCGGCTTCAAGAATAAAATCATCAATTCTCTTTTTATCGGTTAGCCTTAGCTCAGGGGAAAACGTGACGCTAAATGCTTTTGAATAAGGAATCTGCAATTCAGCACCGCTCCATAGTGTGCGAGCAACCTGTGAACTAGCATGTGTGACTATTAGTAAAAATGTAGATGCAAAAAGCAAAGCCAGTTTATTACGATTCATCAATTTAAAATTTTTCAAAAATAACTTTTTGCGTCTTAATAATTTGGTTTTGTTTGCCATGAATTGTAACTGCTATTAAGTAGATGCCCCTCGAGATGTTTTGTGGATGCCACTCTATCTTAGGATTGTTGCCTTTTTTAACATAGTGTTCACAAGCAGCTATTCCTTGCGAATTTATTACCGATACGGTGTAATCGTAGGCTGGCTGGTACGATAGGGTAATTGTAACCGATTCAGCAAATGGGTGAGGGTAGGCAATGACCTCAGGCAACACCATATCAACCCGTTTGGATGTGTAAACATTACTTTTTCCGGGTGTAGGGCTAAGCAGCGCTTGAGGCAAGCCGATAGCGTTGGGGTAATAGCCAAAACTTTCGTTTTTCGGTATTTTGCCAAATTGGTGGCCATCAATTAGCTTGTAACCATCGGTTTTAGATGTAAAAAGCGCAATTTCTTCGCCTTGGCTACTTAGGCGGAAGGGTAAATGATTTTTCCCTCATTTGGGTTGGCCATCGGACCAAAGAAGCAGGAACTCGCCAGGGTTAATAGTGATGCTAGGCAGAGCCCATTTCCCTGGTTTACCCAGGCTATTGCTTGTGCTTATACCCTGTAGCAATATAAGATTTTTGCCGTAGTTGTATAGCTCAATCCAGTCGGAGTAGTTGCCATGCTCATCAGGAAAAATCGATGTGTTGGAGGTCATCACCTCGTTAATGCATAGCGGAATGGTAACCTCATTGAATTCTACAGTGTATCCATTGTAAAGCGGTTCGCGAGTAGTTTTGCCAGTATTGTCGGTAGCCTCAAGGTAAATGCTGATATGCTTTACAGGTTTATCCCATGGCCCAATTGTAGCTTTGTAGTGGTTTCGGTTGGTGTTCTGCATATCGATGCTTTGCCATTTCCCTTCACCAGCCTTAAGGTGTAGTTTAAGGGATGCCTTTCCTTCGTCATCAACATCGGCAAAAACGGTAACTGGAACTTTGTAGCCGTATGCTAACCAGCTAACATTGGAAACAATTGGCGGGATATTGACAACACTAAACTGTGAGTTTGCGTACTGTATGCGCTTGGTTACGTAGGGGATTAAGCCATACTTAACATGCCCGCCAAGCGCATTGAAGTAGGAACTGAAGAAATCAGTACTATTCCTTCTGTAATCGAGTGGCCGCTAAGGATCGGTGGTGGCGTAGTTTTCAATTTTCGATCGTATGGCAAGAGTTTTGGACTGAATGGTATTTACCGTAAAGGCTTCGTTTATTAGTTGCTTCAGGTAAAGGTAGTAATGCTTGCGGTAAACTTCAACTGCAAGTATGTTTTTTGTTAAAGGTCGAGCCTGGCTGCTTGCCCACGAGCCAACGTTGCGTGTTGTCCAGTCAATATTGAACCAGTCAATTCCAAACGTGTTGTCGGTGTCGTAGGGTATGAACTCAAAGCGTCTGGTAGTTGTATTCCTGTAAAGGTAAAAGTTGTTCTTGTTGAACGAGTATCCATCCCAATGGCCTGTTAGTGTCTCTACGGCTAAGTGTTTCAGGAAGTTATTAACGTCAAAAATTGGCTCAAGTTCAGCAGGTAATTCCGATACCGGTGTGCGATTAATCACGTCGATAAGCTCCGCTTTATCAGTGTAGTTGTCCTGTTGGGTATTGGTTTTTATATCATAGACAAGGAATCCGTTTTAGACAAATTTATAGGCATTAGGGTCACTGCTTTGGTATGTTAAATCGGCAGGGTATAGACATTTAAAAAGATTTCCATCATTGTTGCCAAAACGAGCTTTCACAAAATTTTCATCTATATGTTCAACGTTGATGTATAGCCCGTAATACTGATTGTTAGTATAAAACCTAACATGGTTTGCCCGTGGAGCGGGCAACCCGATACCATTCATTAAATCCCACACCAGTTTGGAGCGTATTATCGATGGGTCGTTATGTTCACCGTTGAGGTTTAGCTTTTCATTCCCCTTCAGTTTTTTCCCTGGCTCAAAGGTATTGAACGAAACCTTGAACCATTTCTTTTTAGCGTAACGCGATGTATTTCCCTTAAGCCTGAAGCCAACATTTTCAATAACAGCAGTAAATTTTGATGAAGTGAAACGGAAAGTGGCAGGGTATTCAGTATTGCTTTCTTCGTTTCCAGCTTGCAATATGCTTTGTAGGTATGCCGGATTTATGGTGATATCAATTCGTGCAACTTCGCTATCGTCGAATAGTGGATTGTTATCGGATACAGCTTGTGTGTATCCATTCACAAAAAAAGGAGAGGGTCAATAACAGTAAAAATTCTTTTCGACGCAATTCGCATAGCAATTCCTTAACCTGCCAAAGGTATTATTAACGGTATATTTAAGAATAAATTCAAACAGATTTGAAGTAAAAGCCATGCAATCGATTGCTGAACTTTACATTAGTAATTCAATGCCGTTTAGTTAAAGAAATTTGTCATGTTGTGAGTTTCCGAAACATCCCTTTGACACGCTTAGCGCAGTCGGAGCATCTCATTGTACCTTCATACCCCTTATCCCTTTTGATAGGTTTTCCGACAATCGCTCTTTGCATTTCTTTTCTGTAGCGATGCAACGTTTCAGTATTGATCTTTGGAATGCCATAGCGTGCATTGCTATACAAATGGAATTGGTCATGGAGTTACAAGTATTACGCCCTAGGGGACTGGAAACGTTGTTTGTTGTTCGTGAATATCACTCTGTGTAACACCGTTTTACACATAGCGGCTCTGTGATGCTTGCTTTTGTTCGGTTCATAAGTCGATTTAAATGATGAGTTTCGATAAATCGGAATAGACTCCAGACGAAGCATCTTTTTTTAACATTTATCCTATTGCCTATGTAGGAGATTCTTACTACGCACAGGATTACAAAAAGAGGGGCTGTTTGGTTACCTAATCGTCATCGATTATTAATTTGCAGATGTTTAGAATGATTCCAAATTGCATTGGCTGCTGAAAAGTATACTAAAGAAATTTATTTTTGTGGTTGATTTCAAACGTTTTCCGTGGATGTCTTCAAAACCCAATGTTATTGAGCATTTAGGACGTGTTGAGGCTGTAACTGCAACCGATATTCGGGTAACAATAATCAGCCAGTCCGCTTGCGCCAGCTGTCATGCTAAAGGAGCCTGTACCGCTGCCGATGTCGCTGAGAAACAGGTAGTAGTGTCAAAGCCATATCACAGTTATACCGTAGGCGAAACTGTTAAGGTTACCTTGCAGCAATCGCTCGGCTTCAAGGCCTTGTTTTTGGGATACATCCTTCCGTTAATCGTTCTTGTGGTTTCCCTTTTTGTGTTCAACGCTATGGGGTTAAGCGAGCCAGTTTCGGGTTTGATCGCGTTGGCTGTGCTTGTACCATACTACCTTTTGCTTTACTTGTTTAGGAAAAGAATTGAAAAGCAATTTCATTTTGATATTGAGAAATTATAAGTAAAACCAAACTAATTTATGAATTCTATCATTATTACAGCAGTTTTGGTTCTTAGCCTTTTAGGTGTAGCGCTTGCCATAGTGTTATACCTTGTGGCTCAGAAATTTAAGGTAATTGAGGATCCGCGTATCGATTTGGTTGAGGCTGTACTGCCCGGGGCTAACTGTGGTGGATGTGGATATCCTGGTTGCCGGGGCTTTGCCGAGGCATTCGTTAAAACCGATGATATTGGGTCGTTATTTTGCCCTGTGGGGGGTAACGATACCATGGCAAAGGCTGCCGAGGTTCTTGGCCAAACCGTTGAGGCAAAGGATCCCATGATTGCCGTTGTACGTTGCTCGGGTAGCCCAGAACTCCGGAAACGTGTTGTGGAGTACGATGGCGCTTCATCGTGTAAACTGGCTACAGCCCTTTACAGCGGCGATACTGGCTGCCAGTATGGCTGCCTTGGCTTGGGCGACTGTGTGGCTGTTTGTAAGTTCGATGCCATCCATATCGATCCGGTAACCCTTTTGCCTGTTGTGGATGAGGAGAAGTGTACGGCATGCGGCGCTTGTGTAAAGGCTTGTCCAAAATTCATCATTGAACTTCGCAAGAAGGGGCCTAAGGGCAAGCGCATTTTTGTATCGTGTATTAACAAGGATAAGGGTGGCCCAGCCCGTAAGGCCTGCCAGGTGGCATGTATTGGCTGTGGAAAGTGTGTTAAGGTTTGCCCCCACGATGCCATCACCCTTGAAAACAACCTTGCCTATATCGATTACAACAAGTGTAAGCTTTGCCGTAAGTGCGTGGAGGAGTGCCCTACTGGCGCAATCCTTGAAATAAACTTCCCCCCGCGTAAGCAAAAGGTCGAAGGGCAAGCTATGAATGTTGAAAGTAATTAATTGTAACACCTAACATAATCATATAGTATAGTAATGTTGAAGACATTTGCTAAAGGAGGCGTTCATCCGCCTGAGAATAAATTTTCGGCCAATAGGCCCATTGAGGTGTTGTCACTACCTGCTAAGGTAACCATTCCTGTATCGCAGCACATTGGAGCGCCTGCAACCATAGTGGTTTCCAAGGGCGATAAAGTTAAAGTTGGCCAGCTCATTGCTCAAGGCGCAGGCTTTGTTTCGGCCAATATTCATTCATCGGTTTCGGGTACTGTGGAGTCTATCGAACCGGTGCTCGACAGCTCGGGATACAAACGCCCGGCAATTACCATAGCAGTTGAGGGCGATGAGTGGGAGCCCACTATCGACAGGTCGCCTGAACTAAAGCGCCATATTGATGCTGATGCGCAAACCATAATCAAAAAAATAGCCGAGGCCGGAATCGTGGGGCTTGGCGGTGCTACTTTCCCCTCGCATGTTAAACTCTCGGTACCTGCTGGTAAAAAGGCCGATGTGCTAATTATCAATGGCGTTGAGTGCGAACCCTACCTCACCTCGGATCACCGTTTAATGCTCGAGAAGGGTCATGAACTCATGGTGGGAATTCAGCTGCTCATGCGAGCCTTGAACGTTGATAAGGCTTTGGTTGGCATTGAGAATAATAAACCCGATGCCATTAAATATCTTTCTGAAATAGCTAAGGAATATCCCGGCATCACCGCTCATGCCTTAAAGGTTAAATACCCTCAAGGAGGAGAAAAACAGTTAATCAAAGCGCTAATCAACCGTGAGGTTCCATCGGGAGGTTTACCTATCGATATAGGCGCAGTGGTTCATAACGTGGGTACAGCATACGCTGTTTACGAGGCTGTGCAAAAGAATAAGCCCCTCTTTGAACGGGTTGTAACCGTAACCGGCAAGAATTTACCCAAACCCTCAAACTTTTTAGTTCGAATTGGCACACCGGTTTCTGAACTGATTGCTGCTGCCGGTGGTTTACCCGATGATACTGCCAAGGTTGTTAATGGCGGGCCCATGATGGGTAAGGCAGTTACCGATATTACAGTACCGGTAACCAAGGGTACTTCAGGGATTATAGTTTTTCCTGCTGCCGAATCGAAACGTAAGGCCGAAAGCGTATGCATACGCTGCGCCAAGTGTGTTAGCGCTTGCCCCATGGGGCTTGAACCATACCTGCTCATCCGGATGAGCCAGCGCATGATGTTCGATAAAATGGAGCATGAGCGTGTGCTCGATTGTATGGAATGCGGATCGTGCAGCTTTGAGTGCCCGGCAAACCTACCTTTGCTCGATTACATTAGGTTAGGCAAAACCGAAGTGAATAAAATCATCAGGGCACGTAAGAACTAATTTGACTTAACTAGCCAAACTAAAAAAGATAATGGATAGTAAACTTGTAGTTTCACCATCACCCCACGTGCATAGCGGCGAATCGACCAGACGACTTATGTTCAACGTGGTATTGGCGCTTATGCCCGCTTTTGCGGTTTCACTTTACTACTTTGGCATAGGTGCCCTGTTTGTTACATTACTCTCTATTCTCTCATGCGTTCTTTTTGAATATCTTATTCAAAAGTTCATCCTTAAGGTTCAGCCTACCATTACCGATGGTTCAGCCATTGTTACCGGCTTATTGTTTGCCTTTAACGTGCCAAGCAACTTGCCCTGGTACATTGTTGTAACTGGTAGTTTATTTGCCATTGGAGTTGCCAAAATGAGTTTTGGTGGACTGGGAAGCAATCCGTTCAACCCCGCTTTAGCGGCTCGCGTTTTCATGCTGATATCCTTCCCGGTTCAGATGACCAGCTGGCCGCTGCCAATTGAATCGCGATTAAAATATATAGATGCGGTTACTGGGCCAACCCCCCTGGCCATTCTGAAGGAAGGGTTAAAAAAGGGTGATACCATTTCGCAAATAGCCGACCAGATACCATCACATCTGCAACTATTCATGGGGGTTATGGGTGGTTCGCTAGGCGAAATATCAGCCTTGGCTCTACTCATTGGTTTTGCGTGGTTACTCTATAAAAAGGTGATAACCTGGCGTATTCCTATTTCAATTTTCGCAACCATTTTTGTTTTCACGGGTATCCTTTGGCTAATTAACCCTGAGCAGAATGCCGACCCAATTTTCCACTTGGTTACCGGAGGTGTAATGATTGGTGCCATATACATGGCAACCGATTATGTTACCTCACCCATGCACCCCAAAGGAATGTTGATATTCGGTCTTGGAATAGGATTGCTAACCGTGATTATAAGGGTATGGGGAGCATACCCTGAGGGCGTTTCGTTTGCCATTCTTATTATGAACGCCTTTGTGCCATTAATTAACCGATATGTAAAACCTAAACGTTTTGGAGAGGAGGTAAAGCGCAATGGCTAAGGTGGAATCGAACTTCAAGAATATGACGGCTACACTGTTGGTTATTACCCTGGTAGCCTCGGCAGCGCTTGGCCTGGTTTACCAGTCAACCATGGAGCCAATCGACCTTGCGCAACAGGCGAAAATAAATAATGCCATTAAGGCGGTACTCCCCGAGTTTGATAATCAACCCGGCAACGAGGCTTACAGTGTTGCTGTTGATGGTGGAGAGCTTACTTTTTACCTTGCAACAAAGGATGGGCAACCCGTAGGAACGGCAGTAAAAACCTTTAGCAACAATGGTTTTGCAGGTTTAATTGAACTCATGGTTGGTTTCCTTCCCGATGGAACCATTAACAAGGTTGCGGTTATTTCACATAAGGAAACACCCGGTTTAGGAGACAAAATTGAACCGCAAAAATCTGAATTTAGCGTTCAGTTCGAAGGTAAAAGTCCCGAGAATTTTAAACTACTAGTCAAAAAAGATGGTGGCGATGTAGATGCAATAACCGCTTCAACCATCACATCAAGAGCATACTGCGATGCCCTGGCTCGCGCCTATAACGAACTTAAGAAAGGAGGTAAGCAATGAGTAAAGTTGCCCAATTAACAAAAGGTATACTCAGAGAGAATCCAATTTTTGTTTTAGTTCTTGGGATGTGCCCCACCTTGGCTACTACCTCATCGGCCTTCAATGGTATGGGTATGGGGCTTGCTACTACTTTTGTTTTGCTAAGTTCAAATGTTGTAATTTCGGCCATTGCCCGTTTTATCCCCGACAAGGTACGTATTCCTTCCTACATAGTTGTTATTGCTACATTTGTTACCATTGTCGATTTGGTTATGCAGGCTTATGCAACCAAACTTTATGAGAGCTTGGGGATATTTATCCCTTTAATTGTAGTAAACTGCATAGTATTGGGTAGAGCTGAAGCATTTGCTAATAAGAATACTATTTTTGATTCATTGTTGGATGGATTAGGTATGGGGATTGGGTTTACTTTTGCTCTTACTTTGCTTGGAAGCGTAAGAGAGATGCTGGGTAACTTTTCAATTTTTGGATTACCTATTATTCCCAAAGAGCCTTTTTGGCTTAAAGAGGTTTTCTTTCACGACCCCATTTTAGTATTTGTTTTGGCGCCTGGTGCATTTATTGCCCTTGCATATCTGATTGCCATCTTTAATCGATTTAAAAAATAGGAGGAAGCAATATGGAATACCTAATAATTATAATTGCCGCCATTTTTGTTAATAACGTTGTGCTAGCGCAATTCCTCGGGATATGCCCATTTCTTGGAGTTTCCTCTAAAATTAGCACTTCGGCTGGCATGTCAGGTGCGGTAACCTTTGTAATGGTTTTGGCTACTATAGTTACTTTTTTGCTTCAGCACTATGTGTTAAACCCATTAGGGATTGGCTACATGCAAACCATAGTGTTTATATTGGTTATAGCCTCGCTGGTTCAAATGGTTGAAATAATCCTGAAAAAGCTTAGCCCTGTCCTTTATCAGGCACTAGGTATTTTCTTGCCTCTTATTACTACCAACTGTGCTGTGCTTGGTGTTGCTATTCTAGTTATTAAAAAGAATTTTAACCTAGTGGAAGGTGTAGTGTATGCTGCGGCAAGCGCTATAGGTTTTGGTTTAGCACTTGTCGTTTTAGCTGGAATTAGAGAGCACCTTGATTTGGCCAATGTACCCAAAGGCATGAAGGGAGCACCCATAGCCTTGTTAACTGCCGGCATCCTGGCACTGGCCTTTATGGGCTTTGCTGGTATTGTTAAGTAGAATTGTTTTGATTTTTGAAAATAAATTAAAGGCTGCCTTATTTGGGGCAGCCTTTATGATTTCTATTTTATTGCTTCTTTGGCTTTGGCTATCGCTCTGTCCAATCCATCGGTTTTTTTCCCTCCAGCAGTGGCAAAGAATGGTTGTCCGCCACCGCCACCTTGGATTTCCTTGGCAGCCTCTTTTACAATTGCTGCTGCGTTAAGGCCATGCTTCTCAACAAGCGTTTCGTTTATCATAATGGTAAGCAGCGCTTTGCCATCGACTTCTGAACCCAATACCAGGAATAGGTTTGGCACCTCATTTTTCAGCTGGAATGCTAAATCCTTTAAGGCATCGGCATTGCCAATGCTTATTCGTTCGCAAATCAGGTTGATACCATTACGTTCGGTAGCCTTTGTCTTTAGCTCCGCTTTAACCGCTTTTAGTTTTTCGGTTTGTAGGGCATTTAGTTGATCTTTTAGCTGGTTGTTCTCATCAACCAGTTTGGTAACAGCCTGAGTAACGTTTGGTGGATTGCCAAGTGCCGACTTTACCTGGTTTATGGTATCAATCTGCGAGTAAACAAACTCTTCGGCTTTTTCGCCGGTAATTGCCTCGATGCGGCGAACTCCGGCTGCGATGGCGCCCTCTGAAACAATTTTGAAGTAACCTATGTTGCCGGTTGCCTTGGTGTGGGTACCGCCACAAAGCTCAACCGATTCGCCAAACTTAATAACTCTAACATTTTCGCCATACTTTTCGCCAAATAGGGCAATGGCTCCCATTTTTTGAGCCTGCTCCATGGGGACACTTCGGTGTTCATCAAGTTGTATGTTTTGTCGGATTAGCTTATTTACCCGTTGTTCCACCATACGTATCTCCTCATCGGTCATTTTTTGGAAGTGTGAGAAATCGAAACGCAAGTAATCGGGGTGAACCAATGAGCCTTTTTGCTCCACATGGGTGCCCAGAATGGCGCGTAGCGCATTGTGAAGCAGGTGTGTGGCTGAGTGATTATTGGCAGTTCGAATTCGTTTTTCGTAATCAACTGTGGCAAAGAAAGGTGCGTTGGGGTTTTGGGGCAATCTATCTAAAAGATGTATAATAAGGTTGTTTTCCTTAAAGGTGTTTAGCACCTTAATGGATTCCGAGTCGCTCTCAAGTAATCCCGAATCGCCTACTTGTCCACCCGATTCAGCGTAAAATGGGGTGCGGTCGAGCACTACGTGGTATTGCTCTTTCCCTTTGGTTTTAACCGTTCGCATACGTATAATGCGGGCGTCGGTTTTAAGGGTGTCGTACCCAACAAATTCTACCTTTTCAGCATTGGTCACGCTTACCCAATCGTCAGCTTCAACAGCAGCGTCGGCTCTGGAGCGCTCCTTTTGGGTAGCCATCTCGGTATCGAACTCTGAGCGGCTAACGCTCAGGTTATGCTCACGTAGGATGAGTTCAGTAAGGTCAAGCGGAAAACCATAGGTGTCGTAGAGCACAAAGGCATCCTTACCCGATATCTCGGTTCTGTTTTCCTTTGCTGCCTTATCAATAAGCTGCTCAAGCAGCTTGATACCCGTTTCAAGAGTGCGCAGGAATGTTGCTTCCTCCTTGTTTATTACGTTGGTAATGAGGGTTTGCTGCGCCTTGAGTTCAGGGAAGTGGTCGCCCATTTGGTCAACCAGAACGGCCACAAGGCTATCGATAAACGGTTCGCGGAAGTTCAGGAATGTGTAACCGTATCTAACTGCCCTGCGGAGAATGCGGCGTATTACATACCCCGCCTTAACATTCGATGGAAGCTGCCCATCGGCAATGGAGAAGCTTATTGCTCTGAGGTGGTCGGCAATAACGCGCATGGCCACATCAGCTTTAGAGTCGGTGCCATAGGGTATTCCGCACATCTGCGATATACGGTCAATAATGGGTGTGAACACATCGGTATCGTAGTTGCTCTTTTTCCCCTGAACAACCATGGCCAAGCGCTCAAAGCCCATGCCCGTATCAACATGCTTGGCCGGAAGTGGCTCTAATGCACCTTTGGTTTTACGGTTAAATTGGATGAATACAAGGTTCCAGATTTCAATTACCTGTGGGTGTCCTTTGTTAACCATTTGCTCACCAGGTATAGCTTTGCGTTCATCATCATTGCGCAAGTCGATGTGGATTTCGGTGCAGGGGCCGCAAGGGCCGGTATCGCCCATTTCCCAGAAATTATCCTTTTTGCTTCCCAGTAAAATCCTATTTTCGGGTAAATGCTTTTTCCAGCATTCATATGCCTCAAGGTCGCGTTCTATATCTTCGTCGGGGATACCCTCAAATATTGTTGCGTAAAGCCTGTTCTTATCTATTTTCAGCACATCAACCAGAAACTCCCAGGCCCAATCAATGGCTTCGCGTTTAAAGTAATCGCCAAACGACCAGTTCCCAAGCATCTCAAACATGGTGTGGTGGTAAGTGTCGTGGCCCACCTCCTCCAAATCGTTATGCTTGCCCGATACCCTGAGGCATTTCTGCGAGTTGGCTACACGGGGATACTTTGCCGGTGCATTGCCAAGGAAAATATCCTTAAACTGGTTCATGCCTGCATTGGTGAACATCAGGGTTGGGTCATCCTTTATAACCATTGGCGCCGAAGGCACAATTTGGTGCGATTTGCCAGCAAAAAAGTCTAAAAATTTCTGACGCAATTCCTTTGATGTCATAAAAAACTAGTAATGAAAGTGTTAATATTCTTCATTTAACCATTTAAAGTAAAAAAATTGTTCTTTTTACTTGTGTAAAAAATATTTTTACCATAGTTTTGTTGCAGTTTGTCAAATGTGTGTTACATTGTAGTGGTTAGTGTTAAAAATTATGGCAAAATATAAATACCAGTTTAACCCCCATACTCTCAAATTCGAGGCTATTCGAATTCCTTTTTACAAACGCTTTGCAAAGATACTAATTCATTTGGGATTTTATGCAGGTGTTTTTTTTGGGTTAGGCTATGTTCTTTCAGTTATTTACGATACTCCTGTTGAGATGTCGCTTAAAAGAGTAAATGCTGAGTATGTACTTAAATATGAATTGGCGCAAAAGCAAATATTTGAGCTGAGCAATGCGTTAGCGGTTCTTGAAGCCAGGGACAATAATATTTACAGGGCAATTTTTGAGGCCGATACCATTCCCAACACCATCCGTAGGGGTGGTTATGGTGGTGTGGATAGGTATGCGAACTTACGTTCATCCACTAACTCGTTAACCCTGATAAAAACGTTTAGGGCTCTCGATGAACTCGCCTGGCGAGCTTACGTTCAATCGCGCTCTTTTGATGATGTTGCCGAAATGGCCAAGAATAAGGAGAAGATGATTATGTGCGTTCCTGCCATTCAGCCGATTAACACAAAGGATTTAATTAGGGTTTCAAGCTTGTACGGTTTCCGTCGCGATCCCATAAACGGGGCCATTACCATGCATGCAGGAATTGATTTTGTGGGCCCAGTTGGTACTCCTATCTATTCCACTGGCGATGGTATTGTGGTTGAAGCTGGTTACTCCTTCCACGGCTATGGCAACCAAGTTGTTGTAGATCATGGTTTTGGCTATAAAACGCGTTATGCCCATCTCAGTAAGGTTCTTGTAAAAGTAGGACAGCGAGTAAAACGCGCTGAAGAGATTGGTTTACTGGGTAGTTCGGGTAAAAGTACTGGCCCACACCTGCATTACGAGGTCATACTCCGCGGAAAACCTGTAAACCCCATCAACTACTTTAACGACATGACCGAGGACGACTACCAAAATATGCTCAAGAAGTACTCAAGTCAATTTTTGGATTAAGGCTATATGGTAAAGCATAAGTATAAGTTTCATCCAGAGCAACTGATATTTGTTAAGGAAAGGAAAACTATAAAAGATCACCTTTCCCTTGCTACTAAATACCTATTGGCCACCTTTGTAATTGGTTTTGTTTCCTACTTATTTTTTCCAATATTTATCGATACTCCTGAGGTTCGTAAGTTAAAACGCGAAAATCAGGAACTGCTTACTAATTACGAACTTATAACCCGTCGCATTGAACAGTTGAACTCCGTTATCAACGATTTGCGTCGTCGCGATGAGGGTATATACCGTATTATTTTTGAGGCCGAACCTATTCCTGCTTCCATTCGCGAGGCTGGCATTGGTGGGGTAAACCGGTACGCCGAACTGGAGAAGCTATCGAATAGCGAGTTGATTATTGAAACAACCAAGAAAACTGATGCCCTAACCAAGAAAGCATACATCCAAAGCCGCTCATTTGATGAGATAACCGATTTGGCAAAACGCAAGGAGGAGATGCTGCGCAGCATCCCTGCCATAATGCCCATCCGCGATAAGGAGCTAACCCGTGTGGCCTCATCGTTTGGCATGCGAATTCATCCTTTCTATAAGGTGCTTAAAATGCACAACGGTATGGACTTTACTGCACCAACCGGTACCGAAATTTTTGCTACCGGCGATGGGGTAGTTATTAACGTTGTTTATGCTCAGCGTGGCTATGGCAATCATGTTATTATTGACCACGGCTTTGGCTACTCAACCCTTTACGCTCACATGAGCAAGGTTGCCGTTCGAAAGGGGCAGCGTGTTAAACGCGGTATGGTTATTGGATATGTTGGCAACACCGGAACATCGGTGGCCCCACATTTACATTACGAGGTGCACCGGAATGGCCAGCCCGTTAACCCCATCCATTACTACTTTAACGACTTAACACCCGAGCAGTACGAAAAACTGGTTGATATTGCCTCGCAGCCAACCCAAAGTTTCGATTAGTCAATACTTACTAAAATGCCATACAAAGAGAAAAAAATTGAAAAGTACTACTACTCCATTGGCGAAGTGGCCGAGATGTTGGGCGTAAACACCTCGTTAATCCGCTTCTGGGAAAAAAATTTTGATATAATCAAACCCCACAAAAACAAGAAAGGCAATCGTTACTTTACTAAAAAGGATATCGAAAACCTAAAGTTGATTTACCATCTGGTTAAGGAACAGGGTATGACCCTTGAAGGTGCCCGCAAAAAGCTCTCGGCTCAAAAGGATGAGCTTACCGATAACTACAAGATTGTGGAGTGTCTCACCGAGATCAAGGGCATGCTCATTGAAATTCGCGATTTGCTCGATTAAGCGTTATGACTATTAGAGAAGTTTCTTCAATCCTGGAATCGTTTGCTCCGCTTGCTTTTCAGGAAGATTACGATAACTCCGGCCTCATTGTTGGCGATGCTAACATGGTGGTGACTGGTGTTTTGCTTACAATTGATGTTACCCCCCAAGTGGTTGCTGAGGCTGTTGCAGCAGGGGCAAACCTGATAGTAGCCCATCACCCTGTAATCTTTAAAGGGTTAAAGCGCATAACTGGCAAAAGTTACGTTGAGCAGGTTGTGGTTAATGCCATAAAAAACGGCATCGCCATTTACGCTGCTCACACAAATATCGACAGCGTGCAGGGTGGTGTGAGCTTTAAAATGGCTGAGGTTTTAGGCTTAACCGGCACCCAGGTGTTAAGCCCGCTTACCGGACAACTGGTTAAGCTGGTTACCTTTGTGCCTACTGAGTATGCCGAGGTTGTTCGGCAGGCTATGTTCAATGCTGGAGCAGGGGTAATTGGAAACTACGACTCTTGTTCCTTCAACATTCAAGGGCAGGGAACCTTCAGGGCTGGCGATGCCACAAATCCGTTCGTTGGCGAAAAGGGCACCATACACTTTGAGCCCGAGGTTAGGGTTGAGACCGTTGTGCCCCGCTATACGCTTAACGCGGTGATTAATGCCATGGTTGAGGCTCACCCCTACGAGGAGGTGGCCTACGATGTTTTCCCCCTCGACTTACCCTATAAAAAGGCTGGATTGGGTGTGGTGGGCAACTTGCCTGAGCCAATGAATCCTATCGATTTCGTTAAGCATGTAAAACAACTATTCAGAGCCCCTTGCGTTAGGTACACAAATCCTGTTAAGGATTTTATTGCCAGAGTGGCCATTTGCGGGGGTAGCGCTATTTCGCTTTTAAATGATGCTATTGCTGCCAATGCCGATGTTTTTATTACCGCCGATGTGAAATACCATCAGTTTTTTGATGCCGAAAATCGGATTGTAATCATTGATATCGGACATTTTGAAAGCGAACAATTTACCGTTGATATTTTTTATGATTTACTCTCAAAAAAATTATCTAATTTTGCAGTCTTAAAATCCAAAGTACGAACTAATCCTATTAACTACCTATAGATTATGGCTAAAGAGAAGATCAAACCAGCTGAGCAGAGCACTGAACTGTCCATTGAGGGAAAACTCCGTTTCCTTTACAAGCTTCAGCAGGTAGATTCCAAAATTGATAAGATTAAATTGCTACGCGGGGAGCTTCCCCTTGAGGTTCAGGATCTGGAAGATGAAATAGAGGGTCTTACTACCCGTATTGATAATTACAAGAAAGAGATCCTGGATCTGGAGACCCAAATCAACCAGAAAAAAATTGAAATCAAAGATGCTGAGGCCCTTATCAAGAAGTACCAGGAGCAGCAGAAAAACGTTCGTAACAACAGGGAGTACGACTCACTTACCAAGGAAATTGAATATCAAACCCTTGAAATTGAACTATGCAACAAGCGCATTAAGGAGTACACCCAACAAATAAAGGATAAAAAGCAACAGGTTGAACAAACCGAGAAAACTGTGGAAGAGCGTACACACGATTTGAACGTTAAGAAACAGGAACTCGAGAATATCACCCAGGAAACCCAGAAAGAGGAGGATGAGCTTTACCGCCTGAGCGAAGAGTATGCCATGAACATTGAACCCCGATTACTCACTGCCTACAAACGTATCAGGGGCAATGCCCGTAACGGCCTTGCTGTGGTTACTATTCAGCGCGATGCCTGCGGCGGTTGCTTCAATAAGATTCCTCCACAGCGCCAGCTCGATATCAAAATGCACAAAAAAGTAATTGTTTGCGAATACTGCGGCCGTATTCTGGTTGACGATTCCTTGCTCGATTAAGTATCTGATTCCATCCAATATTTTAACGCCCCTTTTAGGGCGTTTTGTTTTTGGTTAAACCACGTTCATCAATTTTTTCAACTTTTCGGACACATATCACAACCCTACGGTTTTACATTTTAATAAATTAAACCAAAATTAAACCCGGTTACCATGAACTATTTTTAGTACTTTGCATTGGCTATTATCGCTCTTTTTACCATTACTACGTGTGAAATAATCGACGATGACGATAGCAAAAAGGGATTCGTTGCATGCGTAGTTCATCAATGAACAAGCATCGCGGTACACTATCACAACCCTACAAGTCAGGAACAGGGGTGCAGTTGATGCACAGCTAGAGCCGACTGAGCCGTGGGGTGAAAATATTCTAAAAAATGGCCAGCGGATTGCCCCAGGCGAGCACATCTATTTTTGCCTTGATTTACCCAATGGCCATTGGGCTGAGTATAGGTCAGGGGTTGACTACGGCAATGGGGTAGAGGTCATGTTATACGACCAGTCCAACTACGATGGTTTAAAAAACTTGCCAATAACCCTTTGGGGAAGCGATAAGCGAACGGTTAGTGTAACAATTACCTACGATAATTCCAATCAAACCATTACTGTTAGAGGATGGTCCAATTGGGCAAGCATTGACGAGTAGTTTATAATTGCCTACGGCATATCATAAAACAGTTAGCACCCGACTTTTTGACGCATGCTTGCTTGTAGTGGTATGAGTTACCCCTATAACCCGAAGGGCTTGAGTAAGCCAAAAACCAAAAGGGCAGGCCACACCAGCGCCTTGAGGAATCCCAGAACGCCTACCCAAACCGAAGTGGCGCGGAAATGTAGTGAATAGCGGCTCCAATTACGCCCAAGCCATAAGTGTTGCCAACTGCGCTGTTGCAATGGATTTCATTCTTTGCAATAATGCTTGTTTTTTGATATAACATGTATTAAGGCCACTGCATCTCTTTGCCATTGGCTTATTATAAGTATCACCAGCTACCTCCGGCACCACCGCCGCCAAAACTACCACCACCGCCACCGCGAAAGCCGCCAAAGTTACCAGACCCCGACGAGAAGTGCCCAAAGCTACTGCCTCGGCCACCACCCATGCTACTTATAAGCAGCCAAAAAGGCAGATTCCGTCCTATACTGCCACCCTGCAATCTATTACCCCTACTTGCCGATAGAAAAATAATGCCAAAGAAGAAGATCAGGAATATGATGCCAGCCAATGGCGATTCGCCGCTATAGTATTCGTCGGCGGTATAAAGCCCGGCTGCCAAGTCGATAATCACGTCAACTGCAGCGTTTATACCCTTGTAATAACGATTTCCCCTGAAGTATGGTATCATCTCGTTATCTACAATCCGACGAGCAACCGCATCGGGAATAACCTCTTCCATGCCATAACCCGTGGCTATGAAAGCACGGCCTCTATCGTTGCCAATTTTTGGTTTAATCAGGATTACTATCCCGTTATTCTTTCCCTTTTGGCCTATGCCCCACTTTTCGCCTAACCTGAATGCAAAATCTGAGGGTTCGTAACCGTTTAGGTTCTTAACGGTTACCACATAGATTTGGGTTGATGTGCTGTCGTTATAGGCACGCAGTTTCTGTTCAAGGGCTTTCTGCTCATAGGGCGAAAGGATACGGGCAAAATCGTTAACCAGCCGGGGTGGCGACATGGGATTGGGTATATCCTGTGCCTTTACAGGCACTGTAAAAACCAACAGTGTGAGTATGGTATGTAGTATTCGTTTCATATTAAAAATCATTTTTAACCAAACGATATTTCATCGCTCAACTCGTTGATATCGGTTTTGGCATCGTAAGGGAAGTGAACGGCAAGCTGTTCGCCTGCCATTTTTATACCCGTTACCAACCCTTCAGTTAATCGGTTCTCTTTGAACTCAGAAATCATTGCCTCCTTTATATTATCCCAAAAGCCAACGGGCACCTTGTTATTAATATCTGCATCACCAAGAATAGCAAACTTATGGTCGCTAATCGAGAGGTAAAAGAGTACGCCATTGCGCAACTTGGTTTTGTGCATCTTGAGCATGGCAAAGACCTGTGCCGCCCTATCTAACGGGTTGGGTACCTTGCATTGCCATTCCACATGCACCCTAATTTCGCCTGAGGTTTGCCTTTCGGCCTCCTCAATGGCCTCAACTATTTGCCGTTGTTGCCCAGGGGTGAAGTAATCCTTTGGCTTCATGGTTTTACTTTGTTGCTAGTTGCTGAAATCAACCTTAGGAGCCATTTCGGCACCGGCTTCGGCCTCAAAGTAACCCTTCTTTTCAAAGCCAAACAGGCTAGCCCAGATATTTTTGGGGAATTGGCGGATGTACGAGTTGTAACTCTGAACAAGCTCGTTAAACTTGCGGCGCTCAACGGCAATTCGGTTCTCGGTACCTTCCAGTTGAGCCTGTAGGTCAAGAAAGTTTTGGTTGGCTTTCAGGTCGGGGTAACGCTCAATGGTTACCAGAAGGCGCGAGAGCGCCCCGCTAAGTTCACCCTGTGCGGACTGGAATTGCTTTAGGCTTTGCTCGTCAAGTTTATCGGCGTTGATGTTTACGCTGGTGGCTTTAGCCCTGGCCTCAATTACCTGGGTGAGGGTTTGCTGCTCAAAGTTAGCATAACCTTTTACGGTGCTAACCAGATTGGGAATAAGGTCGAGCCTGCGCTGGTAGGCTGTTTCCACATTACCCCACTGTGCCTTTACACCCTCATCCTTCTTTACCATGTTGTTGTACGTACCCTTAATGGAACTGTAAATAATGATAAACAGCAGGATAACAATACCTGCCACAATCCATTTCTTACTGATGTTCATCGCTGTATAGTTTTAAGGTTAATAATTCCGATGCCATTGGTATCAAAAATCATGCACAAGTTAGCACATTGGTTTAAATACATGCTTAAAAATGCATTAATTAACAATATATTAGCATAATCTAAGAAATTATGACAGAGTGACAGGTTTGGAAACTATAAGAATTTTATTAATTTTATCCAACCAATAAAGTAAAATCAAAACATATACAAATACTACAATGGACACTTCTAAGACTGAAAACATTTTACGATTAATACAATTGTTGATAGGAAATAATCGAACAAACAAAGAACTTGCCCATCTACTAAATTGTAACTGTCTCTTATACACATCTCCGAGCCCACGAGACCGTACTAGATCTCGTATGCCG